>WNFU01002779.1_pt1 | contig 23733 bp, 15 predicted proteins | sample 5400121 | NCBI WGS metagenome assembly WNFU01 (sample SAMN13153360, study PRJNA577476) | soil metagenome | isolation source: 100 cm soil or saprolite under grassland replicate 1 | place: USA:California | collected 2016-06-15
GCAACGAGACCTCTGCTCTCAGGAAGATCTTTGGCGGATCGCCCTGGTGTATCAGAGGTCTCGTTCTCTACACGGCGGACACGCGCAACCACGCCCCGGGTTGACAACCGACTCAGATCCTTAACTTCGTGGCCTTGGGACAAAGCCAGGTGCGGGTGCGGCGGGGCGGCTACTCCTCGCGGGCGGAGGCGGAGCGGGCCTGCTGGGAGCTGCTGCGGGTGCCGGATCCGAAGGCGGTGGCCCGGACGTGGACGGTGCGCCGCTGGCTGGAGTTCTGGCTGTCGGACGTGGAGGAGCGGCTGCGCCCGTCGACGGTGCGGAGCTACCGGACGATCGTCTACCAGCATCTGATCCCCAGGCTGGGTGGGGAGCGGCTGTCTAAGCTGCGCACCGTTGTGGTGCAGCGAGCGATGGACGCGATCTCCGGCCAGCAGGTCCGGGACGGGCGGTTGATCGCGGCGGGGACGGTGCACCGAATCCGGGCGGTGCTGCGCAGCGCGCTGAACGAGGCGCGGCGGCGGGGGGATGATCGGGCACAACCCGGCGTGGCGGCTGCGGCTGCCGGACGGGCCCCGCCCGCCGGCGATGGTGTGGGACGAGCAGCGCGAGGCGGTCTGGCGCCAGACCGGGATCCGGCCGGCGGTGGCGGTGTGGGGTCTGAAACATGTGGCCCGGTTCCTGGAGGCGGTGCGGCACGATCCGCTGTTCGCGTTGTGGTGGCTGGTCGCGCTGCGCGGCCCACGGCGGGGTGAGATCGCCGGACTGCGGTGGGAGGACGTCGACCTGGCCGTCGGGGAGTTGACGGTCCGCGAGCAGGTGATCGTCATCGGCGGCAAGGAGTACTTGGGGCCCCCGAAGTCGCCCGCCGGGGTGCGGACCCTCGCGTTGGATGAGGCGACGGTGGCGATCCTGTGGCAGCTGTGGCGGGCCCAAGAACACCGCCTGGGTGGCCGGGTGCCGTCGGGTCGGGTGTTCCGGCACGCGAACGGCTGGCCGGTGCGGCCGGACTGGTTGACCCGCCGCTTCGCCGCCCTTGTTAAGGAGTTCGATCTGCCGCCGGTGCGGCTGCACGACCTACGCCATGGCGCGGCGAGCATCGCCGCGGCGGCCGGGGTGGACTTGAAGGTGATTCAGCACGACATCGGCCACAGTAGCGCGGTGACCACCGCCGATACCTACGTCAGCGTGTTCCGGCAGGTCGCCAAGGCGGCCGTGCGGGCCAGCGCGGAACTGCTGCTGTCGCATGCCCGGATCCGACTGTCACTTGAGGGCGCGGCCCAGGCATGAGCGCCCTACCCGGTTCAGTCAGGACGAGCCGGGCGATTGCCTCCGTGGCCTGTACGAGACCTCGGGCAGCACGCGGTGTGGCTGTCGCCGGTGAACGGCGTCGGGTGCTCACCGTGCGACACGGAGGGTCAGTGTGGTGCGGAGCCGGGCGGTCGGTCGTAGGACGTTGCGGATGGCGCGGCGAGCCAGGTCGGCGTGCCGCCATGCAGCGTCGGCGGAAGTGGCGGGCAGGGGTTGCGGGGCGAAGGCGGCCTCGTCGTAGAGCAGCGCCAGCGGGCGCAGCGATTGTGCAAGGCTGTCGCCGAACCGGGCCTGCGCGGCGGCGATTACCTCGCCGGAGGTGTCGCTGCGTCCCACTTTCAGGCCGGCCTCGCCGAGTCGGCTCAGCGTCTCCCGCCAGGCGCCGACGGTACGCTGGCGTGGGTCGGCCACCCGGCGTCGCCGTCGGCGGCGGGCGGCTTTCGTCAGCGGCACCGTAGCGATGTACAGGGTCATGAGCCCGACGCATACGGCGAGCGCGAGCACGGTGTGCGAGAAGGCGGGGTCGTGTGGTGTGCCGCCTGGCCTGGCCTGGCCGCGGCCCGGGGTGGCGGTCGGCGACGGATGGGTGGCCTGGTCGGGCGGCCGGGTTCGGGTTGGGGCCGGATCATCAGGCCCGGCCCGCTCGGCCTGGTCGCCGGCCGGACGGGATGGCGTCGGGTCGAATGGTACCCAGCCGATGCCGGCGAAGCGTACTTCGACCCACGCGTGTACGTCGGGCCCGGCGACCGTGTACTGCCGATCGCCTGCCGGGCGCGGCCGGAAGCCGACGACCACTCGTACGTCGTAGCCCAACGCCCTGGCCATGACGGCGAACGCGCTAGCGTACTGCTCGGCCGTGCCGGTGCGGGTCTCCCGTAGTCGGCGCACCTGGTAGAAGCCGTGGCCGCCTGGTGCGGTGGCGCGTTGGTCCAGGCTGAAGTCGGCGAAGTACTCGGTGAGCCCGGCCAGCGCGGCGTAGCCCCACTGTCCACCGGTGGCCTGACGGGCCCAGTCGACGATGTCGCGTGGGGTGGGTACCGGTGGCGGCCCGCTCGGCGGGTCCGGTACGGCGGTCGCCAACCTCGACGGGTCGAGGGCGGGCACCGCAGTGCGGACGGTGTACGCGGTCGGGACCGAGCGGTCGATCGGCACGACGACGTCTCCGGTCGCCTCATCCACCCCGAGACCGCTCACCGACACCGATACGGGGCGACCGCTGGAGACCAGCCAGCCGAGTGCTCCGGGCTCGACCACCCGTACCTGCTCCTCGTGGTACGCCAGGGGAGCGCCGGCTGGCGGAGCGGGAAGCTGTCGGCTGGCCCGCCGGTACTGGGCCCCGGTCGTCCAGTGCTCTCCGTCGAAGCGGTCCAGGCTCACGTAGCGCAGCAGCGGCAGCGGCTGGCTCGTGGTCACCAGCAGAGACAGCGGGCTTCGGCCGGCCTGCAGCGCCGGGAAGAGGACGAGCGGGCTGGTCGCCTCGCGAGGCTGCACCGGTTGGTCGAGGAGTTCGCGGGCCGGCGCCGGTGCGGGCCGACCGACGCCGGCAAGCGCGCTCGGCCCGTACCAGCCGGTCAGCGCAATGACGGCGAGCAGCGTGGCGCCAGCGGCGATGCTGGCCGGGCCGCGCCACCTGTGCCCGGTCGGCTGTGGGGCGGCCGGGTTCGGACCCGACGGCGCGTACCGGGCGAGGACGAGCAGCGCGGCCGCGCCGGCCACCATGATCGGTGCGAGCCAGCCGGGCGGCTGGCCGGCCGGGGCGGAGACGGCGCAGCCGATGGCGGCCGCCGTCAGCGGGGCGGCCAGCGGCAGCAGCGCCGCCCGCCGGCGTAGCGCCGGCTCGACCGCGCCCAGCGTGGCCAGGCCGACAAGCGCGACGACGGCGGCTAGCTCGGGGCCGGCTGGTTCGACCGGCAGGGCGGCGGTGAGCAGTCGCCGGGGACCGTCCAGAGTGGCGCGGCCGGACGCGGTGAACAGCAAGACGTAGCCGGCGAGTGCGGCGACGGCGGCGGTGACCCGGCTGACCGGGCTGGTCCGGCTGCCGATGGCCAGCAGGATGCACACCGCGGCCACCACCGCGACGGCGCCGGCCATCGCGATCGTGTAGCGCGGGTCGGTCAGTGCCGCGGTGGGATAGGCGCCGAAGGCGGGCGCGTACGCGGCACCGGCGGCGAGTGCGAGCCCGGTACCGACCAGCGCGCGACCCACGCGCCATTTGTCGGGTCTCATGTGGGCCTCCCGGCGAGCATGTGCGACCAGACTGGGACCGCCTCGTGCGCCGACCGGACCCGGATGATGGCGAGCCCGGTTCGGCGGGTGACCATCGCCGCGGCCGCGCCATCGGAGCCAGCGACCATGACCACGACCACACGCGGGTAGCGCCGGCGTAGCCGGGCGAGTCGGGCGATCAGTCCGTGGTCCTCGCCGGACACCACGATGAGCGAGCCGCCCGGCCTGGCCTGCTCGGCGAGGCGTACCACGGCGCTGGTGTCCTCCCCGGTGGTGCGGCGCACGGCGGCCAGCCGGTCGAGCACGTCGTGTCCGCCGGCGCGGTGTACGGCGGGCCGGTCCTCACCTAAGGCAGCTAGCGCCACCTGCTGGCCGGCTCGTACCGAGGCGGCTGCGACCGATGCGGCCACCTCGACCGCTTCCTCGAACCGGGCCGGGTCGAGCACGGATGTCCGGGTGTCCAGTACCAGCGTGGTGGCAGGTTCGGTGGTGTCGACGTGCTCGCGTACCATGAGGGTGCCCAGCCGCGCCGATGAGCGCCAGTGCACGTGCCTCGGGTCGTCGCCCGGCTGGTACTCCCGCAGCGACGCGAACGCCGTCGAGCCTTTGGGCGCCTGGTCGGCCGACCCGCCTTCGAAGTCGAGCACCACCCCGAGGGGGATCACCGGGAGCACGTGCGCCCTGGGCCGGACCCACAGCCAGCCCGGGTCGGACAGCTGGTGAGTACGCCGGAGTAGGCCCAGCGGGTCGCGTTGCTCGACGATCACCGGGCCGACCAGGATCAGCCCACGCCGGGGAGTCGCCACCGGTACGTGCAGGACGCGGCGTTGTCGGCCGGCGAGCCCCGGTATGCGTGCCCGCAACGGGGTGCCGTCCAGGTGCTGGACGGCGTCGAAGCCGAGCGCGGGCATCCGGCCGAGATTGCGGACGGTGAGCCGGACCAGCGCCGGCTCACCGACGGTGGTCCGGTCGGGCGTGAGGGCCCGCTCCACTGCAACCCGCGGCCGGACCAGCGTCGCGGCGGCCGCGCTGGCCAGTGCCACGGCGGCCGCCAGACCCACGCCGGTCAACGTGGGATAGCCCAGGACCAGCCCGGTGCCGAGGGCGCCCGCGCCGCCGAGAAGGACGGTCCAGCCCGGACCTGTCAGTCCGGTCACGACGCCGAAGCCGGTACCGGCACCGACTGCAGAATCTCCGCGAGCACCCGCCCGGCGCGTACGCCACGCAGCTCCGCCTCGGGTTCGAGCAGCAACCGGTGGGCGAGCACGGGCTCGGCGACCGCCTTGACGTCGTCGGGCACCACGTATCCGCGCCCTTCGCAGGCGGCCCAGGACTGGGAGGCCCGCAGCAGCGCGAGGCTGCCGCGGGGGCTCGCGCCTAACCGGAGCTCGTCCCTGGCGCGGGTGCCATGGGCGAGCGCGGCGATGTACTCGGCCACTGCCGGCGCCACGTGTACTCGGTTGGTGTACCGCACCATCCAGGCGATCTGCTCGATCGTGGCCGCCTGGCTCAGGGTTGGGGGCGCCCCGGTGGCCGCACGGCTCATTAGGACGGCCTGTTCCGCCGTTAGATCCGGGTACCCGATCGAGATCCGCAACAGGAACCGGTCGAGCTGCGCCTCGGGAAGTCGGTAGGTGCCCTCCAGATCGATCGGGTTCTGGGTTGCGATGACCAGGAACGGCTGCGGTACAGGGTGCGTCCGTCCGTCCATGGTCACCTGCCGCTCCTCCATGACCTCCAGCAGCGCGGACTGGGTCTTCGGCGAGGCGCGGTTGATCTCGTCGGCCAGGACGAGGTGGGCGAAGACCGGTCCGGGCCGGAAGTCGAATGTGGCCGACCGCTGGTCGAACACGGCGGTACCGGTGATGTCGCTGGGCAGCAGGTCGGGTGTGAACTGGATGCGGTGCCAGCTCGCGTCCAGCGCGGCGGCGATCGCCTTGGCCAGTGTGGTCTTACCTACCCCCGGCACATCCTCGATGAGCAGGTGCCCGCCGGCGAACAGGCACGTCAGCGCGAGCCGGACCTCCCTCGGCTTGCCGCAGAGGGCACGTTCCACGGCGGCCCGGATCGCCTCGAACCCACGGGCGAAGTGGGCGCTGTCCTCGGGGTTCGGCCGTTCGTGGGCGGCGGTGCGGGTGGCGGCGTCGGTGGCGCTGATCTGGGGGGCGATGGTCATCCTCACTCCGTGGGTTTTCCGTCGGCGGCCTTGCAGGCGGGGGTGGTTTTCAGCGGTGTCGGTGGTGATTCGGTGAACAGCACCGCGACGATCCGGTAGCAGTGACGCGTCTGCCGGTCCGCGGTGTTGATGTCATGGGGCCGATCCCCGGCGTCGAGCTGAGCGATCACATCGCGATCGCGGTAGACGATGTAGAACGCGAATCCGGGCAGGCTGGTGCCGTCCGGGAAGGTCAGCCGTACCACGCCGGCGCGCGGGCTGGACGCGGTGACCGGCAGGTCGTACGCGGTGGCCGGCGGCCCGCCCTGACCCGGCGGGGAAGGCCGCGTCGACTGCGGCGGGGCCGAGTGCGCCGTCCCCGGCGGCGCCGCGCCCGGCGAGCCTGCCCAGACGCCGACCCCGGCGCCGAGCACCGCGCAGGCCGCGATTGCGGCGATCAGCCAGATCCGGCGGCGCCGGGGCGGTGCCGCAGACGGCGGGGTGGGCGGTGCTGGTCGGGTCGCGCCGAAGGTCAGTTGGCTTTCCCCGGTGGGCGCCTCGGCCACCGCCGAGTGTCCTGCGTGGGCGGAGACCAGATCGTGCAGGCGATCGGCGAGCGCGGCTGCCGACGGGCGGGCCGCCGGATCCTTGGCCAGACACTGGCTGAGCAGGCCCCAGAGCGGATCGGCGATCCCGGGCGGGCGTTCGGGCGCGGTCTCGAGGTGGGCGTGCAGCAGCCCCGCGGTATCCGGTGCGTCGAACGGGCGCCGGCCGACGAGCAACTCGTAGCCGGTGATGCCGAGGGCGTACACGTCGCTGGGCGGCTCGGCCGACCGGCCGGCGACCAGTTCGGGGGCTACGTAGGCGGGCGTGCCGGCGAGCTGCGACATCCGGGTCAGCATCGGGCCGTCGAGCGCGCGGGCCAGGCCGAAGTCGGTGAGCTGGGCGTGCGGTGCGTGGCCGACCCAGTGGACGAGCACGTTTTCCGGCTTGACGTCGCGATGCACGACCCCCCGCGCATGGATGGCGGCCAGTGCCGAGGCAAGCTGCGCCAGTATCGTCAGCGCCTGCGTGCCGCTGAGCGCGTCGCGGGTGAGTAGCCGGCGCAGGTCCACGCCCTCGACCAGGTCCATCACGATCGCGACCAGCTCGCCGTCGGCGACGAGGTCGTGCACCCGGACCAGGTGCGGATGCTCCATGCTCGGCAGCACGGTGCGCTGGCGCAGGAAGCGCACCACGGCGTCGGGGTCTCGGGTGTACTCGGGTCGCAGCAGCTTGACCGCGACCGGTTTGTCGTCCGCGAGGCGCCTCCCGCGCCAGACCCGACCGGTGGCACCGCTGCCGATCTCGGCGTCGAGCAGGTACCGGCTACCCAGCGGCACGGGTGGCGCTGACGCTGCTGGTTCGGTCGGCGCCACCGTCTCGGCCCGCTGCGGGTCCGTCGAGTGAGCGGGTGTGCAGCCCAATGCCCGGCCGAGCCCGGCGGCCAGCTCGTCGGGGGCGGGCCGGGTCTGCGGGTCGTGTGACAGGCCACGCGTCAGGAGTTCGGCGACGGAGGCGGGTACAGCCGCCTGAAGCCGCGGCGGCGGCCTGGTCAGCGCGTGCAGCGCCGCCTGCCCATCGACGCCGAACGGAGGGGCGCCGGTCAGCAGCGCGTACGCCGTGGCGGCCAGGGCGTAGCGGTCGCTGGCCGGCGTGGGGTCGGCACCGGTCGCCAGCAACTCGGGAGCTGTATACGCCGGATCCGGGTCGATCAGCTCGATCGGTGGCGGTGGAGCCAGCGCGGCGCCACCGTCCGGGTCGAGAAGTAGCTGAGCCGGAGGCACCTCACCGGCGACCAGACCGGCCGCGTGCAGCGCCGCGACCGCTCGGCCGGCGGTGGCGACGATTCCGGCCGCCTCGACCGGCGGGAGCGGACCGCTGGCGAGCCGATCCGCGACGGTCCGGGGTGACCCGGGCGCACCGGTTCGTGCCGGCTCCCGCGTGGCGAACCAGCCGTGGCCGTCCGGGTCGATTCCGCCGTCGTCGACCGGTGCCACGCCACAGTCCGGGGGAAGCGCCCGGAGCGCGTCGAGGTGATCGAGGTAGCGCCGGGTAGCCGCGCGGGTCAGCGGAGCCGGGCTGCGCCACTGAAACGTCGGCCGCTCCGGGCGGGGTTCGTCCGGATGCGCCCCGATCAGCATGCCCACCGTCCCGATCGCCTCGGTGCCGTCTGGCCCGCCGGCCGGACCCGCGTCAGTACGATAGCGGTGCACCCGCTCACCGCCGACCCGAGTTGGCCAGTCCTGCCCGGGCGTCGGACACCGCATCGGCCATAGGTACCTGAACCGCTACCGTGGCGCCACGCCAGACCAGCAGCCCCCGGCCGGGTGGCCAGCCGCCGGCGATGGATCGGGGCAGCCGGGCGTCGAAGACCTCGCCGTCGGTGTACGAGCCGGGGTTGAGGAGCAGCCCGGCGCGAGCGCGGCGGATCGTTGCCAGCCAGCCGCGGTAGCGCTGCACGAGCAGGTCGTCGGTCGTACCGGCGGCGATCACCACACTGCCGCTGTCCCGGGCGGTCTGGGCAAGCCGGTCGAGCCGGCCGGCTACCAGGGTGTCGACGAGCAGTTCGGCGTCGTCGACCACCACCGCCGCCGGCCCCCGCAGCTCGCCGAGGATCTCCTCGAGCTCCTCGGCGGGATCCGTTCCGTCGAGTACGCCTGCCACGCCGGGCAGGTCCGCCAGATCCCGCAGCGGCGACGGGCGGGGACACAGCAGAACAGCCGGTAGCTCTCCGGTGTCGCGGCCGGCGAGCGACCATAGCAGGGCGGCCAGCGTAGCGCTGCGCCCGGACCGGGGTGGGCCGGATACCAGGAGCACTCCACCGGCGTCGGCGAGGTCCACGTCGACCGGTCCCAGGTGGTCCCCGCCGGCGCCGATTGTGCAGGTGGTGGGCGTGACGGGTCCGTTCGTGGGCCGCAGCGCGGCCAGTTCCGTGATCGTGATCGAGCCTGGTAGCGGGTCGACCCGGTGCGGCAACCGGTCCGGGTCAAGCCCGTCCCAGCGCTGGTCGAGCCGCCCCGCCAACCGGTGTACCGCAGCGGCCTGTGCCGCGCCGTCCGGGTCGGGCGCGAGCAGCGCCGCCTGTACCTCGACGCCGGCCGGTACGGCGATCGCCCGGCCGGGCGGCATCCGGCGGGGCATGGCTTTGGGTGCGAGCCCGAAGGTGGCGACCTGGTCGGGGTCGGCCTGCCGGAGTACCAGCCGGGTGGCCACCGTGCCGGCAAGGCGGTGGCCGAACCCGGACCGGTCGGTGGCCAGCACCGGCAGGATGCCTACAGCCGGCCCGCGCCGCAGCAGGCCGTCGAGTTCCTCGACCAGCCGGCCGCCGTCGATCTCCTGGTGCCGGGACAGGAACGTCTCGTGCTGGTCGACCAGCAGCACCAGGTACGGCAGCCGGTCGGCTGCGGCGAGCGCGGCCCGCTGTTCGCGTAGTGAGGAGTAGCCGCCGTCGGCGAGGACCCGCTGGCGTCGGGATACCTCGGCGGTGAGCAGCGCGAGCAACCGTTCGACCCGGTCTGGTTCGTCGCCGCCCACGCAGGCGCCGACGTGCGGCAGCGCGGTCAGTGGGGCGAGGGCGTGGCTGCCGTAGTCGATGGCGTACAGGTGGACGTCGGCCGGGCTGCTCCGGTCGGCGAGGGTAGCGGCGAGGGTACGCAGCAGCGTGGAGCGGCCACTGCGCGACATGCCGGCGAGGGCGATCGGGGCGGCCTGCTCCAGATCCAGCACGTAGGTCGACTGGGCCTGCTGCGCCGGTTCGTCGACGAGTCCGAGCGGTACGGCGACCGGGAAGCCCGCCGGTACAGGTTCCAGCTCGGCCACGGTGATCCGGTCGGGTAGCGGCGGCAGCCACGGGCTAGGCGGGGCCGCCACGCCGAGCCGGTTCGCCGCCTTCTTCGCGGCGGCGACCAGGACGGTCAGATCCGTCTCGCCGGACTCGGTGTCGCCCGCGCCGGTCGGCGACGGCGACACCGGTAGCATGCCGAGGGACGTGACCGGACGGGGCTGTACCCGGATAGTGTCCACATCGGACGGCGTGGTCGCCGCGCGCGGCCACCCGATCCGAGCCGCCTGGAGCAGGGCCAGGTCGCGGTGCCCGGTACGGAGGTAGGCCCGTCCGGGATGGTGCCGGGAGATCCGCACGGCGTCCGGTACGTCGATCACGTCGGTGCTGTGCGACCCGTCGGTCACGCGCAGACACAGCCGCAGGTTGACGTTAGCGCGCAGGTCGGCATTGACCACCCCGCCCGGGTGTTGGGTGGCCAGCACGACGTGGATGCCGAGGCTGCGCCCGCGCTTGCCGATGTCGACCACCCCGGTGACAAACTCCGGTACCTCCTCGACCAATGAGGCGAACTCGTCAACGACGATGACCAACCGGGGCAGCCGGCCGCCGGTGAGCCTCCAGTAGTCCTCGATTTCCTTGGCCCCTGCTTCGGCCAGGATCGCCTCCCGGCGGCGCAGTTCGGCGGTCAGCGCGGTCAGCGCCCGGTTGACCAGGTGTCCGTCCAGGTCAGTGACCATGCCGATGCAATGTGGCAGGTCCCGGCACTCGGCGAACGCGCTGCCGCCCTTGTAGTCGACGAGCACGACGTTCAGCGCGTCGGGCGCGTTGCCCAGGGCGAGTGCGGCGACCAGGGTCTGCAACAGCTCCGATTTGCCGGCGCCGCTGGTTCCGGCCACCAGTGCGTGCGGGCCGTCCCGGCGCAGGTCGATCTCGACCGGTCCGGCGGTGCCGACCCCGAGTACTGCCTGGGTACTGTGACCGTGAGGCTGGGCCGCCCACCTGGCCATGACGTCCTCGGCTGTCGGGTTCGGGCTGAGGCCGGCGAGTTCCAGGAACCGTACCGCCTCGGGCAGCCCGTCATCGTCGCCGAACCGGGCACCGAGGACACGTACCGGCGCCAGGCCCAGCGCCATCTGCTCGGCCAGCGCGGGCGACAGTCCGTCGGCCAGCACGTCGTCGTAAGTCGTGTCGTCGTCCGGGGCACGGCTCGGCCCGGCAACCCGGACCCGGGTCCCGGACGGGCCGGTGGTCACCACGGTGGCCCGGCACTCGTCGGGCAGGTTGCCCTCGACGGTGTCCAGGCACACCGCGTAGACACCGACGGCCGGGCCCTCGATGAGCAGGTCGGCCAGGCCGGGCAGGTCGCGCAACCGGCGAGCGCCGTCGAGTACGACGACGACGTGGCGGCCCAGCGCTGCCCGGTCGCGCAGTGCCGCGCTCGACTCGGCCTGCCGCTCGGCGACGATGCGCCGTAGCTCCGCGACCCGAGTCTCCGCCTGGTCCCGGTCGGTTGCGAGCATCCGCCGGCACGCGAGGTCGGGCCGGTGTGGCAGGGTGTGCGGCAGCCAGCTCACCCATTCCCAGTCGGTTGCCTCGTCCCGGCCGGTCAGCACGACGATGCCGAGGTCCTGTGGGGCGTGCAGGGCGGTGGTCTGGGCGATACCGGATCGCGCCATGGCGAGCACGGTCCCACGTGGGCCGGCGACGCCGAGGACGCCGACGGCGGGCAGGTCGACTATTGCCGGTACCGCGTGTACCTGGGGCGGTTCGTGGTCGCTGGCGCCGGGCCCGGTCAGCCGTACCCTCACCGGCCGGTCGTGCAGGCCGATCCGCCAGGACAGGAAGTCCGGGTCGCCGCGGCGTCGTTCGAACATCCGGCCGGTGGGGCCGGTTGCGATCCGGACCACGACGGCCGGATCCGGGTGGGCCGACCGGCTGCCCCGCTCGTCGGCTCTGGCCAGCTCTGCAAGCCGATTGTGCGCCGCGGCAAGCTCCGCGGTGTACGCGCGCAGCTTTGTCCGGTATTCCTTGCGCCCGCTGCGCCGGTCAGAGACCAGGTTGGCCACCGCCATCAGGGGTGACAGGGCCAAGAACACAAGGTAGTACGTCGAGCCGGGCAGTACCGCATAGCACAGACCGGCCGCGAGCAGCGGCACCAGCAGCGTGGCGATCGGGAACCGGAAACCGTGCGGGGGCGTGGGTTCAGCCGGCATGGCGATCTCCTGCGGCCGGTCCGGCCGCAGGATTCGGGGCGGTCGGTTATATCGGACCAGGCCGCTGGCCGGATCTCGTTCCAGCCGCGCGTCGGGGGCAGCCGGTGGACGAACCTCCACAATGGACTCGCCGACCCTAACTACCTCAGCCGGTGCCAAGTCGGCCGCGCCGTCAATGCGGTATCCGCGGCGTACCGTTCCGTTGCGCGAACCGAGGTCGCTGATCTCGGCGTGTCCATCGTGGTCGACGCGGACGGTGGCGTGCCGGCGGCTGACCTCCGGGTCGGCCAGCACCAGGCCGCTACCGATGCCGCGTCCCAGCCCGAGGGGCGCGCCAGCGTCCAGGGGTACGCGTCGGCCGGCGTCCAGACCGCCGACTACGGCCAGTTCCCAGGCCGGCTCGCGTGCTGGTGGGGTCGGCTGCGCGCCGGTCGGGTGTATACCCACCGATGTACCTGTGGCCAGACCGGCCTGGGTGATCGGTGTGTTGTCGTCAACCGGCAGCCCCGCGATGCGCAGCGGCCCATCGGCCGCTCCGTCGAGTACGTCAACCAACGCCTCGCGCAGCTGCCCGATTCGGGTTTGTTCGTCAGCCTCGACGATGAGCCCTGTCCGCCGGCCGTGCCGGTCGACGGCCTGGAGTTCCCACTCCATGTGCGATCCTCACTGGTTGTGGTGACGGGGAGCCGGGCGAGGGATCGCCAGCGACCCCTCGCCCGGCTCCGGCCGCGTCACGCGTCGGCGTCCTGCAGCATCTGCACCCGTGCCTGCACCTCGCGCGCGGCGTCGGCCAGGTCGCCGGCCATCCGGATCAGCACCCGCTCGTAGTCCGCCCAGGAGGCGCGGAACGCGTCGGCTGCCCGGCCGTCCCAGTCGGTATTGGTGAGCTGGTTGCGTAGCTCGGTACGCAGCGTGTCGATGGTGCCGCTCTGCCGTTCGAAATTCGACTTCAGCGCGAGCATGTCCGCGGTGTGGCCGCCAATGCGGGTCGACATCTCGTCTCCTCGGCCTCTCGGTTGGCGTTTGACCGCGCCGACGTTAGGTGGCCAGCAGCAACCGAGGAAGGGGAAGACCTTCCCCTTCCGGTCCCCGCCGGCCGCCGCATACGGTCCACCGCTGAGTCGAAGGGTTCCGGAAGGGGGACAACAATGACCCGCCAGGGTGCGTCGGGCGAACTCGAGGAGTTGGCGCGGGTACTCGACCGCGAGGCTGCCCACCTGGATGGCGTACGCGTCGCGTTGCGCCGCGCGGTGGAAGCCACCAGGGGCAGTTGGGAGGGGCTGGTCGCCGATCGATTCCGGGGACACGACGGTGCCGCGCATCGCCAGCACCACCTGGCGGTCGCCGGTGACCGGCTACGGCAGGCCGCACGGCTGAGCCGGCTAGTCGCTGCGGAGCACCGCGAGCAGCCGGCGGCGCCTGCCGCGATCGGCCCAGCTGACGCGATGGAGGTTCATCGGGGATGAGTGCGCTGCTGTTGACGGTGGACGAGCTACGGGCGCTGCACCGGATCCTGGGTACCTGGCTACCACGGTTCGTGGTCGAGGACCATGACGAGAGCCTGCGCGTGGACGCGGCCGCGCTGCGCGGGCTGGCCGCCCGCGGTCTGCTCACCCTGGCACCGGACTGGACAGTCGTCGATGGTCTGACCCTGGACGACGCGGTGACCGGGCACCTGGAGCCGTACCGGACCGCGCGGCTGGTGGTCGAAGCCGAGGCCGAGACGGCCGGCGTCACGACACGGTTCGCGGTGAGCGCCGCACCGGACGGCACGGTCGGACTGCTCACCGCGTTGCCCGGTGGTCTTGTCTCCACCGAGCTGATCGACTCGCCAGCGCTGGACGTGGTGGCCCGGATGTGCCGGCTCGACCAGGTGGCCGCGGCCGGCGGCCCGGCTGGACCCGAGCTGGCGTGCCGCGTCGACGTTGATGCGCACTTCGAAGCGGACGGACTGGCGCTCGCCGGCGACCTCGACGGCGCGGTTGCCGCGCTGGTCTGCGGTGGCGCACCTGAGCCGGCCGCGCGGGCCTGGATCAGTGCGCTGGTGAGCCGGCGCGGCGCGGCCGCCATCAGCGTCGCGCACGTCGCCGGTACCACGCCGACCGTGCCGGAAGGGCCCATCGCCGACGGTGAACTACGTTGGCTGGTGGCTGACGACGGTACCGCCTGGCGTGTCACGGTCAACGAGTCGTCGCAGCCGCGGTCCGACCGGCTGGTCAGTGTGCTGACCCCGACCAGCGTCGACGAACTGGGCCGGACCATGGCCGGGCTGTTCACCCCGGCACGGGCGGGGGGAGGGGCGTCGTGCCAGACGAGCTGAGCCGGTTCATGGCGGGGATCCGGGCCGTCGAGTCCGGTGGCGACTACACGATCAAGGGACCGCCGACCCTGTCCGGTCGGGCCACCGGCGCCTACCAGTTCATCGACTCCACCTGGGGCAACTATGGCGGATACCCCAGCGCCTATCTGGCGCCGCCGCAGGTGCAGGACCGGCGGGCCCGGCAGCTGATGTCCGCGTACCACCGCGAGTTCGGGCGCTGGGACCTGGTCGCGGTCGCCTGGCACGCCGGTCCCGCGACCGCCCGCAAGGTGCAGCGCGACCCCTCGGCCCTCAAGGGGATCCACGACCAGAACATCGCGACGTCCGAGTACGTCCGGCGGGTGCTGGCCAAGGCAGGCCTGCCCACCGGGTCCGGCCACGGCCACGGAAACGGTCACGGGAATGGTCACGGCCACGGCCACGGGAATGGTCACGGTCACGGGCATCAGCACTCCCAACCTCAGGTCGCCGACCTGAGGCCATGGCAGGTTCCGCCGAACCTGGTCGGCGCCGGTCGACGCATCATCATCGACCCCGGCCTGCTGGAAAGGCTCGCCGGTGAACTCACCGACCATCTGACAGTAGTCGACACCGCATACCGGCGCTGCCGCCGCGCCGCCGACCAGGTCAACCACGCGGAGCTGGCCGGACACGAGCACAGCCGACAGCTCAAGACGGCCCTGGCGCACGCGCTCGACGAACCGGACGGGCTGCGCGTGCTGCCCGACCTGTTCAGCCGCGACATCGGGTTCGTCGTGACGGCCCGCCAACGGGCGTTGGGCGCCGATGCCGGCCAACGCCACGCCCGGCACACGGTTGAAGGGCTCATCGCATCACTGACCGGCCGCCACGGTCCCGGTACCCGCAAGCACGTCGCCAAGCTGCTGCGGGAGCTTTACCGCCACGACCGGCACGACCGCCCGCCGACCAGCCCGCACCGGCACGGCCGACCCGCCCGTAGCCTCGCCGACGTGCACCTCGGCACGGCGTGGGGCGGAACACGATCGATCTTCGACCAGTTCGTCATCCCGTTCATGAAGGACCGGGGCCTGACCGCCGGCTCACAGAAGCGCCCATACGACTCAGTGCCCGGGCCAGGGGTGTCCGACCATTACGTGGGCAGCACACACGCGTACGCCACCGACTTCCCGACGTCCAGCGGCGAGGACGACGCGCGGGCGCTGGCCCGCGCGATGGGCAACCGGTCATGGCGGCCGAACAGCTATGAACCCTTCCAGGTCACCGTCGACGGGCGCCGGTTCCAAGTACAGATCCTGTGGGGTGCGGCGATCGACCACGCCGACCACGTCCACGTCGGGATCCACCGGCTGTGAGGAGCCGACGTGTCAGCGGCGCGCGACAGCCAGGTCCTCCTTGGTGACCAGACGTCGGGACAGCGCGTACTCGGCGAGGTTGGCCAGCGCGTTGAAGCCGGTCAGGTTCGGCACTCCGGCAGCGGTCAGCCGGCCGCGCAGGTGCTCGATGCGCTTCACCAACGTGGTGCGTGGCCAGCCGAGCCGGGCGGCCGCCGCCCGGTAGCTCTTCGGCTGCGGATCCGCCCGCGGGGGATCCTCCAGGTACTCCGCGAACAGCGCCACCATCGCCATCCGGTCGGCGGCGTTGACCACGACGGTCTCGCCGACGACGGTAGAGACGCCAGGCGCGGTGGAGGCCACCGGCGCTGGCGGCCCGGCGGGTACGTCGACGCGCAGCCGGTGGCTGTGCGTACCGTCGACGACCACCCACACCGGCTCTTCGACCGGGATCCGCTGGCCGGGGCCGAGCACCTTACGCAGCCCCAGATCGTCGATGACCGACAGCGGCCGGCTGGCGGACCGGTTGATGAGCCACCACAGGCCGCGCTCGAACTCGATCACGCCAGCCCGGCGGGAGAGCGCGACATCGTCGGGATCGAGGCACACCGTACAGTCCACCGCGCGGCCGAACGTGAGCTGGTCGCCCGCGGGCACCGAATACCTCCGCTCACCGAACGAGACGGTCGCATCCGTCATCGCACCCGCAACCCCCTTGTCGCACTATCGCTCGCCGGCGTCGATGGCCTAGCCTCGACCGAGCGCATCGTCGCCGGCAGCGACTCTACCGTCCCCGCACCCGTCACCGGAGGCTGTCCATGTCCACGCCGATCCGCGATCGGTTCAAGCTCACCCGCGATCGGCTCACCCGGGCCGGGCTCGTGGTGGCGCTGCTCGCCGGTGTGCTGATCGCCACCTTCGGGGCCGGCTACCGTTCCTCACAAGCAGCGCGGGGGAACGCGAGCGCGTACCTGCAGAAGGGACGCACCGTGGTCCGGGTCAACGCCGCCAGCGGGGCCACCGACGCGAAGGCCGCCCACGACCTGGCCCCCCGGCGGCGCCGGCTGGAGGTGGTACAGGTCGCGCCCGACCGGGTGTACGTGGTCAACAACGACACCGACGAGACCTGGCTGCTGCCTACCGACACCATGCGGCCGGTGCCTGTCGACGTGCTGCCGGGTACCCCATCCCCCGTCCCGGGGACCGGCGACAGCGCGTCGCCAGCCGCTGGTGCCGGACCAGCCACCAGCGCGAAGACCGGCGCGGACCAGTCTGGACCCGACACCGGCCGGCGGCACCTGGTCGCCGGTGGCGGTACGGCCTACCTGTTGGACACCAAGGAACACACCATCGCGCTCCTCGTCGGGCCGCACGCCCGCCCGGTCGACCTGCACAGGGTGGACGACGTGGTGGTGGACGGCTCGGGTACGGCCTGGGCGCTATCGCGGGCCGAGGGCAAGCTCTACACCGTCGTCAACGGTGACGTGCAGGCCGACCACACCGTCTGCATCCCCAACGAACCGGTGTATCTGACCCTCGCTGGCGACCGGCCGGTCGTGTACATCCCCGAACGCGGCATCGTCCGCATGTTCGGCCGCGACGTGGCCCACCCGGAGACTCCGGTGGCCAACCAGCCAGGCGACGGAGTGCGGGTCGCCGCCCCGGGCGCCGATGTCCCCGTCCTGGTCAACGTGGTCCCGCGGACGGACACAGTGGTGAAGGTTGATTTCCGTACCGGCAAGGAGTCGCAGATCACGCTCCAGGGCCGCGAGGGTCCGCGTTCCTTCGGCCGGCCGGTGGTGGCAGGCGATCGGGTGTACGTACCCGACTACACCAAGCGGGAGGTCGTGATCCTCCAGCTGGAACCCTTACGGCAGCTCAAATCCGTATCGGTGCCCGGGACGGACAGCTCCTTCGACGTCACGGCCCACGACGGCCGGGTGTGGATCCACAACCCGTACTCCCGCACGGTGCTCTCGTTCGATCGGGACGGACAGGTGGACAGCGCGGACCTCGGGCCCGGCGACGGCGTGGACGACCCCGACCCGGCCACGCCAAGGCCGACCAGCACCCCGACGGCGCCAGCCCCGACGGCGAAGCCGACCCGACGGGCGCCGACGGGGCCGACAACGCCGCAGAGCCGCACCGCACCGCCCCCGCCCCGGGTCGACGTACCCGCCGTGAAAGGAATGACCCAAACCGAGGCATGCGGCACGCCCGGAGGCACAATCACCCGCGCCGGCCTGCGATGTGCCCCGCCGGCGAGCCGGCAGGATCCCGGATGCGAGACCGGCAAGGCCGTCGACAGCACGCCCGCCGCTGGCGCGCGGGTCGCCCCCAACACCGTCGTCACCGTCTTCTACTGCGGCCCGACCACTGTTCCCGGGCCGTTGACTGGACCGGTGGACCAGGCCTGCCAGACCGTCGAGGCGGCCAACCTGGTCTGCGCGCGACGGGCGGGCGGCCTCGCCACGACCCCCGCCGAGATGGGCAAGGTCATCGATCAGGACCCAGCCGCCGGTACCACGGTGCCGACACGCAGCACGGTAACTGTGACCTACCTGCGAACGGACGCCGTCGAGGTACCCAACGTGGTGGGGTTGGACCGGAGCCAGGCATGTCCAGCGCTGCAGGTTCGGGGCTTCACCTGTACGGAAAACGACATGCCCTACTGGGACACCGTCGTGCACCAGCAGCAGCCGGCGCCCGGAAGCGCGGCACCGCCGAACAGCGCGGTGCAGTACGACCTTGCGTTCACCATGCCGAGCACGCTGCACCGGTACAAGGCACCGGGCCAGGAGGCGCGGTACCTGAGCACCGGCGGTGGGCCTGCCGGCTGGTCCCAGCAGTCCGACATCGGTGGGGTGTACTTGAACACCGACACCGGCCCCGACTTCATCGACGTGCACCAGTTCAGCTGCTCGGGCAGTTGCGGAAGCCAGACGGTCGGGTATTTCTATAAGTCGGCGCTGACTAGTCCGGCGCCGACGACACCGCCGAACTCCCGATGGCGTTATGACGGCGTGGCGTTCAAGTGTCTGGCCAGTCAGCACCCGGGCACCAGAGGCCTCTACGCGTTGTTCAAGGAGTCCCTGGTGGCTTGGGCGTTCGCCCCCCAAGACAGCCAGGAGTACAAGGACTATGTCAACGCTGGGTATACGCCGCAGCAGCCCGGCCCGATCTGCTACGTCTGGTTCGGTGTGCCGGGCTTCCGTCCCAACGGCTGACCCACGACCGCGACAAACCAATGGGCATGCCTCAGCGCACAGCAGGCTGGCTGTCCATCCGCAAACCATAGGGAATCTGATCTTGAGAATCGTGGTGTGTGCGTTGCAGGCGCGGGGCCCGACCTACTGGCCCGTACGGTGCGCAGCGCACCATGGGGGCGGCCACCAGCCAGCAGCACGCCAGCGGGGTGCCCCCACCCCTGGCCCGCTACCTCGGAATTGACGCCCGGGTGCAATCGGGTTCCGGTCCGAATACGACCGGCCGGCCGCGACCTCCTTCACCGCGACCGGCTGCGATGTTGACGCCTGGGGCGAGGTGCGTCCGCCAGCCTCGGCTGGGCGGACGGACTACCCCTCGTTCGCTGCCCTCTTGGCGAACAGCTCCAGGTCAGCCGCCGCCGATCGTGTCGCGAAGCCTGGCGGTCCGCCGTATTGGTCGAGGACCGTGGTGTCGCAGCTCGACCGTGGTCTGCTCGGGCCTGCTTGCGGTGCGCCGCACTTCGAGTTCGCTGGCGTGCTCGGGGTCGCGGTCGAACTACCATGTGCCGTTGATCTGCCAGGTGACGGCCAGCCGGTGCGGTGGCTCGCAGGTCCGCACACGATCTCAGTCGCGCTCGCTGCTGGCCATGCTCAACCGTCCGTCTTGATGCGGTTCCAGGATGGCCTCAGGCATGCCTGCCTGGCCGATGTGATGCTGACTTGACACCGCCATCGATGCGTCGAGCTGGGGCGTCGGTGCCGTACCAGCTCGTTCTGGCCCCATCTGCCGCCCCGCCGCTGCCGCTCCTCGGCGTGCGCGAACGCGCCTGCGGTGCGGGTCGGCTTGCCACCGAGCCACCGGGTCCGGGTTGTCGGCGCGAGGCCGGCCGCGTGAGCTCGGCCCGAGTGCTCGGCGAGATGGGCCAATAGAAGGCGGCAACAGATGTCCGTCGATCCCAGTGGTGCCAAGAGAAGTTGGAACAGTGGGGGCAGAACAAGCGCGTACAGACACCCTGTGGCGCGGTCCGATGTCCACTGTAGACAAAAGACGGGAAGGCTTTCCCGTTCAGTTCGCACCGCCACTGGCTGAAGACTCATGACTATGACCAGACTCCTGTTTCTCGCAAGTGCTGGAATCGTTGCCGTGAGCCTCGCAGTCACCGCGGCTCCCGCCGCCTACGCGGCCGACCGTTCCGACACGGTGCGCTACAGCCGAGCCACGCTTCGGGACGCACCGGCACGGCTGGTGCTCGCCAACGTGCTCCCTGGCGACCGGATCATGCGGCAGGTGCAGTGCGGCGGCTGGGTTCGCGTGGCAGTGCGGCCATCGGCCGGGCGAAGCCTGGCCACCACGACAGGGTGGGTGGAACGCGGTTCGCTGAAGAAATCGGCTCGACGGGGCGGGCTGGCTGGCATCCCGTCCGACTGCGCTGCGCGTCGTCGCGACGTGGGCCGGTGGCGCTCGTTCGTCGCGGCAATCAACTCGCCGTTTCACTCCTACCGCTACGACGATAGAACCGGGAACTGGCGGTACGTCCACTTCCCGACCCGGGTTGCCGCACTGACGGGTAGGGACTGCGTGCCGTCGTTCAACTACCTCCGTACCGCTGGCGGCGAGCACCCTGACGCCGCCCAGCCGATTCCCGCCGACGTGGATCTGACCCGTCCGGGCTACCGATACCTCACCCGGTCCGGCACGGTTGCGCTGGTCTCGCTGCCCCGCGCCAACGGCCGGGACGGCAGTGTCTGGGGTTTCGTCAAGGCGACCTGCGTCAAGCCGCTCGCCGGCCGGTACCCGACGACCGTGTACTTCCCGACCGTCGTCCAGCTGGATCGGATCCCGCCCGGCCATCCGCCGCTCAGCACAGACCAGCTCGCCATGTACGGTTGTCACGCCGCGGTGTCGTCGCCGACGTATCCGATGTTCGGTTGGTGGCCCGATCCCCAAGCCGCACCCGCGTGCAGGCACTGATCCCATGTCGGGTCCTTCGGCTTGGAAGCCGTACCCCTTGGAACTGTGCCCGTCATGTGGGCGTCGGCCAGCGCCGCGTGAGATCTGGTGGGCCGAGTTGCCGTACGCCCGCGAGGCCGGTTCGAAGGTACGGCCCTGTCTGGTGCTTCGGGCAGCCGGCTGCATCGTTGATGTACTAAAGATCACCAGCCGCGACAAGCGACACCGGGCGGACCACGTGAGGATTCCCGCACGGGCCTGGGACAGCCGGGCCACTCACCACAGTTGGCTGGACATCTCCCGGGCGTACCGAATCGACACCACGGCGTTGCAGTGCCCGGCCGGCGCGTGTGACCGCAGGGTGTGGCGCGAGGTATGCCGGCACCATCTGGTCGACCGGTCGCTGTGACCGAACCGGACGGGCGGACGAGCCGGACGGCCGCCGGCTCGCCCGCCCGCGCGGCCTTCCCCAGAAGTCGGCTTCGAGGGCCTGGACGGACTTGTGAACGCCGCGGCGGATCTTCTGCTCGGTGAGGAACCCGAACCAGCGTTCGACCTGGTTGATCCAGCTGGATCCAGTCGGCGTGACGTGCATGTGGAAGCGGGGGTGTCGGGCCAGCCACGCTTTGATCGCGGGGGTCTCGTGGGTGCCGTAGTTGTCGCAGATCAGGTGGATGTCCAGGTCGGCGGGCACGGTCTTGTCGATGGTGGCCAGGAACTTTCTTGAACTCGGCCGCCCGGTGCTGGCGGTGCAGCTCGCTGATCATGCTGCCGTCAGCGACGTTGAACGCGGCGACCAGGCTGGTGATGCCGTGACGGGCGTAGTCGTAGGTGCGCCGCTCGGGCATGCCAGGCATCATCGGCAGCACCGGCTGGGACCGGTTCAACGTCGGCCCAGGTGAACACGAGCCCGGTGTCTTGCCAGGCGGTGCCGGCGTTGCGGCGAAGTAGACGTTGGCGACGGTGGTGTTCGCGCAGTACGGCCACGGTGGTGGCATCGAGGGCGATGGTGCGTTCCCCGGGGGGTCTTCGGCGGCCCCACACACATCCGGCCGTTGGCGCGGACGACCCTGCCGACTGATCGTGATCGTGCCCGTGTCCAGGTCGAGGTCGGTCCACCGCAGGGCGCACAGTTCGCCGCGGCGCAGCCCGCGCAGGGCGGTCAGCCACCACAGGGCGAACAGCCAGTCTGCGCGGATGAAGGCGAGGAACTGGGCCAGCTGGTACGCGGTCCACACCGCTACGACCGGACGCCGCCCGTCACGTTGCCACACGTCGACGCGGGAACGGGTCCAGGGCTGGGGTCGGTGGCGGACCGGACGGGGCAGCACTACCAGCCGGGCGGGGTTGACCTGCAGCAGCTGCTCACGGACGGCCGCGCGACCGAGGCACGACCCAGTGGCGGGCCGAGAAGCTGCAGATGGAAGGGTAGGGGCGCCCTCCGACAGTTTGGGCCGACGCTGACGACCGGAGCACTCAGAGCCGCGCCGGTTCGGGTCGTGTGTCTGTTTGATGGTGCGGCCTGTGGGTGCTCCGTGGGTGCTCGGACGCCATAGACCAGGCGGCACGGATGGGGCCAGACGGCACGTTGTTGCGCCATCAACCGGGACGAAATGCGCGTGATTTGGACAGGCGAACACCGGTGGGACCAGATAGCACAAAACGGACCGGACTCTCAATCCGCGGGCGACCGGCTCCCGCTGCGGCAGGTTTGCGTCCTCTGCCGGACTGGCACGGCATCGCCAATTGCCGCGACGGCGCCGCGAGTCCCGCCAAAGAATCTAGGCCTCTCCCGCGACCGGCAGAACGTCGCTCCGGCCACCCGATCCCACCATCCGAGCGGTATATCCCATATTCTGGAACTACGGTGATCTTGGTGATGTGCTCCGCGTGCGAGCAGTTGCGTTGGGCATGATCGGTAGCTTCTGGGGATAGTTGGTAACGGCGTGCCCCGCCGGGTCAGACCGGCGTGTATCGCTTCGGTGGCCCAGAACTGCTGCAGCGGGCGCAACCGGGGGAACTGCTTAGCCGGTTCTTTGACGCCCTGGCTGAGCGGCATGGTGGGCCGTCTCCGTCATGAGCAAGCTCACGCATCGGTGAAGGCGCCTCTTCGCAGGGCTCGGCCGGTCCGTCAATGCCGCACGGTCAGGGCGGTCGACTAGCCAACCTGCAATGGCTTAGTTCCATGAAACAGCAGCTCGCTCACCGTAGCTACGCGGCGGGAGCGACCTCATTGAGGTGATCTCACCGAGGTAGGTATCCGTGCTCGAAGTGGGTGAGCACGAGGGCGGCTTTCGCGATATCGCCGATGCGGCTGGGACTGGCGGTGATGTGCCGCAGGACGCGCCAGCGGCCCACCAGCAGGGCGAAGCCGCGTTCGCCGAGTGCCCGCATCGCGCGGAGCAACTTGTTGTAGGTGCGGTTGTTCACGCCGAGCCGGCGCCCGTCGGTGGGCTGCTTGAACGGGACATGTATCCCGATGCCGGCGCCGTCGTAGCCGGGGTCGGCCAGGGTAGGCATCCCCTGAGCGGCTGCGGCGTACAGCGCGCCCAGGGCGTGGTCCTGTGCACAGGTCAGGTCGTGCACCGACCCGGGTTCGACCGGTCCTACCCAGATCGGCAACCCGTCCGGGCGCATCACCGCCTGGATGTTGCCGCCGAAGTCGTGGCGCTTGCCGGAGTACCACACGTCGATAACCTCACCCTTGCGGCTGATCGTCTTCTCGCGGCATCGGTCGGTGTCGACGATCTTCCCGTCCAGGATGACGTGCGAACATCCCTCCTGCTGGGCACGTCGCAGGGCGTCGGACAGCTCAGGGGCCTCGACAGCCAGCACCGCCACCGCCTCGTCCCGGTAGCGGTAGCCGGTGGCCCGGCTGATCCCGAACCCTGCGGCCAACACGGTGAGGTCCTCCCGCTTGCGGAACCAGACCAGCGCGAACAGCGCCTGCTTCCCGCAGCTCAGCGCCCGGCTGCGCCGTCGGGTACCGCGAGCGCGGCGCCGGGCGGCCAGCAGCGAAGCGACGTAGGCGACCAGTTCCCGGGATACGTCGAGCATGGCACCATAGGCAATCACGTGGAGTCCTTCGGGCAGATGGTGGTCTTGTGGTGAGAACCCATCTACCTGGGACTCCACGCTTCTTCCACCACCGTCCGATATGGACGATCTACCCGTGTCGCTCCAAACGACCTTCAGCGCTTGGTGAGATCACCTCA
>WNFU01002780.1_pt1 | contig 23732 bp, 11 predicted proteins | sample 5400121 | NCBI WGS metagenome assembly WNFU01 (sample SAMN13153360, study PRJNA577476) | soil metagenome | isolation source: 100 cm soil or saprolite under grassland replicate 1 | place: USA:California | collected 2016-06-15
CGTGCCGGAGAAGGCCACGTTGACCGTCACGGGCTGGCTCGACGCTGCCGACAGTGTGGCGGTTACCGTGGCCACGCCACCCGCTTCGGCCATCGGGCTGCCGCTCACGCTCAAGGTGACTGCCGGCGGCAGGTCGTCATCGGTAATAGTGACGGTACCAGTGGCGTTAGAAAGGGTCGTATTGACCGGGTTGGAAAGGTTGAGATTGAATGTTTCGTTTGGCTCATCGGTGAGGTCCCCGTTGACCAAAACGGTGATAGTCTTGGTCGTTTCGCCCGGGTTGAAAGTCAGAGTGGTCGTCGGGATCGCCACATAGTCGGCCGGAGCGGTGGCCGTGCCGTCCGCCGTGGCGTAATCGACGGACACCGTTTTCGCGCTGACCGCCGAGAGCGTCAGGCTGAAGACGGCCGTGGGGGTCCCACTGTTGCCCTCGGTGAGCGTCACATTATTGATCGAAAGAGAAGGATTCGGATCGTTGTCGAGGAGGGTGTAGGTGTGGGTGGGATTGGCGCCCAAGGTTGCGTTGCTCAGGTTGGAAAGCGTCAGTTCAATGGTTTCGTCATCCTCGTCGAGCGTGTCATTAACCACCGTGATGCTGATGTTCTGGCTGGTCACACCGGGCGCGAAGGTGAGCGTCCCGCTCGCCAGGGTGTAATCGCCACCGCTGTTCATGGCCGTGCCGCCGGTGACGGCATAGGCAACCGTCACGGTCTGGCCGGAGGCTGCGGAAAGCGAGACCGGCACGGTGACCGCCGTGGTGGACTCCGAACCGCTCGAGCTGGCCGTAGCAAAAGAGACCGTCGGCTGTGCATCGTCGTCGGCGATGGTGGCTGTGACTTGCTGCGTTCCGGATTCGGTGCCGTTGGTTACGCTGGAAATATCCACGATGATGGTTTCGTCCAGTTCGTTCAATGTGTCCTGCACGGCGGTGAGGGTGAGCGTGGCGCTGGCGCTGCCGGCGGGGATCACGATCGAAGTCCCGGAGCGGGCGTAATCAGTCGTTACCGTGGCGGTGCCCGAGAAGGTCAGGTTGACCGTGACAGTTTGGCCCGAGATGGCGGACAGGGTGGCTGTCACTGTGGCCACACCTCCGGCTTCCGCCATTGGGTTCCCGCTCAGATCCAAAGTGACCGTGGGGGCGGCGTCATTGTCTGTAATCGTGTAGGTGTGGTTCGCGGACGCCCCCAATGTGGCGTTGGCCGGATTGGAGAGGGAGACCACGACGGTTTCGTTGACCTCACTCAGCGCGTCATCCACGACGTCGATGGCGATGCTCTGGTTGGTTACGCCGGCTGCGAAGGTCAACGTCCCGTTGGCGAGAGTGTAATCCACGCCGCCGCCGGTGGCCGTACCGCCCGAGACCGCGTACTCGACCGTCACTGTTAGTCCTGAAACGGCAGAGAGTGCGACCGCCAGATTGGCCGGAGTCACGGACTCTGCGCCGCTGGAACCAGTCGGGCTGAAGGACACGGTGGGCGGATTGTCGTCGTCGAGGATGGTGCCGGTGCCCGTGGCGGTGGCGATCGTGGCGCGGACCGGATTACTCAGGTTGACCGTAAAGGTTTCGTTTATTTCGTCGAGGTTGTCGCCGTTGACCACGATGCTGATCGTCTGGGGCGCGGTTGAATTGGCTGGAAAGGTGAGCGTGCCGCTCTTGGCCACATAGTCGCTGCCGGCGGTGGCCGTGGCATCGGCGCTGGCGTAGTCCACGGTGACAATCTGAAGACTGGCGGCGGAGAGCGTGACGCTGAAGGTCGCAACGACCGTCGCGCTCGCGTTCCCTTCGGTGACGGATACATTGCCGATGGAAATGGCCGGGCCATCGTCGTCGGCAATGGTCGCGCTGACCTGTTGGGTTCCTGATTCGGTGCCGTTGGTGACGCTGGAGATATCCACGATGATGGTTTCGTCCGTTTCGTCCACGACATCCTGCACTGCGGTCAGGTCGATTGAGCCGGTGGTCCCGCCGGGCGGGATCACGATCGAAGTACCGGAAGAAGAAGTGTAATCGGTCGTCAACGTCGCCGTGCCGGAGAAAGCCAGGTTGACGGTCACGGTTTGCGCCGAAACTGTGGACAAGGTGGCGGTCACCGTGGCCACTCCACTGGCCTCAGCCAGCGGGCTGCCGCTCAGACTCAAGCTGACGGTGGGCGGCGAGTCGTCATCGGTGATGGTGCCGCTGCCGGTGCCCGTGGCGAGGGTCGCATTAACCGGGTTGGAAAGGTTGACCGTGAAGGTCTCATTCGGTTCGTCCAGAACATCGCCATCGACCACGACGGTGATGGTTTTGGTCGTGTCCCCCGGGCTGAACGTCAGTGTGGTCGTCGGGATCGTAACGTAGTCGTCGGGAGCGCTGGCGGTGCCGTCCAGAGTGGCGTAATCGACGGTCACGGTTTTTGAACTGGCGGCCGACAACGACACTGTGAAGTTGGCGTCGGTCGTCCCACTGTTGCCCTCGGTGATCGTTACATTACCAATCGAGAGCGAAGGAATCGGATCGTTGTCGAGGATCGTGTAGGTGTTCGTGGCGAAGGCGCCCGACGTTGCGTTGACGAGATCGGAGAGGCTGATTTGAATTGTCTCGTCGTCTTCGTTCAAGGTGTCATTGACCACGGTGAGGTTGATGTTCTGGGTCGTCACGCCAGGGGCGAAGCTGAGCGACCCGCTCGCGAGGGAGTAATCAACCCCAGCGCCGGCTGAGCCGCCGGAGACCGAATAATTGACGGTTATCAGTTGACCGGAAACGGTCGAAAGCGAAACGGGCACGGAGACCGCACTAATCGATTCCGAGCCGCTTGCGGTCGCCGAATTGAAGGACAACGTGGGCGGGTCATCGTCGTCGGTGATGGTGGCCGCCACTTGCTGTGGGCTCGATTCAGTGCCGTTGGTCACGCTGGAGATATCGACAACGATGGTTTCGTCCACTTCGTCCAATGTGTCCTCGACGGCCGTCAGCGTGATCGAGCCCGTGGTGCTGCCCGCCGGGATGACGATCGAAGTCCCGGAGTCGGTGTAATCGTTCGTCGCCGCGGCTGTGCCTGAGAACGCCAGGTTGACCGTCACGGTTTGGCCCGAGAGCGCGGACAGTGTGGCAGTCACAGTGGCCACGCCGCCGGCTTCGGCCATTGGGCTGTCGCTGAGGCTCAGAGTGACTTCGGGCGGGGCGTCATTGTCTGAAATGGTGTAGGTATGGGCCGTGGTCGTACCCAACGTGGCGTTGGTTGGATTCGAAATGGAGACCAGGACGGTTTCGCTAACCTCATTGAGCGCGTCATCGACGATGTCCAGTGCGATGGCCTGGGTGGTCACACCGGGGGCGAACGTGAGCGTGCCGCTGGCCAGTGTATAATCCACACCGCCGCCGGTGGCCGTCCCGCCCGTGACCGCGTAATCCACCGTCACCGGTTTCGCCGAGATGGCGGAGAGGGACACGGCCAGATTGGCCGGCGTCGCGGACTCAGCACCGCTCGAACTCGACAGGGCGAAGGAGAGGGCAGGTGGATCGTCGTTATCAAGGATCGCGTAAGTGTGGGTAGTGATTGCCCCCAAACTCGCATTTGCGGGATTGGAAATTGTGACTTCAATCGACTCGTCCTCCTCGTCGAGAGCATCATTGGCCACGCCGATGCTGATGCTCTGGCTGGTCACACCGGGAGCGAAGGTGAGTGTCCCGCTGGCCAGAGTGTAATCAGCGCCCCCGGTTGCGGTGCCGCCCGTCACAGCATAGTCAACCGTGACCGTCTTGCCGGAAGGCGTCGAGAGTGACACCGCGAGAGAAGCTGGAGAGAAGTTCTCAAGACCGCTGGAACTGGCGGCATCGAATGACACCGCCGGGGGCAGGTCATCGTTGATGATCGTCCCCTGGCCCTGGTTGTCGGCAAGGGTCGCGTTGGCCGGGCTGGAAAGATGGACAAGAAAAGTTTCATCCGCCTCATCGGTGCCGTCTCCAATGACCGGCACGGTGATCGTGCCCGTCGTCTCACCCGGATTGAATGTGAGTGTGCCGGTTGGCACAGCCAGGTAGTCGTCGCCGGCGGTCGCGGTCCCATTGGCCGTGGCATAGGTCACCGTCACAGTTTGCGGACTCGCGGCCGAGAGGGTCACCGTGAAAACGGCGTCGCTCGTACCGCTGTTGCCTTCGGTCACCGTCACATCATCGATGGAAATGGCGGGTCCATCGTCGTCGGTGATCGTGCCGGTGCCCGTGCCGTTTGCGATCGTGGCGCGGGTTGGGTTGCTCAGGTTGACGGTAAAGGTTTCGTTGATCTCATCGAGGGAGTCGCCGTTGACTTCGACTGTGATTGTCTGCGTGGTGGAGTTGGCAGGGAAGGTTAGTGTTCCGCCGTTCGGCAAGTAGTCGTCAGAGGCCGTGGCCGTGCCATCGGCGGTGGCGAACTCCACGGTGATAGTCTGGGGACTGGGCGCCGAGAGGTTGACGCTGAAGGTGGCGTTTGCAGTTCCGCTGTCGCCTTCGGTCACAGTCACATTATTGATGGAAAGGGCGGGTCCGTCGTCGTCCGTGATCACGGCGGTGACCTGTTGCGCGCCCGATTCGGTGCCATTGATCACGCTGGCAATGTCCACAACGATGGTTTCGTCCACTTCATCCGACGCATCGGATACGGCCGTCAGCGTAATCGAGTCCGTCGTGCTGCCCGCCGGGATGACGATCGAAGTCCCGGATCGGGTATAATCGCTCGTCACCGTTGCCGTGCCGGTGAAGGCCAAGTTGACCGTCACGGCTTGGCCTGAGAGCGCCGAGAGTGTGGCCGTCACCGTGGCCGCGCCGCCGGCTTCGGCCATTGGGCTGCCGCTGAGATCCAAAGTGACCGTGGGCGCGGCGTCATTGTCGGTAATGGTGTAGGTATGGTTCGGGGTTGCGCCCAAGGCGGCGTTGATAGGATTGGCCAACGCGACCAGGACAGTCTCGTTGGCCTCGTTCAGCGCGTCTTCCGCGACGACCAAGGCGATGTTCTGGCTGGTCACTCCGGGCGCGAAGGTGAGTGTGCCGCTGGCCAGAGTGTAATCCACGCCACTGCCGGTTGCCGTGCCGCCCGTGACGGCGTAATCGACCGTCACCGTTCGTCCGGAGACCGCGGAGAGTGCGACACCCAGATTGGCCGGTGTGCCGGACTCGGGGCCGCTCGAGTTGGCCGAGGTGAAGGAAACGGCGGGTGAATTGTCGTTATCCAGGATGGTGTACGTGTGGGTGGAGATCGCGTTCAAAGTTGCGTTGCTCGGATTGGAGAGCGCGAGTTGGATGGTGTCATCATCTTCGTCGAGAGCATCATTGACCACGCTGATGGTGATGTTCTGGCTGGTCACCCCAGGCGCGAAAGTGAGTGTCCCGCTCGCCAGGGTGTAATCCACGCCCCCACCGGTGGCCGTGCCGCCCGTTAGTGCGTAGTCAACCGTCACGGTCTTGCCTGAAGCAGCCGACAGCGAGACAGGCAAACTGACCGTCGTGTTGGATTCCGAACCGCTGGAATTGAGGGAAGCGAAGGAGACCGTCGGCTCCGCGTCATCGTCCTGGATCGTGCCCAGGCCGACGGCCGTCGCCACGCTCGCGTTGGTCGAGTTGGAGAGCGTGACGGAAAAGCTTTCGTCCGCTTCGTCGGTGGTGTCGCCGTTGATCAGGACGGTGACTTGTTTGTTGGTCTGGCCCGCGGAGAAGGTGAGCGTGCCGCTCTGGGTCGCATAGTCGGCCGGGGCCGTGGCCGTCCCGTTGGCGGTGGCGAAATTAACGGTAATCGTTTGCGTGCTGGGTTCCGAGAGAGAGACAGAAAACGTGGCATTCGCTGTCCCGCTGTTGCCTTCGGTCACAGCGGCATTACCGATCGCGAGTGATGGAATTCTGAAAGTAGAGAAGCCCACGGGGTCCCAGGTGCCGGCCGTGACTTCCGAGGACGAGGGCCACGTGCCCGAGCCGAGTGTGATCTTGTCCGCCAGGACCTTGAAATCGATTTTGTGCCCATCCACCGCGCCGGAGCTGAAATTGGCTACGACGTAAAACTGCGCGACGACGCCCCGGTTAATGCTGAAATTCGCGGGGTCGAGATCGTACTCACCTGCGGACGCTGTCGAATCGGACGCCAACAACGTGTCCGTCGCGACGTTGAAAGTCCCCGGTACCGCGCCGCTCTCGCGATACAGTTGCACGCTGGCCAGGTCGGCGGTGCTGTCGCCTGTAAATTGGACCAACACATCTCTGAAAGTGTCATTCGCGCCCGTGGGATTGACTTGAAGGGTGAAGCTGAGGATCGCTGCGTTTTGTGCCCTGGCGAACACGGTGGCCGGCCCGACGTTGGTGACGTTAATGGTCGTCAGGTTTGCGGAGGTCGCGGCGAGAAGCGGCATACTAGTTGAAGCGACGCCCCAGAACAGAAGGGACAGGAGGAAAATCAATCGGCGATGGCGTGGCCGGTTTTGCTCGTCTCGCGCCGGGCCAGGCGAGCCGTCGTTGGTGGAGTTCATGGTTCGACTCGGCGAGCGGGATCGTTTGCCAAAGGTTGGCAATGCTGCGGTAATTCTCGTGGGTTTTCTCATAACTGCGTGGGGGAAATTCAGCGGGCTGTGGAATAGGTCAGGGATTTGCAAAAATAAACACGGGACGACAACTGAGAACACGACAGATGAGATGCGGCCGGGGACTTCGGGCGCGTGGTTGATCCTGGAAAGCCGTCTCGCTTGGCCACTTCTGCGCTAGCGGGCAGAAGGCGCGGCACTGAAGGGATCCCAAGCGAATTGCGTATCTGTCGTTTCGCGTGATTCTCTCCTCTCGCACTCCAATTCTGGGACATGTCCAACATGTTCAGAAATGAGACGACGCAGGAGCTCTGCCATTCTTACGACTTGGAATGACCTTAACCGCGGCGGCGAAAAGGAACACGCGGCCCGCAGAAGGGAACGCTTGTTCGGCGGGTTTACTGCAGGTGGCTAATTACCTTTCCCACGATCGAGTGAAACGTGAGTACGTGTTTCAAAAGTAGGTAGAGGATTCCGTGGCGCCTCCCAATACAACTGATCCGTAGGTTGTGTGCGTAACGACTTGTGATTGGCTCCAGTGTGGGCCAGCCCGATCATGTCTCATATTTGGATTGGGACACCGATAGCTAAACAGCGGCGTAGTTGAAGATAAGAGCCAAACCAACCGGCAAATTAAGAACGACGGGTTCCCGGAGCGCCTTCACCCTTATAGAAGTGCTCATGGGAGCGGGGATCGTCGCGATGATCTCCATCACGCTCTACCTGGCGATCGCGCAAAGCCTTGCCGTGCTCCAGGTCACCCGGGAAAATCTTCGGGCCACGCAGATCCTCGCCGAAAAACTGGAGGTCATCCGCCTTTGTAGCTGGGATCAGATCAATCAAGCCGGCTTTCTCCCAACTAACTTCACTGCCGACTTCTATCCGTCTGGCAGTCAGGGCACCAAAGGGGTCCGGTACAATGGCACCGTCACAATCACTCAGCCGGCCATCGCTGAAACTTACGCCGGCAACATGAAATTAGTCACTCTCAACCTGACTTGGGTCTCCAGCAAAATCCAGCGGCAACGGGAAATGCGCACGTATGTCTCCCGTTACGGGCTGCAGAATTACGTCTATCCCAGCAAATGACTCGGTCCTATGCGTTGCCTTCCAACTCCTCAACTTAAGGCCCGCCGCCGGGCCATGACGCTGATAGAGATCCTGGTTGCCACCGGGTTGGGCGGGCTGGTCCTGGGTGTGGCGATGACGCTCAACTCCTACACCGCGCGCAGCTTCGCCGCGATGGCCAACTACGTTAATCTGGACCAAATGAGCCGCAGCGCGTTGGATCAAATGAGCCGGGAGATTCGCCAGGCGGACAAACTGACCAGCTACTCGCCTACTCGGCTGGACTTCCGGATGATCGACCCGAACAGCGGCGCAGTTTCCACTCTGACCTATTCCTATGGCACGACAACCAAGACCCTGACCCGGGCTTTCAACGGTCAGATCACCGTCCTGTTAAAGGAACTCCAGAATCTGGAGTTCAAGATGTATCAGCGCACCATCGTCAGCAACAGTTGGGAGCAGTATCAGGTGACCGATCCTAACTTGTGCAAGCTGGTGCACCTGAATTGGACTTGTTCGCGGAAACTGCTTGGCAGGTCGATTAACAGCGAAAGTGTGCAGTCGGCCAGAGTAGTCATGCGCAAAGCGTAACGACGAATACTAACAGATGAAAATCAGACTTAATACTCGAACTGATGGCGGCGTCATGTTGTCAGCGTTATTGACGGCCCTTATCATTGGCCTGGCGTTGGGCGGCTACATGGAACTCGTGGCCCACCAAAATAATTCGACCAATCGCTCCCTGGCTTGGAACGGGGCCCTGCCAGTGGCCGAAGGGGGCATTGAGGAAGCCCTGACCCACTTGAACGACGACACCAGCCACACGGCTAACGGCTGGAGCGCGACAAATGTCAACGGCCAGACGGTGTACAGGAAAGTGCGGCTTTTCACCAGTGACGGCAGCAAACAGGTGGTGACGATTTCCAACGCGACCGCTAACCCGGTCATTTTCGCGAAGGCCACTGTCCCCGGGCCGGTGAACAAGGCCCCAGTCAGCCGTGTCGTAAAGGTTACCACCACACCCAAAGGTCAATTTGGCGCAGGGATCCTTACCAAAAACGCCATTAACCTGGGCAGCGATTTCCTGATCAACAGCTTTGATTCCACCGATCCCAACTACAGCACCAACGGCAAGTATGACAAGAATAAGGTCAAGGCCAACGGTGACCTCGCCACGGTATCACCCATAGTGGGACAGTTGCAGATCGCGGACTCCGACATATACGGGCATGTGTACACCACCGCCACGGGTAGTTACACCCTTGGAAAGGCGGGATTTGTAGGGGACCAAGCCTTTGGAAGCAATCCAGCCAATGCGGGCAAGGTCCAAGCCGGCCACGATTTTAATGACCTGAATACGACCATACCGGATGCCGTGCCGCCCGCGGGCTGGTCATCGTGGCCCTATCCGACTGGCGGGACATACAATGGCGTCACTTACACCTATATCTTATACAGTGGCGGTTACCAGTTGCCCTCTGGCACGACGCTCAAGGGCAAGATCCTCGTGCTGGGCAATGCCAAGCTTTATGTGCCCCAGAACGGACGAATCCAGTTCGGCAGCGGCGATGTCATCACCATCAATCCCGCTTTGGCCGCCACCCTCGAGATTCACAATGCGTCCAGCACGGACGTGGTCATGAAAGACGTCTCCAACGACAGTGGAGATGCCACCAGGTTTTCATACATCGGCCTGCCAACGACTGCGGGCAGCAAGCTCACGCTGACCGGCAGCGGGGCCTATGCCTTTGCCGGGACGATTTATGCCCCCAACCAAAAGGTTGTCATGACGGGCAGCAGCAGCGGCAACGAGGATTTCGTCGGCTCGATTACGTGCGACAATTTCACCATGAGCGGCCACTCCTACATGCACTATGACGAGGCGCTCTCCAAAAAGAATGGCTCTCCCAAAGTCGTGATCGACTCCTACGCCGAACTCAGCCCATCCATCGAGCTGTGATCGGACTTCGCCGCCAACAACTGCGCTCCAACGCTTGGGTCTGTTGACGGTACTCATAATCTGCATCTCCCCGAGAGTGAGGAGATTAAGAATACGACTTAAGAGTAAGTTGGATTTCGGAATCGTCGGAGAGCCTTTCACTTTCTCGACACCTCTCCCAGCCCGTTGCAGAGCAACAGACGATGCCATGTAATGGCGGTCGTGCGCTGCCTTCGAGCGTCGGGCTGCCTTACACTTTCCAAGGCCCATTCCCGCTCGCGAACCCGGCGCGTGTAAGATATTGCGCAGCCTCTACCCTTTGGCTGTAAAGGGATTAAGTACATTGTGTTTCTCCGAAACTCGCCTCGATGAAACGTTGGCCCGGAAAGGGCTAACGTTGATAGCAACCAGTCGATGAAGTCGTATGGGGGCAAGTCGGGACCTCGTTGGCTAATAGAAAAAGTCATACCCAGAAAAGGAGTTGTACTATGAGAGAAGTTGTAAAAATTCGGAAGAGAGTTTGGCTAACCGCGCGTCGGTTTGGCCGTTTGCGCCTGGCTATCCCGATCGCCAGCGTCTGCCTGGCAATTATCCCCTCCGCCTTCGCCGTCCCTGTCGATATAGGATCGGCAGCCGATTACGCGGTCGTAGGAGTGGGCGGCTCGGTTTCGATCCAGAGCGATTTTTCCATTTATCAGTCCGCGACGGTGATCAATGGAAACGTTGCGCAGGGACCGTACACCGATTTGACCCACTCGGTTGATGCCACCGTCAATGGCAGGTGGGACTACGATAACACGGACTCCGCTCCGTTCTTGGGAAGTGGTGGGTCCGTCACGGGAGGCTTCGTGCAAAAAGACCTCTCCGGCGTGGCAGCGGATGCCAGGGCGGCCTCAGCGACGGCGGCGGCGTTAATCCCGGATGTGACGTTCGCCACGTTGACCGAGGGCCAAACCATCAACGCCACCGGTATGGGGCTTTACGTCGTCAGAATCACCGATCCCGTGGGCCTGAAAACGACATTGACGCTCGCAGGAGGGGCGACGGACCAGATCGTCTTTCAGCTCACAACTGCTGAGAGTGGTCACGTCCTCGATCTCGGCGGCCTCGTCATGAGCCTCACCGGTGGGATCACGGCCGGTAACGTGTTGTGGAACTTGGCGGGCGACACGGATGGCGACATCGCCATCCATGCGGATGCATTCGTGGCGGGCACAATCCTGGCCCCGGACCGAAGCCTAGTCTCGACGCACGGCCACTTCGACGGAGCGGTCATTGCCGGTGGCAGTGGCCACGAACTGGACATTCATTCCGGCTCGCAGGTCAATCAGCCGGCGGCGGTGCCCGACGGTGGCTCGACTTGCGCGCTGCTCGGATTCGCCTTGATCGGCCTGTCCGGGCTGCGGAAAAAGTTCAAGATCTGAGGACCATTTGCGGTTTTGGGTTCGATCCGGTTGACAAAAGCGGGGCTTGTCCGTTCGACGGCTGGCTCCGCCTTCTTCTTATCCAAGGCGCCAGAATCTGTTGCACATCTCGGCCCGCATTGCGACTGCATTGAGTAGATATGGCCGCTTGCAGGTTCGGCCCGCCATGGGATCAAGACGGAACCGCTCTGGTCCGGGATGGGAGGTCGCCTGTGGGAAACTTTCAGTGCGCCTAACTCATTGGCTCGACGTCCTCGAGGTGCAATCGCTCATCGTCAACGCCGAGGTATCTCGGTTTCTGCTCATCCTTCGAGACATTTCTCATTGGTCAGGTATGCCACTAGCTATAGGAAATGCGGGGAGTGTAAGAAGATTCCACAGAGAATTTCAACCACTCAGCTAAAAGTACGAAACACCGCAAAAATGAAGAACTACGAAATGACACAAAGGAAGAACAGCAGTTTGACGATCCAGTCGCCCCTGGCAGGCGTGTTAGCCGTAATGACAGCATTGACTCTTTGCTTGGGGCTCGCGCCTGGCATGTTTGCAGCCCCGGTTGGCCTCGGAGCGGCGGCCGATTACGCGGTCTTGGGGGTGGGAGGTACCCCGTCGATCAGCAGTGACTTCTCTGTCTATCAATCCGCGACGGTCATCAACGGAAATGTTGGGATGGGGCCCTACACCGAGTTGACGCACAATATTGATTGCACGATCAATGGCAGATTCGATTATGATCTCACCGACACGGTCGTGAGTTCGGACGTGACGGGGACGATCACTGGTGGCATCCAGCAGATCGACCTGAGTAAGGTAGTACAAGATGCTCGGGACGCATCAACGGCGGCCGCGGCGCTTATCCCGACGCAAACCTACACTAAGTTAACTGAGGGACAGATCATTGTCGGCAACGGCGGCCTCAACGTTATCCGGATCACCGGGCAGGTGACCCTGAAAAAATCATTGACGATCCAAGGGAGCGCCACGGATGAGTTCGTCTTTCAGTTCACGGCTGCGGCTGCTCCAAGCGCCCACACCCTCACGCTCAGCGGGATGACCATGATTCTCGTCGGTGGGGTCCTCCCCGAGAATATATTGTGGAACCTCGACGGCCTTGGCGGCGGGGTTGTCATTAAAGCAGGCGCACAGGTGTTCGGCACCTTCCTGGCGCCGGAGCGAGACATTACCTCGGATCACGGAATCATCGAAGGGCGGCTCATTGGCGGTGGTGATGGAAGGGAATTGGACGTTCACTCGGGATCGGAGGTCACTTCTCCGGAAACGCCCAAGAAGTGATCCGCGCCGGCCTGTTGGGGTTGGCCCTCTTTCAACGGAAACTGGTAGCGGCGTAAAAGAGGTTTCAGCAGCGAGAGCGCAGGGCGCGGTGCCCTGCGCTCTTTTGTTTTCAGAGCGGGAGTAGGTTGCCACTGGCGTTGGATGTCCGGTGTTCGACGCTTTTTCTCCGTTTGGTTCCGCCCGGGCTAAGGCTCTTGAGGCACCCTCTCAAATCGTCCGACGCACTCTCTTTGCGTCAGGTGATAACGGCATGTTGAGTGCTTATTGCAAGTCTGATGCTAAGGCAATAGAGCCCATTTGAAGAACGTACTACCGCTAACCTGCAAAAGCATGAGAAATTCTATTTCAACCCTCTTCGTTCTGACCGCGCTCCTGCTCTGTGAGCCTGGGCGGGCCGCCACAGTCACCTCAACGGCGGATGACGGACCGGGTTCGTTGCGCGAAGCCATTGCCAACGCGGCCGGGGCCGAGACCATCGACTTCTCCGTCAGCGGAGTCATAACCCTCACCAGCGGGGAACTGGTGATCGCCAAAGACCTGACCATCCTGGGGCCGGGTTCCGACACGCTCGCGATCCAGCGCAGCCTCGAGCCTGGCACGGAAGATTTTCGCATCCTCAATATTCAGTTCGGGGTGGTCACCATTTCCGGACTGACCTTGAGTAATGGGCGGTCTGGCTACGGGGGCGGTATTCTCAGCGAGGCGGACGCGATCGTCCTCATGCATGACGTCACTCTGAGCGGCAACTCGGCCAGCAGTGCCGGCGGCGGGCTCTTTAATTCCGGCACAATGGCGCTGGAGGACAGCGCTTTCATTGACAATACCGTCCAGACCATTGACGGCTCCGGCGCCTACGGCGGCGGCCTCGACAACTGGAGCACCATTTTATGGATGGACCGCTGCCGCTTTGACGGCAACTCGGCTTCGGCGGGCTCCGGTGACGGTGGGGGATTTGGCGGCGCGATCAACAATAGCGGCACGATCTCCTTGATGGACGCCTGTGCTCTTCAAGGTAATTGGGCGACCGGCGGCACGGGCAGCGGAAATGGATTTGGCGGCGGCATCAACAACGAGTTTGGTACCCTGACGCTCACCAACTGCACGCTCACCAGTAACTCAGCCCTGGGCGGCACCGGCAACGGAGCCGGTTTCGGGGGCGGCATCAACAACGAGTTCGGCACCGTGTACCTGGACGTCAGCACCGTGCGTGGCAATATCGCGCGCGGCGGCTCCGGCACCGAAGGAGGACTCGCCGAGGGTGGCGGCATTGCCAACGCCTTTGGCACGGTGGAACTGGATCGAAGCACGGTCAGCGCCAATCTCGTCGTGGGCGGCGACGGCGCCAGTGGCGGTTCCGGTGAAGGTGGCGGCGTAGCCAATGACTACGGCACAGTTTACTTGTACAACAGCACCGTGAGCGGCAACGTCTCTGGCACGGGTGGTCCCGGCGTCCACGACGGCGGCGGCCTCTTTAACGGCTTCGGCAGCCTGGTCTTGAGCCACAGTACCGTTTCTGCCAACGCCGTTCCCGGCGGCTTCCCGAATGACGGTGGAGGCCTTTTCAACCTCGGCGGTGGCGTGGAGATCAAGAACACCATTGTCGCCGCGAACGACGCCACGGTTGACTGGTTCAATGACGAGTTTGCTGAAACCTATTCGTATGGCTTCAACCGGATCGGCTCGACGGCGGGTCTTTTCAGCGCGGGACCCGACGATCAGTTTGACCTCACCGCCGCAGCGCTCAAACTGGGTCCGCTGCAAGACAACGGCGGCCCAACCTTCACGCACGCGCTGCTGTGCGGCAGTCCAGCCATCAACGCCGGCGACGACACGGATGCTCCGGACACCGACCAGCGCGGATTCGCGCGGATCGTGGGAGGTTCCATTGATATCGGCGCATACGAGGCTGACAACGGCGGCGGGGTCGCGCCGCCAACGGTGGAGTGTCCGGTGGTTCCGAGCGCCGGCGCCGATGGCAACTGCGAGGCAGTTACGCCAAACCTTCTGAGCGCCGTGAAGGTCATTGACGGCTGTGGCGAGATTACACTGAGTCAGTCCCCCGAGGCGGGCACGCTGGTGGGACTGGGGCCGCACACGATCACGGTCATGGCGACCGACGCAGCGGGGAACAGCGCCACCTGCACGACCACATTCATGGTGACAGACAACACGGCGCCGACGGTGAATTGTTCGGCGGTGGCGGGCGCCAGCGCCGACGGCAACTGCCAGGCGGCAGTGCCGAATGTTATGAGCGGCGTGACGGTCAGCGACGGCTGCACGGCTGCGGGATCAATCACCGTGAGTCAATCACCGGCGGCGGGCACGCTGGTGGGACTGGGTACACACGCGATTACGGTCACGGCCACCGACGCGGCGGGTAACAGCGCCACCTGCACGACCTCCTTTACCGTGACGGACGACACGGCGCCGATGCTCATTTGTCCGACGGTTCCGGACGGCTACTGCCAGGCGGCAGTGCCGAATGTTTTGGGCGGCGTGACGGTCAGCGACGGCTGCACGGTTGCGGGGGCGATCACCCTGAGTCAATCCCCGGTGGCAGGCACCGTGGTGGGAGTGGGCACGCACCTGATCACGGTCACGGCCACCGACGCGGCGGGCAACAGCACCACCTGCATAACGACCTTCACAGTCACGGACGGCGCGACGCTTGCGGCTGGCAGTTGCAGCCTCGGCCAGGCGGGCAGTTACGCCGTGTTCATCATGGAGAACGTGCCCGGAACCAAATCGACGATCAGCTCAGCGGGAACCAAAGTCACCGGCAATGTAGCCATTGGCCCGTCTGCCTCAGGCGCCAGCAGCGACCTGCTCAAGGCCACGATCACCGGAACGCTGACTCTGGACCCGGGTGCAGTCGTTACCATCCATGACGATCTCACTGTCAATGGCGGCCTGGTCAGTCAGGATCTGACCGTCGCACGGAATGATGCGCTAGCCGCCTCCGCCTGTTTCGCAGCTTTGGCTCCGACGCAAACCTACAGCACCATCAACAACTCGACGACCATCAGCGGAAACGGCGGGCTCAACGTCATTAACGTGGGCTCGGTTGTCCTGGTGAAAAAGGTGCTGACCCTCAGCGGCGGCCCGAACGACGTCTTCATCTTCAACGTCTCCGGTGATTACAGTCTCGGATCGTCTCAAATCAAGCTCACCGGCGGTGTGAAAGCCAGTAACGTGCTCTGGAATTTCCCCGGCACCGGCACGACAGTCAACGTTTATAAGGACGTCACCTCCGCTGTCGGGACGTTTCTGGTGCCCTTCCGCGACTACGTTCAGGATGTCGCTGCTTTGACCGGCTCCGTTATCGCCGGAGGCAACGTGCGGATCCATTCTGGCGCTACCGTGACCCGCCCGGCCGGCTGCACGCCTTGAGGTGGGACGCCGACACCGCGGCGAGCGGGAACAAGCGAAGTGTTTGCCGCTTAGTCTTCCGGGGCGCTTGCCTTGTTCATTCCCAGCTTCTCCATCAATTCATAGAGCGTTGGACGGCTGACGCCGAGTTCTTCTGCTGCCCGGCTGATCTTGCCGCCGTGGCGCTGAAGAGACTGTTGAACCATTTCCCGTTCGATCGCGGTCCGGGCCTCTTTGAGCGTGGGGAAAGCCCCTTCCACGAGCTGTGTCAATTCGAGGTCCTCCGGCGTAATGAATCGACCCTCGGCCATGATGGCGGCACGCCGAACCCGATTCTCCAATTCGCGCACGTTACCGGGCCAGGAGTGTCGCTGGAGTGCCTGGAGCGATCGGGCATTGAACTCGCTGGCGGCTCGTTCGCTTTGGGATTGTAACTTTTGCAGAAATGCTTTGGCCAGGAGCGGGATGTCACTCTGCCGTTCCCGCAGGGGCGGCAATCGAACGACGACAACCGCCACCCGGTAATAGAGGTCCTCCCGGAACCGGCCGTCGGCCATTGCCTTTTGGAGGTCGATATTGGTCGCGGCGACAATGCGTGCATCGACTCGGATTTGCGTGCGTCCGCCAACTCGTTCGAGGCATTGTTCCTGCAGGAATCGCAACAGCTTGACTTGCAGGGGCGAGGGTAATTCGCCGATTTCATCCAGAAAGAGCGTGCCACGGTCGGCGGACTCGATTCGGCCGCGGCGCTGGATATGGGCGCCGGTGAAGGCGCCCTTTTCATGGCCGAAGAGTTCGCTTTCCAGAAGCGTTTCCGGTATGGCGCCACAGTTGATAGCGACAAAGGGCCCCGTCTTTCTGGAGCTGCGTTGGTGGATCGCCTGCGCCACCATCTCTTTGCCCGTTCCGCTCTCGCCGAGGATGAGCACGGGAACTTCCGTGGTGGCGATTTTACGCAGGGAACTGAACACGTCCTGCATCGGCGGGCTGTCACCGAGCATTCCTTCGAACGCTTCCCCTCCTAAGCGTTGCTGAATTTCACGATACTCCGATTCGAGCTGCGCAACGTGAAAAGCCCGTTTCAGGATCAGTTTCAACTCCTCGATATCTACCGGCTTCGAAAGGAAGTCATAGGCGCCTTGTCCCACGGCGTGGAGAGCATTGGCTCTTTCGGACTGGCCGGAGATCACCACCACCTTGGTGCGGCTATCCAACGAAAGCATTTCCGCCAGAGCCGCCAGCCCCTCTTCCGAACTTCCCGGATGAGGCGGAAGGCCCAGGTCCAGGAGCGCGACCGGAGGTCGGGCTTCACGGAAAACATCCAGCGCCACCGCGCGGTTCTCCGCCGTCAGGATTTCATAGTCCTCTTGGAGGCCCCATTTCATCTGGGACCGGATGTCCTCATCATCATCTATGATCAGCAATCGCGGCTTCATTCCATTCCTCGGCGAGGCAGGAAAACGCGGATCGTCGTGCCTTTCCCGACTGTGCTTTCCACTTCAATCCGGCCTCGGTGTGCCTCCACAATCCGCCGGCTGTGGAAGGCACCGATACCCATACCCTTTTTCTTCGTGGTTTGGAAAGGTCGAAACAACGAATTGCGCAAAAACTCCGGGCTCATGCCAATACCATTATCGGAGACCGACAGCACAGCCCATCCGTCTCGTTCGAACGTTTCAATTTCGATTTTTCCGGCTGCTCCCACGGCGTCTCGCGCGTTCAACACCAGATTGGTGATCACTTTTTGGATCAGCTCCGCATCCAGCCTTACCGTCGGGAGCACGCCCAGCTTCTTTACAATCGGCAACGTCCCGGCCGATTCAAGGCCTTCGAGAGTTGATTCCAGAAAGCGGTTCAAGTCCGTCTCCTTGTGGTCCACTTTGAGTTCCTGGCGTATCACACCCAGGCTGGCAATCAGATGATTGATTCGGGCGACGCTCCGGGCGACGGCGCGGAGCGCGTCTTCTCGAAACGACGCATCGTCAAAATGCTTCGGCAAGTTTTGCAACATCAACGACAGGCTCGAGGCGGTGTTTTTCAAATCGTGCACAAAAAACGCGGACATCGTCTGAAAGGCTTCGATTTCCTTCGCCTCCAGCAGCCGTTGGGACAGTTTAATGTTGCGCAGGCTGGCGGCGACCTGATCGCCGATGCATTTGAGCAGTTCGCGTTCTTCCTCCGTAAACGGAACGCCGGCCACGCGGTCTCCCAAAGCCATCACGCCCAGCAACTGACCTCCTGAGACCAGCGGAACACACATCCGATCGCCGCCCTGGGGAAAGAAATCCGGGCTGATTCGCTTGAGCAGCGCGAGGTCCGTCTTCGGCAACTTGTCGATATCGACCGGATCGGGGTTCTGAAGCAGGAATTGGATGATCTCGTCGATGCCCAGCGGCGATTTGAGAAGCGTCTGGGCCGTGGCTTCGGACACCACCGTGGAGGCCGCAAAGTTGATCTCCTTTCTTTCCTGGTCGATAAGCCAAACGGTCACCGAGAGCGCTTCGAAGGTTTCCGCCACCAAGCGCGCGACGTCGCGACAGAAATCCACTTCGTTGATCAACGACGACATCCGCTCGTTAAAGGCCGTCCAAACCTTCCGATAGTCATAAAGCGGGCGTCTAAAATGGCGGCTGATAAACCGTCTGAGGGCCTGGCGAACCCGATCCGACAGGAGGATGACGCACATACCAACCAGTCCCAGCATCACCACAAACGCTGCGAGCGGGAAGGCTTCCTCTCCCACGACGACACCGACGAGTTTCGCCAGCAGCCCGACGGCGAACAGATAGGAGCCGACGAGCAGGACTGTGAACGAGCGATGTAAGACGGCTTGGGACGGATAAACGTCCACGTCGGAGAACCGAGACCGAGCGAGCGAGAACGCGATCAGGCAGCAGGCGCCGAACTGAGCAATCGCTTCCACCTCGATCGAGCCAGGATTGACGCCGGAGTACAAAAGAATCTGGGCGCTGGAATAGATGCGGGCTCCAAAAAGCAACGCCAGCCCGATCACCATGTACTTGATTCTCCAGCGCATGGTCCCAACGGATGCGCGGAACGTCGCTTCCAGATTCAATGCGAAAAGGATCGAGCCCGCCAGGTTCAGCAGGTTGAGGGCGATGCCCGGCCAACCGAGCAACATGACGGCGTAACCTCCTTCCTCTCCCGCTGCGCGCGTCACGACAGCATGGGAGAAGCCCACCACTAACACCGTCGGCACGACGGTGAAAATGGCCAGGGCTGGTATGGAGGCCTTGAGAAGTTCCCGATAGTTCCCCCGAGAGTAGGACAAACTGAAGATCAGCCACGGAAGGGGCACAAAGCCGGCAAAAATCCAGCGGAGCCGTTGCCAGAACATTCGCTGTTCAAGCCAGGTACTTTGAATGCTGAGGGCATTGAAAACCGACTCCATCACCAAAACCGCCATCCCTCCGGCGAACGCCCAACGGGCCAGATTGCGGGGTTTGGCGGTCAGTGCCGTGAACGCCAGCCCGCAGAAACAGACAGCGTTAACAAAGATCACGATCTTCGCCATCGACATGATCTAACCCGTCCTTCCTGGACAGCGGCAGCGCGGTGACCACCGTCGTTTAACTCTTGCGCCAGCATCACGGCCTTCGACGCTCCGAGTGTGTAGCCACACGATCCGTTTGTAAAACCCTTTAGGATCCAAATAGAGGCGTGACTTTGGGCCGCTCAAGTCGGATGCTGCCGCCGGAACTTTTCGCCGGCGGACGCTGGAATCGAGCTGCCGGCGGCCCAGACCATGACATTGGAATCCCTCATTGCGGCCGCCAAGCAACAGGGCGCGAGTGACCTGCACCTGGAAGCGGGCTTGCCGCCGGCGTTGCGCATTCGCGGCTCGCTTCGCACGCTGGGCGATCCCGTGGCTGCCAAAACGCTTTACGACTGGGCGCGGGAGGTGATCGGCGACGTGTGCTGGCCGCAGCTTGTCGAGCGCCGTTCGTTCGACCTCTCGAAGACCTTTCAGGGCGTCCGCTGCCGAATCAATATTCTGCACACCGCGCGTGGGATCGGCTTTGCGATCCGGCTGCTGGCTTCCTTTCAGGCAACCCTGGAAAAACTGAACCTTCATCCCGACCTGAAGAAGCTGGTCGCGCGTTCCAATGGCTTGATTCTGGTCAGCGGTCCGACCGGCTCCGGCAAATCCTCGACGCTGGCCGCCCTGATCCAGGAAATCAACCTGAGCGAGGCGCGGCACATCGTGACGATCGAAAGTCCGATCGAGTACACGTTTCGTCCGCGGCGCGCCTACATCCGGCAGCGCGAGGTGGGGCGAGACACGCCGAGCTTCGAACAGGCGTTGCTCGACGCGTTGCGCGAAGACCCGGACGTGCTGATGGTGGGCGAGATGCGGGACCCGGAAACCATGCGTTTGACGCTCAACGCATCGGAAACGGGCCACCTGGTGATGGCGACGGTTCACTCCTCAACCTGCGCCGAAGCGCTGCAACGGTTGGTCTGGGCTTTCCCGTCGGAAATTCAAAACAGTGTGGCCGCGCAGTTGGCCGACTGCCTGGTTGCCGTGGTAGCCCAGCGGCTTCGGTTTCGTTCCGACCTCAACATCCGCGTACCGGAATGTGAAGTTCTGATGCCGACCAATCCGGTCAAGGCCCACATCCGCAACCGCGATTTTTTCAAGATCATATCCGCCCTCGAGATCGGCGCCGAGCATGGCATGTGGACCTTTCAGCGCTACGCGAACTGGCTTGAAAAACGGACGAACTGGTATCTGCCTGGTCAGAGCCCGGAACCTCCCGACAGCGAGGAGGAGTTGCCCCGACCGCCGCTTCCCGTGCCCGCTGCGGCGCCGCGGTCTGCCACGGCTGAAAAGAAGCCTCCAGCTTCGGTTCCGGGACCGCGCAGTGGCGGGCGAATCGAGATCGAGCCGGTTGAAGGCGATTTTGGCAAGATCCTGAGGCGGCCGGGCGAATAAGTCGGCTTATCGGCTACGTTCCAGCACTTCCGCGTTCCGCGATGCCGACAACAGTCGCAATGCAGAATGCGATGAAGAGATCTGATCCCAAGACGCTTCCGCGTCCACCAAGCGCCCCCGTGGCTCCGCCAGGTTTTGGAGTGCGGCGCCCCTGCGGCGCTATTCAGTCGCGCGCTTGATTTCTGAGCTGCTCCCCGCCTCACGTCACCACATCGCCTTTCGAAAGCGGGACAAGAGTCCCGCACTCCAAGACGCTTCCGCGTCCGCCAAGCGCCATCGTGGCTCCGCCAGGTTTTGGAGTGCGGCGCCCCTGCGGCGCTTTTCAGTCGCGCGCTTGATTTCTGAGCTGCTCACTTGGCCGAGAATCTGTAAACCGTCGTGCTCCTGAACGTCTCACCCGGGCGCAGTAGCACCGAGGGGAAGTTCGGCTGGTTGATCGAGTCGGGGAAGTGTTGCGTCTCCAGGCAAAGTCCGCCGAAGCGCGGATACTGTACACCGCCGACCCCGGTGATCGTGCCGTCGAGATAATTGGCCGTGTAAAGCTGAATGCCCGGCTCCGTGGTCAGCACTTCCAAAACTCGACCTGACTTGGGTTCGTAAACGCGCGCTGCGATGTCGAGCGATTTGCCGCCGTGGTTCAGCACGAAGTTGTGGTCGTAACCGGGTGTCGGGAGGCCGGTTTCCTTGTAACGCGCGCCGATGGCGGTTTGCTTGAGGAAGTCCAGAGCCGTGCCCTTGACGCTCTTGATCTCGCCGGTCGGGATCAGGCCGTCGTCCACGGGCGTGTACCGGTCGGCGTTCAACCTTAACTCATGACCGAGAATCTCGCCCGAGCCGGCCAGGTTGAAGTAGCTGTGGTTCGTGAAATTCACCGGTGTGGCTTTGTCGGTCGTAGCCTTGTAAACGATGCGCAGTTCGTTTTTGTCCGTCAGCGTGTACGCGACCGTGAGTGTCAGGTTTCCGGGATAACCCTCCTCGCCATCGGGACTGAAGCACCGCATTTCCACGGCCACCTCGTGGTCCGTCGCGGGCAGGGCTTTTGATTGCCAGAGTTTCTTGTCGAAGCCTTTGAGCCCGCCATGAAGGTGGTTCGGCCCATTATTCTTTGCCAGCACGTATTCTTTGCCACCCAGCATGAACGTGCCGTTAGCGATGCGGTTGGCGACCCGGCCCGCGATGGCGCCGAAAAACGGATGGCCTTTCAGGTAACGGTCGAGGTTGTCGAAGCCAAGGACGACGTTGCCGGTCGTGCCGTGCCGGTCCGGCACATGCAGTTCGGTAAGGATGGCGCCGTATTCGGTGATCCTGGCAACCATCCCGTTCCGGTTCCTGAGGGTATAAATCTTCGCCGGAGTTCCATCCGGCATCCGGCCGAAAACTTTTTCCTCGAGTGCCATGTTATTCGTGGTGTCGGCGTCATTGGCCAAGGCGATTGGCGCCCAATTCAGGACGCCCAGTCCGGCCGCAACGCCCAGCGAACAGCTCCTCGATGTCAGCGATGTTTTCATCGGAGCGTTCCAGTTCAATGCATCGGCTGCCGGCGGATTAATCCACGTCCAACCGTCGAAGGCAAATCTCATTCGCGCCGAGCGCGAGGGCGGGTTGGATCGAGCGGTGTGCGCGCTCCCGTCCACAGTGGCTGGCAGCCGAATTCCTACTCTTAATCCTACGCTTCCTCGGAATCTCAATCCTTCGCCGCCGCCGCCAGATTACGATTACGATTACGATTAGGATTAGGATTAGTTAAGATTAAGAGCAGGATTAAGAATTCAGACACAGACCGGCGCCCGCGGCCACTTTCTCCGTGCTCTCGCTTCGCCTGTGGTCTATATCGGGGCCGATCCATGCGAACCTTGCCGCCAACCCTCCAGCAGGTGGACCGGACCTATGTGCTCTTGCGGGGACGGAAGCTTTCCTACTTCAGCGGCTGCGACTACTTTCGCCTGGCGAGCCATCCCGCTATCCTGCGCGCCGTCAACGACGGCTTGAAGAAATTCGGGCTCAACGTGGCGGCGTCCAGAGCGACGAGCGGTAACCATCAACTGTACGAACGGCTGGAGGAGGAGTTAGCGCATTTCTTCGGGGCCGAATCGGCGGTTCTGGTTTCCAGCGGTTACGTGACCAACCTGGTGGTGGCGCAAGCCTGGGCCGGTGCATTCTCGCACGCGCTGATCGATGAGCGGTCACACGGCTGTCTGGCGGATGCGGTAAAATTTCTGGAATGCCCCGTGGCACTTTTCGGGCACCGCGACGTTCCGGCGGTGGCGGCAGCGATCAAACGATCCGGGGCAGGATCGCGCCCGATCCTCTTGACCGACGGAATGTTTTCACACGAAGGGTCGGTCGCGCCGCTCAAGACGTATCTGCGCCTGCTGCCGAAAGCTGGGTGGCTGTTGGTCGATGACGCGCACGGAGCCGGTGTGCTTGGAGACACCGGCCAAGGAGCGCTGGAACACGAAGGCGCCGGTCGGAAGCGTGTCATCCAGACCATCACACTGAGCAAGGCCTTCGGGGTTTATGGCGGGGCGATTTTATGTCCGCAGTCATTCCGAGAGCGGGTGATTGCGGGCAGCCGCCTCTTCGTTGGGAACACCCCGCTTCCTCTTCCGCTGGCCAACGCCGCCCTGGCGGCGCTGAACATTCTACGGGAGGACACCCGGCTTCGAGAGCGGCTGAAGCGAAATTCGAATTCGGTCAAAGATCGACTGCGGCAGGCGGGTTTTCGGTTGTCGGACCATCCCGGTCCGATCATCCCTCTATTCCCGACCAGCGAGGGAGAAGCGGCGGCCGTGAAACGACGTCTGTTGGCGGCCGGGATTCTCCCCCCGTTGACACGGTATCCCGGTGCTCCGAAACAGGGATACTTTCGGTTCGTGATCTCGAGCGAGCACACACGAGAACAGTTGGATAATCTGGCGGAGGCGCTGATCGAGCAGCAAAAAGGAAGCAGCCCGTGAAGCGGCCGGCCCGAGGGATCGGGCAGAACCGTCAGTGGCCGGATTGAAGTGGCAACGGACTCCGGCACAAGCCGGAACTTTGGCTCTCCGTTCAGGGCAATTGCACCGCTCGATAAAACCGCCGGTTCAGTACCGGTGCCTGTTGATCCACGAAGTCGAAAAAACCGCTTGGGGGATTGGTCGTCAGAAGCGCGCTCCAC
>WNFU01006528.1_pt1 | contig 23716 bp, 22 predicted proteins | sample 5400121 | NCBI WGS metagenome assembly WNFU01 (sample SAMN13153360, study PRJNA577476) | soil metagenome | isolation source: 100 cm soil or saprolite under grassland replicate 1 | place: USA:California | collected 2016-06-15
CCACCAGGCGGCCGCCACCGACGTCGTGCGCGGGCTCCTTCACGGTGGCACCCGCGGCGGTCACCTCGGCCAGCTTCGCCTCGATGTCCGGCACGTGCCAGTAGGCCACCGGCGAGGTCATGCCCTGCGGTCCACCGCCCGGCACCAGCCCGATGTGCTGACCGGCGGCCTCGAAGCCGACGTAGTAGGACCCGTCGGTCTGCGGCGGTACGCCGAGCAGGGCGGCGTACACCGCCTTGGCCGTCGCCAGGTCGGACACGGGATGCAGCACGGTCTTGATTCCCTGGGTGGACGAGCCGGTCATGGTCACTCCTGAAGTCGTGGGTCTGGTCGGGATTGTCTGGCTTAAAGACGAACGGGAAGTCCGGAAATCGACAGCCCGATCGCCCCGGATGGCGATTTCGCCGTTGGCCGTTCGTCTTAACCGGGCCCAGCCCGCAAGAGAAGGAGGACCACCGGGACCACCTCCGGGCGGTCGCGATAGAAGGCCAGGGATGCGTCCGGGTCGTCGTGCGGGAGGAAGCTCGCGTGAATGGTGATGTCCATGGCGGTCACGCTAGCTGCGGCTCGGGGGCCGGCGCTTCTCGATTCCTGATCGGTCTGGTCACCTGTTTCGCGACGCACGACGGGATCCCCGCCGTCGCGCGCATCGCGTGGCGCCGATAGGTGCTGGGCGGCACGCCGACCAGCTCGGTGAAGCGAGTGCTGAAGGTGCCCAGCGACGAGCAGCCGACCGCGAAGCAGACCTCGGTGACGCTGAGGTCGCCACGACGCAGCAGCGCCATCGCGCGCTCGATGCGCCGCGTCATCAGGTAGCCGTACGGCGACTCGCCGTAGGCCAGCCGGAACTGGCGGCTGAGGTGGCCGGCCGACACGTGCGCGCCGCGGGCGAGCGCCTCGACGTCCAGCGGCTGCGCGTACTCCCGGTCGATCCGGTCGCGGACGCGGCGCAGCCGTGCGAGGTCGCGCAGGCGCTGCGCCGCAGCGGGTCTGCTGGTCACCTGCGAGATCGTGCCACGTCGCGCCGGAGTTGCCAAGCGCCGCTGGCGTCCCACCCCACTCCGCGTCCGCTCTGGCCCGGTCTGCTCTGGGCCGCCCGGGACGGCCACCCTCCAAGAGCCGAGGGTCACGCCCGCGTCAGGCCGGCCGGCCCTACGGCCGAGGCGCCGTAGGAGGCATGCTCCCGCCACGGGCGGCACACCACGGGTAACCGCGATGCGGGTCACCGCAGACCACCTGAAGCCCGCAGTGCGCCGCCCGCTCATGCCAGGGTACGGCCGGCCGCGCGAGCGGCCGCTGGGGAGGGGCCGAGCTCCGTGTCACGGAGTTGGTGCCCTCGAGCCGCGCGCCCTGGGGGCCGAGCGCCTCTTCGACGGCTTCGAGCTGCTGGACCCCGGCGTGGTGGAGCTGCCGCGCTGGCGCCCGGACGCCAGCACCCAGGTCCCTGCCGACCCCGTCCCCATCTACGGCGGGGTCGGCCGGCTGGCGAGCGGGTAGCCACCTCCCACCCAGCTCCCCGGGCAAACGTACCCAGGCGAAGCTGGGTGCGTTCGCTGCCGAAGATGAGCAGGAGGCCGCTGGTGGCGGCCCCTGGCTGGCCCCCATGCTGAGGTCGTCTGGCCAAGCTGGCGAGCGGGAGGTGCCCGGTGGAGGAGCGGACCGCGACCGCGACGTGGTGCCCTGGCTGCGGCCGTCCCGCCGGCGAGGTGTCCCGCTGCCCTTCGTGCGGGCTGCCGCAGACCGGCGCCGACGCCGACCGCCTGCGGGTGGTGGTGTGGCGCCTCTACGAGCTCGGCGAGCGGCAGCGGGCGCTGCTGGAGGAGACAGCCGCCCTGCGGCGGGAGCGGGGCCGGCTGCTGCACGCGCTCGGGCAGGGCGCGGCCGCTCCGGCCGGGACCACGGCGCGGCGCGAGTGGCGCCCGGAGATGATCCGCGGCGTCCTGCTCGGGCTCGGGTCGGTCCTGGTGGCGATCGCCGCGCTCATCTTCGCCGTGGTGGCCTGGGTCCGCCTCGGCGACCTCGGCCGCGCCGGCCTGCTGGCCGCCGCGACCTTGGTGGCCGCGGCGGCCAGCGCCGCGACCCGCCGGCGCCTGCCCGCCACGGGCGAGGCGCTCGCCGGGCTCGCGCTGGCGCTGCTGCTGGTCGACTGGTACGCGCTGCGCCGCGGCGGGCTCGGAGGCGGCTGGTCGGCGACCGCGTGGTGGGCGCTCGGCAGCGGCGCCGGCGCGGCCGTGGCGGCCGTGGCGGCCGTCGCGGCGCGGTGGCTGCGGCTGCAACGCGTCGCCGCGCCGGCGCTCGCCCAGGTCTCGGCCGCGCTGACCGTCCTGGTGGTCGCGGAGGCTTCCTGGACGGTCGGGGTCGGGCTGGCGCTGGCCGCCGCCGCCTCCGCCGCGGGCGGTGGCTGGCTGGGCGGCCGCGCGGGCTGGCGCGGCGCCGCGGTGGCGTGCGCGGCCGGTGCGGTCCTCCTCGATCTCGGCGCGGTCGGCCTCGCGCTGGGGTCCCCGCCCGTCACCGACCTGGCGGCCGCCGCCGGGCCCGCCGCGGTCCTTGCGGCCGTCGCCCTGGCCCCGGCCGCGGCCCTCGCCGTGCCCGGCTCGCCGGCGCGCCGCGCCGCGCCGGACGTGCTCGTGGCGGTCGCGGCGGGGGCGCTGCTCGCCGGCGCGGGCACGCTGCTCGCGGCGCGGTGGGAGTCGTGGTCGCTGCCGGCCGCCGTGGCCGTGCTCGGAGCCGCCGCCGTCGGCCTCAGCCGCCCGCTGCCACGGGCGGTCCGGCGCGGGAGCGCGCTGGCGGCCGGCGCCACGCTCGCCGTGGGCGTGGCCGGCCTGCTCGAACCGCTCCTGCAGGCCGTGCTCGCTCCGCTGGTATGGGCGGCGAACCCGTGGACGGCGAGGCTCGACGCCGGCGCGGCGACCGCGGTCGAACGCCTCACCGGCGCGGGAGGCGGGCTCGCCGGCACCGGCCCGCTGGTCGTCGCGCTGCTGGCGTGCGCCGGCGCGGCCGGCCTCGCCGCCGCGCCGTGGCGCGGCCCGCGCCTGGTCGCCACGGGCGCGGCCGCCGCGGTCGCAGCGGCCGCGGCGACCGGCGTGGCGGCCGCGCTGCCGCTGGCGGCCGGCTGGCCGCTGTGGGCGGCGCTGCTGCTCCCGGCGGCGACCGCGCTGGCGGCGGTGACCGGAGCGGTCGCCGCCGACCGCGTCGCCCAGACCCTGCCGCCGCCCGACCGTGGCGCCGGCGCCGTGCCGCCCGACCGCGTCGCCCAGACCCTGCCGCCGCCCGAACACTACGCCGGCGGCCTGGCGGCGCGCGTCCTCGCCGGGTGCGCGGCGGCCCTGCTGGTGCTGGCGGCCGGCTGGGCGCTCGCCGCGGAGACCGGAACGCTCGCCTTCCTGGGGGCGGTGGCGGTGCCGGCGGCGCTCGCCACGGCCGCGTCCCGGAGCGGCTGGCTGCGCCAGGGCTGCGCGGCGGTCGCCGCCGTCGCCGTGGTCGGCGAGTGCGCGGCGGCGGCGGTGGGCGCGGGTGGCGGCGCCGCCGAGGCCGGCTTCGTGGTGGCCGCCGCGGCGGGTGCGGTGCTGGTGGTGGGGACGCGGTGGCGCCGGCGCGCGGCGGAGGGCCCGGTCCTGGAGGCGCTCGGCCTGGGCATGGGCGCGCTCGGCGCCCTGCTCGCCGGCTGGGAAGGGCGCTGGCTCGCGGCCGCGCTGACCGCCGCGGTCCCGGCGCTGCTGGCCGCCGGGGCGTGGCCGGTGCGCCGCGCCTACCTCTGGAGTGGCGCCGCGGTCGCGGTCGCCGCCACCTGGGCGTGGCTGGCGGCCGCCGGGGTCACCGCGGTCGAGGCGTACACCCTGCCCGCGGCGGCCGTCGCCCTGGCGGCGGGCGCGCTGGCGCGCCGGGGCGAGGCGCGTCCCGGCTCCTGGCTCGCGTTCGGGCCCGGGCTCGCGGTGGCGCTGCTGCCGAGCCTGGTCCTGGCGGTCGACCGCGACGGCAGGGCGCGCCCGCTGCTGCTCACCGCCGCGGCGCTGCTGGTGCTGCTGGCCGGCGCCCGCGCCGGACTCCAGGCCCCGCTCGTCCTGGGCGCCGTCACCTTGCTGGGACTGGGCGCGGACGCCGTCCTGCCGGTCGCGGCCCAGCTTCCGCGCTGGATCACCATCGGCCTCACCGGCCTGCTGCTGCTGTGGCTGGGAGCGACCGCAGAGCGCCAGCTCACCCGGCTGTCACACGCCTGGAGCACACTCCTTCGTAACCAGTGAAATCATTTTGATAGTGATGAAGAGCCAGGTCATGAAGGAGCCTGCGCAATTCCCGCCCCCTCAGCTGGCCGGTCGGACCGGACGGGTCTGTGGCGCTCTCAGGCGCGGGTGGGCGCCGCTCCGAGGAGCGAGGGCCGGCCGTGGCGGCGCGCCCGCAGCTCGAAGGCGAGCAGGACAAGGGCCTGGACCATCACCAGGGTGCTGACCACCGCGGCGATGGTGCCGACGGCCGCCTGCGTGGCGGCCACGAAGTTGTAGAGCCCGTGCCACACCACCACCAGCAGGACGCTGCCACCCGAGCGGTTGTACAGCCAGGTCAGCACGAACGCGCCACAGGTCAGCCCGAGGAACATGCCGACGTACTCGAACGGCTGGAAGTCGCGGTAGGTGGCGATCACGAAGAACTGCGGCAGGTGCCACAGCCACCACAGCGGGGCGAGGACCAGCGTGGCGCTCAGGGCGCCGAGGCGCCGCTGCAGGCGCGGCAGCGCGAACCCCCGCCAGCCGGTCTCCTCGCCGAGGCTGCCGACGAACGTGATGATCAGCAGCGCGCCGACCACGCCGACCGCCGGCGTGCCGCTGAAGCGCCCGAAGTCGGCCACGGCGGGAAGGTCCTGCCCGGCCACGAGCAGGCCGGCCAGCGTGACCGCGAGGAAGGCGATAGGGCTGAGCGCCACCAGCCACCAGCGTGGCGCCACCCGCCAACGGCCCATGCGGGCCAGCAGCTCGCGCACGCCCGGACGGCCGGTCGTCCAGGCGGTGACCGCGAAGGCGGCGACCAGTGGGCCGAGGAGCGCCGGGGCGTGGGTCGGCCAGCCGTCGCCGCGGCGGACCACCTGGTGGGTCAGCGCAAGCGGGACGACCCACGCCCAGCTCAGCGCGTAGGCGAGGGCGAAGAACGCCAGCAGCGCCCCGGTCTCCGGCGCCGCGCCGGCCGCTCGCCGCCTGCCGCCCGCCCGCCGGATCGTGCCCCGAACCGTCGCCATCCCGCACCTCCAAAGCGGCACACCGGCGCGCCCTCCGGCTCAGTGAAGGGCCAGCGCCGCGGGCGCCGCAAGGGCCGTCCGGCCCGGCGCGCCGGGGCGCGAACGTCCCACCGACCTGTCCACGCGTGGGCCGTGCCCGTCAGGGCTCCGGATCGTGCATGGCGGCCTGTCCCGGGCTGACCGTGGCGCGGCTGGACCAGGAGGCGAGCGTGCGGACGTAGTTGGCCCGCTCGAAGCCGGCGGGGTCGGGCATGGCCCTGCGGCTCATGCTGCCGCGCAGCTCGGCCACTGAGGCGTACTCGCGCTCGGCGAGCACGGCGACCAGCTCCGCCTGGACCGTGGCGGCGTGCGACGGCCCATTGCGCAGCAGCGCCGAGGTCATCATGGCCACGTCCGCACCGGCCAGCAGCACCTTGGCGGCGTCCAGGCCGGTGTGGACCCCGCTCGAGGCCGCCAGCGAGGCGTCCACGTGCCCGTAGAGGATCGCGATCCAGCGCAGCGGCAGGCGCAGCTCGTCGGAGGTCGAGAGCACCAGGCGGGGCACCACGTCCAACGCGTCCAGGTCCAGGTCCGGCTGGTAGAAGCGGTTGAACAGGACCAGGCCGTCGGCGCCGGCCCGCGCCACCCGCACGGCCATGTTGGCCATGGCGGTGAAGAACGGGCTGAGCTTGACCGCGAGCGGGACGCTGACCGCCGCGCGCACCGCGGCGACCAGCTCCAGGTATCGCGCCTCCAGCTCGGCCGCGCCGACGCCCGGGTCGGTCGCGACGTCGTACAGGTTGAGCTCGATGGCGTCCGCGCCGGCCTCCTGCAGCCGGGTGGCGTGCCGCACCCAGCCGCCGGTGGTGGTGCCGTTGAGGCTGGCGACCACCGGGACCTGCAGCGCCTGCTTTGCCTGCTCGACGAGGTCGAGGTAGGACCAGGGCCCGGTGTTGTAGTCCTCGAGGTCGGGGAAGTACGACAGCGCCTCGCCCTGGTGCTCCGACGTCGTCAGCAACAGCCGGTCCAGCTCGACCTGGTCGTGGCTGAGCTGCTCCTCGAACAGCGAGGGCAGCACCACCGCGCCCACGCCGGCGTCATCGAGCCGTCGCAGGCCGTCGAGGTCGCCGGTCAGCGGCGACGCCGACGCGACCAGCGGCGAGCGCAGCTCCAGGCCGAGGTAGCGGGTGCGCAGGTCGACGGTCACGAGTCGTCCTCCTCCGAGGGGCGGGCCGGGGCGAGCCGCGGCGGCGGCAGGTGCGGCGCGGTGCGAGAGAGGCCGGCGAGCTGCTCGTACCAGCGCCAGCGCTCCCGCGCGTCCTCCTCGGCCAGCGTCATGAGCCGGTCGAACTCCGCGGGGTTGGTGCGCGCGAGCATGGCGAAGCGGGCCTCGCTCTCGGCGAACTGGCGCAGCGGCACCGCCGGCGGCTTGGAGTCGAGGTGGAAGGGGCGCTCGGCCTCCGGGTGGTAGCGGTACAGCGGCCAGTGGCCGGCCCGGACCGCCTCGCGCTCGTGCGCCATCGACTGCGACATGTCGAACCCGTGCGCGATGCAGGTCGAGTAGGCGATCACCAGCGACGGGCCCGGCCACGCCTCGGCCTCGGTCAGCGCCTTGACCGTCTGCATGTCGCTGGAGCCGAGCGCGACGCTGGCCACGTAGACGTTGCCGTAGGCCATCGCCGCCATGCCGAGGTCCTTCTTGCCGGTCGGCTTGCCCTGCGCGGCGAACTTGGCGACCGCGCCGCGCGGCGTCGCCTTGGAGGCCTGCCCGCCGGTGTTGGAGTACACCTCGGTGTCGAGCACCAGCACGTTGACGTCCTGGCCGGACGCGAGCACCGCGTCCAGCCCACCAGAGCCGATGTCGTAGGCCCAGCCGTCGCCGCCCACGATCCACACGCTGCGGCGGACCAGCTCGTCGGCGACGCCCTCCAGCTCGCGCGCCTCGGCGCGGTCGACGCCCGCCAGTCGGCGGCGCAGTTCGGCGACGCGCTCGTGCTGGCCGGCCACGGCCGCCTCGTCGCGCCCGTGCTCGTCGAGCAGGGCCCGCGCGAGGTCCTCGCCCACCTCCGGCGCGAGCCGTTCGAGCAGCCGCCTGGCGGCCGCCTCCAGCCGCTCGGACGCCAGGCGCAGGCCCAGGCCGAACTCGGCGTTGTCCTCGAACAGCGAGTTGGCCCAGGCAGGCCCGCGTCCGGCGGCGTTGGTCGCCCACGGCGTGGTAGGCAGGTTGCCGCCGTAGATCGAGGAGCAGCCAGTCGCGTTGGCCACCAGCAGGTGGTCGCCGAAGAGCTGGCTGATCAGCCGGATGTAGGGGGTCTCGCCGCAGCCGGCGCAGGCGCCGGAGAACTCGAACAGCGGCTGGCGGACCTGCGAGCCCTTGACCGTGTCCGGCGCGGTCAGGGAGCGGTCCAGCTCGGGGATGGTCTGGAAGAAGTCCCACCTGGCGCGCTCCCGCTCCAGGTAGGCGTCGACCGGGGTCATGTTGATCGCCTTGTGCTTGACCTCGCCCTTGGAATGAGCCGGGCAGACCTCGACGCAGACCCCGCAGCCGGTGCAGTCGTCCGGCGCGACCTGGATGGTGAGCCGGTGTTCCGGCAGGTCGCGGGAGCGGAAATCCTTGGACTCGAATCCCTCCGGTGCGCCCTGCAACGCTGACGGCTCGAACACCTTCATGCGAATGGTCGAGTGCGGGCAGACGATCGCGCACTTGCCGCAGTCGATGCAGATCGCCGGGTCCCAGACCGGGATCTCCGCGGCCAGGGAGCGCTTCTCCCAGCGGGCGGTGTCGGTGGGGAAGGCGCCGTCCACCGGCAGCGCGCTGACCGGCAGCAGGTCACCGTTGCCCTCCATCATCCGGGCGGTGACCCGCTTGACGAAGTCGGGCGCCTGCTCCGACACGGTCGGGCGCCGGTGGCGCGTGCTGGTCGCCAGCGCCGGCACCTCGACGCGGCGCAGCTCGGCGAGGGCGGCGTCGATCGCGGCGAAGTTGCGCGCGACCACCTCCTCGCCGCGCCGCGCGAACGCCTTCTCGACCCAGCGCTTGATGGCGGCGATCGCCTGGTCTCGGGGGAGCACCCCGGCGAGCGCGAAGAAGCAGGGCTGCATCACGGTGTTGATGCGGTGCCCGAGGCCGGCCTCGCGCGCGACCCTGGCCGCGTCGATCACCCACACGTCGAGGTGCTTGTCGAGGACCTCGCGCTGCACCTCGACGGGCAGGTGGTCCCAGACCTGGTCGGCGGGCCAGGGGCTGTTGAGCAGGAAAGTGGCGCCCGGCGCGGCGCGGCCGAGCACGTCCATGCGGTCGAGGAAGTTGAACTGGTGGCAGGCGACGAACTGGGCCTGCGCCACCAGGTAGGTCGAGCGGATCGGGCGGGGCGAGAAGCGCAGGTGCGAGACCGTCACCGAGCCGGACTTCTTGGAGTCGTAGACGAAGTAGCCCTGGGCGAACAGCTCGGTCCCCTCGCCGACGATCTTCACCGAGGTCTTGTTCGCGCTGACCGTGCCGTCGGAGCCGAGCCCCCAGAACACCGCGCGGAGCCCCTCGGCGTCCTCGGTCGAGAACGACGCGTCCACCGGCAGGCTGGTGCGGCCGACGTCGTCGTGGATGCCGACGGTGAAGTGGTTGCGCGGCCGCTCGTCACCGGCGAGCCCGTCGAGCACCGCCTTGACCATGGCCGGGGTGAACTCCTTGGAGCTGAGGCCGTAGCGGCCGCCGACCACCAGCGGCGGCGGCGTCCCGTCGAGGGCGGCGCGTTCGGCCAGCGCGGTGACCACGTCCTGGTACAGCGGCTCCCCGGTCGCGCCGGGCTCCTTGGTGCGGTCGAGCACCGCGACCCGCCGCACGGTCGGCGGCAGCGCGGCGGCCAGCGCCGCCACCGGGAACGGCCGGTACAGGCGGACGGTGAGCAGGCCGACCTTCTCGCCCCCGCGGACCAGCTCCTCGACCGCCTCCGAGCCGGACCCCGAGCCGGAGCCCATCAGCACCACCACCCGCTCAGCGTCGGGGGCGCCCTGGTAGTCGACCAGGTGGTAGGCGCGGCCGGTGCGCTCGGCCAGGCGGTCCATGCGCGCCTGCACGATCCCCGGGACGGCATCGTAGAACGGGTTGACCGCCTCGCGGGCCTGGAAGAACACGTCCGGGTTCTGCGCCGAGCCGCGCAGCCGCGGCCGGTCGGGGGAGAGGCGCCGGTCCCGGTGGGCGCGCAGGTGCTCCGGGTCCACCAGCGCGCGCAGGTCGTCGTCGGAGAGCGGGCGGACCTTGGCGATCTCGTGGGAGGTGCGGAACCCGTCGAAGAAGTGCAGGAACGGCACGCGGGAGGCGAGCGTCGCGGCGTGGGCGACCAGCGCCAGGTCCTGGGCCTCCTGCACCGACGAGGAAGCCAGCAGTGCCCAGCCGGTGGAGCGGGCGGCCATCACGTCGGAGTGGTCGCCGAAGATCGACAGGGCGTGGGTGGCGATGGTCCGCGCGGCGACGTGGATGACCGCCGGGGTCAGCTCCCCGGCGACCTTGAACATGTTCGGGATCATCAGCAGCAGGCCCTGCGAGGCGGTGAAGGTCGTCGCCAGGGCCCCCTCGAGCAGCGCGCCGTGCAGCACCCCGGCGGCGCCGGCCTCGCTCTGCATCTCGACCACCTCGGGCACGTCGCCCCAGAGGTTGGGCCGGCCGGCCGCGCTCCAGGCGTCGGAGAGCTCGCCCATGGGCGAGGCGGGGGTGATCGGGTAGATGGCGATCACCTCACTGAGCCGGTGCGCCACGCGCGCCGCCGCCTCGTTGCCGTCGATGCAGGTCCACTCAGGTCCGGTCGTCATCTCGCGCTCCTCCGCTGGGTGGAGGCCCGCAGTGGCTGGCTCGCCGCCGCGAGCCAGCCTGGGCACCTCCTTCAAACCGTCGTGGGTCTGGGTGGCCTACCCCGCGTGGTCGGTCCGCACCTCCAGCAGCTCGAGCTCGGCGCCGCGCCGTCTCGGCGAGACCGCGCCACAGGACGGGCACACGGTGGCGACGCCCTCGACCAGGTCGTCGTGGCCGAGCGGCCCGGCGAAGCCGCAGGCGCACTCGAGGGTGACGGCGAGCGGCTCGGTCCGAAGCTCGGCCTCGGCCAGCACGCCGTCGCCGGAGAGCAGCTCGAAGGCCTGGCGCAGGGCCGCCTCGGGGAGGGTGGCGGCGTGGCGCACGCGCACGAGCCGGACCCGGGCGCCGCCGGCGCGGCGCTCGCACTCGCCGACCAGCTCGGCGACCAGGGACAGCTCATGCACGGCGGTGCTCGGACACGATCCCGGCGACGGCGTCGGCGACGCCGGGCAGGGCGTCCCGCACCGGCGGCGACAACGGCTCGCCAGCGCCGAACGAGACGGCGCCGACGCTGACCAGGAAGACCGGAGGCGGCGGGCCGTACAGCTCCGCGCTGAGCGCCACCAGGGCCGAGGGGTCGAGCCGGTGCGACCAGAGCGTCCCGCCGGGGGACGGCGCCACCCGGCCGACCGACACCTCCCCGGCGGCGGGCGCCTCGCGCGCGTCGACCAGCACCACCAGCGCCGCGCGGCTGAGGTCCTCGGCCAGCTCCGGGGTGAGCTGCTGGCGGGCGACCACCTCGACGCCGGCCAGGCGCGGGTCGGCGACGAGCAGCTCGGCGGCGCGCCAGCCGACGGCGTCGTCGCCGCGCAGCGTGCTGCCGTAGCCGACCACCAGGATCGGGCCGCTCACCGTTGCAGCGCGGCGAGCAGGCGCCCGTCGGGCGCCAGCAGCTCGATCCGCAGCGGCATCTCCCCGACCGCGTGGGTGGAGCAGGACAGGCAGGGGTCGTAGCAGCGGATCACGGCCTCGACCCGGTTGAGCATCGGCTCCTCGAGCTGGTGACCCTTCACGTAGTGCCTGGCGACCTGCAGCACGCTGCGGTTCATCGCCAGGTTGTTGTGCCCGGTGGCGATCACCAGGTTGACCCATTGCACGATGCCGTCGTCGTCGACCCGGTAGTGGTGGATGAGCGTGCCGCGCGGCGCCTCGGCGACGCCGACGCCCTCGTTGCGGTTGACGTCGGCACGGGAGCGCACCCGCGGCGCGAGGATCTCCGGCCCGAGCAGCAGCTCCTCGATCCGCTCGATGCCGTAGAGGATGTCGATCAGCCGGGCGTAGTGGTAGTGGAACGAGCTGCTCGGCAGCCTGCCGAGGCGTCGGCGGAACTTCTCCAGCTCGGCGTCGGCGCGCGACGTGCCGAGCCGGTCGGCGACGTTGAGGCGCGCCAGCGAGCCGACCCGGTAGACGCCGTCGGGGTAGCCGTGCTGCCGCCAGTAGACCGACTTCAGGTACGACCAGGGCTCGACCGCCTCGCCCAGGTACTCCCAGTAGGGCCGCGGGTCGATGCGGTCGGCCAGCAGGCGGCCGTCGGCGCCGACCACGCGCAGCAGGCCGTCGTAGGTGTCGACGGTGCCGTCGACGTCGACCAGCGCCATGAACGCCGAGGGGAAGTCGCCGAACCGCGCCGCCTCCTCCTCCCAGCGGGCCAGCGAGGACTTGTACCAGTCCAGCGCCCGCTCGGTGGCGGCCAGCGCCTCGGGCACGGTGGCGAGGATGCGGTCGCGGACCTCGGCGGTCAAGGGCGCGTCGACCCCGCCGGGCACCACCCAGGCGGGGTGGATGCGCTTGCCCCCGAGCCACTCGATGATCTGCTGGCCGAAGCGGCGCACGCCGATGCCGTCGCGGGCGAGCCGCGGGTTCTCCCGCGCCAGGCCGACGATGTTGCGGCTGGCCGGGTCGCCGTCGAAGCCGAACAGCAGGTCGGGCGAGGAGAGGTGGAAGAAGCTGAGCGCGTTGGACTGCACCAGCTGGGCGAGGTTCATCACCCGGCGCAGGTCGGCGCCGACCGGGGGCGGGGAGACCGCCAGGATCTCGTCGCACGCCTTGGACGAGGCGACCAGGTGGCTCACCGGGCAGATGCCGCAGATGCGCGCCATGATCGAGGGCAGCTCGTGGACCGGCCTGCCCTGGCAGATCCGCTCGAAGCCGCGGAACTGGGTGACGTGGAAGCGGGCGTCGGCGACCTCGCCCTGCTCGTCGAGGTGGATGGTGATCTTGGAGTGCCCCTCGATCCGGGTGACCGGGTCGATGACGATCTCGCGGCTCACGTGGCGTCTCGGAGTCATCGGCCGAAGCGGGCGTCGCCGGTCCGTGGCTCGCGGCCCTCGAGCAGGTCGTCGAGCGCCTGGTAGATGAGGTCTGCGGAGGGCGGGCAGCCGGGCAGGAACACGTCCACCTCGACGTACTTGTGCACCGGCAGGGACCTGGGCAGCAGCCCGGGGACCACCTGGGAGGGCGGCTCCCGGTTGAGGGTGGCGTTCTCCACGTAGGCGCGCTGCAGCAACGGCTCCGGGCCGATCGGGTTGCGCAGGCCGGGCACGTTGGCGGTGACGGCGCAGTCGCCGAACGAGACAAGGATCCTGGTGCGCGCGCGAACCTGCCGGATCCTGCGCAGGTCGTCCTCGGTGGAGACCGCGCCCTCCACCAGGCAGACGTCGACGCCCTCCGGGTACTCCTTCTGGTCCACCAGCGGGCTGTGGACCAGGTCGGCGCGCTCGGTGATCTCCAGCAGGCGCTCGTCCATGTCCAGGAAGGACATGTGGCAGCCGGAGCAGCCGTCGAGCCAGACGGTGGCGAGCCTCGGCCTGGTCACGGCCGCTCCCCGTCCTGGATGCGCTTGAGGTAGGGCAGGAACGGGCGCCGCTCCTTGCTGCCCTCCGCCACCGAGCGGCCCTTCTCGAACAGCGCGCCGGTGGGGCAGACCTGCACGCACTTGCCGCAGCTGGTGCACGTCGGCGACTCGCCCCAGGGGGTGCCGAGGTCGGTGACCACCCGCGCCTCGATGCCGCGGCCCATCACGTCCCAGGTGTGCGCGCCCTCGATCTCGTCGCAGACGCGCACGCAGCGGGTGCACATGATGCAGCGGTTGTGGTCGATGGCGAACAGCTCGTGGCTGGCGTCGATGCCGACCCGCGGGTTGACCGCCGGCAGGTCGAAGTGGTCGATGCCCAGCTCCTGGGCGAGGTCCTGCAGCTCGCAGTGGTTGTTGGCGACGCAGATCGAGCAGATGTGGGTGCGCTCGAGGAACAGCATCTCGACGATCATGCGGCGGTAGTCGTCGAGCTGCTCGGAGTGGGCGACCACCTGCATGCCCTCCTCGACCCTGGTGGTGCACGCCGGCACGAACCGCTCCGAGCCGGGAGGGACCTCTACCATGCACAGGCGGCAGGCGCCCACGTCGGAGAGGCCGTCGAGGTGGCAGAGGGTGGGCAGCTCGATGCCGTTCTCGGCGGCGACCTCGAGCACCGTCTGGCCCTCGGCGCCGGCGACGTCGACCCCGTCGATCCTGAGGGTGTGGACGCTCAGTTGGCCACCTCCTGTGCCGCCATGGTGCACACGCCCGCCGGGCAGGTGCGGTCCTGGATGTGGGCGAGGTACTCGTGGCGGAAGTAGCGCAGCGTCGAGAAGACCGGGTTCGGCGCGTTCTGCCCCAGCCCGCAGAGGCTGGTCTTCTGCACCATGCCGGACAGGCGTTCGAGCCGTTCCATGTCGCCCGGGTCCGAGCGGCCGCTGCTGATGCGGTCGAGCAGCTGGTGGAGCTGGGTGGTGCCGACGCGGCAGGGGACGCACTTGCCGCACGACTCCTCGCGGCAGAAGTCCATGAAGTACTTGGCCACGTCCACCATGCAGGAGGTGTCGTCCATCACGATCATGCCGCCAGAGCCCATGATCGAGCCGACCTGCTTGAGCGACTCGTAGTCGACCGGCATGTCGAGGTGCTCCTCGGGGATGCAGCCGCCGGACGGCCCGCCGGTCTGCACCGCCTTGAAGGCGCGGCCGTCGACGATCCCGCCGCCGATGTCGAAGACGACCTGAAGACCTTGGTGCCCCTGCTCGAGGCGGTGCCGATGCCGGCGAACCAGTCGCCGCCGTTGCGGATCACCGCCGGCACGTTGGCGAAGGTCTCGACGTTGTTGATCAGCGTCGGGCGGGCCCACAGCCCGGCGACCGCCGGGTACGGCGGGCGCGGGCTCGGCGAGCCCCTGCCGCCCTCCACCGAGGCCATCAGCGCGGTCTCCTCGCCGCAGACGTAGGCGCCGGCGCCGAGGCGCAGCTCCACCTCGAAGCCGAACTGCGTGTCGGCGATCGCCGAGCCCAGCAGGCCGGCCCGTGCGGCCAGGCGGATCGCGGTCTTCAGGCGCGCCACCGCCAGCGGGTACTCGGCACGGCAGTAGACGAAGCCCTGGCGCGCGCCGACCGCGTAGCCGGCGATCGCCATGCCCTCGAGCACCCGGTGCGGGTCGCTCTCGAGCACGCTGCGGTCCATGAACGCCCCGGGGTCGCCCTCGTCGGCGTTGCAGATCACGTACTTGGGCTCGCCCGGCGCCTTGACCACGGTGGTCCACTTGAGCCCGGTCGGGTAGCCGGCGCCGCCGCGGCCGCGCAGGCCGCTGCGGGTGACCTCGTCGCGCACCTCGGCCGGGGTCATCGCGGTGACCGCCTTGCGCAGCGCCGCGTAGCCGCGGTTGGCGAGGTAGTCGTCGAGGCTCTCCGGGTCGATGCGGCCGGAGTTCTCGGTGGCGATGCGCAGCTGCCGCGCGAAGAACGGCGGCTGCGGCCGGCGGGTGGCGCCGGGCTGGACCGCGCCGAGCGCCGCCACCAGGCCGTCGAGCTCGCCGGGGCTGACCCGCTCGAACAGCTCGCCGGTCTCGGGGACCTCGACCAGCGGCCCGGCGGCGCAGAGGCCGAGGCAGCCGACCCGCTTGACGGCGACGTCGCCGAGGCCGGCGGCGACCACGCGCTCGGTCAGCGCCTCGGATACCAGGTCGGACTGGGCGGACAGGCAGCTCGCCGCCTGGCAGACGTGGGCCGAGGCGCGCGCCGGCCCCTCGGGCACGAGGCCCTGCCGGTGCCTGCGGCGCGCGGGGCGCCGCTCCCCGGCCGTCTCGGTCACAGCGCCTCCAGTCGCGCGGCCACGTCGCCTGGTGTGAGCTTCCCGTGGACCTCGCCGTCGAGGATCATCGCGGGGGCGAGGCTGCAGGCCCCGAGGCAGCGCGCGGTGAGCACGGAGAGCTTGTCGTCCTCGGTGGTCTCGCGCGGCCCGACGCCCAGCCTGCCGCGGATCTCGGCGAGGATCCTCGGGGCGCCGTTGATGTAGCAGGCGGTGCCGGTGCAGACCACGCAGGTGTGCTGGCCGTGCGGCTTGAGGGTGAAGAACGAGTAGAAGGTCGCGACGCCGTAGATCTTGCTCAGCGGCACCCCGAGCGCCCCGCCGATGAACTCGAGTGCGTCGGGGTCGAGGTAGCCGAACGCCTCCTGCGCGGCGTGGAGCACCTCGATCAGGGCGTCCGGCCGCTGCCCTGTCCGGCGCATGCGGGTCTCGACGATCCGCCACCGCTTGTCGTCGCTCGGCGCGCCGAGCTCCGCAGGCCGGATGGCCATCGCACCCCCTTGGAACGTAGCTGGCGGTGGCCGAGGCACCCGAGCATACCAAGAGGCACGCTCCGATCAACGACAATGCTGTCACCGGCTCGCCCGGCGGGGTAGCGTTGCCCGGGCGAGGCGATCCGGCGGGGGGAGGGCCATGGACTACCCGCAGCACCGCGAGGCCGACGTGGTCCTGCGGGACGGCTCGACCGTACACGTGCGACCGAGCCGTCCCGACGACGCGCCGGCCGTCCACGAGCTGCTCCAGGACCTCTCGGAGGAGTCGACCTGGCTGCGGTTCTTCTCCGGCTTCCCCAACCTCGAGGCGGCGGCCCGCTGGGCCACCGAGGTCGACTACCGGGAGCGCTACGGGCTGGTCGCCACCGTCGGCCACGACGGCAAGGTGGTCGGCCACGCCGGCTGGGAGCGGGAGGGGAACCGGTCCGAGCGGGCCGAGGTCGCCTTCGTGGTCGCCGACCGGATGCAGGGCAGGGGGCTCGGCACCATCCTGCTCGGCCAGCTCGCCGAGACCGCCACCGAGGCCGGGGTGGCCGTGTTCGTCGCCGAGGTGCTGCCCGAGAACCACCGCATGGTGGGCGTCTTCCGCGACAGCGGCTTCCCGCTGACCAGCCACAGCGTCCCCGGGCTGATCCTGGTCGAGTTCCCGACCTCGCTGACGGCGTCGGCCCTGCAGCGCTTCGAGCGGCGCGAGCAGTCGGCGGCCGTCGCCGCGATGCGCGCCATGCTCGCCCCGCGGGCCGTGGCGGTGATCGGCGCCTCCCGCGACCGCTCCGGGGTCGGCGGGCAGCTGTTCCACAACCTGCTCGCGGCCGGCTTCCAGGGTCCGGTCTACCCGGTCAACCCGCGCGCCGAGGTGGTGCAGTCGGTGGTCGCCTACCGCTCGCTGCTCGAGGTCCCCGGGCCGGTCGACCTCGCGGTGGTGGTGGTCCCGGCGGCCGGGGTGGTGGAGGCGGCACGCGCCTGCGCCGAGAAGGGCGTGCGCGGGATGGTGGTCATCTCGGCCGGGTTCGGCGAGACCGGACCGGACGGCGTCGCGCGCCAGCGCGAGCTGCTGCAGGTGTGCCGCGACGCCGGCATGCGCCTGATCGGGCCGAACTGCCTCGGGATCATCAACACGGCGCCGGACGTGCGCCTCGACGCGACCTTCGGGCCGCTGCTCCCGGAGCGCGGCCGTGTCGGGTTCCTGTCCCAGAGCGGCGCGCTCGGCCTGGCGATCATCGACTACGCCAACGCGCTCGGACTGGGTCTCTCGTCCTTCGTCTCGGTCGGCAACAAGGCCGACATCTCAGGCAACGACCTGCTGGACTACTGGGAGGAGGACGACGGCACCGAGGTGGTCCTGCTCTACCTGGAGTCGTTCGGCAACCCGCGCAAGTTCGCCCGCGTCGCCCGCCGGGTCGGTCGCTCCAAGCCGATCGTCGCGGTCAAGAGCGGCCGCTCCGCGGCCGGGGCGCGGGCCACCTCCTCGCACACCGGCGCCCTGCTCGCCGGCTCCGACGTGACCGTCGACGCGCTCTTCCGCCAGGCCGGCGTGATCCGCACCGACACCCTGGCCGAGCTGTTCGACGTGGCCACACTGCTGGCCAACCAGCCGCGTCCGAGCGGCCATCGGGTGGCGATCGTCACCAACGCGGGCGGCCCAGGCATCCTCTGCGCCGACGCCTGCGAGGCCGGCGGCCTCACCGTGCCCGCCCTGTCCGACGGGCTCCGCGAGCGGCTCGCCGCCTTCCTGCCGTCCGAGGCGTCGCTGGTCAACCCGGTCGACATGCTCGCCGCCGCACCCCCGGCGCACTACCGGCAGACGGTCGAGCTGGTGGTGGCGAGCGGCGAGGCCGACGCGGTGATCGTGATCTTCATCCCGCCGCTGGCGACCGACCCGGCGGCGGTGGCCAGGGCGATCCACGACGGGGCCGCCACCGCCGAGGACCTCCCGGTGCTGGCGGTGTTCATGTCCGCCCAGGGGGTGCCCGCCGAGCTGAACCCGGAGCCCCTACCCGGCGCTGCCGCCGCCCGCCGAGCGGACGCCGCCGATTCCGCCCCACCCGCCGGCGTGCTGACGGGCACCGTCCCTGGGGACGGGCGGGCGAGGCGGATCCCCTCCTACCGCTTCCCCGAGGAGGCCGCAAGGGCGCTGGCAAGGGCAGTGGAGTACGGCGCCTGGCGGGCGACCCCAGAGGGGCGCTTGCCCGAGCTCGAAGGGCTGCGCCGCGACGAGGCCGCCGGGCTGCTCGCCGCCGCCCTGGCGGACGGGCCGCGGTGGCTCGCGCCCGACGAGGTGGCCCAGTTGCTCGACTGCTACGGGCTGCCCCTGGCCCCCTGGCGTCTGGCCGAGACGCCCGACCAGGCCGCCGCCGCGGCCGACGAGCTGGGCGGCCCGGTGGCCGTCAAGGCGGTCGCGCCCGGCCTGATCCACAAGACCGAGGCCGGCGGCATCCGTCTGGCGCTGACCGGTACCGAGCAGGTGCGCGCGGCGGCGGCGGAGATGGCGGACGGGGTGGCGGCAGCCGGTCACGCGGTGGAGCGCTTCCTGGTCCAGCGCATGGTCGCTGCGGGCGTGGAGATGCTGGTCGGCGTGGTCCACGACCCGTCGTTCGGCCCGGTGGTCGCGTGCGGCGCCGGCGGGACCGCGGTGGAGCTGCTGCGCGACGTCCAGGTGCGGATCACCCCGTTGACCGACGCCGACGCCACCGCGATGGTGCGCTCGCTGGTGACCTTCCCGCTGCTCGACGGCTATCGCGGCGCGCCGCCCGCCGACGTGGCCGCGCTCGAGGACCTGCTGCTGCGGGTCGGCGCGCTGGTCGAGGCGCACCCGGAGGTGGTCGAGCTGGACCTCAACCCGGTGATGGTGCTGCCAAGAGGCCAGGGCGCGGTCGTGGTCGACGCACGCGTGCGCGTGGAGGCGGCCCCGCCGCCGCTGCCGCTGGCCGCCCGCCGGCGCTAGCGAGCAAGCGCGACCTGGCCCGTCGAGCGGGGGCCGTCAGGCCCTACGAGGGCGGCCCGCGGCCGACTAGGGTCCGGCGTGCAAGCGGAAGGGGGCATCCGATGAAGGTCCTGGAGCACTGCCAGCCGCAGGCCGTTGACCACGGCGGCGCCGAGCGCAGGACGCCTCCGCTGCTCACCGCTGAGGTCGACGACTCGCTGGCTGAGGCCGCCGGCCGGATGCAGTGGCACGCGGTCGGCGCCCTGCCGGTGTACGAGCGGCACGCGCTGGTCGGCATCGTGACCGAGCGCGACGTGACCGCGGCGGTCGCCGACGGCATCGACCCGGCGGCGACGCCGGTGTCGGCCTGCATGACCCCGTCCCCGGCGACCGTCCGGCCAGACGACGACCTCGTCGTGGCCGTCAGGCGCATGGCCGAGCTGGGCGTCCGCCACCTGCCCGTGCTCGAGGAGGGCCGCCTGGTCGGCATGCTGTCCATGCGCGACCTGCTCGGCCTCGGGCTCGCGGGTACCGTCCCCGAGAAACAGGGATGAGGTGCGGAGCCACCGTTTCGCTGCGTGAGCCCCGGACCCGTGGCCGAAGGTCCCGTGAGCCGTGGGTCGTTGGGACGTTCCCCGGCCACTCTGGCGGATCGTAAGGTCCTCGAGGAAGCACCGGGGATGCGCGACAGCGAGGTGAGTGCGGTGAAGGTCAGGTCGATCTACCGGTCGCGTGTGGTGGTCGCCGAAGGTGACGAGACCCTGGCCGACGCCGCCACCAGGATGCGCGAGAACCAGGTGGGGGCGCTGGTGGTGATGGACGGCGAGCGCCTGGCCGGGATCCTCACCGAGCGGGACCTGACCCGCGCGATCGCCGAGGGCGCCGACGCCGAGGCGGTGACGGTGGCCGGCTACATGACCGAGTGGCCGACCGTGGTCAGCCTGGACATGGACGTGCACCAGGCGGTGCTGGCCATGCTCGAGCTGGAGTGCCGCCACCTGCCGGTCGTCGAGGACGACCGCGTGGTCGGCATGGTCTCCATCCGGGACCTGCTCGGCAGCGCCATCCGCGTGGCCTGACCGCCGAGGAGGCATGTGATGACCGACCTGCACACCCGCTACCTGGGGCTCGACCTGCGCTCGCCGCTGGTCGCGTCGTCGTCGCCGCTCACGAGCTCGCTCGACGGCCTGCTGCGGCTGCAGGCGGCGGGGGCCGCCGCCGTGGTGCTGCCCTCGCTGTTCGAGGAGGAGCTGGACGCTGAGGTGTACGAGCCCGACGAGACCGGCGAGACCGCCGCCGCGCCTCGTGCGGCCGGCTACGGCAGCGGCCTCGCCGCCTACCTGTCGCTGCTGCGGCAGGCCAAGGCCGAGCTGTCGATCCCGGTGATCGCCAGCCTCAACGGCGTCACCAGGGGAGGCTGGGTGCGGCACGCCGCCCGGCTCGAGGAGGCCGGCGCCGACGCGCTGGAGCTCAACGTCTACTACGTCTCGACCAGCCCCGGCCTCTCGGCCACCGACGTGGAGTGGCGCTACCTCGACCTGGTCAAGTCGGTGCGCGCCGCGGTGAGCATCCCGCTCGCGGTGAAGCTGAGCCCCTACTTCAGCGCCATGGCCAACATGGCCAGGCGCCTGGTGGAGTCCGGCGCCAACGGCCTGGTGCTGTTCAACCGCTTCTACCAGCCCGACCTGGACGTCGAGCTGCTCGACGTGGTGCACGGCCTCGAGCTGAGCAGCTCGGTGGAGCTGCGCCTGCCGCTGCGCTGGATCGCCATCCTGCACGGCCACCTCGGCGACGCCTCGCTGGCCGCCTCGACCGGCGTCCACACCGCCGAGGACGTGGTCAAGGCGCTGCTTGCCGGGGCGGATGTGACCATGATGACCTCGGCGCTGCTGCGCAACGGCCCCGACCACCTCGCCGGCGTCGAGGCCGGGCTGCGCGACTGGCTCGCCGGCCACGGCCACGCCTCGCCGGCCGAGCTGCGCGGCCGCCTGAGCCAGCGCGCCATCCGCGACCCGCTGGCCTACGAGCGGGCCAACTACGTCAGGTCGCTCGCCTCCTACGCCGCGGGCATGCGGGACCGCTGAGACGCCGGGAGCCGGCCCGTCGAGCCGGCTCCCGGCGTTGGCTGCGCGGCAGCCCGGGCATGGCGTGATGGTCACCCCTCGTCCCACCTCCACGGCCGCCTGCGCCGTGTCGCGGGGTGGGGCAGTTCGTGACGCGGCCGTCGCGCTGTCGATCAGGCCGCAAGCCGTTCGTATAGGGGGTGAGAGGCCGCACAGGAAGGAGCTTCGAATGGGCAAGGTCGTGGTGTTCACGAGTCTGACGCTCGACGGGGTCATGCAGGCGCCGGGAAGGCCGGACGAGGACCTCCGTGGAGGCTTCGAGCACGGCGGCTGGGCGACGCCCTACGCCGATCCGGACCTGGGCAGGATGGCCGGGGAGAGCATGGCAAGTACCGGTGGCCTGCTGCTGGGGCGGCGGACCTACGAGGACTTCTACGCCTACTGGCCCAACCGGACCGACAACCCCTTCACGGCCGTGCTCGACAACACCCAGAAGTACGTCGCGTCGACCACGTTGCAGGAGCCGCTGCCGTGGCAGAACTCCACCCTCCTCGAGGGCGACGCCGCAGCGGCCGTGGCCAGGCTCAAGCAGCGGCTGGACAAGGACTTGGTGGTCCTCGGCAGCGGCGCGCTGGTCCAGTCGCTGCAGCGGGGCGACCTGGTCGACGAGTACATACTGCTGATCCACCCGCTGGTGCTTGGATCGGGACGCCGCCTGTTCGCCGACGGCGGTACCTTCACCGCGCTCCGGCTGGTCGACAGCAGGACGACGACCAGCGGCGTGCTGACCGCGACCTACCGGCCGGCCGGACCGACGGCAGGGGGGAACACCGGATGAAGCAGTACCTGCTCAGCGTGTACCAGCCCGAAGGAGGCACGCCGCCGCGCGAGGTCCTGGAGAAGGTGATGCGGGAGATCGACGCCCTGCGCCAGGAGCTCGAGGCCGCTGGCGCATGGGTCTTCTCCGGGGGCCTGCACCCTCCGAGCACGGCCACCGTGGTGCGGCTCGAGGACGGCGAGGTGCTCGTGACCGACGGCCCGTTCACCGAGGGCAAGGAGCACATCGGCGGGTTCACCATCATCCGGGCACCCGATCTCGACGCCGCGCTCGAATGGGGGCGCAAGGCCGCCCTTGCGACCACCCTCCCGATCGAAGTGCGGCCGTTCGTGGGCGAAGCCGAGGACTGAGCGGCCCTGCCCGCCTCGGAGATCGAAGGTGTCTTCCGCGAGCAGTACGGTCGCGCGGTGGCCGTCCTCGTCCGCGTCTTCGGTGACATCGACGTCGCCGAAGAGGCGGTCCAGGACGCGTTCACCGCGGCGCTGCAACGGTGGCCGTCCAGCGGGCTGCCGCCGAGCCCGGCGGGATGGATCATCACCACCGCCCGCAACCGGGCGATCGACCGCCTGCGCCGGGAGGCGTCCCGCTCCGACCGGCAGGCCCAGGCCGCCCTGCTGCACGCCGGCGGTGAGCCGGCCGAGGAGGGCGCCGTGCGCGACGACCGGTTGCGCCTGATCTTCACCTGCTGCCACCCCGCGCTCGCCGTCGGCGCCCAGGTCGCGCTGACGCTGCGGCTGCTCGGAGGGCTCACCACCGCGGAGATCGCGCGCGCCTTCCTGGTACCCGAGCCGACCATGGCCCAACGGCTGGTCCGGGCCAAGGGCAAGATCCGCGACGCGAGGATCCCGTACCGGGTCCCGGACGAGGCGGACCTCCCCGACCGCCTCCGGGCCGTGCTGGCCGTGGTCTACCTCATCTTCAACGAGGGCCACACGGCGAGCTCGGGCGACAGGCTCGTCCGTGAGGACCTCTGCGCGGAGGCCATCCGTCTCGGACGGCTCCTGGCCGAGCTCATGCCCGACGAACCGGAGGTCATGGGACTGCTCGCGCTCCTGCTGCTGGTCGAGTCGCGTCGCGCCACCCGTACGACCACGGACGGCGACCTCGTGCTCCTGGCCGACCAGGATCGCGGCCGCTGGGATCGCGGCCTCATCGCCGAGGGCCAGGCCCTCGTGCGAGCTTGCCTGCGGCGCAACCAGCCCGGCCCGTACCAGATCCAGGCGGCGATCAACGCCGTCCACAGCGACGCGCCGACCGCGGCCGCCACCGACTGGTGGCAGATCCTGACGCTGTACGACCAGCTCCTGTCGCTCGCCCCGAGCCCGGTCGTGGCCCTCAACCGCGCGGTGGCGGTGGCCGAGGTCGAGGGGCCGGATGCGGCGCTTGCCCTGGTCGACGACCTCGACCTCGGTGGCTACCAGCGGTTCCACGCCATCCGCGCCGAGCTGCTCCGGCGCCTTGGCCGCAACGCCGAGGCGGCGCTGGCGTACGAGGCGGCGATCGCCCGCACCGAGAACACAGCCGAGCGAGGCTTCCTCGAGCGCAGCCGCGAGGCGCTCTAACCTCGGCTTTCATGAGGCGTTCGTGGCGCTGGTTGGGGCGTGCCGGAGGGTCGGCGGTGGCGTGCTGGTCGTTCACTGGCGAGTGGGTTGGCTGGTTGGAGGAGGACCTCGCCGCATCCGCGTCCACCTCGAGCGGTCGCCCCTGGTGAGGAAGCGACCCCGGGTTAGATCACAAGCTAAGCGCCCGGGGTGGTGGTGTGGCGGGCGAGGTAGGCGGCGGCCTCGGCGCGGCGGGCGACCTCGAGCTTGGACAGGATGCTGGAGACGTAGTTCTTGACCGTCTTCTCCGCCAGGCCCAGCTCCTCGCCGATCTGCCGGTTGGTCCTGCCGCTGGCGACCAGCCCCAGGATGCGCTCCTCCTGCGGCGACAGCCGCGCCAGCTTCTCGTCCTTGAGCAGGTGCTTGCCCCTGCGGAGCCGGTCGAGCACGCCCTTGGTCACGGCCGGGTCGAGCAGGCTCTGGCCCTGCCCGACGGCGCGGATCGCCCGGACCAGCTCGCCGCCCTTGATCTGCTTGAGCACGTAGCCGGCGGCGCCGGCCATGATCGAGGCGAACAGCGCCTCGTCGTCGGCGAACGAGGTGAGCATCAGCACCTGGGTCGCCGGCCGCTGCGCGCGGATGTCGCGGGTCGCCTCGATGCCCGAGCCGTCGGACAGGCGCACGTCCATCAC
>WNFU01007275.1_pt1 | contig 23710 bp, 16 predicted proteins | sample 5400121 | NCBI WGS metagenome assembly WNFU01 (sample SAMN13153360, study PRJNA577476) | soil metagenome | isolation source: 100 cm soil or saprolite under grassland replicate 1 | place: USA:California | collected 2016-06-15
AACCGACCCATGCCCAGTCGCGTGGGTGCTCCACTACGCCGCACCTGACCATGTTCAACTCGAGGTAAGACAGACAGTGCCAAAGATATTTCCCACCCTCCACCAGCGTCGCGTGGTAATTGTCTCCCCAAAACGCGTCGGTGCGACGCTTGCGCTGGTTGTAAGCCCGGGCAAACTCGCTCGCGATACGGCAAGATCTAGGCCCGGGCGTCAACGCCGCGTTGGGAGTTCCCGCTGCTCATGGTCGTGCTGCTGGTCGATTGTGGGGCGCGATTTCATCGCTCGCTCAAGGGATGCGATGGGATTGCGCCTGCCTTCTATGAATGGTTGCTACGCCCGCGCGAACGATTTGAGTAGTATTCAGCGCACTTCCAAAACCAGTTTTACGCTCGAGTTCGTGAGTCGTCGCTGGACGCCTTCAAAGAGATCCACCTCGAACGGTTTGCCGATATTGTTTCCGGCCAGATCCTCGATCGTCGTCTGGACGACGAGCCGATAAGATCCGCGATGCCACGGGTTTGTGGGGGTGAAATTCCAACGACGCTCCTGATCCTCCAAGCGGGCCTTGCCGTGCACACGTTCACCGGACTCACTGGTAATTTGGATCACGCGCTCGGCCAGGGCGCGGTCCAACGGTTCCGGGAATGTAATCGTGACCGGCTCGAGCGTATTGGACTTCGGTGCCTGAATCTTCCACTCGGTCGGGTCCGGCGGATCGCGATCTGGCGGCCCGACCTTAAAAGTCTTCTGGAACGTTTCTTTGAGCGGTTTACCGCTGCCATCCTTCCACGCGCGGTCGATCACCAGCGTGTAACGTTGGCCGGCTTCCAGTGCGGGTCCCACCTCCTCCAGGGGACGAACGCCGTGTTTGATCCGGCCCGGATCAAGGAACAGCGTGAGCCGGGTCATCGTCGGATCCCACAGCTCTTCATCGATCTCGAGAAAGGGAAGCTCGATCTCCTGTCCGGTTTGGTTGCGCAGGTGGATGTGCCCGTAAATGTGCCCACGACTCATGGGCGCGGAGAAGTGGAGGTAGGAACTTGAGCAGGTTTTCCGGCAAGAGCTCGGCACTTGGATAGACCTGGCTCACCACTGTCGTCGGGTCTGACCCACGCGATGGCACTTGGAAAGCAGCCGAGACATACCGGCTTTCCAAGGCGCGTTCACCCGGCAATTGGTCCGGGTGAAAAACAGCTCGATATTTGACGCCCGGGTCGAGAGGGAACTTTGGTTGGAAGCGAAGCAGGATCCGCTCGACCTGATACGCGCCCAGCATGGGAGGCACGCCGATTTCGTCCAGCAAGTCTCCTTGCTGGACGTAAACGGAGAGCAGGCGCTGCCATTGTGCCGGCTTCCAATTTGCGTGCCGGAGGTGCTGAAGCGCGGACGCGCTCAGACCGGCTACCTCGACGGAGATTCTGTTTGTTTCAGATTGATCCGCAGTCCAGCGGATGGAAAAAGGCTGCGGCGACTTTGGGTTTTCCGGAAGTGGCTCTGCCCACAAGTTTGAAAGCAAGAGAGTCGAGAGTGTGATGAGACAGCACCGCGGGGTCAGGCTTCCTCGCCGGCCGTCAAGGGTCAGGCCGGACTGGCGCGCAAACCTGTCCGGCCCGTCGAGAATTCGAGCGCTCGTTCCGCCGGGAAGGATGCCCGTCCTTCCGGCGGGCGAGACGCCCGGTATCCATTTAGCAACGGCCCTCATCGTTGCGCAGGTTGTAATTTGCCGTATCGCCGACTTGCCGTCGGCAGACCTTGGCGTTCATCGCGCGCGCCTGAAGGTGTCAAGGCGGGCCGCGGATTACAATTCCGCGCGGGCCGCGCGAATTTGCGGACCGCGGCCCTGCAGGCGGCAGCGCGTTCCGAGAGGGAACGGGCTGAAGACGAACTCACGGGCAACTGGGTCCGGAGCGGCTGCGGGCAGAATGCCCGCGGTCCGTTTCGGCTGCGGCTCCGCCGCGCTGCGCTGGGTGTCGGATTGGTAATCCGCGGGCGCCGGCCGACTGCCAGTCGGCGAGACAGCAGATGACCAATCTGCGCTACGCCCAATCGTCGCGGCCCGCCACGCACGACGCCCGTTCCATGGCCCCGGACAGTTGCTCCCCAACGATCCGCATCAGGGTAACGGCAACGACTCGAGATTCAACGAGCCGCCATCTCCGCGGCGCAAAACCACAGCATGTAGTTTATCGAGCCGATCCAGTTGGTCCACATTCGTCCAGCTTTCGATCGTTTCATAGGGCAGACCTCTTTTTCCGCCATCCGGCACGTGGGCCACTATGCTGTCCACCTTTTCGATCTGATCCGTGCTGATTTTCATGATGCCGCGGCTGCTGTTGGCGAGCAGGAGATAATCCTTGCCGTCCTTTTGATAAACGATCATGTCGAGCGGCCGGTTGCGGTTGCCGAGTTCGGCGACCGTCTTGCCCTTGATCTTGGCGCCGGGCTTCAATTCGCCAATTGGAAACTGGACCAGGGGCGTGCACGTGTACGCCGCCAGCAGTTGCGGCTCATTGCCGACCTTAAAAGGCACGAACGTGCGAACCGGTGAGCGCGTTTCAAACCGTCCGTGCGCGCCATGATAAATCTCCACGCTCGTGCCGGCGCTCACCGTCTTGAACGGAAAAGGAATCGCGCGCAGCGTCGAAGAGAATTCCTCGTTCGACAGGCCGGCGATCAGTACCCGGTCTTCCAGGAAGGCAATGTCCGTGATCGATTCCTGTCGCGGATTGCTCTGGCGATTGCCCTCGCCCACGACGCCGTCCACCGGCGCATCCGGCAATTCACCGCGGGAGAACTTTACTTTATCGAGCGCCACCACTTCCGGTTGCCCGTCAGGTTTCACGCGAACAAGCACCGGAATGGCGTCCGGGCCCCGCCCGCGGGAGACGGCCAGGTAAACGTTGCGCGAGATGGGGTTGACCACCATGTCGTCGATGAGAATCTGGTCGGCGGCCGTTCCCACCAGGCCGGCGATCTTCTGATTGATGCTTTCGACCTTGAGCGGTTTGGCGCCGGAAGCGGACGTCGTGTCACCCGTCGCGACGGCGCAAATCGCGGCCGCTTTGGTATCCGCGATGAAGAGGATTCCCTCCGGGCCAAAGGCCAGCGGGCCCATCGACTTGAAGGCGGGTTTGCCTTCATTCATTCCGTCGGTCCATTTGGAAGCGTGTGCACCCCCTGCAACCAGGGATAGTGTGAATATCGGTACCAGGATGTGACGAGTGATTGTTTTCATAAGCGTGTGCTTTTCTATGTGACCAGGAACCGGCCGGACCGGTTACACTTGGAGTCGTTGGCGGGAGCATCTTTCGCCCGATCGACTCCGTCAAGATGAACCATGGCAGAAAATGAAACCTTTTGTTATCGTCGGAGGTCATCAATCAAGAGCTTGGACAGATACGGAGAGACTGCCAGTCCGCGCTACGTGGGTTGCGGCTTTTGCCGCGCTGTGCCGTATCGCCAGAATTGCAATTATGAATGCGAACGTTCAGTTCATGCTAAACGGAAAACAGCAGCGCGTCGCGACCGATCCGCGGCGGACGCTGTTGGAAGTGCTTCGTGAGGATCTGAGCCTCACTGGGGCGAAATACGGTTGCGGTGAAGGCCAATGCCGCGCTTGCACGGTGTTAATCGACGGCAACGCGGTTCGATCCTGCCAGACTGAGGTCCCGGAGGTGGAGGGGCGCAAAGTCGAAACGATCGAAGGATTGGTCCGCGCTGGCGCCCTGCATCCGGTCCAGGAGGCATTCGTCCAGGAAGGCGCGATGCAGTGCGGCTATTGCGTGCCTGGCATGATCATGACGACGGTCGGCCTTCTAAGGCGCAATCCAAAGCCGACTCACGCCCAGATCATCGACGCCTTGAACGGCAACCTCTGCCGCTGTTGCGGCTATGTGAACGTTCTCAAAGCGGTCCAGCGCGCGGCCCAATCGACGAAGGAGGCTAAATGAAGACGCGGCCGCACGAACTGGAGTTTGCCGAGCCGGAGCGGTACGAGCTTCAGGAAGGACCCTTCTACCATTTTGAGATCAGCCGCCGCGAATTTGTCCAGGTGCTTGGCGCTGGCATTCTAATTTCCGTGGCCGTGCCGGCGGCCTTCGCGCAGCGTGCCGGACGCGGTGAGAGCTCCGGGAGCCTGGCACAGCGGCTACATATTGGCGCCGACGGAGGCATCACTGTTTTCACGAGCAAGGTTGAAGTGGGCCAGGGTTCCCGCACCCAACTCACCCAGGCCGCGGCGGAGGAGTTGCGTGTCCCGGTCGAGCGCATTCGGCTGATCATGGCCGATTCGGCCGTGGTTCCGGACGACGGCGGCACGGCCGGCAGTCGCACCACGCCATCGACCGTACCCGCGGTTCGCAAGGCCGGCGCGGACGCCCGACAACTGCTGATCGAGACAGCCGCCGCGACGTTCAGCGTGGATGCGAAAGACCTGTCGGTGCGCGATGGCAATGTGGAAGGGCTCGGCTCGGGCCAACAATTCGCTTACGGGGACCTCGCCGAAGAAAAGCACGCTGGGGCGCTCAAGCGCGACGTTGCACCGGGAGTCGATGTCACTGAAGTGTCGCACTGGCGTGTCCTCGGGACGGCCATTTCGCGGGTTGGGGCCGTGGAAATTGTCACGGGCGCCCACCGATATCCGTCGGACATCGTCCGGCCCGGCATGCTTTACGGAAGGGTGCTGCGCCCGCCCTCGTATGGGGCGCAATTGACGGAGATCGATCTCGGCCCGGCCCGGGCCATGCCGGAGGTGACTGCCGTTCGCGACGGAGATTTTGTGGGATTCGCGGCGCCGACTTCGTTTGGGGCCGAGCGCGCGCGGGAGGAAGCGGCCAAGACGGCCCGATGGAAATCCGCCGAGCATCCCTCGAGCGACGAACTCTACGCCTATCTTCGCTCGCACGCATCGCAGCGCTCGCGTCCCGACAAAAGAGGCTCACCGGAGGAAGCGTTCAAGAGTGCCGGCAAGGTGCTGCGCGAGAATTATCACGTCGCCTACATTCAGCACGCCCCGATGGAGCCACGCGCGGCTACAGCGGAGTGGACGGGCGACCAGCTCACGGTGTGGACGGGCACACAACAACCATCGCGTGTGCAGGAGGACCTTGCCCGGAGCCTCCGAATTCCTCGCGACCGCGTGCGGGTGATCGTTCCCGACACCGGGGGCGGTTTCGGTGGCAAGCATTCGGGTGAAGTCGCGGTGGAATCGGCGCGTCTGGCGCAGGCGGCCCGGCGGCCAGTCGCCGTTCGCTGGAGCCGCGAAGAGGAGTTTACCTGGGCTTATTTCCGCCCGGCCGGTGTGATTGACGTCGCCGGCGGGCTGGATGAACGCGGCGCGCTAGTCGCATGGGAGCAGGTGAACTTCAATTCGGGCGCGTCGGCGATTGCCACCCCGTATCAAATTCCGAACATCGCGACGGAGTTCAGAAACTGCGACGCGCCGTTACGCAGCGGTTCGTACCGAGCGCTGGCTGCCACGGCCAACACCTTCGCGCGCGAGTCATTTATGGACGAATTGGCGGCGGCCGGCTGCACCGGGCCGCTGGAATTCCGGCTGCGCCATTTGAGCAACGAAAGGCTGCGCGCGGTGTTGCTGGCGGCGGCCGAGCGATTCGCCTGGAAGACCACCTGGAAGACGCCTACGTCGCCGCAGAACTTCGGTGTCGGTCTGGCCTGTGGGACCGAGAAGGGTTCGTACGTCGCCTGCTGCGCGATGATCGAGATCGTGGGCGGGTCATTCAAGGTGCGCAAGGTCGTTGAAGCCTTCGAGTGCGGCGCGATTCAGAACCCCTCGAATCTCAAGGCACAAGTCGAGGGGTGTATCGTCATGGGGCTGGGCGGCGCTTTGCGCGAAGAAATTCGCTTCAAAGATGGCAAGGTTCTGAACCCGAAGTTTTCGCAATACCATGTGCCGCGGTTCAAGGACGTGCCGGAAATTGAGACGGTCCTGCTCAACCGGCCCGACCTTTCGTCCGTGGGCGCGGGCGAAACGCCGATCATTGCAATTGCGCCTGCGATCGCGAACGCGCTGTTCCATGCGACTCAAACTCGCATCCGTTCCCTGCCGATACGAGCTCCGGCTTATTCCGCGGCATGAACGATGCAGAGATGCGGCGCGACTTATCTTGGCGACGGTGGCCTTCAAGGGTGCCACAATCACCGCCGTGGATATCATCGCCCATCGCGGGGCCTCGCATGACGCCCCTGAGAACACGCTTGTTGCTTTCAAAATCGGCCTGGAACAGGGGGCCGACGGGCTGGAGTTCGATGTGCAGTTGTCGAGAGACGGCAAGCTGGTGGTAATCCACGATGAGACTACCAAGCGGACCGGGGGGGTTGACCGGCGCGTCGGCGAACAGACCCTCGCGGAGTTGCGGTCGTTGGATGTCGGTCGATGGAAAGGCGCCGGATGGCTTGGCCAAAAGATTCCCACGCTGGAGCAGGCTCTGGACATCGTTCCTGGCGGGAAGCGAGTGTTCGTTGAGTTGAAATGCGGCTTCGAAGGCTTGCCGGAATTCAAACGGGTGGCGACGGGTTCGGGGAAACCTCCGAACCAGATCGTTGTCATTGGTTTCTCCGCTGAGACGATGGCACGCGTCAAAAAGGAAATGCCGGAATTAGAGGTTTGCTGGATTACCAAGTTCAAGCGCAACTGGAATACAGGCCAGTGGACACCGACTGTCCGCCAGTTGTTAGAAGCGGCGCGATTGACGGGAGTGGATGGGGTTGACCTCGATGCCCTGGGCCCGATCGATGTGGGTCTGGTAAGGGAATTGAAGGCCGCGCGGCTCAAGGTCTATGTCTGGACCGTTGACTCAGCGCTCGTAGCGCGACGCCTAATGAAGGCCGGTGTGGACGGCATTACCACCAACCGCCCGGGATGGCTGCGGGAGAAGTTGAGATAAATTCATGCCCTTCATCGCCTTCCGAAACGTCTCGAAACGCTTCCCTGGCGTGCAAGCGCTGGACGGCGTGAGTTTTGAGGTCGAGCGGGGCAATTGCCATGCGTTGATTGGTGAGAACGGCGCCGGCAAGAGCACCCTTGGAAAAATCCTTGCCGGCGTTTACACCGCTGACGAGGGCGAAATCCACCTGGATGGCAAACTCATTCACCCGACCAGCCCACTGGTCGCCCGTCAACTCGGCATTGCCATGGTCCACCAGGAGCTGGCTTTCTGCCCGAACCTCAGCGTCGCCGAAAATCTCTGTCTGGGTGACCTGCCGGGCCGGGCGGGGTGGATTGACCGCGCGACGATGCGCCAACGGGCCCGCGCCATGCTGCGCGAGATCGAGGCGGATATCGACGTGGACCGTCCCATCGGTGAGCTCTCCACGGGACAGGAACAGATCGTCCAGATCGCAGCGGCGGTGGGCACCAACGCACAGGTCATCGTAATGGATGAGCCGACCAGTTCTCTTTCCGCCCACGAAAGTGAACACCTCTTCCATTTACTGGGTCACCTTCCGGAACGCGGCATCACCGTCATCTACGTCTCCCATCGCATGGAGGAGATTTTCCGGCTGTGCGATGCCGTAACGGTGCTGCGTGATGGCAGACACGTGGCCACGGACAACACCGCGGAGACCAACCCGGACCGGGTCATCCATCAAATGATCGGACGCGAAGTGATCTCACATACGCCGCAACACCTCGTCCGCAGTCCCGGACCCGAAGTCCTGCGCGTCGAAAACTTGACTTCACCGGGCAAGTTCAAGGACGTCAGCTTCACTCTGCGCGCGGGTGAGGTCCTCGGCTTTGCCGGGCTGGTTGGAGCGGGACGGAGCGAAGTCGCCCAGGCGATCTTCGGGTTGGATCCCAGGGCCGTCGGAAAGGTATTCGTACGCGGCAAAGTACTTCCGCTTGGCTCCGTCAGCGAAGCGCTCGGCGCGGGCATCGGCTTGCTGCCGGAGGATCGCAAGCGACTGGGCCTCATTCTCACGATGAATTGCCGCGAGAACACGTCGCTGGCGACGCTCGCGCGGCTGACGCGGCTGGGTTTTGTTCGCGCGCGCGAGGAAGAATCACTGGTCCAACGGTATGCCGATCGTTTGCGGGTCAAAACCACTTCCCTTGACGCGCTCATTGCCGGTCTCAGCGGCGGAAATCAGCAGAAAGTCGCACTGGCCAAATGGCTGGCGCGCCAGTGCGACATTCTCATCGTGGATGAACCGACCCGTGGCATCGACGTTGGGGCCAAGGCGGGCAGGCCAACCTGATGCGGTTGATGGCTGGAGTGGAGGCGAAGGCGGCGTGAGAAGGCGGAGGACGGCTCCGGCGAGTCAACCGTTACAGCTCCAAGTTCAAAGTTCAACCGCGGCGCCCACGCGGAGGCGCTACGGGTTTTCCCGAAGTTCGCCCGGTCGATAGCTCGCGACTACCCATTCACTCAAGACCTTGTCCGGGTTTTCGACCGAATCCACGTCAATAATGAATTCCTTTCGGCCCGTATTTTGAGCGATCAGCTTTAGACCAAACTGGTAGTCCTTGAACCGCTCCGCGCAAAGGTCGCGCACGGGCTTACGCTGCTCCAAGGCCTCGGTCACGAGGGCATCGGCGGCCGCCTCGGTGAAGGTAAGCTTCAACCCGTGCGTTTCCTGGAACCGCTGGCCAAACTCGTGGGCCAACTGTCGCATGACCACCCGCTCTTCCTTCTCGTGCTCGGCCAGCAGCTTCTGCAGCTCGGCCGGCGGGTTATCGACCAGCTCCTTTGTGACCACAAAGCGCCGAACCTGTGTGGACGGCAGCTCGAACTTCAGGTCGCGGAAAACGCGCTCGCATACGGTCATCAAACCCCGCGCGCCGGTCTTCTCCTCCGAGGCCAGTTCCGCGATCCGGCGCAAGCCATCGTCGCGGAAAAGGACTTCGATGCCATAGGCGGCAAAGGACTGCTCGTACTGCCGGATAATGCTCCCCTCCGACGTCTTCAAGATAAGGAACAAATCGTCCACGTTGAGTTCCTGGCAGACCACGCGCACCGGCAAACGCCCGATGAACTCCGGCTCGAACCCGAACTCGATGAAGTCGCGTGTCTGCGCCTCGGAAAAGACGCGGCCTTCTTCGACCGCCGACTTGGTCGCGGCGGCGAAGCCGATGGTCGCCTCGCGCAAGCGCTTCTGGACAATCTTCTCCAGGCCGCCGAAAGCACCGCTGACAACAAAAAGAATGTGCTTGGTGTTAATGGTCGCGGGCTGCTTTTTGCCACGTCCCGAAGTCATCTCCATCATCGCCTGAATCTGGCCGGCAATGTCGTGCGGCGCGCGCACCGGCACTTCGGTCTCCTCCATCAACTTGAGCAGATTTGTCTGCACGCCGCGACCGCTGACGTCGCGCCCGGCCATGTTCGGCGCCGCGGCGATCTTGTCGATTTCGTCAATGTAGATGATCCCGTACTGCGCTCGCGCGACGACGCCGTCGGCGCGGCGCACCAGGTCGCGGACGAGGTCTTCCACGTCGCCGCCGACGTACCCCGTTTCGGAAAACTTCGTCGCATCCGCCTTCACGAAGGGCACACCGACCAGGTCGGCGATGCTGCGGATCAGGTAGGTTTTTCCCACGCCGGTCGGGCCGATGAGGATGATGTTCTGTTTGGCGTAGTTCGGCTGATCCTTTCCATCCATCGCCGACCGCACGTGGTGGTAGTGGTCGCACAACGCGACGCTGAGAACCTTCTTGGCCTCCTCCTGCTTGATGACGAAGCGGTCGAGGTAAGCTTTCACGTCGCGGGGCTTGTGGTCGAACTTGAAGGCGGGTTCGTCTTCGGCCGGCTTCGGGTCCGGCGGGTTGGGCGCGTCCGCGGTTTCCGTCTTGGTGAGATTGATCACGGACCCGCCGGGAAAGTGTTGGCGCATGAATTCCTGGAGACGCCGTTGAAACTCCTCCGGCGAGGGCGGACCATTGAAAACATTTGTTTGCATGTAAAGTCGGACAATCGCCGCTTAACAAAGTTCAGGATTAACCCCGTGTCAACCCAGCACGGCAGGGGAACGCGTAATGAAGAACGGGACGCGCGACAACACCCGCCCAATCCCCAGGAACGGCTGCGGGGACAAGAATCGTGCCGTGCGCGTCCATGAACTCCGACTCTTGCTGGGGACAGCGGCAAAAGGAGACCAAAGCGACGCTGGCGACCGGAAGCCTGCACGGTTTCAGCTCGAGGTCCGCGTCGAAAACTCACTCCAATTTCAGGCCCTTCAACAATTCCCTCGCCACGGGTCGCTCTGGCTGCGCCTCGACCAGTCGTTGCAGCAAGGCGCGGGCGGCCGCGGGGTCGCCGGCGGATTGCTGGACGGCGAGACTCAGACAGCGCGCGTACCCGGTTGAGAACGCAGGGCTGATCCGCGCGCTTTGGACGAACTGGTCAACGGCCTCGGGCATTCGGTTCTCCGTCTCGGCAAGAAGCCCATGCAAATAGACGTCGCGGGCCTGAATAAACTTTTCCACCTGCCGGACAAACTCCGGAGCGCCGGAGTCCGCGCTCGTTTGCAGCAATTCACCCGCATCCGCCAGTTTCCGGTTGAGCAACGCAAACAGCCGTCCGTACGACGTTGCCTTGCGCTGATAAGTGAATCGTGGCGCGCCAAAAATAACCACCGGACGGTCGTCGGTGTTGACTTCCGCGCCGCCGGCAAACCTGCGCAAGCCCTCGGTGGACGCCAGAAGGCAGCCGAAGAGTTGGAAGTCATCGGTAAGAGCTAATGGCTTTAACTGCTCCAAGAGCGAGCGGTTGCGCACTCGTTGTTCAAACCAGCCCGCGGAATATCGGGTCGGTTCCACGGTTCCAACCAGTCCCAGCACGGGTGTATCGATGTTCAAACGGAGCAGCCACGCACGCGCTTCGGGGAACACTTCGAGAAACGTCCGGACAATGACGCGCAGGATCGGCTCGTCGAGTTGGTGGAGCGGCAGCCATTGGCAGAACAGCCCGCCCGGCGCCAGCCGGTGCCGGATGGCGCGAAAATGTTCCAGCGTATAGAGCGTTCCGGCTCCGTCGCGCGCCGGATGGAACAGATCGGCCACGATCACGTCATAGCGAGAGTCGCCGACACGAACGAACCGGCGGGCATCCGCGACGTGGATCTTCAAGGCGCTTTCGCCGGGCACCGCGTCGTTGTAAGGCTTGAACAGTGGCATCGTTTCCACCACTTCAGGCAGCAATTCGACGCCGTCGGCGTGGAGGCCAGGATGGGCACCGGCGGCGGCAAACGTGATGCCGGTGCCCAAGCCGAGGAACAAGGCCCGTTTTGGGGCCGGGTGAAGCAAAAGCGGGATGTGCGCATGCCGGCGCTCGGCAATCGCGGACCCCGTGCCTCCCATGGCGAACCGATTGTTCACCAGGAGCGTGCGATTGCGGTCGAAATGCTCGACCACCGCCACCGAGTCCATCACTCCTTCGCGGAACTCGATCAGCCTGCCCTGCGGCGGCTCTTGAACAAACCGCAGTTTTGCCGGCAGCGCAGCGAAGAGGGCAACTGCAAGCATCAGAGCAATCCAATGAGAGCCTGCGATTCGGGGCAGGAAAAACAGGTAGCCGACGGCAACCGCGGCGAGCGCCCATTTCAGACCGGCGGCGGGAAGCAGGATAACGCCGAGCAATGCCGGGGCAATGGCACCGCCCAGAGTGTTAAGCGCCGCGGCCCGGCCGATGCCACCCTCATCGCGTTTCGCCCAGAGCGCCAGATGGCTGAAGGCGCTTCCCATGAGAACGGTGGGCAGAACAAAAACGGTCGCCGCGACCACCAGTTCCGCGACGACAACCGCCGGCGCGGTATCGCCAAGAGCCGTACGAAGCCGTTCGTAGAGCCTGGGCGCACGCGACATGACCCAAACGCCAAACAAAGAACTCGTCGAGACCCCGATCAGCATCCAACTGAGTGCCGAAGGAAACGCCGCCCGGCGGAGCTTCCACTGATAGAGGGCCGCGCCGACAGATGTTCCGAGCAAATAGACGGCAAGCGTGACGGTGAACGTGTAAACGGTTCCTTCCAGGATCTGCCCCAGTGCTCGCACGCCCAACACCTCGTAGCCAATTCCCAGAAGCCCGGTGAAAAATACCGTCAGATACACGCGATAACTCGGAGCGGCGGAGACCAGCGTCCGGCGCACGACGAGTGGCCGACCGCGTACGCCGAGGTCAATCCAGAGCACAATGAAGCCGCATACAACATTCAATCCTACGAGAAAAAGGACGGTCTTCCGAAAGCCGAGCGCGGGCACGAGGAGGAACGTGCCCGCCATCGCGCCAACGACCGCTCCCAATGTGTTCCAGGCGTAGAGCGAGGCGACACACTTCCCATCCGCTGTAAGCGGCGCCAGAACGCGCTCCATCGCCGGGAGTGTGGCACCCATAGCGGCGGTGGCAGGCAGCAGAGTTACCAGGGGCAATCCAAACGCCACCGTCCAGTGAAGAAACAAGCCCGAGTCGATTCCGACGAGTTTGAGACCAAGCTCATTGACGCGCGGAACAAGAAGAATCGACAGGAATCCCCAGAGGCCAATGAGCAATTCCAGCGCAACATACCACCGGCCCGGGCGACCGCTTTTACTGACCGGCCCATCGAGCAACCACGCGCCGACCGCCAGTCCGCCGAAGAATGCCGCAATCGCCGCCATTACCGCCGCCATTTCATGTCCCAGGCCGGACATTAACATGCGCGTCCAGACCATTTGGTAGCCCAGCCCGCAAAGTCCGGACAAAAAAAAGACCGCGTAGAGCACGGCCCGCTTGAGACGCGGCTGCATCGGTTGAGCGTCGAATAACCATTTGAGCCTAGCGATCGAGCCAGGAGACGACAAGGCGTGAAGTCCGACGAGAACGAGGGACGGAAGTTCAAGTCACGGATCGTTCTGCCGGCGGCCGCACCCGTAGCGCATCGTGCAACTCGCGTCAGCGCTTTGACCCAGCCTGCGAATTCCCGTCGCCCACCGAGGAAAAACCGGTGGAATTCGCCCGCAGCGCTTGACCGATCGAGTCTTGGACGCCGTTCAAGAGAGTGGTATGTTCACCCGTGCAAATTATGAACCTTCATTGCTTGATTGCGGGCGGTTTGGTTGCTCTGTTGGGTTGCGCGACCGCCACGGGTGCGGATTCCTTGTCAGTACGTTCCTTGGCCAAAGGGGGATTCAGCGGCATTCAAGAGGCCAAACAGGAGGTCATCAAAAGTCGCGCGGCGTGGGAGAAGTTGTGGACGCAGCATCAGAAGAGTGCTGGAAACGCCACGCCACTGCCGGAGGTGGATTTTTCAAAGGAGATGGTCATTGTTGCCACGATGGGAATGAAGCGCACCGGAGGATACTCGATTGAGATCACCGGCGCGGAGGTGGCGGGCAAGAAAGTCAAAGTCAGCGTCAGAGAGGCGTCGCCGTCACCGGGCGCCTTGACGACGCAGGCGCTGACCGCCCCTTTCCATTTTGTGGCTGTGCCGAAGAGCGATCTGAAGGCGGAGTTCGTTGAAGTGAAGGCTGCCCAGAAGAGGTGACGCCGTGTCATTTCTTTTGCAACTGTTTTACAGGTTTTTGACAATTCGGCGCCGTCGGATGCGCAGGATGCCGGTATGAAAGCGAACCACATTTCATTGCGGATCATCGTCACCCGTTCGGCCGCGTTGTGGACGGGAATCGGCCCGCGCCTTGTTGCGCGATGGAACAGCTTCAACCTTCTGATCGCGCTGCTGTCGATGGGGGTCGTCGATGCCACAACCGCTCTGGCCAGCGACCCGGTCGGCGTCTACGCCATCGTGGACAAGGTTGTCCTGGAACCCAACGACGCCAACCCCGAGCGGATCCAGATCTGGGGCGCGTTCGCGATTGCCGAGGGGCGCGGCGAGGCCTACAAGGACGCTGAACGCGGGTACCTGTATTACAAGCTCAACTCCGAGAAACCGGCGGTCTGCCGCACGGAGTGGTCCGATCTGAAATCCGTCGCCGGCACGGGACAGATTGTCGCATTCGGCTTTCGCTACGAAGAGAAAGGGAAGCTCCGGAAGAAGGACGCCAAGGCAGAGAACCCGGATGTGTATCCGATTGCGATGGGACTGAAGAAGATTCGTGAAGAAAAGGATTACGAGCCGCTGCGGCAGCTCGCAAAGTTGCGTGGTGCAAAACCGGAAGGGAAACGCGAGGCGCCAGCCAAGAAATAGCGTTTGCCAACACGGGGCAGGTGTCCCGCCTGCCCAATCCGTCTTCAACCTGTGATCGCCCCATTTCGCGTTTCGCCGCTCGGTGGGGCCGGCGAGATGCCTGCGCAACGTTCGGGGGTCCTGCAGCATGGAGCGTGGGACGCTCTGTTTGTCGCGTTTGCGTTGGGGCAGGGAGCGCTGCTGCTCCTTGCGGCATCCGTACCGATAATCGCGATCGGGCTTTGGTGGAATGCGAATACCATTTCGCACAACTTCATTCATGGCCCGTTCTTCCGCTCACGGGCGTTGAACGGAGTATTCTCGGGTTACCTGAGCCTCCTGCTCGGCCTGCCGCAACGGATGTGGCGGGACCGCCATCTGGCCCATCACGCGGCCCGGCGGTGGCGCTGGCGCTGGTCGAGACAGTTGGCCGTTGAACTCGCGTTGGTTCTGGGCCTGTGGACGGCACTGGCGGTTCTGTGCCCGGAGTTTCTGGTTACCTCGTATCTGCCGGGTTTTCTGATCGGGCTAGGTCTCTGCCAACTCCAGGGTTACTTCGAACACAGCCACGGAACAACCAGTCACTACGGGCGGCTCTATAACCTGCTTTTCTTCAACGACGGCTACCACGTGGAACATCATGCGCGGCCGCGCGAATTCTGGCGCAGCCTTCCGGCGCGGATTCAGCCGCAAGCCAGACGAAGTCGGTGGCCCGCGGTGCTTCGCTGGTTGGATTACTGCACCCTTGAAGGCCTGGAGCGACTGGTCCTGCGGTCCGAGGCGCTCCAACGGTTTGTGCTGAGAAAACACGAGCGAGCGTTCCAAACGCTGTTACCCCGGCTCGCGGGCGCACAACGCGTGGGTATCGTCGGTGGGGGTCTGTTTCCGCGGACGGCCCTGATCTTGCGCCGACTGATGCCGGAGGCCCGCCTGACTATTATCGAGGCAAGCAGCGCGAATTTGCAATCCGCGCGGTCCTTCCTCAATGGTGCCGTGGAGTATGTCCATGGTTTTTTTGATTCGGTAGCGAAGCATGATTACGACCTGGTCGTGATTCCGCTCGCGTTTATTGGAAGTCGCGCCGCGGTCTATCAACATCCACCCGGACAACTTGTTGTGGTGCACGACTGGATTTGGCATCGGCGCGGCTCGAGCACGGTTGTCTCGTGGCTGTTGCTGAAACGATTGAATGTGCTGACCGGATGAAGGCGCTGAGTCTTTTTTTTGTGTTCCTTGTCGCGCGGGTCGTGATCCTGGTCGGACGCGATGTTCCGCTCTCGCTCTGGGCACCGGCGGCTTACCTATGGCAGGACTTGCTGGTCGTGTTGCTGTTCGCCGGAGCCGATCGGCTGGCACGGCGTGCGTGGATCACCTGGACGATTTACGGTAGCGTGGTCCTTTACGTGGCATTGAATCTTCCATTGACGCGCCTGCTTTCATCACCCCTGACGCTGCCCATGCTCCGGGCGACCCGGGGCACGCTGGGAGACTCCATCGAACATCATCTGACGCTGGCGAACTTCGCGCTCATGGGATTGGTGGCGGGCGTGGCAGTGGCGCTACCGCTCCTCTTTCGGCGGCTGGAGTTGCCGCGCCGGACCGCCACTGGCCTGGCCATTGGTGCCGTCATTTTCGTCTGTCTCGGACCGTCAGCCACCGCGCGCGTGCACACCTCCGGACTGCACCGAAACGTCTTTGCGGCCTTGGTCTCGGCCGCGGTGCCACGCGTCCCGGCAAAGGCCATGGAGCGAGACTGGCGCCGGAGTCCTTTTGATTCGCGTCAGGGGAATGACTTGTCGCGATTTCGCGGCCTGGCGCGAGGGCGCAACGTGGTAATGATACTTTTGGAATCGACCGGGGCGCAGTACTTGAACCCCTACGGCGCAACCGGGGACCCGACGCCAAACCTCACAAGGCTGGCTCAACAATCGATCCTGTTTGAAGCGGCGTACGCCGTTTATCCCGAAAGCATCAAAGGACTGTTTTCCGTGCTCTGCTCGCGTTGGCCGGCGATCGACACGAAACCCGAGGCCTATGCCGGGATCACCACACCGTCGATTGCGCAACGCCTGGCGGAAGCGGGTTATCGAACGGCGTTGTTTCACTCCGGGCGATTCATGTATCTGGGCATGCAGACCATGATCGAGAACCGCGGCTTCGAATTGCTGGAAGACGCGGGCGACATTGGCGGGAACCGCCACTCCAGCTTCGGCGTGGACGACGAGGCGACGGTCGAACGGATGCTGCGCTGGATCGATTCACTGCCGCCGGGCGACCGGTTCTTCATTACCTACCTGCCCGTGGAAGGACATCATCCGTATGACACGCCGAAGCCGGGCCCGTTCGCCGCGGCGGGCGAAGTTGACCGTTACCGGAATGCGCTGCATTACGGTGACGCCGTCCTGGGTCAATTTCTGGGGGAGCTCAAAGCGCGGGGTCTTTTCGATCAAAGCCTGTTTGTCATCTTCGGCGATCACGGCGAAGCATTCGGGCAGCACGAAGGCAATTACGGCCATACCTTGTTCCTATACGAAGAGAATGTGCGTGTGCCCTACCTGATTGTGGCGCCGGGCCTGATTCAGGAACCTATTCGCGTCGGCCGAGCCGCCACCGTGATGGATACAGCGCCAACGATCCTGGATCTTCTTGGACTCCCCAGTCCGACAGATTACCAAGGGGCATCGCTGTTGGTCCCGGGCGCGCGGATGGCGCTCTTTTTTGCGGACTATTCGTTGGGATTGGTGGGACTACGCGACGGACGGTGGAAGTTCGTGTACGAACTGGACTCGGGACACGCAGCGTTGTTCGACTTGATCGCCGACCCCGCCGAAAGAGTGAACGTTGCCGGAGGACATTTCAAACGGGTTGGGATTTATCGAGATCACCTTACGGCCTGGAGCGCCGCGCAACGGGAGTTGGTGCTTCGTCACGAGCAGGTCAAGCCGTACGAGGCGCGTCAAATCACCCGGCCGGCCTATCGCGCTCGGGCCGGGGCGAATCGGCCGTGGTTCGTAATGGATAGGATCGTCAGGGAATGATTCGCCTGAGTTGCTCCTCGTGGACCTCCAGCCCGGCCTCGGTCCAGACCACGTAGTCAGCAAGCAACATTTTCTTTTCCGCGGGCAACTGTGCCTGGATACGCTGGTTGATTTGCTCATCGGTCCAGCCGCGGCTGCGCAGACGCTGGCGCTGCGTGGCCGCGGAACAGGCGATACACATCGTTACATCGAAGTGACCTGCCACGTCCGTCTCGAAGAGGAGCGGAATCACCGCCACCGCGACCGGCCGGCGTTCGGCCCGCCAAAATTCGAGCTGCGCCCGCCAAATGGCTCGAATCCGGGGATGGAGGATTTGTTCGAGCCTGTGCCGAGCATCCGAGTTCGCGAAAACTCGTCGAGCCAATTCATCGCGCCGCAGTCGTCCGTCGGATCCGACGATGTCCTGGCCGAAGGCTTGTTGGACTTCCAGCAGAGCCGGCTGGCCCGGTTCGACCACCTGCCGCGCGATCGCGTCGGAGTCAACGACAGGTATCCCGCGTTGCTGGAGCAACTCAGCGGCGGTTGATTTGCCCATGCCGATGCCCCCAGTCAGTCCAAAGGATTTCATCGTGACTTCCGGGTGAGGGAGGGAGGGAGAAGTGGAGTAATGGTCGAGCACACCGGTCCGTTCCGTTTGCAGCCCGCTTCCGGCTACGGGGCGACTGCGCGATAAAACTGTCGCGGTTGATCCGCGCGCTGCGAATCCGTCCACTGAATGATGCCGTCCGGTGAAGAGTTGGTCGAGACGGAAATCCACCCGGCGAGATTCGTCGCGGATTCGATGACATACAGCCGACCCGAGAGACCTTGAACCTGGATTTGATTACGACCATCCGGCAACGCAAGCAACGAGAGGCGCGCGGCAATCGAGCTGTCCGGCAGTGGCAGGTACAGGTTATCGATGAAAGCGGCGTCCAGCCCATCACTGAAGTTGGCGTCTTTGGAATAGCGCCATTCCAGCGCGCAGAGGCCCGCGGGAACCCGGAAAAGAAAATTCTGCCACGCGACGTCGCCGGACCATCGCTGCAATCGGACGCCGTTCAGGTAAAACTCGAGGGTGTCCCAGCCCGCCTCGGAACTGACGCGCACATCGAACGAGCCGGTTCCCGAGAGCAGTCCGGTGACGAGAATCAACGAACTGCTCTGAGTGTCGCCCACGAAGCCGGACCGGGCGGCGAAACGGCCCCGGTCAACGACCGAGGATTGAACCGTCCACGGGGCGGCGGGAGTCGTGGACCACGGCATCGTCCTCAGGCCGCCGGACTCGAATCCCTCCGTGTAACTCTTGATCCGAAACTTCGCCTCCAGATTGTGATTCTGATTCATCACCACCGTCAGTGGATTATCCGTCGAAACGACCTCGCCATCCCAGCCGATAAATTCAAAATCGCGAGCAGGCGCCGCCGTGACATAGAGTGTCGTGCCGCTCAGATAAAGACCGGAGGGTGGCGCGACACCACCTCCGAGAGGCTGGTTGACCGTGAGACTGTAATACCGGTCTGTCGTCGTGAAAACGTACTGCAACTGGATGTTCCCGTAGGTGCCACCGTAGCCGTCCACCGAGATGGAATAGGTCTGATTGGCGATGATCGGGCAGGTCAGTTCGCTGTATTCACTGTCACGGAACGCATCGTCGTTGCCTGCCACTGCGGTCAAGGCCGTCACACTGTCGCCGACGAACACGTCCAGCAACGTGTCAAAGTCCGAAATACTCGTGCTGAGAAACAGCGTGCCGTTGACCGGAGCACGAAAGCGATACCAAATGGAATGGCCGCCTTCATTGCCGGCGTGCAACGGTTCTCCCGATTCGCGAGAGGCCCGTTCGTTCACCGCGACGATCGTGCCGGCGATGTCCGGCAGATCGATCGCGGCGGCAAAGTCATCGTTGGTCGGATTGATGAAACGAAGAACAATCGTGTCCACCGGACCCCGGTTGCCGGCAATGTCCTGAGCGAAAGCGCGAACGAAGTTGGTCCCGGGCGGCAAAATCACCGTACCTGCCCAGACGGCCGTGCCGGAGGCGCCAACCAACGGGCCGTTGTTCACCCGCAGGAACACGCTGTCGATGCCAGTGCCGTTGGGTTGAACGTCTTTGGCGGTGCCCGTGAGACGAATCGTGGCATTCGTGAAGAGCGACTCGGTGGCCGGCGCAATGATGGTGACGAGCGGACCGTTGGTGTCGGGCCGCGCGCCGGGCGCGACTCGCAACCGGATGTCCCCCACCCCGCGCGCATTCGCACCGGCCACAGCGATGCGGTACGTCAGGCCTGGCGTGGTGTCGAAGTTCACATGCGCTTTGAGACCGTTTACCACGTCTTGGGGTGAGGAGGCGACCGGCGTCAGGTTGGAGACTGTGGTGCCCGTGTAAACAGCAAGGATGGGTTCGAATGAACTGCCCGCGAGATCGACCAGCACGTTCGTGCTGACGACCGTTGACCACGTCCACCAGACGGAAGCATCCGCGGTCGAGACCTGGGCGTGCCGCGGTTCGCCCGGTTCCATCGAGGCGTAGTTATTCGTTGCGTAAATGATCGCGGTTTCGGTGGTAATCTTGAAGGCGTCCGCGAAATTATCGTTGGCCGGACGCGGAACGATCAGATAGGTAACCACGTTGGTGCTCGCCACCATTACCGGCGGCTGGGTCGGGTCGGGAGGAACGTCCGGTGGCGGCAGGACTTCCGCGGTGATCACGAGGCTCAACGGCACGTTCGCGGCCACGAGGCGAACTCGGGGTGTGATCAGGTCGGCCGTGAAGGTCCCGTCCATCGCCGTGAGGTCGGGCGAGAGGCCGTCGTCCAGAAACGGGATGTTCTGCTGCGCGGCGAACGAGCCGACAACGACGACGTTGGTAAAGAGGTTGAGATTATCGACGGTGACGAACACGGTGTTCGTCGTTTCCGTTACCATTATGCTTTGGTCAGGCGGAACCACGGTTACCTGGGGCGAGGGCGGCGGCGGTGTCTGGGCCAAAAGCCGGAGTTGTACGGCGGAGAAAAGCGTCAGGAACAGGCAGCCGATCGGAGTTCGCATGTTCTGTTTTCCTTACGTGTACTGTCGCTGCAACTTGCTTGAGCCGATCGAAGATACGATGCGATCAAACCACCGTTACGGATTGCGAGCTTCGCTGGACCAATCAAGAGCGAGCAACTCAGGTGCCGCGGTGAATCATCCTTGCCGGTTATCGCGGACAATCCGACGAAGCGTGAGTTTCACGCAATAGGCGTCCCTTTCCCACGTGTTGATTTCACCCAGGGCTAACGATACGAGAGGAATGCCGACTGATAAATGAGCGTTTGCAGGCACACCCCTGACGGCGCCGCCAACTCTTACACACGGCGTCACAAGTATGGATTCACCATAGCTATACAGAATTCCGATCTATCAGTATCTGTCCGAATCGTCGCGGGCCGCGACGATTCGGCGTAACGCAGATTGGTAATCTGCTGTTTCGCCGACTGGCAGTCGGCAAGACCGACCGGCCGCAGGTTGCCAACCTGCGACACAGCAGACTGCCAGTCTGCGCTACGCAGGTTGCGGCTCTGCCGCGCTACGCCGTATCACAGAATTGTATTCGGCCGACAGCTCGACTTGCTGGGACGGTAAACAGATGCGTCACAAGTGACGCCGTGTGAGGGCACGCCGCATCCAAGCAAAAGTAGGCCGGGTCCGCTGACCCAGCGCCGCAGACTTATGACGAGCTTTATGGAAGATTGCGCGTGAGGGTTGTGGCAACCCCGCATGCTAGGGTGAAACGACGCGGTAGAAGCGAGCCGGGCCAGCGGGCGGTTCCAGATCTCGGAACGGAACCGGGCTCGTTGTGATCACCAGTGTCCTGATCGTTTGCCACGATGTGAGGTCAGTGGAGCGTTGCACTCGCACTTCCTGGTTGGGCAGACCCTGAACTTCAATCTGAAAGCCGGTCGCGGTCGGATTCGCCAGACGGATGGAAGTTGGCAGCGGTGGAATATTCAAATTGTCGATGAAAGCTGCGTCCAAACCGGCACTACCGGCGGCGTCCTTTGAGAAACACCATCGATAAAGAATTCCAGGAAGTCCCAATTCGTTTCCGAACTGACCCGATAATCAAACGAGCCGGTTCCACCGCCGGAGGTCAATGCCACACTCAAGCGGCTGGATTGACCATTACCGATCACGCCGGACCTCGCAGCGAACCGCCCAAACGACACAATGTTGCTCTGCACGATCCACGGCGCGTTCCCCAAATTGGTCCACGACAAAGAACTGAAGTCACCCGATTCGAAGGCGTCGGTAAACTGACGGACAACAAAAGTGGCCGTCAACGCGGCATCTCCGGTAACGTCGAACGACAAGGGATTGGCGGACGAAACGACCGTTCCGCTCCAGCCGGCGAACTCGTAGTTCGGGTCAGGAGTGGCCAGGAGCACGACCGTCGTACTGGACGGAAAGAACCCTGAACCCGGCGCTACCGTGCCGCCTGGCGTGGTCGTCACCGTCAGGTGGCTAAGACTCAAAGGAACAAAACTATGCGCCAGAACTACCAGCCCGGTGCTGCCACCGAAACCGTCAACGGCAATGTGGTAGTTTTCGTTGGCACGAACCGACTGTGCAATCTTGCTGAAGCTCACATCCTCGAAAGCGTCATCATTGGCAGCGACGCCAGTCAGGCTGTTCACTCGAGTACCTTGGTACATCGCCAGGACCGTGTCGAAAGTCGAATTGCTCGTCGAGAGCGAGAGGACGCCGTCGGAGGGGGCCTGGAACGACCACCAGACCGATTTTCCGCCCGAATTGCCGGCATGGCGGGGCTCTCCGAATTCCTTCGTTGCCTTGGAATTGTCAACACTACTGGTGCCGTTTGTTCCGGTTAGCACAATGGGATTGGCGAACAGGTCGTTAAGCGGATCATTGGGTCGGTAAATGACGGTAACCGTCACCGGGGCCGAAACGTTGCCGGCAATATCGGACGCGGTGACCGTTAGTTTATTTTCCCCCTCCTTGAGTGCTACAGGCCGGAACCAGTTGGTAGAGGTGGGAGCACCGGGAGTAAAACCTAGCGCCGGGAGGATGAACTCGTCTTCCTCTCCCTCCTCCTCGTCTTCTTCCTCTTCGTCACTGCCATTGGGGAATGCCCTGGTGTTCACTTTGACAAAAATTTGGTTGATGCCGGAAGGAGTCGGAGTCGGATCGACGGCTGTTCCTGTTACCTGAATCTGGTTGGCAGTGACAAACAGCCCGCTCGGCGGGCTGGTAACACCCACGACGGGAGCATTGGTGTCCGGCACACCGCCTGGGGCAACCCGCACCGCAATCTTGCCAACGCTGTTGGTGTTGACACTGGCCACGGCGATCCGGTACGACGCCCCATTGGTCGCCGAAAACGTGAGGTAGGCTTGCTTGCGTGATCCGACGTCATCCACCGCCGCCACATTGGTCAACGCATTCACCCGGGGACCGGTGTACACCGCCACGATCGTGTTGACAGCGCTACCGGTCGTGTCGATCAAGACATTGGTCGAGACGCTGGACGAATAGCTCCACCACAACGAGGCGGCTGAACTGATGACTCCGGCGTGTTTGGGCTCGTTTGGCTCGGTCGTGGCAAACTTGTTGTTCGTCAAGAAGACGGCTCCCGAGGCCGCTACTTTTGTAGCGTTAGTGAAATTGTCATTGGGTGGCGGCGGAACGGTCTGATAGTTGACAACGTTCGTGACCGTGATCTTGTCGGGAGCGGAAATGACGAGCGTCAAGACAACGTTGGTCGGATTCGCTGGAAGGTTCAGGGAAGCCGAGTACACGTTATCGCCCGCTGTCTGGTCCGGAGCCGTTCCCGCGTTGTTGAAGACGACAGTGCCACCGGTATCCACGCTCGCAACAATGGTGGCATTCGTAACCCCCAACCCGTCTCTAACCTTGACAAAAACGGTCTCCGTCGAGCCCGCGAGCAAAACTGAATCCGTGGGTGGAGTCACAATGATCTCCAGAATCCCGTCCGGAATTCCGCCAAAGATCAACTGCCCCCACCAAGTGCCCCAACGATCCCCTCGCTCATCCGGACTGGCGGCGTACTCCTGGATCGTCCACATGTCCAAGTCATTGGCTGGATCCACTACGGTGGCGCTGTAATCGCCCCAGCGAACGCGCCCGCTGCCGTAGTCCTTGCTATAGGGTGCTTCACCCTCCTTCAGGACAATGTCATCGCCCAGCGTGTCCGGCGGATCATCCGAGTAGCGGTAAGAGTAGTTGGCGCTGACGAATTGGGCGGCCGAATAGCGGGAGTAGCCGATCAGCACATCATCATTCGCGTTCACGGCGATGCTGGGGAAAGCGTAGTGCTTCAAGCCGAGTGGATCTTCCAAAACCCCTCGTTGAAGTATGGACCCGGCCGGGGTGATCTGCCACCACTGCGCGGCGGCTCGGTTGGGCGACTGCGTGGCGGGCAGGAAAATCGTGTGAGTGCACCACAGGTTGCCATTGCGCTGTACGCAGTTGATCAAGCGCGAGTCGTTCGCGTTGATCAAGGCCGCCGTGCCTAATTGCGGCAAAAAGTTCGCGGTTGGCGGCACGGAGCTCCAGGC
>WNFU01002784.1_pt1 | contig 23707 bp, 23 predicted proteins | sample 5400121 | NCBI WGS metagenome assembly WNFU01 (sample SAMN13153360, study PRJNA577476) | soil metagenome | isolation source: 100 cm soil or saprolite under grassland replicate 1 | place: USA:California | collected 2016-06-15
CCTGCAGGTCGACGTGATCCGAGCCGATGCCCGCCGTGATCGCCAGCTTCAGCTTCGGCGCCTTCGCGATTCGCTCCCTGGTCAGGTACGCCGGCCAGAACGGCTGCGAGATCACGACGTCGGCGTCCGGCAACTCGCGCTCGAACTCGGAGTCGGGTCCGTCCTTGTCGGCCGTGACGACGAAGCGGTGGCCGCGCTCCTCGAGAAACGTGTGCAGCCTGAGCCCGCCCGACACGCTGCCGAGGAGCGCGCCCGGCGTGAAGTCGATGCGTTCCGGAGTCGGCGTCGTCTGGCCGTCGTAGTACCGCTCGATCACCGGGATGCCGTCGCGGGCGTACGAGGTCGGGTAGCCGTCGACCGGGTCGTCGTAGAGCACGCAGAGGATGGTCGCCATGGGCTGGATGCTTTCAGACGTGGGCGACCGGCGCGAGCGCAGGAAGCTCTCGCGCCGATCTGCCAATCCACCAGGCAGAAGCTGCATAGAGCAGTGCGGCCCCGATGACGATGAGGCCCCAGGCGATCGTCAGGCTCGGGTGCAGGACGTCCGGAACCATCCAGCTCGTCCAGCCGCGCTTGACGACCTGCTCGGTCCAGGCGTCGTTCGCGATGTTGCCGATTGCGTAGGCGGTCATCAGGGCGAGGTATGCGCCCGACGCGACGCGCAACCACGGGCGGCGGACCGACGGGACGACTCGTGAGAGCAACGCGGCGCTGAGCAGGAGCAGCACGCCGTCCATGCCGTGATGATGGCCGTGATGCACGGCCGGCGGGTGCGGCGCGGGCAGATAGGGCCCCGTCTTGAACACGCTCGCAAGTCCCGGCACACCGGTCAGGAAGTAGCCGAGCTCGGCGGCGATCCACGGCAAGCCGATGAACACAGCGACGGCCGCAGCGACAACGCGGATGCGGTCGCCGGGTTGCCGGCGGCTCCATGCTGCACCCCGTCGCAGTGCGATCGCGGTCAACGCCAACGCGATCAGCACGCCGACCGCAGCAACAGCGTTCACGGGTCTCGCGTCCAAGTCGGCCTCGTCGACGACGCCCGGCCAGACCACGGCGGCGCACAGCGCGACTCCGACGAGGGCGGCCGATGTCACTACGCGGCTCGACATCCGATCCGCGATGAGCGCGAGCACGACGATCGCGACGAGCGCGACCGGGAAGTTGGAGAACACCAGCGCGCGGCCGGCGCCGCCGGAGAGACCCCCGCCCGAGACGTGGTACAGCTCGCGCGCCGGAAGGCGCGAGTACGTCACGAGGATCTCGGCGGCGACGACGGTGAGCAGCATCCAGACCGCCGCGATCTCGAGCGGCAGCGCCGCCCGCGGCAACCGCTTCACGACGTCGCCCCGCCGGGCTCCGCGGGGGTCTCGTCCCCCGAGCTCAGCCGCTGGTAGAAGAAGCCGCCGAGCAGCAGGACCGCGCCGACCGCGAGGAACGAAAGCGCGCGCGTGACCGAGCTCAACGACGGCAGGTCGTAGAGGAAGAGCTTCCCGAGGCTTACGGCGAAGAGTGCGAGCCCTGCCAGGCGCAGCGAGCGCCAGCGCTTCAGGCCTGCGTAGAGGAGGGCGAGCCCGAGCAGGCCCCAGAAGGCGCTGACGGCGGTGTGCCCGCGCTGGAACTCCGTCTCCAGGCCTTCGCTGAAGGTGGCCATGGCGAGCTCGAGGATCGACAGCGACAGCCCGTAGAGGGCGAGCACGCCGGTCAGCCACGACGCGGCGCGGCGGCCGGGGCGGATCGACGTGAAATAGGCGAGTGCGGCGAGGGCGACGGCGACGATCAGGATCGCGGGCGCACCCGCGCCGGGATGCGAGCGCGCGACGAACAGGTCGCTCGGCGGCGCCTCGAAGCCGACGGCGTGACCGAGCGCGAGCGCGAGGTACGCCGCGGCGCCGATCAGGAAACGCTGCTCGCGGGCGCGTGCCGAGAGCCAGGCGAGTGCGGCGCCGGCCGCGGCCCAGCCGAGCACGGCGTAGGTGCCGTCCAGCAGCAGCGCGTCCGCGAAGGCGCCCAGCACGAGCGCGATCCCCCAGTAGAGCGTCGTCAGGTCGCGCAGCCGTGTGCGGACGAAGAGCGCGGCGGCGATCGCGCCGTACAGGAGGGCGAGCGCGAGCAGCGCGCCGCCTTCACGCCGGCCGTGCAGCGGCGCGGAGATCGCGTACCAGCTCAGCGCGAGGCTGACGAGCGTCGCGGCGACGGCGATCGGCTCGAGCGGGACGCCGCGGACCCGCAGTGCATAGGCGAGCCCACCGACGAGCAGCGCGGCGGCAAGCACGAGGAACGCCGTCGCGCGCGGCGTCTGCGCGAGCGACGCGAAGCCTTGGGCCGTGACGAGGACCGTCGCCGACGCGAGCCAGGCAATGCCGCCGCGGCGGAGCTGCATCGACGGCACGTCGAGTCCGGCGATCAGCGCGCCGAGCCCGAGCACACACCAGATCCCCGCGAGCGCGACCCAGCCCCAGTCGAAGCCGGAGAAGAGCGCGAGCGTGCCGAGCGAGAGTGTGTACGTGCCGGCGACGCCGGCGACCCAGAGCGACGCGCTACGGAAGAGGCGCTGGTTGCGTACGAGGGGCGACATCGCCGGCTCGAGCGCCGCGTACGGCCTCGTGTCGCGCCATCCCCACGCATGGGCGGCGCCGACACCGGCGGCGAGCGCGAAGGCAAGCGCGGTCAGCGCGCCGCGCGCCGGATGCGAGACGTCGTCGAGCAGCTGCCTCGGCGGTGCGTCGAGCGCGAGCACGTGGATCAGAGACAGGCCGAGCGGCACGAGCGTCAGCGCCTGCAGATGCGGCGCGCGCAGCCGCCGCGCCGTGTAGGCGAGTGCCGCCGCCTCCGCCGCCCACGCGTAGGCGAGCGGCTGCCCGCCGAGGAGGCCGGCGGCGGCGAAGGCTGCGATGACGATCGCGGCCGTCGCGAGGTACAGGCTCACGTCCATCCCCTGAGGCTTCGGCCTCACGTCGAGCAGCTGGTACGCCGCTCCGGCGACGAAGAGCACGGCCGCGAGGACGAGCAGCGCCCACGAGCGCGGCGCTTCCGCAAGCGAGTAGATGCACATCAGGACGACGGTCGCACCGACCGACGCGAGCCACATGAGCCCGCCTTCGCGGAGCTGGACCGATTCGCGGCGCAGGCTCGCGACGACGACTGCGAGGCCGGCGACGCTCCAGATCCCCGTCACCGCGACCCAGCCCCAGTCGAAGCTGTCGAAGAGCGCGAGTGCGCCCAGCGAGGCGGCGTACGTCGCGAAGATCCCGGCGCCCCACAGCGCAGCGCTGCGCAGGACGTGCTGTTGCGCGTGCACGAGCGCGAAGAAGCCCGCGAAGATCTTGTAGATCCCGCCCGAGCGAGAGAGCGGCTCCGGCCACGGGCGCGCGTAGAAGGCGAAGACGCACGCTGCCGCGGCGAGCGCAACGGCGGTCAGCGCACCGCTCGCGGGATGCGCCGACGCGACGAAGAGCCGGTTCGGCGGCGCGTCGAGGATCAAAACGTGCGCGCCGGTGAGCACGAGGTAGATCCCCGCCCAGACCTGGAAGCGAAGGTCGCGCGCCCGCCGCGCGAGCCAGGCGACTGCCGCCGCCTCGGCGGCCCACGCGTACGCGAGCGGCCGGCCGTCGAGCAGCTCCGCGACTGCGAACGCGCCGAGGGTGAAGCCGACGGAGGCGAGCAGGGCACTGAGATCCCTCGTCGCGCGCCTCGCGAAGAACAGTGCTCCGAGCCCGTAGACGAGGGCGACCACGAGCAGCGCGAAGCCTTGCTCCCTCGGCGTGTCGTAGAGCCGGACCGTCGACACGGCCGCGAGCACACCGCCGCCGAACGTCAGAGACGAGGTCAGCGCACCCAGGTCGCTGCTGCCGTCGCGCAGGTGCACGGCCACGCCCGCGCAGACGTAGAGCACGGAGAACACGGCCGCGAGGAGGACGATTCGCCACGGCGACTGCGCGTCGTATTCCGCCTGGAAGACGAGCGCAACGATCTGCGGCACGCTCGCCACCACTCCGGCGACGAGCAGCTCGCGCCAGCGCAGCCGCACCGAGACGACCGCCGTGGCGGCGAGCACGACCGCGACGAACGCCGTGCCGAGCGTGCTCAAGCCACCCTGCGCGACAACTGCGACGGGGACGAGCATCGCCCCGATCAGCCCGAATCCGGCCACGAGCTGCGAACGCCAGAAGATCGAGGTCGCGACGCCGACCGACGCGATCGCGGACGCGACGCCGAGCGCCGCGTAATCCGGCAGCAGGTCGTAGAGCGCCGCCGCCGAGAGCAGCGTCGCGTAGCCGCCGGCGATCCCGGTACCGACGGCGGCGAGCGACGAGTACGTGTCGCCGTAGCGCCGGCGCAGCTCGAGCCCGCCGGCGAAGACGCAGAGCGCGGCCGCGCCGCCGAGCCCGACGCGGCCGACCGGGCCGACCCAGCCGCGGTTCACGGCGAGCACGAAGAAGAAGACGATCCCGAGCAGCGTCACGACACCGCCGGCGACGGCGAGTGCACGCGCACCCAGGAGGTCGGACGGCTCGAGCTTGGGGAGCCGCGGCAGCGTGAACAGCGGTTCGCGCGGCGCGGGCGGCTGTGCCGGCGGTTGCGGCTTCGGCGGCGGCTGCCGCACCGTCGGCGTTTCGCGCAACACCTCCGGCGGAGGCGGGAGCACAGGCGCGGGGGGCATCTCCGGCGGCGGCGGCATCGCGGGCGCCGCCTCCGGACGCGTCCGCTGCAGGAAGCGAATGTTCTGCTCGATCGCGTAGACGAGCCGGCGGGCTGCGCCGGACTTCTGCTCCGCGGCGGCGCGCGCGAGCTCGAGGATCTGCTCCAACTCGTGAATCGATCTCGCGTGGAGCGCGGTCTTCCGCCGGCGCTCGAGCTCCCGCACGGCCTGCCGTACCTGGCCCGCGTCGAGCCGTTCGGCGGCGACCTGCAGCGCCGCGGGAATGCGCTCAGGCTCCGCCCGGGCCTGCTGCTGCATCGCCGCGAATTCCGCTTCGAGCGCGCGCAGGCGCCGTGCGAACTCGTCGAGCTGCGCCTGGGTCGGCCCCGTCACGGGTCGACGTCCCAGCAGTCGTGCGCGACGTAGAGCGCGACGGGCTGCGCCGGCGCGCCGGGGTCGGGCTCCTGCTCGCAGACCGTCCAGAACGACTCGACGACGATCGTGTCGTCGTCGAGGCTGTGTGCTTCGACGTCGACGCCTCTCAGCTCCTCCTCGGCGTCCTCGAGCGACTCGCCGACGACGTCCGGAACCGTGCAGGAACGCGCGACGGTGAGCAGCACGCTCCTCGCGACCTTCTTCGGCTCCGGAGCCTGCTCGCAGACGTACCAGTGCGAGCGCACGATGATTCCGAAAGCGCCGCCGCCGGCCGTCCGGTACTCGAGCCCCGAGGCGTCGAGCGTGTCCTCCGCGACGTCGAGTCGCTTGCCGGTCACGTCAGGGACCGCTTTCGGCCGCGTCGACCCGCAGGCCGTCCCGACGAGCACGAGGGCGGCGCAGAGGGCGCCGGCGAAGGAGCGAATCATGGCTCCGACAGTACGAACCGGGCCGCTCGCATCGCTTCGGGGGAAACCCTATGCCGATTAGGTGAAGTGACTGTGCGAGGGCCATCGTTGCCGCGTGCCGAGTGTCCTCCTGCGCCCAGATTGCTGTCAAGGTGAATGCATGCTGGTCGGCCGCGACAGGGAATGCGCGCAGATCGACGGGCTCCTCGACGGGGCGCGACGCGGCCGTTCGGGCGCGCTCGTGCTGCGCGGCGAGCCGGGAATCGGCAAGAGCACGCTCTGCGCCTACGCGGTCGACCGCGCCGAGGGCCTGACCGTGGTCCGGGCACAGGGGATCGAGTCGGAAGCCGAGCTCCCGTTTGCCGCCGTCGCTGACCTCCTGCGCCCCTTGCTCGGGCGGCTTGCCGACATTCCCGCTCCGCAGGCCGCTGCGCTCGAGGCCGCGCTCGCGCTCGGCCCTCCCGCAGCCGGTGATCCCTTCACGACGTGCGCGGCCACGCTGAGCCTGCTCGCCACGGCGGCGGAGGAGGGGCCGCTGCTCGCGGTGGTGGACGACGCGCAGTGGCTCGACCGCTCGTCGGCGCAGTCGCTCCTGTTCGCCGCGCGCCGTCTCGACGCGGAGGGCATCGCCTTCCTCGTGGCGACGCGCGACGGCGAAGCGACGCCCTTCGACGGCAGCGGCTTGCCCGAGCTGGCTCTGCGCGGCCTCGACCGTGAGTCCGCAACGTTGCTGTTGCAGGCGCCCGTGGCGCCGGAGGTCGCGGAACGCCTGGTCGCCGCAACGGGCGGTAATCCGCTCGCGCTGCTCGAGACGCCGGCACTGCTCAGCGCCGGACAGCTCGCGGGCGTCGAGCAGCTCGACGAGCCGCTCCCGACGAGCGAAGGGCTCGAGCAGGCGTTCCTGCGCCGCGTGCGCGAGCTCGACGACGAGACGCAGCGCGGACTGGTGATCGCCGCCGCGAGCGGCTCGACGGACTTCGACTCGATCTCCGCCGCGATCGCGGGCGCCGGGATCGATCCCGCCAAGCTCGATGGCGCCGAGCGCGCGGGCCTCGTCGTGGTGAACGGGAACAGGTTCGACTTTCAGCACCCGCTCCTGCGTTCCGCCGTCTACCACGGCGCCCCGGCTGCGCTGCGCCGCGCCGCACACGAAGCGGTCGCGAAGGGACTCGGCGGCGACCGCCGTGCGTGGCATCTCGCCGCCGCGACGCCGGAGCCGGATGCAAGGGTTGCCGCCGAGCTCAAGGAGACGGCGCTCGCTGCGAGAGCGCGCGGCGGGCATGCCGAGGCCGCCGCGGCGCTCGAGCAGGCGGCGCGGCTGACGGTCGACTCCGAGGAGCGCGCCCGCCTGCTGCGCAGCGCCGCAGACGAGATGCGCCGATCAGGCCAGGCGGCGCGTTCGCTCGCCCTGCTCGACGAGGCGCTGGCCGCGACGGCAAGCTCGAGGCTCCGCGCTCGGATCCAGCACCTTCGCGGCGTCGTCGAGATGTGGCGCGGCGCGCCGCTCGCGGCGTACGAGCACCTGATGCAGGATGCGGCACGCATCGAACAGGACGATCCGGCAAAGGCGGCGTGGATGCTCTCGGACGCCGGTTGGGCGTGCTTCATGGGCGGCGACATCCCCGCCGGCCGCGCCGCGTCCGAGCGCGCGTTCGCGCTCACCGAGGGAACCGGCGGGCTCGCCCAGATCCTCGCGACCGCGCTGCTCGGGATCGCATTGCTCCTGAGCGGCGAACGCGAACGGGCCGAGCCGTTGCTGCGGCGGTACGAGCCGATGCTCGACGACACGGAGTTCCTCGGGCGCAGCTACGCCGTCGTCTGGCCCGCGGCGCAGGCTCTCGTCTGGCTCGAGGAGCACGGGAAGGCCCGCGACGTCTTCACGCGCGTGATCGAGGGCGCGCGGCGTCAGAGCACGCCGAGCCTCCTGCCCTACGTCCTGACGGGGCTGGCAGAGCTCGACTTCCGAACCGGAGCGTGGCCGCAGGCGTACGCGAACGCGTTCGAAGCCGTCCGGCTCGCGGACGAGACGGAGCAGCCGGCCGCGCTCGCGTTCGCGCTCGCCGTGCTTGCGCGGATCGACGCTGCGCACGGGCGCGGCGAGGAGTGCGAGGCTCACGTCACTCGTGCCGTCGGCCTCGCGGCTCTCGGCGTCGGCGCGGTGACGGCGTTCGCAGGCGCCGCCGCGGGCTTGCTCGAGCTGGGACTCGGCCGCAGCGAGAACGCGATCGCCCAGCTCGAGCAGGTGGCGCGCCGCGCGCGCGAGCACGGGCTCGGCGAGCCGACCGTCATCCAGTGGGGACCCGATCTGATCGAGGCGTACGTCCGCACCGGGAGACGCGACGAGGCGAATGCGGCACTCGCGTCCTTCGAGCGTGAGGCGGAGGCGAGCGGAAGCGTCTGGGCGGCGGCCGTAGCCGCGCGGTGCCGCGGCCTGCTTGCGTCAGACGAGGAGTACGAAGCGGAATTCGCGCGCGCGCTCGAACTGCACGACCGGTTGCCGGCGCCGTTCGAGAAGGCACGCACCGAGCTGTGCCTGGGAGAGCGGCTCCGGCGAGCGAACCGGCGCTCGGAGGCGCGCGTCTATCTGCGCGCAGCGCTCGAGCGCTTCGAGCGACTCGGCGCGTCGCCGTGGGCGGAGCGCGCGCAGAGCGAGCTGCGCGCGAGCGGCGAGACGCTGCGCCGCCAGGAAGCCGGCGCGGCGGAAGAGCTGACGCCGCAAGAGCTGCAGGTGGCGATGCTGGTCGCCGGCGGAGCGACGAACCGCGAGGCGGGTGCCGCGCTCTTCCTGAGCCCGAAGACGATCGAGGCGCACCTGGGTCGCGTCTACAGAAAGCTGCACGTGCGCTCGCGCACCGAGCTCGCGGCCCTGCTCGCGCGCGACGCAAGCCCGCTCGGCCAGCCGGCATAGCCCGGCGGACTGAGCGCTCAGGTGTCCGAGCCGCCGGCGAGCGCCTGGAACGAGCGCACGAACGTGACGAGCGCGAGGCCGCCGACGAGGTTCCCGCCGACCGAGACGCCGAGGTTCACGAACAGGTCGGCGAACGAGACGCCGGTGCCGTAGCGCATGCCGAAGACGAGCTCGATCGTGCTCACGATCGCGTGGTTGAACGTGCCGAGCGCGATCAGGGCGCCGACGATCCACGCCATCACGATGCGAATGCCCATCGCGTCGGCGGATCCCTCGACGAACCACGTCATCAACGTCATCAACGCGCCCGCGACGATCGCGCTCACGAAACCGGTCCACGCCCCGTACGCCGTGAGGTGGTCCGCGAGCCGCGCGACTGCGTCCGCCGCGCCCGCAGGGAGGATGCCGTGACTCGTCAGGATCACCGCGAGCAACGCGCCGCCCAGGAGATTCAGGACGAGCGTGACGACCCACAGCTCGCCCAGCTTCAGCCACGACCCCCACCGGCTGCGGTCGAGCGCCGCGATCGGCACGAGGAAGTTCTCCGTGAACAGCTCCGACTTGCCGACCACGACGAAGACGAACCCGATGCCGAACGCGATCGCGCCGGCGAGCCTGCTCAGGCCGAGACTCGAGTGCTCCGCCACCGCGGCCTCGGTCAGCACGAGCGCCGCGATGCCGAACGCGACGTCGAACCCGCCGACGATCGCCGTCGCTGCGAGCTCGAGCACCGGACGCGACATGCGTCGCCGGCCTTCCTCCCGCGTGCGCTCGTAGATCTCGTCGGGCTGAGGCGCCGGCACTACGTCCCGACGAGCTCGCGGAGGACGTGATACGCGCTCGCCTGCGCCTCCTGGATCCGCGGGATGTGCTCGGAGCGGCTGACGACGACGTGGTCCGCGAGCCGCTCGTGCGCGACGCGCCCGCCGTCGTAGCCGACCAGCGCAATCGTCCGCAGGCCGCGCTTCCGCGCCTCCGCGAGCGCCGCGACGACGTTCGCCGAGTTGCCGCTCGTCGACAGCGCCAACGCCACGTCGCCCTCGCGCCCGTAGGCGATGACCTGCCGCTGGAAGAGCACGTCGGGGCCGATGTCGTTCGCGAGTGCGGTCAGGATTGCGGCGTCGGCCGAGAGGTTGAGCGCGCGGTACGCGTCGCGGAAGTCGGCGACGACGTCCTCGGCGTCGGTCGCGGAGCCGCCGTTGCCGAAGGCGAGCAGCGTGCCGCCCGCAACGAGTGAGCCGCGGAGATCTGCGGCAGCAGCGACGAGCTCGTCGCGTCCTTGCTCGAGCGTCTGCGTGCGCAGCGCCGATGCCTCTGCGCTCTTCATCAGCACCGAGCGCCGCACGTCCTCGACGACGTCGCCGAGCGAGGCGGTGGGCTGTTCGAGGAACGGGTAGAGGAACGCGGACGCACCCGCTCCGGCGCTGGAGCCGCCGAGATGCTCGAAGAAGACGTGCACGAGCTCCCAGACGACGTGGTAGAGCGTCTCGCACAGCTCCTGCGCGACGAACCGGTCGTCGGTCGGCGGCGCGAACGTCTCGCCCGCGATCGTCAACGGCTCGAACGAGACGACGATGTCGTGCTCTCCCGCGAGCAGCGCGAGGTCGTCGCGCGCGAGCGCGAGCGCCGGCAATGCGCGCTTGCCCACGATCACGGGGTGCACGAACTCGACCGCGATGTGGTGCGCGTCCGACCAGGCCTGCGCCGAGCCCCCGACCGCGAGTAGCCGACCGCCGCGCACGAAGCGTTGGGCGAGCACGAGGCAGAGATGCGCGATCCGCTCCGCCTCCGCGCCGAAGAACCGGTCGCCCGCCGCGACGCGGCGCTCGAGCAGCTCGGTTACGCGGTCGCCGGCTCGCGCGTTGCCGCCCGCAGCAGCCACTCGCGCCATTCGTCGATCCCCTCTCCCGTTCGCGCGCTGACCAGCATGCGCTCCACGCCCGGGTGCACCGCGTCGAGGTGATAGAGGAACTTCGCCAGGTCGAAGTCGAGGTGAGGCAGCAGATCGATCTTGTTCACGAGCACGAGCTCGCACGCGCGGAACATCAGCGGGTACTTCAGCGGCTTGTCCTCGCCCTCCGTCACCGACGAGACCATGACGCGGTGGTCCTCGCCGATCCGGAACTCGGCCGGACAGACGAGGTTGCCCACGTTCTCCACGACAAGCAGGTCGATGTCTTCGAGCGGGAGAGAGCCGAGCGCCGAGCGCACCATGTTGGCGTCGAGATGGCACTCGCCGCCGAAGCCGGGGTCGGTGTTGATCTGCGCCACGGGCACGTGCAGCGACGCGAGGCGATCGGCATCGAGGCTTCCCTGCACGTCGCCCTCGAGCACGCCGACGCGCACGCCGTCGAGGCCGCGGACGACGCGCTCGAGCAGTGTCGTCTTCCCCGCTCCCGGTGCGCTCATCAAGTTCACGACCGTCACGTCGTGCGCCGCGAAGTCGTCGCGGTTCGCGCGCGCAATCGTGTCGTTCGCGTCGAGGATCCCCTCGACGATGCGGATCTTCGTGCGGTGCATCTACATCCGCTCGATCTTGATGTAACGCGCGATCGCAGGCACCTCGCTCTTCAGGAAGAACGCAAGCCCGGCGAGGCCCAACAGCCACAGGAGTGCCTTCACTGCTCCACCACCTTTCCTCCCGACTGCAATTCTGCAACGAGCGACTCCACGAGCGGCACGGCCTCGTCGACGGCAGCCTGCACCGTCGCGCTGAGCTCTCCGACGAGATCCTCGTCGTGCTCCCCGTGCACGATCCGCTCCGGCTCGCACGCGACGACGAGCACGCGCGAGGGGACGCGGCCGAGCGCACGGGCGAGGCCGAGGACGCGCACCGGATCCATGCCGTGGGTGTCGATCGAGAGCTCGTCCGGATCGAGCTCCGGCTCGATCACGGAAAGCGTGCCGGGGACTTCGCCGCGCGGCGCGGTGTCGACGAAGACGACGGCGTCGTAATCGCGCTGCAGCGCGTACGCGAGGTCCATGCCGCGGATCCCGAAGTCCGCGACGTCGACTCCGCCCGGAAGCGTCCGAAGCGCGAGACGCCGCGCGACCGCCACGCCGAAGCCGTCGTCGCCGAGGAAGATGTTGCCGATCCCGGCGACGAGGATCCGCGGCCCGCGCATCTGCGGCTCGGCGGCCCCTTCGATCGGCTCGACCTCGTCGAGGGCGAAGAAGAAACGATGGCCGAGGAACCTCGCCTCGCCGAGATCACGGCCCGGGTCGTCGTCCAGCGTGACCGCGACGTGGATCCGGCCGTCGACGTCCTCCTCGATCGCGTCGACGCACGCCGTGCGATCGGCGAGCGCGAGATCGAAGATGTCGCCGCCCTTGCGCGGGAGCAGCCGCACACGGCTGCCCTTGCGAATCTCCGTGCCCTCCATCATCGGATCGCGCCGTGCAGGCGCATCAGCTCCTCCCTCGAGAGCGCCGCGCACCGATCGAGGATCTCGCGTGCGCGCGGATCCGACGCGCGCATCTCCGCCTGCTCCTCCGGCGTCAGCGCGAGCACGTTGAGGATCAGCAGCTGGTCGATCTCCGTCGCGTCGAAGAGATCGCCGGGGCTCTCGGGCGCGATCTGCGGATAGTCGGAGAGAATGATCGGCGCGGCGAGCACGGTGTCGCGCGAGCCCTCCTCGCCGACGAGCACCGGCCACAGGCCGGCGTTGTCGCACTCGGACTCGGTCGCCGACACGAACGCACCGCCCGCGGCGTGGATGACGACGTGCGTCGAGCAGAACGTGTGCCGCAATGCGTCCCGTCGATCCTCTCCGCCCCACGGCGTCGTGTTCTCGATCGCGACCGTGACGCGAGATTGCGCATGCTGAACGTCGACGCGCCCGCACAGCCTCTCCCACGAGCGCTCGACCGTTCCTGCGGCACCCGGCAGCGGCTCGCGCTCCGACCCGGACGGGATGTCGATCAGCGTCTGACCCGGACCCGCGACGATCTCGCGTTCCGTCGCCTCTTCCCACGCGAGGTACCGCTCCCCTCCGGCTTCGAGCTCGTCCACGGGCGTCCCGGTGGCGGCGAAGAGGGTCCGCGCGACAACGTGCAGGAACCGAACCCGAACGTCGATCAGAGGGCTTCCCTCGGTGAGGACTTGCACCTGCAACCGGGAAGGGTCGTCGGGATGCGCGGTACTGTGGGCCGGCGGGTAGACGCCGCCGAACGTCCAGCGCTGCTGGTTCTTCGTCGCCGACCGGCGGTACGGCCAGAGGATGTACCCCTCGTAGAGCACGGCGTCTGCGATCTGACGCACCGGATCGGTCATTCGCGTCCCTCGAGCAGCTCGTCGAGCGTCGCCTCCCACGTGGGCAGCGCGCGGCGCGCCTTGTACGCGACCAGCCGGTCGAACACGTCGTCGCGGACACGCAGCCACGCGCTCCCGGGAAAGTGCTGCTGCATCGCGTCCTTCCACGCGCGCACCGGCATCCGGTACGCCGCCTCGCTCTCCCAGGAGATCTGCGCCGTCTGCAGCATGCCGCCGTCGGCGACGAAGAAGACCGTGCCGCTGAACAGGAACTCGAGCGGGACGTCGCCCTCGTCGAGCGCGTAGAAGAACTTCGCCGTCGCGACCTCGAGGTCGTACGTGCACGGGACGGTCAGCTCGACCGACGTGTGCTCGTCGAAGGGCGGTACGAGCACCGAGGTCTGCGCCCAGCGAAACGTACGCAGCGTCTCGCCCCAGCGTTCGGGCGGTCCGAACAGCTCGACGAGCCGCTGCTGGTCGCGTTCGCTGTAGCGCCGGCGCGCGGGAGCGATGCGAATCTGCGCGTTCAGCGCCAGCGAGCGCACCGGCTTGTCGCTCGCGACCCGCAGCGTGAACGCGACGGTGGGGGCCGCGGCGAAGCGCACGGCCTCTGCCGACTCGACCGCGAAGTCGAGCGTCGGGAGCGTCGTCGGCCCGGCGACCGCCATCAGGGAGGAGACAGGTTCGGCATCCGCGGGTCGATCGGCTCGTGGTGCCGCGAGTTGACGCCCGTCGAGCGTTTCGCGGTCGAGCGGCCGTCCTTGAGATGGCCCTTGTTCTTCTCGTTCGGGCCTTCGTTGCCCTGCTTCACGCCGGGTGTGTGCGCCGGTGCGTCCGGCGTCGTGTCCGGCTTGCCCAGCTTCAGCGTCACTTCGCCTCCTTTCGCAGCGTGTCGAAGAACGCGTCGAGTGCGGCCCACACCTCGGTGCCGCCGCCGAAGCCTTTCCAGTGGGTGCGCACGATGCCGACGAGCTCGTAGCAGCGGTCGACCGGCAGGAGCCAGTGCTCGCGCTTGCCCTTCGCCCGGTTCACGAGCAGCGCCTCGACGTCGGGCTCGAGCTCTGCCAGCACCGGATTCGCGGCGACCAGCTCTCCCCACGCCTCGAGATCGAGCAGCGATTCCGTCGCGCCGAGCGGGCTCGGATAGAACGCGACGACACGGCCCGCCGCGCTGCTGTTGAAGAAGAAGGCCATGTCGACGGGGATGTCGAACGTCTGCCAGGTCATGTCGTCGAGCTCGAGTGCGTCGAGGAGGCGCACGCGGTTCGGGACGAGCCGGTAGTGGCCGCCCCCGGCGCCGCTGCGGTCGAAGAGGATCGTGCAGGCGCGGCACGCGCAGAGCAGCCGCCGGCTCTCCAGGTCGAGCAGATGCCGGTGCTGGGGCGCGATCGGCTCGGCGCAGAGCTCGCAGGCTTCCTGCGGGACAGGTCCCGGGACCTGGTCCCTGGACGTCGCCCGGGCAAGCTCGGCGAGCTTCATGCGCTCAGCTCCGTCGGGCACTGGAGCGAGCCGATCTGGATCAGCGCCGGCTGCGGCTCCGCGACTCCCTCCGCGTCGATCCGCTCGAGCTCCGGCGCGGCGCGCATGACCGCCTCCTCGATCGCGCTTCGCAGCGTGACGGTCGACGAGGGGCAGCCGTTGCACGTGCCGCCGAGCCGCAGGTGCGCGACGCCGTCGGCGACGCCCAGCAGCTCGACGTCGCCGCCGTGCGAGCCGAGGTACGGGCGGACGTCGTCGAGCGCCTGCCGCACGCGCGTCTCGACGTCGACCGGGTGGAGGTCGTGCACGAGCAGCAGATGGGTCAGCAGCTCGTCCTGCGCCGGGTCCGCGCCTGCGACGAAGCGCGCGAGCGCCTCGCCGTACAGCTCGACGAGCGCCTGCACGGCCTCGATCCCCTTCGGGTCGAGTTGCTCGAGGAGACCTTCGACGCGGCCGACGAGCTCGCGGACTTCCGCGTCGTCCATCACGTGCTCCCGTTCGGGCCGAACATCGGCGAGTGCACGCGCTTCAGCGTCTTGCCCTTGCCGAGGTACATGTGCACGCCGCACGGGAGGCACGGATCGAAGCTGCGGACCGTGCGCATGATGTCGATGCCGCGGAAGTTCTCCTGGCCGTTCTCCTCGAAGATCTTCTGGCCCTGCACGGCGTCCTCGTACGGCCCCGGTGTGCCGAAGTGGTCACGCGGGCTCGCGTTCCACGGCGTCGGCGGGTACGGGTGGTAGTTCGCGATCTTGCCGTCGCGGATCACGAGGTGATGCGAGAGGACGCCGCGCACGGCCTCGTGGAAGCCACAGCCGATCGCCTCGTCCGGAACGTCGAAGTTCTCGAAGACCTTCGTCTGGCCTCGCCGCACCTCCGCCAGCGCCTTCTCGACGAAGTGCAGCGCCATGCCCGCCGCGTAGGCGATGAAGTAGACGCGTGCGCGGTCGCGCTCGATCGTGTTCGACCACTGCGGCACGTTCCACTCGAACGTCATCTCCGGCAGCTGCGCCGAGCGCGGCAGGTTCATCTGCACGCTCGAGCCCGTCGCCTTCACGTACGGCGTGTCGACGAGACCGGCGAGCGCCGTCGCCCAGAGGCGCGCGAGCGGGCCGCCGCCGGTGTCGAGCGCCAGGTGGTCGCCCGTGCGCCGGTCGTACCAGCGCGGGCTCATCACCCAGCTGTAGTTGCCGCCCTCGAGGTCCCGCCTCTGCGGCCTCGGGATCGTCGTCTGGTTCCACGGATGCCGCTGGTCGATCTCATTGCCGAGCGGGTCGCGGTCGACGAATCTCTCCTCGTTCGTCCAGTCCTCGTAGTACGAGCTGCCGAGCAGGATGCGCAGGCCGACGTTGATGTCGACGAGGCTCGTCGTGACGAGCTCTCCGTCGACGATGATGCCCGGCGTGACGAACATCGCGCGGCCCCACTCGGCCATGTTCTCGTACCTGTAGTCGACGACCGTCGGGTCCTGGAACGCGCCCCAGCAGCCGAGGAGCGTGCGCCGCAGACCGACCTCGTGGTATCCCGACAGCGCGTCGTAGAAGAAGTTGAAGACGTCGTCGTTCATCGGGACGCTGCGCTTGACGAAGTCGAGGCAGCGCATCAGGCGCACGAGGTAGTCGGTGAACAGTTGCGGCGTCGGCACCGTGCCCACGCCTCCTGGATACAGCGTGGACGGATGGACGTGCCGTCCCTCCATCAGGCAGAACATCTCGCGGGTGACGCGGCTGAAGTGCAGCGCCTCCTTGTAGATCTCGCCTTCGAAGGGATTGAAGGCGCGCATGATGTCCGCGATCGTTCGATAGCCGTGCATGTCGGCGTTCGGCGCCTCCGCGTGCTCCGCCCGCTCGAGCAGCCCCGGGTTCGTCTCCCTGACCATCTGCTCGCAGAAGTCGACGAACACGAGGTTGTCCTGGAAGATCGTGTGGTCGAACATGTACTCGGCCGCCTCGCCGAGGTTCACGATCCACTCACCGAGGTGCGGCGGGCTGACGCCGTACGCCATCTGCTGCGCGTAGTTGGAGCACGTCGTGTGGTTGTCGCCGCAGATGCCGCAGATGCGGCTCGTGATGAAGCCGGCGTCGCGGGGGTCCTTGCCTTTCATGAACACGCTGTAGCCGCGGAAGATCGACGACGTGCTCTTGCACTCGATCACCTCGCGGTTGTCGAAGTCGATCTTCGTGTAGATGCCGAGGTTGCCGACGATCCGGGTGACCGGATCCCACGACATGTCGACGATGTTCCGCTTCTCGGTCTCGATCTGCTCTCGCGTCGCCATCAATCTCCTCCTGAGCTCCAGCGCGGGTCGTAACCGGTCGTCAGCTCGGCGCGGTTGTGGCGCCACTTCGGTTCCTTGTTCGCGGTTTTGTTCGTGTGGCTGCGCATCAGGCGGATGAACGGGCCGTACGGGCTCTTGATCAGCGCGCCCGACAGCGACGCGCCCGGCGGCTCGTCCATGAACGGCATGAACTTGTCCGGGAAGCCGGGCATCGTGCACGCGATGCAGATCCCGCCGACGTTCGGGCAGCCGCCGATGCCGTCCATCCAGCCGCGCTTCGTCACGTTGCAGTTGACGACCGGGCCCCAGCAGCCGACCTTGACGAGGCACTTCGGCGAGTTGTAGTCGTGCGCGAAGTCCCCCTGCTCGTAGTAGCCGGCGCGGTCGCAGCCCTCGTGCACCGTCTTGCCGAACAGCCACTGCGGCCGCAGCTTCTCGTCGAGCGGGATCACCGGCGCGAGCCCCGCCGCCTGGTAGAGCAGCCAGAGCAGCGTCTCCATGAAGTTGTCCGGCTGCACGGGACAGCCGGGCACGTTCACGATCGGAAGCCCGCTGACGGGCGAGCGCCATTCCCAGCCGAGGTAGTCGGCGAGGCCCATGCAGCCCGTCGGATTGCCGGCCATCGCGTGGATGCCGCCGTACGTCGCGCAGGTGCCGGCCGCGACGACGCCCCAGGCGCCGGGGGCGAGGTGGTCGATCCACCAGTTCAGCGTCAGCGGCTCGCCCGTCGCCTCGTCGTTGCCGAACGACGTCCAGTAGCCCTCGCCGTTGATCTGCTCGTTCGGGATCGAGCCCTCGATGACGAGGACGTAGGGGGCGTCGAGCTCGCCGCGCGCCGCGGCGCGGAACGGCTTCAGGAACTCCTCGCCGCCGAGCGTCGGCGAGAGCACCTTGTTGTGCAGATGAACCTTCGGGATTCCCGGGATCAGGCCGAGCACGACCTCCTCGATCGCGGGCAGGGTCGCCGCGGTGACGGAGATCGTGTCGCCGTCGCAGCTCATCCCTTCGGAGATCCACAGGATGTGCAGCTCGTCGACGCCGCCCATCGCCTGGAGCTCGTCGTATCCGGGCGTGGCTCTGCTTTGTTCCACCGTGCTACCTCCCTCCCACTGCGATGGGTTCGTCCTCGAGCTCGAGCGAGTCCACGAGCAGCTCGTCGCCGCCGTTCACCTCGACGTCGACGCTGCCGCAGCTCGCACACCCGAAGGGGAAATCCGTCGGCTCGCTCTCGGCCGCGCAGGCGCGGCACGTCACGCGGGCCGGCACGTGCTCGATCACCAGTTCCGTGCCTTCGGCCAGGAGCGCGAACGCGAAGGTGAGCGCGTCGGGGACGACCTGACGCAGCGCGCCGATCCGGACCTCCACGCGCGTGACGCGCCGGCCGCGTGCGTGGTCGCCGGCGATTTCTGCGATCGCGCTCGCGATCGAGAGCTCGTGCACGTCACGCCCTCTGCGCGCCGTACACGGCGCGCTCGAACGCGAGGTCGTACGACGCGGCCAGCTTCTCCGCGGCCTGGCGCTCGTTGACGAGGATCTTCTCGGCCATCTCGACCGTGTCGTGGTCGTCGGCCCTTTCGGCGACGCGCTTCAGCAGCTCGTACGACGCGATCTCGAAATGCTCGAACCCGTAGGCGACGGCGAGCAGCTTCGCGGGCGTGTCCGGCTGCACGACCAGCCCGGCGCCGACGCCGACGGCCGCGAGCCGGCCGCCGAGATCCTTGAGCAGCGACCTCGACGATTCGTGCGCGTCGAGCCGCTCCTTGAGCAACTCGAGATGGCGCCGCGTCTCCATCACGTGACCCTGGTACAGCGATTCCAGCTGAGGGTCGCCCGCGACGGCGACCGCCGCCTGGAGCGTCTGCAGCGACTTCTCCTCCATCGCGTGCGCGTCCTGGAGATACGCCACTAGTTCCTCGTTCCAGTCATGAGTCATCACGGCCTCCTCGGTCTCAGCAGATTCGTGGTAGCGGGTCGCCGACGAGCATGTCCATCACCCTCCGGCCGCCGAACGCCGTCTCGACCAGCACCATCCCCGGCGGATCCGTCTTCACCTCGCCGATCTCGGCGGCCGCCTCGCAGCCCGGCACGCGCTGCAGCGCCGCGAGCGCGCCGGCCGCCGCTTCCGGCGCGACGAAGGCGACGAGCTTGCCCTCGTTCGCGACGTACATCGGATCGATGCCGAGGATCTCGCACGCGCCGACGACGGCCGGGCGCACGGGCACCTGCGCCTCGCGCACGACGATCGCAACGGAGGATGTGCGCGCCAGCTCGTTCAGCACGGTCGCCACGCCGCCGCGGGTCGCGTCCCGCATCGCGCGGAGCGAAGACCCCGCCGCGTCGAGCAGTGCGTCGACGGCCGGCCACAACGACTGCGTGTCGGACTCGACCGGCGCGGCGAGCTCGAACTCGCCGCGCGCGAGCATGACCGCCGTGCCGTGGTCGCCGAGCGAGCCGGAGACGAGGATCCGGTCGCCCGGCTCGAGTGATCGTGGCGAGAGGTTGGCGCGCGGGTCGAAGCGGCCGAGACCGGTTGTGGTGATGTACATGGCGTCACAGCTGCCGCGCTCGACGACCTTGGTGTCGCCGGCGACGACGCTCACGCCGGCGACCGCCGCGGCTGCCGCGATCGCCTCGACCTCCGCGCGCAGCTCGTTCGAGCCGAGGCCTTCCTCGAGCACCAGTGAGAGCGTGAGGGCGAGCGGGCGCGCGCCGGAGACGGCGAGATCGTTGACTGTGCCGTTCACGGCGAGCTCGCCGATCGAGCCTCCGGGAAAGCGGATCGGCTGCACGACGAAGCTGTCGGTCGTCAGCGCGAGGTCTCCGACGGACGCGGCGTCGTCCAGTTCCTGCACGCCGAGCGCGGGCGCGAGGAGACCCTCGACGAGCGCGCGGCTCGCCTTGCCGCCGGCGCCGTGCGCCATCGTGATCTGCGCGTCCTTGAAGCGCGGCGGCTTCGAGCGGACGCGTTCGATCAGCTCGAGGGCGTGCTCTTCGGTGCTCAAACGACCTCCCGCTCCCGCGCGAAGCGCCCGAAGTTGTAGTACGCGGCGCACGCGCCTTCCGACGAGACCATGCACGTGCCGATCGGGCGCTCGGGCGTGCACGCCGTGCCGAACACCTTGCACTCCCAGGGCTTGATCACGCCCTTCAACACCTCGCCGCACTGGCACGCCTTGGGATCCGCGACCCGGACGCCGGGAACCGCGTACCGCAGCTCGGCGTCGAACTGCTCGTACGTCGGGGAGAGCTTGAGGGCGCTGTGCGAGATGAACCCGAGACCGCGCCATTCGAAGTGCGGCCGCAGCTCGAACACCTCGCTGAGCACGGCGAGCGCCTGCGGGTTGCCGTCGTAGGGGACGACGCGGGTGTACTGGTTCTCCACCCGGCAGCGCCCCTCGGCAAGCTGGCGCAGGAGCATGTAGATCGACTGCAGCAGGTCGAGCGGTTCGAACCCGGAGATGACGACCGGCTTGCCGTAGTCCGAGGGAATGAACTCGAACGGGCGCGCGCCGACGACGGTGGACACGTGACCGGGGCCGATGAAGCCGTCGAGCCGCAGGTCGGGCGACTCGAGCAGCGCGCGCAACGGCGGCACGATCGTGACGTGGTTGCAGTAGACGAAGAAGTTCCGCACGCCTTCCGTCTTCGCACGCCGGAGCGTCAGGGCCGTCGACGGCGCCGTCGTCTCGAAGCCGACCGCGAAGAAGACGACCTCGCGGTCCGAGTTCTCCTTCGCGAGGCGGAGCGCGTCGAGAGGCGAATACACCATGCGCACGTCCGCGCCGGCGGCCTTCGCCTCGAGCAGCGTCCCGTCCCCGCCGGGGACGCGCATCATGTCGCCGAAGCACGTGAAGATCACGCGCTCGTGTCGCGCGACGGCGATGCCGTCGTCGACGCGGCCCATCGGAATGACGCAGACGGGGCAGCCGGGGCCGTGCACGAGCTCGACGTTCTCGGGCAGCAGGTCGTCGACGCCGTACTTGTAGATCGTGTGCGTGTGCCCGCCGCAGACCTCCATCAGCTTGTAGTGGCGTCCCGGCTCGACCGTCGCGACGATCTCCGCGGCGAGCACGCGCCCCAGCTCGGCGTCGCGGAACTCGTCGACGAACTTCACGCTTCGGCCCTCGCGATCGCCACGCCGGCGTGCACGAGCAGCACGTCGCCCGGCTCGACCGCGCCGACGAGATCGGTCATCACCTCTGTGTCGTCGCACAGCGCGAGCGCGCCGGCGCGCACCTCGGCGACGCGCATCGGCACGGCTTCGTCCGAGCACGTAACGCAGTGGTCGCCGTCGCAGCTCACTCGATCACGCTCGTCTTCAGGTCCTCGAGCTCTTGCTCGTACGCGTCGCCCATCTGCTGGAGGAGCCGCAGGGTGGCCTGCGCTTCGTCCTCGTCCACCTTTGACATCGCGAAGCCGACATGGATCAGCACCCAGTCGCCCGCGCGCGTCGCCTGGCCGTCCGAGTCGAGCAGGCCGACGTTGACGTTGCGCACGACCCCGGCGACGTCGACCTTCGCGAGCCGGTTCGGCTCGTCGACGATCTTGAGCACCTGCCCTGGGATCGCGAGGCACATCAGAGTGCTCCCGGCGCGAGTGCGATCAATTGGTCCAGGCCCGACACGCTTCCGTAGGATTTCCCGGGGCATGGCCGCGAAACGTGAACGGCGGCGCATCCACGTCACCGGGATCGTTCAGGGCGTCGGCTTCCGGCCGTTCGTCTACGGACTGGCGGGGGAGCACGCCCTCGGCGGGTTCGTCCTCAACGACGGCTCCGGTGTCGTCGTGGAGGCCGAGGGAGCGCCGGCGCAGCTCGACGCCTTCGTGCTCGCGCTGCGGGAGCGGGCGCCTTCGCTCGCGCGCATCGAGTCGCTGGTCGAGCGGCCCCTCGACGCACGCGGCGATCAGGCGTTCACGATTGCGCCGAGCGCGGCCGTCGGGCGCAGCGCTCTCATTCCACCGGATGTCGCCACCTGCGACGACTGCCTGCGGGAGCTCTTCGATCCCGCCGACAGGCGCTACCGCTACCCGTTCATCAACTGCACGCAGTGCGGGCCTCGCTTCACGATCGTCCGCTCCGTACCGTACGACCGGCCGAACACGACGATGGCCGGCTTCCGAATGTGCGCCGACTGCCGCCGGGAGTACGAGGATCCCGGCGATCGCCGTTTTCACGCCGAGCCGATCGCCTGCGCCGTGTGCGGGCCGCGGTTGTCGCTACCTGTCGAGGAGGCCGTCGGACTGCTTGCGGGCGGCGCGATCCTCGCGGTCAAGGGCCTCGGCGGCTATCACCTGGCCTGCGCCGCCGCGAACGAACAGGCGGTGGCACGACTGCGTGCGCGCAAGCACCGCGAGGACAAGCCGTTCGCGGTGATGACGGACGACCCGGACGCGCTCGTGGAGCTCGGCGCCGACGAGGAGAGGCTGTTGCGCTCGCGCGAGCGGCCGATCGTGCTCGCGCGGCGGCGCGCCGCTGCGCCGGTGGCCGCGTCGGCGGCGCCGGGGACGCCGTGGCTCGGGGTGCTGCTTCCGTACACGCCGCTGCACCACCTGCTGGTCGACGGCTTCGGCGGCGCCCTCGTGATGACGAGCGGCAATCGCTCGGACGAGCCGATCGCCTACGGCAACGACGACGCGCGCGAGCGGCTCGGCGGCATCGCCGACGTGTTCCTGAGCCACGACCGGGAGATCCACCGGCGCTGCGAGGACTCCGTGCTTCGCGCCGCGTTTCCGGTGCGCCGCTCGCGCGGGTTCGTCCCGGCAGCTCTACCCCTGCCGGTCCCGGCGCGCCGCCCGATCGTCGCGGCCGGCGCCGAGCTGAAGAGCACGTTCTGTGTCGCACACGGGCGCGACGCGTTCCTCTCCCCACATCTGGGCGACCTCGACACGGAGGAGGCGTATCGCGCGTTCCACAGCGACCTGACCCTGTATGTACAAGGCCAAGGCGTGCGCCCGGAGGTGATCGCGTACGACCTGCACCCGGAGTACCTGGCGACGAAATGGGCGCTCGAGCAGGACGCGGAGCTGGTCGGCGTGCAGCACCACCACGCGCACGCTGCCGCCTGCCTCGCGGAGCACGGCCAGACGGGACCTGCCCTGGCGCTCGTCTTCGACGGCACGGGTTACGGAACGGACGGCATGCTCTGGGGCGGGGAGCTGCTCCGCTGCGACCTCGTCGAGTTCGAGCGGCTCGCCTGGCTGGAGCCGGTGCCGCTGCCGGGCGGCGAGGCGGCGATCAGACAGCCCTGGCGCACGGCTGCCTCGTACCTCGAGCGCGCGGGGCGGCCGGTGCCGTGGCAACGGTGGACGGAGGTGCGCGCGAGCCTGGACGTGAACGCGCCGCTGTCGTCGGGCATGGGCCGCCTCTTCGACGCGGTCGCGGCCTTGCTCGGCGTGCGCGACGAGGTGACGTACGAGGGCCAGGCGGCGATCGAGCTCGAGCTGCTCGCCGGCGACTCGGACGCCGAGCCGTACGAGTGGCGCTTCGGCGACGGCGGGGCGCTCGTGCTGGCGGTGCACGACGATCTCGCCGCGGGGCGGCCGCGCTCGGAGATCGCCGCCGCGTTCCACGAATCGGTCGCCGCCGCGTCGGCGGCCGCCTGCGCCGACGCCGGCGAGCCACGCACCGTCGTCCTCTCCGGCGGGACGTTCCAGAACCTGCGCCTGCTCGCGTCGACGCGCCGCCGGCTCGAGGCGCACGGCTTCCGCGTCCTCTCCCACCGCAGCGTGCCGCCGAACGACGGCGGGATCAGCTACGGCCAGGCCGCCGTCGCGGCGGCCAGGACGTAACGGCGATGTCATGGGGACAGTCCCTGGGCCACGTCCAAGGGACTGTCCCTGGGCCATGTCCGAGGGACTGTCCCTAGGACTTGACGATTAGCGAGATAGCCCGTTCGGCCCATAGCTCTTTGGGCCTCGGCATGCGCACGATGGGAGCGCATGCGCTTTCTTGTCTTCCTCAGTGCGCTCGTTGGAGCGCTCATCGTCCCGATGGCGTTGCTCGGCGGCACGAACGAAGCGACGCGCTCGACGGAAAGCGCCGTCGTCGCCTCCGTGTACGACGGCGACACGCTGACACTTCGCGACGGACGCCGCGTGCGGCTGCTGCAGATCGACACGCCCGAGCTCGGGTCCGGCGAGTGTTACTCCCGCGCGGCGCGAACCGCGTTGCTCCGCCTGGCGCCGGTCGGCGCGCGCATCGGACTCGAAGCCGACGGCAGCCTCGACCGCGTCGACCGCTACGGCCGGTTGCTTCGTTACATCCGGCGCACGGGAACGAACGTCAACCTCGAGCTCGTCCGCGAGG
>WNFU01002841.1_pt1 | contig 23706 bp, 23 predicted proteins | sample 5400121 | NCBI WGS metagenome assembly WNFU01 (sample SAMN13153360, study PRJNA577476) | soil metagenome | isolation source: 100 cm soil or saprolite under grassland replicate 1 | place: USA:California | collected 2016-06-15
GGAAGACCCGGTATCGAAAGCCACGCTTCGACAACAGAAGGCGGCCGGATGGATGGCTCCCGCCATCGCTCCAGAGCCGCGTCGAGAATGTCCATACCTGGGCGCGAAGGCTCACCCGCGCATATCCGATCAAGGGCATAGCGATGGAGCTGGTCAGGTTCGATATGCAGTTGATAGAGAACCCGGAAATCAAGGGCGTCGAATATCAGCAGGGAGAGTTGGCCGGCTACGAACTCAGGGAATACCTGCTGCTCAAGTTCGGCCATCTCTGCGCATACCGCCGCAGCAATTCCCCCTGCGACATGTGGCTTGAAGTGGAGCACATCATCCCACGCTCCAGAGGCGGGTCAAATCGGGTCTCAAATCTCACGATCGCCTGCCACAAGCATAACCAGGAGAAAGGCAATCTGACTGCCGCTGAATACGGCTTCCCTGAAGTGGAGGCGCAAGCCCGGCTGCCGCTTAAAGACGCCGCGACAGTCAATGCGACAAGGTGGGCGCTCCTGAATAGGGTCAAGAGCTTTAACTTGCCGGTCGAAACCGGCTCAGGTGGACTGACAAAGTTCAACCGGACGCGGAGAGGCTTGCCCAAAGGGCATTGGATAGACGCCGCCTGCGTCGGCCAAAGCACACCGGAGAAAATCAACATGACAAAAATCACGCCGCTGCGCGTCAAGGCAGATGTGCCGGATGGATAAGTACGGCTTCCCGCGCACGTCGGCCAAGGCGTCGCGAAGAGTCAAGGGCTTTCGCACCGGCGATCTTGTCAGGGCTGTTGTGCCGAGTGGCAGGAATCGAGGCGTGTATGTCGGCAAGGTCGCAGTCAGAAGCAGTGGGAGTTTCAACATCGTGACCACACAGGGAACGATCCAGGGTATCAGTTATAGGCATTGCCGGACATTGCGCCGAGCCGACGGATATACAACTGCGGGTTAATCGCGGGCGTTCGCCCGCGATCTCGATTTCCTCTCCACCTGAATCTGATGAATTACATGTGGAGTATCCATCAAAGGAGTTAGATGACTGCGTGGGCATAAAGCGGGAGGCCAACCGCTCCGAATGTTAGCCACCACCTGCATGAGATCAGCGAAGAGGACGCGATGGCCGAAGGAATCGAGCGCACAGGTGGCAGCCGATATCGGTATTGAAAAAGGAGCCATTCAATGCAGAAAGCAACAACAACAAAAGAGAAAACATTCCGACAGCAAGTTGATCAAGTGATTAAAATAATGTCCGAAGGTATTAATCAGGGAGTTTGTCAGGCGGCAGCCGCAGACAAGAACTTAGCCGATCTATTCCTAGCTTGCTGCAAAATTGGGGAACTTCCGGAAGAAGAGTCGGGAAAATTCGCGAGTTTTGGCAGCACCGCTGTCACGAATACGCCAGAGGCCCTATACCGGCTCTTGTTTTTATTCAAACCGCCATCAGTGAATTTCTCCAACATGTATAAGAGCAAGCTGTTTACCTTCAGCTCACAAGATGGGCGATTCTGGGTAGACGTTCACTTATTCAAATACGAACTCGGCCTATACTTCTCTGCGCCAAAAGAAACCGTCATTGGCAAAGGGCGAGACTTCTTTGCAGGTTGTCCAGGGTCGGACAATGGCTGGAGCCTCAGCGACAAAGATGGGCAGAGGTTCTTTAACATGGTGAAGATGGCGGCGAACCGTGAGTGGACCATCTATGGCGGCAACGATTTCAGGGTGTAGGAGCCAAAGCCTGGGCGCATTGATTACCTCCGGATTGAAAAAGCAAATATGACCAAACTGGAAATTGCAGCGGCATATACTTGGGCTGCATACGCAAACACTTGATCGCAGAGGGGGAGGGCCGCGTAAGCAGTATTTACAGCATGTCCAACAACCCAGATAAATCTATATATGAGGAGCCTTATGACAACACCGCCGGCCACGATTGAAACCTACCCAAAAAACGGAATGATACTGCGCGCAATATCGCTAAGCCAGCCCCATGCATCTCTAATGGCGATAGGCGCGAAGCTATACGAAACCAGGAAATCGAATACAGAGTGGCGCGGGTGGGCGGCGATTCACGCCGCCAGTCAAATGAGCGATGAAGAACGCAATCTAGCTCTCGCCCCAGGCTTTATGGACGCATTATTACCTGCGTACAGCCTGCCACCGGAAGGCGATATTCCACATATCGCTATTCCCGCACTCAACCCGAAACTCTATCTGCCCGTCGGCTGTTATCTCTCCATTGGCGTTCTGGAACGGACCCACCGCACGGAAGACATCAAGCGAAAAATCAGTCTCGACGAAGCGTTGTTCGGTGATTATTCGAACGGGCGATGGGCTTTCGACTTCGCCTGTATGCAGCGGCTGCCGGAGCCAATTCCAGGTCCGGACGCGCTGAATGTCCACAACTCACTGCTTGAAACGCGAGAATGCGCGAAATGTGGGGGGATCGCCGCCGCACTCGCACTCGACACAGAGCCAGTTAAATGTTTCGTCTGCACACACGGAATGTATCTGCCACATAAAAATGCGATGGATAGATGGAGAACTTAGTTGGCCCCAAGCGCCGACGCCATGAGCGCCATGACTGAACTCAGACACCGACAAAAAGCGGCCAGCCAGTCCGTGGGGCACGAGCTCGGTCATCGTCATTTCTAGTGCGATGGAGGCCTCCATCACCAAGAATAACGATGCGGAGGCTGACCCATCCGGGAGTCAACCTCAAGTCATCAAGGCCAGCGCCCAGCTAAATCGCATTGATCCAAGCGCCTCTCCATCATTTGGCTGCAAAGAGGCTGAAATCTTGTATTTCTGAAGAGTTGATTGATTCGACAAAACTTCGAGGAGTAGAGGCATGATCGAAAATGAAGTAAAAGTTACGACATTGATCGAAGACAGGCCGTCCATAATCCCCCTAGAATGTTGGATATTTAACGCTGAGCAACGACTATGGGGTACGATCGAATGGACTGGGGCGCTCAGGCATGGGAGATACTATGCCGCGATCGATCCAGAAGATAAGCACGTCAAAGACATGGTGAAATGCGCCATCGAATGTGATGCCTACCTTTGTACATATGTCTCAATGAATGAGGTCAAAGATTGGTTCGATCAATGGGCAAAAAACTCGGGCATCCCCGAATCCCAGCTGACCATGTACACCGAGGAAGCGGTAAAGGGGATGTATTACGATCAGCATCCCCCGACTATTGGAGAACTCCCACAACCAATTACGAACAATGATCCAGGATTGAAGCGACTCAAACAATACCTGAGAGAGATTGGAGCAACTCTTTTGTCAGCGCACCATTTTCGGGAACTCGGGGTCATGGTTACGACCTATACGATCAATGAGAAGTCACTTGTCATTCAGACAACCGATCAAACATGGTCAGTGCTCTTGCCGATTGGAGGGGTCTCGAACGTTGAGTATACGCTCGCCAGCGTGCGCTCCTACTGCCAAACGTCCTCAGCATCATCAGCGCAAACAGACTCGCCCTGCGCGGACGGACTTCGACAAGCCTTCGAGAACATGAGGGATCCCAAGCCGTCGAACTAGAAGCATAATCACATTCAAATCCTCTGAAGCCGATCTGACAGACGCCCGCCAAAAACTGGACCATTTTGTACAAAATCCGCCGCCGGCGACAGCCAATGGCGAGATAAATGAGGGAATCGACCCAAGAAGTGAAAAGCCCCTCGACACCACCCGCCTAAAAGGAAATTGAGCGGCCAACGACACGTATAAAAGTCTTGTTTACTACTTTATTGAGTAGTATACTAATACCCAATCAAGTAGGTAGGAAGTGAGACCAATCGGCTCAACAACTCCTGGCTCAAATCGGAAGGGTACTAAATGGCCGACCACGAAATAAAACGGACACGGACGGAGCGAGATAAAGCCCCCGGCGGCAAGATAGCCGGTCAGGAGCCGTCAAGATCCGTCAGGGTCGATGAACCAATCAACTTCGTCTGCATCAGAGTCGCCGAGAGAGAGACCATGTGTACCGAGTGCGCGCTGCCTGATTGTGTTGGATTTGAATCAGAGCAATGTCCCGTTCGAATCGAAGAGCGCCGCCGACTGCGAGAGAAATATCAGCAGCGCAATCAAGGGTGTCCCAAAAGGCATTATACGCGCGGAGAGAAAAATGGGCAGCCCAATCAAGGGTGTCCAAAAAGGCGCTATACACGTAGATCACAAGGGATGAAGAATCCCTTTTACTTCGCCTACATCAGATGCGCTGAGAGAGAGGCCATGTGCGCCAACTGCCCTTTGCCCCGCTGCGTAGGACTTGAATCAGAGGAATGTCCCGTTCGAGTTGAAAATCGGCGCCGACAACAAGAGAAACGGGATGCAAGACTATTCCATTCGAATGGGTCACAAACAAGAATGAAGCGGATAAGATACAACATCACCGTAGTAGACGGCGAAACGATGGCAGACAGCAAAACGGTATTGATAAGTTCATCATCTGTAGAAAAGGCCTTATCCAGGTTTGCCATTAAACATTACAGCGTGTGGAACGCCAACCTATTTGTGCGCCCGGTAGACGCAAACACCTACACCCTACACCGAGTCTGGAGAGGTACGATCAGTAGGAAGTATTTCGCCAAAGTAAAAATCACTCCCACTTAAATGACGCAATGCCTGCCGATGAAATTCCGAATTGAATACCCGCAAACGAGCATGATCAACCAACGGGGGATGGCATGAAATCAACACAGAGGACAGTAACTGCGCAAGAAGAGACGACCATCTTAGACTTAATCGTAAAGGAAGCGAGAGCCCTGAAGGCAGGACAATCTGAGCTCGCTGCGACGATTACTGACCAGATGATGCGAGATTTCGCCGGCGTCTTATGCTTGACATGCGGCCACGAGGCTTATCTCCACAGTCCGGTAATTTGCGCCGGAGGAGAAGGAGAGCAGGTCTGCAATTGCCTCGGAATCAAGCTCCGATAACAACGGTAATGCAACCTCCGGAGTTCCAGGAATGCGCCAAACACCCCTGACGCAGTCAACATTCAGGGCCGGCAAGTCCAGGCAAAGAACAGGGCATCTTTATCAACAACATCGCGGAGAATCATATGGGTTTTGCTTTTCGAGTCATAGTATATGAACCAAAGCAGGAACTTCGCGACTGGCCAAACCTGAAAGGGAGAACGCAACGCGCTGTGGTACGACGCCAAACCAAGGGGAGCGCCATCAGGGCAGCAATCAATCTGATATGCAAGCGGGCTGAAGTGAGGATCTGGAAAGAGAAAGACGGCGGTCGCCATCTCGTTGAGAACTGGCTACCGACGCGTGTCGTGCTGCTAAGCGATCCCAAGTTGATCCGAGTTGAGAGCAACCGAAAAGCATTACGGTATGGGCGACTCCGGGTTGATTGGTATCTGTACAAATACCGCGGCAGCGACGGTAGATACTACCATAAAGCGATCGAGACGCCCCGGGGCACGCCCCCTCACGTGCCCCTGTTCGGCTCACAAGAGGCCATCAATTTGTTCCAACGCCAATGGGAGTGTTGGGACTGCAACGGGACAGGCTACAGGGACGGCGATATCTACGCTCAAGATCGGGAATCCTGCTTCACATGTGGCGGGAAAGGGTATGTTCTGGTCAAGTGAAACCAACCGTACCTGAGAACTCCTATACGCGAAGCTCAAGCACAAGGACTGGCTCAACAAAACCGAGGATTATAGGCATACACCATGGCAGTAATAACCTTAGCAGTAGTCTTCAAACTGAAGGGCGACAACGACGGTAAAGTATCGCGCACCGAATTGGAAATCCTCGAAGATTTCCCAGACGCCTTGATTGCGCGCTGGGACGAAGCTGATCGAGGATCGTTAGAGCGCAAACTCGGTCCGCCTACTCATTCAGCGGAAGCCGAAACGGAAGAATACCGGGACGTGGGCATCTGGAATATCCAAGCCTGTCTGGAGACAGACACCGCAACAGCGATGATCTTGGCAGTAATCTACGAGCTGGACGGTGACAACGACGGCGACGTGGCGGCCACGGAATTGGAAATCCTCGAAGACTTCCCAGACGCCTTGATTACACGTGAAGATAAAATTAACCGAGGACTATTATGGCGCAAACTCGGTCAGCCGTTTCACTCAGAAAATGCCGAAACGGAAAAACGTCGGGATGTAAATGTTTGGAAGATCCGAGCCCTTAGCGACGCAGCCCAATGCCTGGCCACCTCGGCAAATTAACAATTTACCGCGTGTATGGCGATGAGAAGTATTCACTTCAATTTCTTTCACTCCATCTAACCCGAACAGGTGATTTTCCCAAGAGAGGAGCGCACGATGATCAAAACATCTGAGTTAATAGACTTATTATGGAAGCGAGCCGCGGCGCAGAAAGCCGGCGACAATAGCCAAGCAGAAGCCCTACAGAGATCGCTGAGTCTCATGTTTCCAAAAGTCTTTTGCGTCGCCTGTGGCCACCTGGCGGTTCGGCATAACCTCAGAATTGAGGGACAGACATCAAAGCCTGAAGAGGTAAATTGCGAGCCATGCGCCGACGAACAACTGCAACCAAAGGATGGCGAGAAAGAATACCACTGCGCAGGGCTGGCCCTCGGCCGGCCGAGACAGGAGATCGAGATTCGACGATGGACCGACCCACGCCCGGAAGGCGTGCCCGATGACTGGCTCATCTTCGCCGCTACACGACCAATCACAGGACCGAGGATATGGGGAGACGGCAGATTCTTCGCAGCGGTCAACCCAAAGGACGAGTATGCCGCTGATTTCATCTATAGCAACGCCAAAGAGGGTTCCAAACTCATCCAATACGTAACAATGAAGGATGTCCATGAATGGGCATATAGGTACTACACCCAGAGAGGCTGGGAAACGGAGGGTCTGGAGAGACACGGCGACGATATTCTGAAAAAATCCTTTCGTAACGCTTGTGGCCATGTCTACGGCCACATCATCGCCGACGATACCTTTGGCTGGCTACCAGTGGCGTTCGACACGCTGAAAGATCGAATCCGAATGGCCAAAGAGATTGCCGCTTACGGGAGCCTGGATGAGGCGCTAAAGTTGCTCGAAGAGATCCATCCGCTACTACCAGGCCGGGCCATGTTGTCCGCCAGGAAGGCCATCGAAGAATTCAAAACAGGCGATCCATGCGCTGCCGGAAGAAAACACCTGGATGATCTGTTTGAGAGCATTGGAGAGACAAAAATCCAATGAGAAGGCGCTACCTCGTATGGCCGCTCATTCAGCAAGTCATATTCGGAGGGCACAATTCCCTTCGATAACGTCCAGCGCCTACAGTTAAAAGGTCGCGGCGGTCCTCACCACCGCAAAGGAAGTCATCGCCCCTACGATGATCTGATCTGAAGCGGCGCCACAGACACTACCTATATTGCCGACACTCTCAGTGCGCTTTCCACAATCAGCCTCGGCGAAAAGCGGGCAGGTAACACAGAAACGCCTCACAACCACAGAACCTCAGTCTTCTCATAAGACGCCAATCCACACGCAACAGTAAAGCGGCTCAAAGTGAACGAGGAAACCCAATCACTTACAAGCGGCAATTACCGCCGACAGAGGCCTGCGCGCATGACTGCAACCATTTCACTGATTGGGCGAAACGGATTTTCGAAAGAAAAGGGACGGAAAACTGGGGCGAAAATCCCAACTCACATTCAAGGAGAAAGGATATGAGAGATACGGCGACAACCAAAGCATCATTCAGTGAGCGTATGCGGGAATTAGTTACGCATCTGGAGGAACAACTTCGCGCCGGGGCATCATTCGATAACCCAAGACTCACTGCTGCCGCCAACAAGGTCTTCAATGGATCACGTGGCGGCGGATACTACTCGCCACGAGACGCATACGATGCGATGGAGACCGCTACCAACCGGTACCTGCGGGAAGATCATGTCCGCCGCTTGATGCAATCATCAGTGATTGAGAGCCTGAAGTTCTTGCGCAGCCTCACAGCGCGCCTACCGACCCAGGCCGACCGGACAGAAGAACAAGTTGAGCTTCAACAGTTTTCCAGTCCCCCGCCAATAGCGTTTATCGCAGCCCGCCTACTGAGCGCTCAGACTGGGGAGCTAATTCTAGAACCATCTGCAGGGACAGGAAGCCTGGCAATATGGACCGGAGCTGATAGGGCTGATGGAGCCGTGCTTGTGTGTAATGAGCTCAGCGAGCGCCGGCGCGCTCTACTAGCTCTGCTCGGCATTGAGTCTTTTAACCTTGACGCCGAATTCATTGACGACCTCCTGCCACCAGAAGTCACCCCCCTGGGGGTATTGATGAACCCCCCGTTCTCATCTACCGCGGGACGTGTACGGCGTCATGACACGATATACGGCGCAAACCACATTGAGAGCGCGTTGCGCCGTCTGGAAAAGGGGGGGCGCCTTGTGGCGATCTCGACAGCGGCAATGGCAATGGGAGCGTCAAAGTTCTCAGAGTGGTGGCAGAGCATCGCTCGCCGCTATAACGTGCGGGCCAACCACACAATCAGCGGTCGAGAATACGCCAAACAAGGTACGAATGTAGACGTGCAGATCATTGTTGTTGATAAGGACGGCTCGACGCCAGGAGGTGACTGGAAAGGGCAGCTTGAGCAAATCAAGTGGGGAAAAGCTGAGTCCCTGGAAGAGGCCTGGGAGCAGTTGAAAGACTTATGTGTTCGCGAACCGCGCGAAGAGAACGCGCGAAATGAAGAAACAGCGCCAATTGAGATGTTCGTGCCATACGAGGTAACCAGGTTGACAGGCGGCAAACCTCATCCCGCGCCGATCGTCGAATCAGCTTCGATGGCCGCTGTCAGGCCTCCAGTCATCACCACCAGGCTCGCGCTACCAAGACGAATAGTCGATGACGGCTTGTTGTCCGGGCTTCAACTTGAAAGCGTCCTATTAGCCGAACAGCGACACGAGCAAAGACTGCCAAGCGGAGCCCGGGCGGGAAATTTCATCGGCCATGGAACAGGCCTGGGAAAAGGCCGCTGCATTGCCGCCATCATCGCCAACAACTGGAACCAGGGGCGACGCCGCGCGATCTGGCTCTCAGTCAACAACGACCTGATCGACGCGACACGCCGCGACCTGAGGGACCTTGGACTGAATATCCCGTTGGGGAAGATCAACGACTACCCGCCCGGCGGAGATATCAAGATGGGGGCCGGCGTACTGTTCTGCACCTACCCATCATTGATCTCCAAGTCGAAGGACGGGAAGAAACGTCTGGATCAGATCCAGCGCTGGCTCGGGAAAGATGGGGTCGTCATTCTCGACGAGGCGCACAAAGCTAAAAACGCGCTTGTCGCCGGCAGGGGAGAGCCGACACAGACAGGACAGGCAGTCATCGATCTGCAAAGCGAGGAGCGAAACCCGGATTACCGGGTGGTCTATAGCTCCGCAACCGGGGCTACCGAAGTACGCCACATGGCTTACATGATCAGGCTCGGGTTGTGGGGACTAGGCACAGCATTCACGACATTCAATCAGTTCATGATCGAGGTCGAGGGTGGCGGAGTCGGCGCAATGGAAATGGTCAGCCGCGACATGAAGGCGCTGGGAATGTACACCAGCGGCTCAATCTCTTTCGGCGCCTGCCCGGTCAGCGGCCTGGCGGTTGAATACAGAGAGGCGGTCCACCATCTGACGGCAGATCAAAGCGAAATGTATGACGGCGCCGCTCGAGCATGGCAACTGGTCATGCAAAATATCGAGGACGCCATAAAGGTGACAAACGGCGGAAAGCGGGCGCGTTCGCGAGCAATAAGCAACTTCTGGGCGGCGCAACAGAGATTTGCCTCTCAAGTAATTCTTTCACTCAAAATCCCGACACTAATCAAGGAAACGGAACAAGCGCTGGCCGACGGCAAGGCAGTCATCATTTCATTAGTCGGGACAGGCGAAGCCCGAACAATCGAGAAAGTCGCGGAAGCCGTGGCGGCGGACGTATCACTTGACGATCTTGATTTTACGCCTCGACAGGTCATCTGCGAATTAGTTAGGCGGGCATTCCCTACCACGCTCCACCGAACTGTGGAAGATCCGACAACCGGCAATAAATATCAAGAGCCAGTCAAAGACAAACACGGAAATACCGTCCAGTGTCGGGAGGCCGTGGAAATGAGGGATGACTTGCTACTCCGGTTGTCAGACCTAACCTTACCGGAAAATCCTCTGGATCAGATCATAAATTATTTCGGCGAGAATAAGGTCGCTGAAATAACAGGACGGAAGCGTCGATTAATTCGCGATCCGCACTCAGGCAAAACAACTTATAAGAAGCGTGCGCCTCGAGGTGTCGCAATGGATCGCGTCAACGTTCATGAAATGAACGAGTTTCAGGGCGGACGCAAACTTATCGCAATCATAAGTGACGCAGGGTCAACAGGCATCTCCCTTCATTCGTCGAACCGAGCGCCCAACAAGCGGAGGCGGGTCCACATCACAGCTCAATTCGGATGGTCTGCCGACAGGGAGATGCAAAGGTTAGGGCGATCACACCGCTCGGATCAAGCGATGCCCCCCGAATACGTATTGCTCACCACGAACCTCGGAGGGGAACGACGTTTCTCATCGACGATCGCAAAACGGCTCGGCACCCTTGGGGCGCTCACCAAAAGCGATCGACGCGCCGCTGACGCCAACGAAATCTCGAAGTACAACTTCGAAACCGAAGAGGGACGAGCGGCGCTGATCCTTATGTTCAGGTCAATCATGCGAGGCGAGAGCGTCCTTGGCTTAGATGACCCACGACAAACCCTGCGTGATATGGGGCTGCTAACGAAGGATCTAACAGGACAGGAATACATCCGTAAAGAAGACGAAAGCAACGTCCCGAGATTCCTGAATCGAGTGTTAGCGCTGGACGTGATGCGCCAAAATGCGATCTTCAAGTACTTCGAATCGTTATTTGAACGAACAGTCTTGTCGGCCAAGGAGAACGGGACCTTCGACGAAGGCGTAAGGGACATCGAGGCCTTGGCCATGCGCCTGGCTCAACCACCACGCATTGTCGCAATGGACCATGTTACCAGAGCAAAGACAATGTACTACCTCATCGACATGGACCGGCCGACAGAGCGCCTGTCATTTGAAGAGGCGGATGCCGCACGAAGGGAGAACGACGGCAAGTTCTACCTGCAGGTCAGGACCGGCAAAGCGCTTCTTGCAATCCCTTCACGCCAACACACCGACCCTGACTCAGGTAAGGTATACAGAACCTTCTCAATCTGGAGGCCTGAGAGGAGAAAAGACAGTCATTGGAAAGAGCATAAACTAGCTGATAAGTGCCACCCAATGAAGCCGGAAGAAGTTCGCGATTGGTGGGAGAAAAGATATGCGAAGATCCCGCCAATCGAGACGACACAAGTACACATCATAGGCGGCGCAATCCTACCGCTCTGGCAGCGCCTGAAGTCCGAGGACAATGTGCAACTACGCGTAGTGCGAGTGACGACTTCTGACGGACAGCGGATCGTCGGGGCGACGATTCCGGAGAACAAAGTCGGGCCGACACTGCGCGCCCTCGGCGTGGCCCGCCATCTGATAGACCCAGCTGAGATATGGACCGCAGTCTGGAAAAAGAACGACCGTATTGAGTTGGTCGAAGGCCTGGTGATCAGACGTACCTCCGTTCACAAGGAGTCCCGCATTGAGATATGCGAAGCGCGATACCGGCATTACGCAACACTCCGGACTTGCGATTTAATCCTAGAATCTCTCGACCACAAAATACGCTTCTTCGTCTCATCGGAAATGGAGGAAGGGATTGACATGCTTACAAAAGTCCTGGCCGCCTTCCCTCCGATCAAGCCTACGGGCAATGCCGCGGAGACGGCAGGGGACGAGTATGTTGAATTCGTTGAGGAGCCTCCCGCCGATATCTTCGATCTGCTGCTTCCAGTGGAAGAAGAGCAAACTAGGCCCCGATTCGAGGCGATCGAAGAGAAGCAGATCGCAGCTCCCCTCCCCCAATCGAACGGAGCAAAGGCTTCGGCTCTGAATTCACACCAACAGCATCCTGCGGCGAAACGGCGCAAGATCCTGCCAGTGCAAAACAGCCAATTGGCTTTTAACTTCAACAACGCACCCACAGATGAGGAGGCGTCAGAGGCTCTGTCACAGATGATGAGAAGAGCCGCGTCCAAAAAAAATAGTGGGGGACAAGGGCGTGAAACCAAAATCTGAAAAAGACTGAATCGTCGACGCCTTTTGCTTCAGTCGAAACTGAACAGTCTTCTTCGGATGTCGAGGACTCTCACAAGGAAGGCACGGAAGATCAAGGGCACAAAACTGCCAAAGCCGCCGGCGGGGCGAAAAGGTAAGACCCCACCGGTTGAGTCAAATCTAAAAAAAAGGAGCGATTAGATGGCCAAACGACCGAACAAACAGGAAGCCGCAAGGCAGGCCGCAGCGGCGACACAGGGTCAAGGTGAGGGGAAGTGGATCCCCCTCGCAGATCTTCATCCACGGCCCACCAATGCGCGCAAGGTATTTGAGGAAAAGGCGATGGGCGAGTTGACAGAGTCCATCAGAAAGCGAGGGGTACTCGAGCCTTTGCTGGTGAGGCCCCGCCCTGAAGGCGGTTACGAAGTGGTTGCTGGAGAGAGACGACGGCGTTGTTCAGGTGAAGCGGGATTGACGGGAGTACCTTGCTGGGTAAGAGAGATGACTGATGATGAAGCCGAGCTCGCTGGCGCAGTTGAGAACCTCCAGCGTTGCCCACTTAACCCGATCGAAGAGGCAAGGGAATTTAAGCGATTGCTTCCACTCGCCGGCTCGGCCAGAAAACTGGCGAAGGAACTGGGGAAAGGTACAGACCCTCGGTACATTGCGGCAAGACTGCCACTCGCCGATGTAATTGACGAAGTAGCGGAGGACCTCCTCGCCGGTCACATCACGCTCCGTCATGCGTTAAGCATCGCTCGGGTGGGAAAAGAAGTCCAGATGGAAGCCCTTAAGGCATGCTACGCCTACGGATGGCAAAACGGCGAGCATGTGTCAGTAAGAGGCGAGCTTGACACGAGCCCTGAAGAACTGGACGAATGGATCGAGAAGAATCTGCATTTAGATCTCAGCCGCGCCAAATTCCCGCTTGATGATAAAGGGTTGCGGGAAGACAAACTCACTTGTCTGAAGTGCCCAGAAAGGACCGGGAACGACCCGCTCTTATTCGTCGACTTACCCAAGGAACAGGATCGGTGTACAAACCCGAAGTGCTTTTTCGACAAAACCACGAAATTTATCCGACTCGAGGCGCACCGGATCGCCCCCACTGGCTCCACAGAACCAGCTCCAATCATTTCACCACATAACTATGACACTCCTGAAGGGATGCTCAGCTGGGGTCAGTACGTTGCCCTGTCAGAAGACGAGGAGAAGTGCCAGACCGCCGAGCTCGCTGTCTACGGAGAGGGAGGGAGACTTGGAGATACACAGCTGATTTGCCGCAATCTGGAATGCCCGAAACATGCCAGGAAAGTTCACAGCAACGCATCCAATGGCTCAGAAGTCAACGGGAATCGGGCAAACACTGCTAGGGCCGTTCCCACAGCCCTGGAGAAAGCCGATCGATTACAGAAGAGGCTGAACATCAAGGTAAACGAGCTCTCGCGCATAGAAGTATTTCGCCAAGCTATAAAGACCTACACGCACCCCCAGCCGCGCGAGGACCGCAACGAGTTTGCTTATAAACTTTATTGGCTGTTACGAGGTGATGAACAGGACACAGTCGAAAGAGTCCTCGGCCAGCGACCGATAACCGAAGAAATCATCGAAGCGATGAGCGAAGAGGACTTGGCAGGATTCATGAAACTCTGCACCTATGCGGGCCGCGGGGCAAACCCCCACGGCGACCATGAGGTAAGCCAAGCCGGCGTAATCGAGCTAGCCAATGAACGCGGTATTAATTACAGGCTGATTGACGCTCGAATGCGGGTCGAAAAGTCGACTAAAGGACACATGGAGGCCCACAAGCTACACCTGAGACGGGTGGAAGAGGGCAAAGATGTTGAGCCCCCCAACGTTTACGGTGGTTCACCGATCTTCCTACTGCGAAAGCCACCCGGGGAGAAGGAAGAAGACACAGGAAACCTCGACGGGGAAGAAAATGAGCAAGCTGTTGAGGGCGAATACAATGAAGGCGACGATCCCGACTACCGCATCGAAGATTTGACCTACGAAGATTGGAAAGAAGGCGAGTCAGCTGAGAATCCCAACAATTAATCGCCGGAGCGTTCAAAAAAACTCGATACTACCTGATTACGTAGTATAATTCCGCGCAGAGTCTGCGCCGTGATCGAGATCGGTCATGGCGTAGATTCTGTGCAACTGCGCAAGAGCGGTCAAATAGTATGCAGCAATTGATTGAAAGCTGCAGCAATTGATTGAAAGCTTTCGATCGGCGCCGAACCCATTATATGCGCAATGCCCGCGAGGCCGGGGATGCGATCGATCATAAAATTTGCCTCGAAGCGCAGAATCGGAGGGTGAAATTTAGGACTTTTCAAACCTAAATGGCGAACAGTCAAAATATGGGCATCGCACACACAAAGGCAGATAGCGAGGACATAAATGAATAAGTTGGGGGCCAGCGCATTACGATATGCGGAGTTAAATTGGCCCGTTTTTCCCATACACACTCCGACCGGAAACGCAGCCAAGCCCTGCTCATGCAGGAGAGTGACCTGTCAGCGCTTCGGCAAACACCCATGCCATAGAAATACTTGCAATAAGAGGGGCAAACATCAATGCCATCAATCTGTCTGCGATAGCGTCGGCAAACACCCTCGCACGAAAAACGGAGTGCATGACGCCTCAACCAACCCGGTGAAAATTCAAGAGTGGTGGGACATCTGGCCGGACGCGAATATCGGCGTCGCTACAGGTAAGGGTGCAGGCTTCTTCGCTCTCGACGTCGATCCACGAAAGGGTGGCGCCATATCGCTGGCTTCCCTCGAGGGGAAACACGGCAAGCTGCCGCAGACCCGAACTGCAGACACCGGAGGCGGGGGCGTCCACTATCTCTTCAAGTGTCCGGATTTTCTCGTGAAGAGCTCTGGGGGAGAGCTGGGGCCTGGCTTGGACGTGAAAGGAGAAGGTGGGGCGATAGTCGTCGCGCCCTCACTTCACACCAGTGGCAGGCGGTACCGCTGGAGGAACGGCGCGCCGATCGCGGATGCGCCCAAGTGGTTACTGCGGTTGTTGCGAGAGGCGCAAAACCAACGGTCGAGCACAGGCGCGGCAGTGGGCGACGCCATACCTGAAGGCCAGCGCAACAACGCGTTAACAAGCCTGGCTGGAACGATGCGCCGACGGGGAATGGGATTTGATGCCATTGAGGCCGCACTGCTTGTCACGAACAGTCAACAATGCAATCCGCCGCTCGGCGAAGACGAGGTCCGAACCATCGCCTCCAGTGTATGCAGATATAAACCTTCCGTTGAATTGGCTCTTCCAAGGCAAACAGCCGCTCCCAGGAATCCCTATCAACAGAGGCAAAAGAAAGTGAAGGCTGACCACCATGCGGCTTAAACATTCGCTATGTCGACACTTCTTCGGGTAGTAACGAATCAGACAAATGGACTCAGATCTTACACCTACAACTAACTCAAGAGAGAGCGACCAAAAGCGCAGCGAGGCAAACACGCGCTCCACGCTATTGGCGGCGATCATTCTGCCATCCACAGCTTCTTGGCCCACAGCCGGCAGACATCCTTCGAAGATCGCCAACGGCGCAAAGACCATCAGAAGAAGGTCGAGGCCCGGATTCGAGCGTGAGGACTCATGGCGATGTCATCGAAAAATGGCCCGGATCCAAGTTAATTACAGGCGCTTCGGCTTCGCATTCGGCAAGACGTTCGCCGCCGTGAAGGACTATCGGTCGGAGAGGTCGCCGGCACCGACCGCGTCCTTCGGCGTGACGCTCAAAGCGCGGCGTGATGAACGCGAGATACTCAAACTCATCGGGGCTGAAATTCTAAAACGAATACCACGATAAAACGGAGGAGCGAATATGGCACAACAGCAGATACAAATGATCCCGATCGATTTACTGGACCCGCATCCCAACAACCCGCGCGGGCCGGTGGACCCAGCCTCGGTCGAGGATTTGGCAGCCTCAATACGCGAGAAGGGAATCCTCGAACCTCTGCTTCTCGCGCCGGTAAGGAACCGGGCGCAGAACTGGAAGATCGATCGATACGTGACGGTCGCCGGACATCGCCGGCGCGCGGCGGCCAAGCTCGCCGGCCTGGTCGAAGTCACGGCGATCGTCCGTGACCTCTCGCCCGCCGAGCAGGAAGAGGTGATGCTGGTCGAAAACCTACAACGCGAGGACCTGACGCTCCTGCAGGAGGCGCGGGCGTACAAGCGGCTGATGGAGCAGCATGGGCTCCCACAGACCGACGTCGCCCGGCGCACAGGAATTGATAAGGCCCGGGTCCAGAGCCGCCTGTCAATCCTCAAGCTTCCGGAGGCCCTGCAGGGCCTCTTCGAAGGGCGCGACATGCCGATCACAGCCGTCCCTCTACTCCTTAAAATCGAGCATCCGGACCGCCAGGAACGCCTGGCGCAGATGATCTTCTCGCGCAAGCTGACAGTACCAAAGCTCAAAGAGATGATCGAGAAAGAGGCCGAGGCGAAGGAGACAGACCAGGCCGTGGAGAAATCTCGCGGCAAGAAGCCCGCCCGTCAAGAAGCGCGGCGCGCTGAGGCTTTCTACTCGCGCCGCGACGCCGTGGCGGACCTGGAGCGGCTCAACGGCGCCACGCTGAAGTATTCAGACGTGCTCGCGGCGCTCAACAGAGTCTGCAACAACTGCGGAATGGGCGCGCACAACGAGATCTGCGCGGCATGCCCACTTCCTCAAATGATCAGCAACCTTGTGAGGGTCAATGCGTCAGAGAACACATAGAGAGGGCTGGTGGACGAAGGCGCGCGTGATCGAGGGAATGCGCCGCTTCTACCTCGATCACAAGTTCGCGCCGACGTCCACCCAAGAATACCACCTGCTGGCGAAGGGGACCGGCAAAAGTTACTCCGGAGTCGGGAACCCTTACCCCTCGTTCAACGGTGTGTTGAAGTACTTTTCGAGCTTCCGGGAGGCCTGGACGGCCGTCGGGATCGAGGTCAACCGAGACTGGGAGCCCTGGACGTCTGACGAGGACCATTTCATCGTCGAGGGCGCCGGGATCTTCACGCGCGCGGAACTGGCCGAGGCTCTCAATCGAACCCAAAACGCCGTCCACCGGCGGCTCTACGACTTAGGCGTCAACACGCGCAACGCCCGCGGCTGGACCTTCCACCGCGTAATGAAGGTGACCGGCTGCCCTGACTACATACTCAGGCGCTATGCCAATCGCGGCGAACTGCCGTATTTCCGCGGAACGCGGCTCTTATACATCGACCCTGCCGACTTACTTGTGGTTAAGGAGATCGATTGGTGTAACCCGCCCGACGAGTTGGCCGAGGCCGTTCGCAAATCCTTGATGAGCCGCTTAGTGAAAATCCTGAGCGGGCAGGACTGGCGCGCCGGCAGGCTCTATCAGATCCATAAGGCCAACACGACGGATAAGAGACATCATAAGCGCAACCCACCGCCGGCAACTCCGAAGCCGAACAGAATCGACGTCGGCGACTGGGTCGAGCTTGTGAATAAGGCAGCGAAGAAGCTCTCGAATGCTTCGGGACTTAAGAGTCGGGTCGGCCTGGTCCACGTGGTCTACTGGTCAGCCTACGGGGCGCAATCGAATCATAGGCGCGGCCATGGCGACGGCGGGGCCTGGGTCGCGCGCGTCGAATTCAAAGGCAGTAGCGAGAAGAATCTGCCGCGGCTACAGCGAGTGTTGCCGCTCGACGCGCTGCGGATTTCATCTAAGCGCCAAAAAACAATACCGAAACCCGAATAGCCTGCATTACAAGATAGAGAGAGTGGAAATGAAAAGATTAAAATTAGTGATCGTGGCATGCGGCAATAAGAAGCAGGACTGCACGGCGCGGGCAAGAGATATGTACACAGGCGAGTACTTCAAGGCCTGCTTTGCTTACGCACAGACCCTCGCGCCAGATCAATTCATAATGATTCTGTCAGCAAAATATGGGTTGATCGGATTGCACCGTTTGATCGAGCCCTACAACATTAAGATGGGTGACAAGGAATCAATCAGTGAGGACTTGGTCAAGAAACAGGTCGACTACTACGAGCTGCTGAACCGAGATGTAATAGTGGTTGGCGGAGCAAAGTATGTGGATCTTTGCCGAACAATCTGGCCGGATCTACAGGCGCCTCTTAACGGCAAGGGCGGGATCGGAGAACAAATGAAGTGGATCAAGGAATCGATTGATGAAATTAAACCCTGACCAAGCGTGCGTATTTCCGAAGATCACCATATCAGCGGCCGACACCGTCTGGCGATCCATCGAAAACCCGCGTGAGGGGAAAAACGGCGAGCGGGAAAGTTAAGCGGCGCAAACTGTCACGGATCGAGAAATAACTTGCCATCGAGGGTGATATGATCATCAAAACCATCGTCAATCCCGAAACGAATCAGTCGATCGAGGTTTATTCTTGGTCAATTATACTCCGCGACATCTTGAAGAAACTCCACGAGAAAGAGATTAAAGGCGCCCGCGCCATTTCATGGGCGCTGCTCAGCGACGAGGAGTCTCAGGCCCACCTTGAAGAGGATCTGGAAGCGCCAGGTGATTCCAGTGAGACGAGTTTTGCTCTCAACATCGTTGAGAACGCTTTGGACTGGAGACTTGGAATGGCAGTCCTGGGATTCATCAAGGGCTTCGTCGCGAAGAAGAGGCTCCCATTGCCATTTGAGGTCTCGTGCTCCAACCACGGCGACGTTTTTATCATCACGAAAAGCGGGAAGGTTCTGAAAATGTAGCGGAAGGCAGCGGGCAGAAGAGCCTTGGCGACTTTTCGACAAGGCAGTGTCTAGAGAGAGTCCGTAAATACAACCCCAAAGGGAAAGGAGAATCAAACCAGTGAATCTACAAATCATTCAGGCAAAGCCCAATCCAGGAGGCAAAGGGAAGGCTCAAGTTTCTGCTTCCCAACTTTTCGGAGAATGGGTAGACGTGAAGAATACGGGGGAAGAGGCTATTAACCTCTCGGGCATACAGCTCCGCCATGCGCATTTCGATAATGATTGTCACACCACAAGCCAGTTAGAGCTTTATTGGATCGGAAAGAACAATAGTGATCTGCTCAATCCGGGTCAAATCCTACGGATACACGCCGGACGCCAAGAAGATGCCCACCTCATGTCGGCGGAAGATCAAGCTGGGGCTGACTGGCACAGTTATGCTGAAACAGACAACTTCATTTTGAACAATCGCTGCGGCGACAAAATCGTCCTTAGCTGGCAGGGCACAGACAATCAGATCCACCAGGATTGGGCCTGCTTCGCGCCAGATCCGGCCGAAAACATGATTCTGAAACGATCCGGCAACCTCCTTGCCCAGACCTACAAAGAAGACTAAATCAAGTTGAGTCGCGTTGATGGAGAACGAGCGAATTCGAAGGCGTGATTCAATCCAAGGGTAACGAGTAATGAGAGCCCTGGTGATCAACTGCTCAAAACCACATTACAACCTCGGAGCGCATAAGCTGGCCGACTGGCTGCGCTCTGAGGGGTATGAGGTCGAAACTTACAGTGGTGATCCAGGGCTTTTTACAGCCGGCTACGATCTGGTCTGTCTTTCAGTCATCTTCAGTTGGCACGCGCCGATCGCGCGCGAGATCGCGCTGAGAGTGAAGGGTAATTCTGAAGTCTGGTGTGGCGGACCGGGAATGGCGGCGCTTGGCAATTGGTGGAAGAAGGAGACGGGGCTAGATGCGGTCATGGGCCTCGACCAGAGATTCGAGAGGCAGCGGGGCGATTACCTGATGTGCTTCGCTTCTCGGGGTTGCCCGGTCAATTGCTGGTTTTGCATCGTGCCCAAAATTGAGGGGCAAGCGTTCACCTTTGATTACGGCTTTCGACCGGCGCCGATCCTCTGTGACAACAACCTAAGCGCGTTACCTCCCGAGTTTCAGCAATACATTATCAACCGGTATGAGGAAAGTGGGGTCAAACTCCGCGACGCAAACAGCGGATTCGAGCCGCGCAGCTTTGACGAGTATTCTTTTCAACGCTGGCGCTCAATCGTCCCGGTCTGGCGCTTTGCCTTCGATGAAATGTCCGAGGCCTGTGAGGTCGAACGGATGATGAAGGTTTTGAGCAGCGTTCGATCGCGGTTGAAACAAGTTTACGTCCTGATCGGCAACGAACCAATTGGGGCTTGTTATGAACGCGCATTGAAGGTGATCGAGTGGGGTGGCGAGCCATACTGTCAGCCGGTGACCGCGCTCAACACTCTCACCAAGACGCCAATGGTCCGCCACGATTGGACGCTCGAAAAACTGCGTGACTTTTGCCGCTTTTTCAACCGTCGGCTCTGGAAGATGATCGAGTTGAGTGAATACAGGAACCGAAAACACGAGCCTGCGCCATTCGCGTATATGTCTGGCTCTTAACAAATCGTTTCAAAACTAAAGAGAGGTGAAGTATGCCAATAGGGAACACCCTGTATCACAAGCACAATGCGAAAAATGGTTTCAGGGAAAGATCGTGCGGACAACAACCGAGCTTCACAATGGTCGAATAGTTATACCCGAGGGCACCCATTTGACCATTCAAGGAAAGTCATCGGGGTTTCTCTTACATGGGATGCCCTGCGACCACTGCGGTGTGAAAGTGATTATTAGCAAGGTCACCCCTTGTGCTGTCGAATTCGTCGAAAGGGAAGATGAAAAACCTACTGGCCAGAACTCTTAAAACTCGGATTACGGGAGGGGAATCGAAATGAGGATTTGGCAAGTATACGGTGGCAGCAAGACGGCGAAAGATGCGGCGCAGGAGTTCGCGCGCTCGTACTGGGCTGAGGCCCGAAAAATCACAGGCTTTAAACCCGATGGCACGTTTAAGGTCATGCGCGGCCTGCGCACGTATCGCGTGTTTGAAGACGGCGATTTGTGGGTAGTTGAAGTGGTAGACGACCCGTCCAGGAAAGGAGGCTGAATCGCATGCGTGGCGTTGCCGTGACCGGCCCAGGTTTTACCCGCGAGACGCGTCGGCAGCTAGGCGCGCTCACTCGCCGGGATGACCGTCGGGCGTCAGCTTGCACACCAAGTTAAAGGCTGAGGAAATTCAAAATGGAATGCGCAACCAGTATGCATGCAAATATAATGCACATTGTCACAGATGAACGAATGGGCGCCATCGCCTATTTCGAGTGCGGAGGCTGGAATTATTGGGCAAATTTGCGCAGGGGCGAGGGCGGACAAAAATGCGAAGGTTGCTTCAGAAAGCCCCAGCAAGAAACCGAGAAGAAAAAAGAGGGTCCTCGGCATTTAGGGCTGAAAGGAGGGCGGGGTGAGCACATTCAACTGGGAAGATGAAGGATTCAGTAGCTATACCGAGGCGGTAAGTAGACTATGCGTCTGTAAGCACAAACTCTCAGAACATCTTGGCGGGTATGATGAAGATGAAAGTTGTGCCCGCCGGGATTGTGGCTGCCTGCGATTCGCAGCCTGCGCTGCCTATCGTCGATTTCAACCCTGGAGGATGATTTCAAGCTCAAAAGCCGAAGATCCCAAAAGAGTAGCAAGAGAAACCATGCCAATTTTGAGGAGAAACCCCACACCCCATCACCATCAGCCTGGGACAAAAGGTATGTGATCCTCGCTTGGACCGAACAATCCCCCAAGGGCCATCTCACAAGTTAATCAATCCCAGCAAGCACCCGCCAACATGAATTCGTCAGCCTCCTACACTACTACCTAAACTGATACCATTGCGCTTTCCAAGACCTACGCGATCGAGTACAATAAAAACTCAGGTAGGAAAGATTGAAACGGGCTGCCAAATAACTCGTGAAAAAGCCGTCAAGATTCATGAGTAAAGCCAGGTTAAATATAGCCGCCCTCACTAAATTACTTAAGAAAAATCCACACCTTAAGCTGAAGCAAACCGGAGGGCCGCCTTTCCCCTCAGGCAAGGAGGAAAAAGCTCAGGGGGTGAGTACTTCATACTCTCGCGCCGCCGGCGGACGGCGCTCCGACCTAGGCAACAGATATTTTCGATCAAGATGGGAAGCGAACTATGCTCGCTATCTCAATTTACTGATCGCTCAGAAACAGATTCTCGCATGGGATTATGAGTGCCAGACGTTTTACTTTGAGAGCATCAAGCGTGGCGTGCGGTCGTACACTCCTGACTTCAAGGTCACTCTTTCCGACATGAGCCATGAGTGGCATGAGGTTAAAGGTTGGATGGATGACAAGAGCGCGGTCAAATTAAAGCGTATGGCGAGGTTTTATCCGGCTGAAAAAGTCACAGTTATCGACGATGCCTGGTTTGAGCAGGCGTATAAGACTGGCCTTGATAGGTGTATTCCCAACTGGGAACGTGACACTTGACATGAGAAGCGAGCAAGATCGAGTGCTCTCAGATAAAGGGGCGCTCAGGGCAATATGCTGTGAAGCTTGGGATAGACGGGTCAAACCGTTGACAGCAACTATTAAACGATCACACCCGAGGAATTGATGCGCAAAGCGAAAGAAGCCACAACTCGTAAGAACAATCATCAACCTGAGAACAATGCCGACGGCGGGAGGTTGGAAAAAGCATTGATCAGCATTCTGACGGCGATTGGGTTGGCGGCGAAAACCTGCCCACTTCAGATTGCTTCGATAATCATCTTGTCATTTAAGCTAATAGCTATTCTGCGCTGCACACCTGTTCCCATCAGTTTGCTCGGATTGGCTTTCGTAGCCGGGGGAGGAATTGGCATCGTGGAATGGTGGTGTTTGGGAAAGCACCAAAAGGGGGTTGCTAACTCCAGCAATCCCCAACAAGAATGAGGCGATTTGCACGGAATTCGATTCGATGGATCGAAAGATTTGATCGTCTGCTTTGATTTTGATCTTGAAGAGGAGAAGGGAGGGGAACTCCAGCAGTTCGGGCTCCCCTCCCTTTTTCTCGTACTGCCCGCACCAAGCGCAGCGCCTGCCGACAGGGAAATATCAATCAGGACTAATTAGACTCCGAACTCACCACCGGGCAATCGATAAAAGCGCAAAATCCTGAAATCCAGTGGTAGCCCCTCACACGTAAAAGCAGTCAGAGACGGGAGACGTATTTACGTCGCCATACTGGCCTGTAAGCGTCTACCGTATCCGCTTGATGGAGACAATCCGGCTAGAGTACATGGGGCCTCTCCTCCAGGTTGTCATCAATCAGGCGTTGACAAGGGAGAGGGATATCAGCAGCTCGGATGTCCCCTCCCGACAATACTCTCCAACTACCTGTCGCCAATTTCTCAACAGATCAACACCATCGAACACTCCAATACCCAGTCCAACCGCAACCACATCCACCTACTTCCAACCTCGGGTCAGCTGACCTAATACCGGAGCAATCCGCAGAGGTACCTAATTACGTACATAGCTGACGAAGACCGTTGCATAAACATTTAAAGTTGCGGATCAGTGATGAGAGAATCTCCAGGTTCAGCGAGCAAATACCCACGTCAAACACCCGCCACCAAACCTAAATGCTTTGGTGGGGGCTTGGGAGATGTGAACAAGCCCGTTTGACCAGACCCAGCCAGGGGTCGAGAGTTCGCTCTCGATCTATCGGGCTACGTTAAGTCCGTGATCACACCTAC
>WNFU01008771.1_pt1 | contig 23680 bp, 21 predicted proteins | sample 5400121 | NCBI WGS metagenome assembly WNFU01 (sample SAMN13153360, study PRJNA577476) | soil metagenome | isolation source: 100 cm soil or saprolite under grassland replicate 1 | place: USA:California | collected 2016-06-15
TGAAGGACTTCCTAGCGACGGGCAAGAAGGGTGCGGGCGCCATCACTGGGGCGCGCATCTTCCTGCCCCGCAAGGGGCAAGCACCGCGGCAGGAACAAGCCCCGGATCCTGCTCTTTAGCTCGAGGCAGCCCGCACCCAACGCCCCATGGTGAAAGAGAGGAGCCGGGATGTCCAGGCGGACTTGACTTTCATCCGTAGTGATCCACGTACACAGCGAGGACGCGCTGTAGGTGGCGGCTGTCGAGGATGAGGATGTGGTCGAGGCACTCTCTTCGAGCACTGCCGATCCAACGCTCCGCGACAGCGTTCGCCTTCGGCGCTCGGACGGGCGTCCTCACAACGTTGAGACCCTCAGTCCGGAAGACCTCATCGAAGGGCCCACAGAACTTCGAGTCCCGGTCCCGGAGCAGGGTGTGCTTGTCCTCGAGGCATTCGGTGAACGCGAGGTTCCGGGCCTGCTGGGTGACCCAAGCCGAGTCGGGTCGGCTGGTCGTGCCGGCGAGATGGACCCGCCTGGTCGAGAGCTCGATGAAGAACAGGACGTAGAGGGTCTTCAGGAACACAGTCTCGATCGTGAAGAAGTCGCAGGCCAGCACTCCCCTACCCTGCGCTCGCAGGAACTCGGCCCAGGTGGGACCCGTCCGGCGAGGCACGGGCCCGAGGCCAGCTCGGCGCAGGATCCGCCGGATCGTGCTCGCGCGACCCGGATTCCGAGCTTGCGGAGCTCTCCTTGGATTCTCACGCATCCCCACCTCGGGTTCTCCCTGCCGAGGCGGGTGATGAGGTCGACGGTCTGGGAACTGAGAGGCGGTCTGCCAGGTCCTCGTCGACGGTAGGTCCACTTCCGCCTCACGAGCTCGCGGTGCCAGCGGAGGAGAGTCTGGGGCGTAACCATGAACGAGGCCCAACGCTCACGCGAGAGGGCGCGGCTCGCCGCGGCTAGCAAGGCCCGGTCTCGGTCTTTGAGCTCTGGACGGCGAACCGATCGACGGAGCACTCTCACCTGGTGGCGGAGGACGGCGTTCTCCAGCTGGAGCTGCGACTCGCTCCCGCGGCCGGTAAGCGCGCCGACGAGACGGACGAGCATGAAGTAAATGAACGATCCCAAGGCGCGAGGATGCTACCTGCCAGCGTCAATCAGACCGGAAAACTGGGATTTGGAGCCCCACCGGCCTGCTGCTTCGCACTCACCGAGCCCGTCACGACAAGCTGAAGGAGTTCGGAGCCCTGGCCAACCCCGGTGGCAGGCCGAGGAGGAGCGCCCAAGATGTCGCATAGGTACCGGAGCCATTCCGGGACACGGGTACTGAGACTTCACAAAACCCGCAGGTAGACGCCCTGCTCTGCCGCCTTCCGGCCCGACACGCTCTCCATTACAACGGGAACCGGCCCCACCGTGGTCTCGAGCTGGCCGTACCCGAGCCCTCGGCAACCGAGCCTGAGCAACGACGGCGCCGTGAGGTGTCGCGCTCGTCTCGGCGGCTTGATCCGTGAATACGTCCGCGAGGTTGCATGACGTGAATAAATGCACCCTCAGGGCGAGCAGATCGTTCATCTAGGCGAGCAGGCTCCGGAGCTCATCCATGGTGAACGCCCGAAGCGTCTCCGTTATGGCGTTCCCGCGCTCGGCCACCACCATCAAGAGCTTCGCCGCCGTCTCATCATCAGGCGCCTCAACCACGGCGACCTGGTCGAATCGCCCCATCGTGAGCCAGTTCCCGATGCTTCTGCCACCCAGGGCCTCGATTCGCTTGTCCACTTCGGCCACGCGGTCGGGCACCGAGCTTGCCTTGGCCCGGCCCTGGTCCGTCCATTTGACGAGCGAAATATAGACCGGCATCACAGTCTCCTTTCCAGCCGACATCCGGACTGTGTCACCTCCGCCCGACCCCTGCAACGCCGGACCCGCCGGCGGGTGGATGTCCTCAGAGTGGCGCCCAGACCATCCACGACGCCTCGGCGCTCGTCCCCAGCACTTCTCGCGCCCCCACACATCGCACACCGCACAATCCCCATCAGGCAACTCCATTCGAACAGTTGCCAGGCCGTTCCACATCAGAGCCGAGCTGCTCGTTCATCGGTTCAAGCACCTTCCACTCCGAGCTCTTCGGGTGGCACGTCCGGTCGATGCCCGAGATGGGCTAGGGCATGTCGGGCGGTACTGTGAAGGGGAGGGCGATCGGCTCGGGTCCAACGAGCAGCCCGCTGGTGGAGTCCACGATCAGGTTCGACGGATCGTGAAGCAGCAGAAGACGTTGAGCCGTTAGGTGCTCGAGTCGAAGATCCCTCCGTCCGTCGGTCGTCACGAACAGCTAGGTGACGAGCCCGCCGAATACGACCAGCGCCGTCGCGCCGAACCACGACCGCGTCTTCGCGTTCACCCCGCGCGAAGCTCCTTCTGCCAGAACTCCCAGGCGAACGCGACCCGCATCCCCGCCCGCTCGTACAGACGGGTCGCCCCCGTCAGATTCTCCGAGTCCACGCCGAGCTCGGCCCGAGGGATGCGGCGACGATGGAACTCGCCGAAGGCGGCGTGGAGCAGCGCGAGCCCGATCCCCTGCTTTCGCCACGGCCGCCGAACCGCTAGGTCGACGACGAGCGCCGTGCCGGCGGCCCGCGGGCTCGTCGGCTTGCAACTGGCGACGGCCACGACCTCGTCACCCTCGACCGCCAGGAACCACAGTCTCGGATCGAAGCCCGCTCCCGCTCCCTCTATGCCGAAGTGGCGCCACTGGTCGAAGGTGGGGAACCCCTGCCCCCAGTGGTCCGCGAACGCCTCGGAGAGCGCCGCGTACGCCCGGGCGTCGTCCGTCCCCGGCTCGAACGTGCGGATCCGGATCCCGACCGGAAGGCTCGGCGGAGGCGGCGGGGTCGCCAGCTCGATCCGCATCATCCAGAACGTTCGCGCGTAGGCGTAGCCGAGCGCCTCGAAGAGCCGGCGGGCGGGATCGTTGTCGACGATGCGCGGGGCCTGCAGAACCACCTGGTCGCCCGGCGGGGCGAGATGCACCTTGTCTCGTGCGCGCTCCTCGGCGAGCCGAAGGAGCCACGCGCTCAGCCCACGCCCCCACAGACGGGGACGCACGTAGACGGCGGCATCGATCTCGGTGTACGGAGCGATGTCCACCCACAGCTGCAGGAGGCCCGCGGGGTTCCCCTCGCCGTCGAGGAGCAGGGCGTCGTCGTGCGGTCCATTCCTGCCGGGTGCGGTGAGCTCATCCCGGAGCTCTTCGGCGGTGGTCCAGGGCTCGCCGACCTCGGCGACCATGGTCTCGTTGATGAGTTCCGCGAGCGCGGGGGCGTCCTCGACCGACGGCGGTCGCAGCTCGAATCCGTCCGGGATCCGTTCGGTCACCGACATGCAAGACGCCCCCCCACGCGGAGGCAGGGAGCTTACCCGCGGTCCGCTGTCTCGTCTCCGTCGCCCGCTGCGAATCCCAAGGTCAAGCGCATGATCGCAGTTTCTGACCCCTACACCTTCGCCGATAGAACCGCCGTGACGATGAAGCGCCCCGCTGGAATCCCTGGGGACCAAGGTTGGAGGAACGCTGGAGTCGCTGAACGGGGTGTTCCCTCCTGGAAGAGGTCGTCTTCCCTCGCATGGAGTTCCGGGTGTTGGGGCTGCTCGAGTCCCCCGGAGGCCCACCTTGTCGGCTGGGCACCCACGGAAGACCAGGTCGGGTGAGAGGGAACTGATCCACCGTGCAAGGCGCCGCTAGGCGGGAGATCTTGCCTGTTCGAGGCGGGACCGTGCGAGTCGGATCAGGTCGTCGATGTCGAGCGCCAACACGCGGACGACGTCGCCGCGGGCCGTGTAAGCGAGCCGCGCTCCGTCTGGACTGAAGGCGATCTTGCCTTCGGGCACAGTCGCACTGTTCGACAGGCCGGCGGCGTCCGTCGCGACCGTCACGACCGGTTCGATGATGTGCCCGTCCCAGAGCCTCACGGTGCCGTCCGAGGAGCTTGTCGCTATCGTCATCCCGTCTGGGCTGAAGGCGACGTCCTCGACCTGCCCGAGGCTCCGGAGCTCTGTCGCCAGCTCACGCCCGGTGCGAACGTCCCAGAGGCGGAGGCTCCCATCGCTCGCACCGGTCGCGAGGACGCGGCCGTCCGGGCTGAAGGAGAGAGCGTTCACGACCCCCGTCTTCATTTGAACGTACGAGCTGTCCTCGAGCTGCCACACGCGGACGTACGTGAAGCTCGATCCGGCGACGGATCGTCCGTCTGGGCTGAACGCGACAGCCTTGCCTGCGTTCGCGTCGGCCTGGTAGTAGGGCAACGTCCGAAGATGGCCTCCGGTCCCCGCATCCCACAGGTGAACCGGGTTGTCGTTGGCGAACATCGCCGTCGCGACGACGTTGCCGTCCGGACTGAAGACGGCTTCGGACACCCAGAAGCCCAACGACCGCCCCGGTGCGGCCCGCCAGAGCTCGGAGCCGGTCACCGCGTCAGAGAGCCAGAACGTTCCGTCCGAGCTGGCGCTCGCGATCCGCGACCCGGTTGGATCGAACGCGACCGAGTTGATTGACCCGCCGTGGCCCTGCACCAGCGTCTCTGCCCGACCGGTCGCGGCGTCGTAGACCCGGACGTTCCCCTCCTCGATCCCCGTCGCGAGTGAGCGCCCATCGGGCGAGAAGTCGACCGCCCCGGAACCCGGCACGGTCAACAACTCACCACCGCCCTGGCGGCTGATGTCCCAGATCTTCACCTGGCCATCGTCGCTCGCGGTTGCGAGCCTGGTCCCATCGGCGTTGAAAGACACGCAGCTCACCTCGGCTGTATGCCCGCCCACCGTGATGGACGGCTCGGCGCCGTCGGGCGTGAGCCTCCAGACGATCGCGGTGCCGTCCGTCATGCCGGTCGCGAAGAACGGTCCATCGGCGAAGCCCACGCTCCTGAAGCTTCCCGAGGGCGGGTACAGGGAGAGCAGCCTCTCACCGGTCCGAGCGTCCCAGAGGACCACCCGGTCCGTTGTCAAGGTGGCAACCATCGAGCCGTCGCGGCTCCACGCACCCGCTTGAGCCTCGACCTGTGGGCTCGCCGCCAGCGTGAGGACGTCGGCTCCGCCGTTCGGGGCCAAGGGGTCCACGATGACCGGGGCAAGCGGGCCATCCCACCATGCGTCGCCGATCAGCAGCCGGTCGCCATCGGGGGAGAACGCCAGCGGGGCACCCCCCTCGAGCACGTTCGCCTTCTCGCCCGTTCGGGTATCGAACACGTACGTCATGCCATCTGCGTCGATGAACACCAGGAGCCGTCCGTCCGGACTGAATCGATGTCCCAGTCCGGCAGCGATCCGGTCTAGCTCGGCTCCGGTCACCGTGTCATACAGGTACGTGTGCCCGTCGACGTCGTCCCAGTCCGATGTGGCGAACCGCCTCCCATCTGGGGTGAACGCGACTCCGGCACCTCGGCCCTGCCCGGCGGCGTTCCGGATCACCTCGCTCGAATCGGCGTCGAGGACGCGGACAGGCGTTTCGCCACCCTCCTGGTAGCCCTTGGCGCCCGCGATCAACAGGCGCCTCCCGTCGTCGCTGTACGTGGCCGAGTATCCGGGCACGGCGGAAACGAGCCGATCCGCCTGCAGTGCGAGGTGAAGCGCTTCCGTCGCCTCCGGAAGAGCGGTCCAGTCGACGCCATACGTCGTGTCCACGGCCTGGAGCGCCAGGTTGAGGCTCCGCGCGGGGTCGACGTCGAGGCTGTCGACGGCAGCCGCGGCGAGTTCTCGCGCGGTCGCGACCCTCGCCTCGCGCTCAGCTTGCCGTCCTCGGTCCCCCGCCACAACGGCGAGGCTCGCCGCCACCAGCGCGCCGATCACCAGCACCGCGACGAGTCCGCGAAGGCGGTTGACGGAGCGGCGCCGTAGCCTTGTCTCCCGCTGTCTTCGTGCCTCTTCTGCCCGACGTTGGGCATCTCGCTCCGCGAGGCTGGCGTCCACGTACTCGCGCGCCAGCGCCGTAAGCGCAAGGTCGGTCCGAGATGTCCAGGCCTCGATCTGCTCGAGCCGCGATCCGCGCAGGAGGAAGCTCGGATCGCGATCGCCGCCGTCCCACTCCGCCGCATCGTTCTCGAGCCCTCGGTCAGTCCGCAGGTCGTCCTGGGCCTCATCGATCCAGCCCGCGAGCCGCCCCCATCCCCCAAGCAGCGCCTCATGAGCAACCTCCACGGTCGGTGCCCGCGTGACCGGGTCGCGGTCGAACGAGACCAAGCGGGAAGCACCGAGCGCATCGGCTACCGAATCGATCGGTCGTCCATCCACATGGACGGATGCGAGCTCTGCCCGCTGGACCCGCCGCCGCGTCTTCACCGGGTCCTCGCCGAGCGCGACCAGTCGCAGGAAGAGCTGGCGCACGCACTCCTGGCCCGTGGCGTCCAGCCCTCCGTGGAACTCGTCGGCCCGGCGCGCAAGCGCACCGGACATCCCCCCGATCGCCCGGTATGCGTCGAGCGTGAGCTCGTAACCACGACCATATTCGAACGACTCCGTGAGCGCGTACTCCAGCAGGGGCAGCGCGCCGGGACGATCGGCGAACTCGGCCGAGGCCTCGGCCACGAGCGCCGGCTCGACCGTCACACCGACCGCCTCGGCCGGGCCGGCGACGGCCAGCCCGAGGTCCTGCGGCGAGAGAGGCGGCACCGTGTGCGCGCGGCAACCAAGCAGCTCCCCGAACCCCGGATACGCGAGCGGGCGGTCATAGAAGTCGGCCCTGAGGGTCACGACGAGGCGCAGCCGGGATCGAGGGTCGGCGACGGCGCCCGCGAGCTCCCTGAGGAAACGCGTCCTCACGCCATCATCATCGATGAGGGTGAAGAGCTCCTCGAACTGATCGACGACGAGTACCAGCTCCGAACCGGGTGCGGGGAGAACGCGTTCGACGGCGTCGACGAGCCCTCGCTCGTCGCGCCTCAGTTGATCGGCGAGGCCGGACGGTGCGTCGACCGAGATCTTCAGCAGCGCCGCCTCCAACTCGTCGAACGGTTCGTATCCAGGCGTCATCTCGGTGAAGAACCATGACTCCGACCCTGGCAACGCGCCGGCGCGGAGCGCCGGAACCAGGCCCGCGAGAACCACCGATGACTTCCCACTGCCGCTAGGCCCGACCACGCCGAGGAAACGAGATCCCTCGACGTGCTCGGCGAGTCGGGCCACGAGCTGTCCGACGAGTTCCTCCCGCCCGAAGAAGTCCTCCATGTCGGCCTCGGAGAAGGCGCGGAGGCCCTTGTAGGGGTTGCGGACACCCACATCTCCGTCCACCACGCGTCGCGGGAGACCACCGAGAACCGCGTTCGCAGCGACCGAGAGATCGAGGACGTCGGGGTATCGATCGGCGGGCTCCGTCGCCGTCGCGCGGCCGATGATCTCGTCGATCGCAGCCGGCAACCCGGGTCGCGCCGCGGCGACCGGTGGAATCGGCCCGTTCCCTTCTCTCTCAGACCCATCGGTGGGCGAGTCCCCGATGGCGCGCCGGCCCGTCAGGCACTCGTACAGGACGAGCCCCAGGCTGTACGTGTCCGCCCGCTTCGTGGGTGTCTCGCCCCGAGCCTCCTCGGGAGACAGGTAGTACGCGATGTCCCCCGGCCGCCCTTCCCGCAAGGTACGGGCGGTGGCGAGGTCCTGCGCGATCCCGAAGTCCGAGAGGTACGTGTTCCCTTCCTCGTCGAACAGGATGTTGGCGGGCTGCACGTCGCGGTGCACAACCCCTAGTCGATGCGCCGCCGCGAGGGCGTTCGCGACGTCGTCGATCACCTGGGCGGCGCGATCCGGCTCCAGCGGGCCCTCGGAGGCCAGGAGTTGGCGAAGGTTCCCCCCGCGGAGGTACCGCATCACGAGGTAGGCGCCGCCGGGGTCCCGCCAGTAGTCGTAGACGGGCACGATGTGGGGATGCTCCACACGAGCCACAAGCTGGGCCTCGGCCGCGAAGCGGCGGATGAACTCCGGGTCGTTGGCAAGCCGCGGGTGGACGATCTTGACCGCGACCTCGCGCCCCACCTGCGGCTGGAACGCCCGGTGCACTGCGCCGAAGCCTCCCTCTCCCAGGAGCTCGAGGAGCCGGTACCCGCGCAGGGGCTCACCGCCGAGGTCGAGCGCGACATCCTGCCTGAGAACCTGCTTCTGGATGTGCTGAAGCTCGGGAGATGGATCGATCCCGAGTTCTGCGGTGAGCACCTCACGCGCTCGCTGGTAAGCCGCGAGCGCGTCACCCTGGCGGCCCGAACGGTACAGGGCAACCATCAGGTATCCCCACGCCCCCTCCCTGAACGGATGGTGAGCGACGAACCTCTCCAGCTCGGGGACGAGGTCGTGATGCCGTCCAAGGGCCAGGTCGGCACCTATCCGCTCCTCGACGGTGGCGATGCGCACTTCTTCCAGGCGGGTGATCTCGGGACGTAGCGACGGCTGCTCGGAAAGATCGTCCAGAGCCCGACCTCGCCATTGGCCGAGGGCCGCCCGAAGGCCCTTCGCAGCCGCCGGAAAGTCCGACGGGACCAGCGCACGCGCCGCCTCGACCAGCGTCTCGAACCGGAGGAGGTCGAGCTCTCCCGGCCGCACGCGAAGCACGTAGCCGGAGGAGAGGTGCTCGATCCGCTCCCGGCCGACCAGCTTACGAAGGTGCTTGATATACGTCTGGAGCGTGTTGCGTGCCGATCCCGGGGGCTCCTCTCCCCAGAGCGCGTCGATCAGACGCTCAGCCGTCACCAGGTTGTTCGCCCTGAGCAGCAGGTGGGCGAGGACGGTGCGCTGCTTCGGCCCGCCGAGCTGAAGGCGCCCATCGTCATCCATCACCTCGAGCGGACCCAGCACGCCGAACTCCATGGGGCGGACGATATGCGCCCCCTTTCCAGAAGGGAACACCCCAGTTCGTCGACCTCCAGCGTTCTTCCAGCGCCGCTCCCCGAGCGTTCCAGCGGGGGGCCTCAGGCTGTCGACCGGATCACGACCAGGGAAAGCATCTTCCCTCCGCTACCTCGTCGCCGGTCGCTACAGGCCGTAGGGCGTGTCGCGAGACTCGCACGGGAGGCTCATGATGATCATCAGCAGACGCTACGGACTTCGCCGATCCGTCGGCCAGCTCGGCTCTGTCCTTCTCATCGAGGCGCTCATGCTGGCCGCGTGCTCCGGCTCGGTAACCGGGACAGCGGACCCGAAGACGACCGGGGTCGGGACAGCCGAGCCGAAGGAGACGCCAACGTCGACCGAACCATCGTCAGTGGCGCGAGAGCGGTCGGGCGTTCGGACACTGATCGTGGATCTGCACGGGCACCGTTTGGGCTCGGTGCCGGACCTCCCCGCTCATGCCTTCGACGTCGCTCTGTCCCCCGGGGGACAAACCATCGCCTTCGCGCGGATCCACCACCGCGTCCCTCAGGTTTACACGATCGGGATCAACGGAAAGGGACTGCGTCGCCTCACGAACGATGCACGGGGTGCGTTCGGGCCGGCCTGGTCTCCGGACGGCCGATCGATCGCCTATTCGGGATCCGGCTCCAGGCCGACCTTCGACATCTACGCCATGTCCGCGACAGGGGAGAACCCGAGGCGGCTGACGCACAGTCGGAAACTCGACGAGCTGCAGCCGGCCTGGTCTCCGGCCGGAGGCCGGATCGCTTACGGCGCCCCTGTCGCCAAAAACGCAGGCAACTGGCTACCCCGGCAAGGGATCCGTGTGCTGCGCGTCCACTCGGGGCGAATCGCCAGGATCACCAAGGGTGCCGACTCGGTGCCCGAGTGGTCACCGGATGGGAAGCGTATCGCCTTCCTGCGGCAGCCCTTCCCCGCGTCAAGTGGCTATCTGAACAGTCTGGTCGTGGTCAGAGCCGATGGCACACACACGCAGCTCGTCGTGGATGTGGGGTCGCCCTCGTGGCCGCTCTCGTGGCGGTTCGCTTCTCCTCCGTACTGGTCATCCCGCGGGACCAAGCTGAGCGTGACCGCGGCCCACCGGGCACGCAGATACAGCGTGTATGTCTTCCGCGTGGACACGGGCGCGTCCCGTGAGGTGGTTCACAAGGCCGTCGGCGGGAACTGGTTGCCGAACGGTCGAGCGCTTCTCGTCCGGCTGAACGGGGGTCGGATCTGCGCTGGGACGCCATTCAGGTGCTGACATGAACGGGTCGGCGCCAAGATCGGGACGTTCATTGGTCTCGGGTCAGAGCCGGATATCAACAGGAACGGCCAAGAAATCTTGATCGACTGAGGATTGGAAGCGATGAAGAGACACCGAGCGACAGGCCCAGCGCGGACGTCCGCCCTGTCCATGTTCTCGGCGCCGTGCTGACGCCGGGGCTCGTGGGCACAGCTTGCGCTCCAGCACGAGCCCGGAACCCAGAGGATCCACGGCGCGGCCGTCCTCCGATACGGCACCGGCGAGCACCGCTTCTGCCAACGAGTCCATGGGGATGATCACCACGGTCGTCGTGAACGGCTTCCCGGCCTCGAGCGGAGACGGCGGACCAGCCACCGAGGCCTCGATCAGCGGTGGGTACGTGGTCGGCTTCGATGCAGAGGGAAACCTACACATCAACGAAGGCGATATCCGGATTCGCAAGATCGATCCATCGGGCGTGATCAGCACCATCGTCGGTCCCCCCGCGGGAGGCCAGTCGGCTCCGGGCGATGCCGGAGCGTGGAGGGAGATGCGGGGGCCGTGGACCCGAACGGGAACCTGTACGTCGGCGCCGATCACCAGACGAGGATCGTGAAGGTCACCCCTGCGGGGGAAGTCACGCACATCGCCGGGACCGGGCGGAAGGCTACTCCGGAGACGGCGGGCCGGCCGCCGGGGCCCAGGTGTACATGGAATACGCTGGCATGGCCATCGATGCCGACGGCAACCTCTACTTCGCTCAATACCACTACGGATGAAAGTCAAGTGTTGTCTGGACCGGCGGCGACCTCCTTGGCAGGATGGAAGAGGGTGCGGGCTGCCTCGAGCTGAAGAGCAGGGCCTGGGGCTTGGTCCTGCCGCGCTGCTTGCCCTTGCAGGGCCGAAGAGATGCGCGCCCCGGTGATGGCGCCCGCACCCCTTCGCCGACCGGTGCGGTCCGCCACCAGCCTGCGGTAAGCGGTCTCGGCCTGGATGACGATGGCCCGCTCCCTCGCATGCTGGTCCTTCGATGCGAAGGTCGCGCCTGGCCCTCGCCAACCTCGACGAGACTCGGCGCCGGCGACGAGCTCCATACGACGGAGCTTCGCCGCCGTGAGCGATGGCCTGGCGAACGCGTAGTCGTTCTCGGTCGAAAGCAGGTGCCAGCAGAGCACGGCGAGTTTGCGGGCCACGGCCACCGCGGCGACGTTGCGCCCGCGGCGAGCCGCCACCCTCTCACCGAACGCGCGCATGGGTCCGGGCGTCTTCAGCGCAGCCCAGGCCGCCTCCACCAGGACGTGTCGCGCCCGTGCCGATCCCTCCTTGGAGATGTGTCCGAGACGGGGCTCGGCGATGCCGGACTGGCGCACCCTGGGCGTGAGGCCGAGGTAGCTCGCGAGATGACGTGGGGTGGGGAAGCGGTCGATGTCACCGATCGCGGAAAGGAACGTGGCAGCGGTCGTCACGTTCACCCCCGGGATGGTCATCAGCCTTCGCTCCTCGGGTGAGTCGACGACCTCGGAGGCCAAGGCTTGATCCAGGCGGGAGATCTCGGCGTCGAGGAAGTCGATCTGGCGCAGGCACGCCTCCACCGTGTCCTGTTCGTCCCGGGGAAGCTCGACCGATGAAAGCCAGGTCCGGCCGCGTCTGCCGAACACGTCGGTGGCCGGAGCCCGACCGACCAGGTTCCGCTGCAGCGTCGCGAGGATCGCGTTCTTCGCGCTGGTCCGATGCTTCAGCAGCTGAGCCCGCCGCCCCACCAGCCTGCGCAGCAGGCGCGTCCGCTCGTCGGGAGTCCAGACCCCGGGGAGGAACCCGGTCGCGAGAAGCGTGGCCAGGGTGCGGGCGTCGATACGGTCGTTCTTCACCTTGGCCCAGCTGATGGCTCGAACGGCCTTTGCGTGGGCGATCACCACCCGCGCCACATGGGGTTCGAGCATGCGCGCGATGGCCAGCGCGTTGCCCGTGCACTCGAGAGCGACCTCGTCGCCCGGTCCGAGAGTTTGGGCGAAGCGGGCAAGTGTCTCAGGGCTCGTCGGGATCCTGGGACCCGAGCGAACCCTCCCCTCCTCGCAGATGGCGACCTCGCAGAAGTCGCGGTGAACGTCCAGTCCGATGAATCGCACGCGCCCTCCTTCCCTCACGGTCCAGGAGACGGGTGGGCAAACGACACCTACGGATGCGTGCTCGCGGCACAACCGGGTCGGTCGCAGGGGCGGCCACATACAATCGCGGGCTCTCGGCCCATAGAAGTTTGCCGGCCTGCCCAGCCTCGTTCTCCCACTGAAGCCCCTGTCCCGGTGGCCAGACGCTAAGCCCTGTCCCTTCCGGGAGGGAACCTCAAGGGGCGATTTTCATGCCGGTACAACGTCGTTCGCAAGATCGATACGAACGGCATCATCACCACGGTCGCCGGAACGGGGGAGCCGGGTTCTCGGGCGACGGGGTCCTGCCGTGAAGGCTCAGCTGAATGGACCGACGACGGTCGCTCTCGACGGCAAAGGGAACCTCTACATCTCGGACGTCGAGAACCACCGGATCCGCCGCATCGATACCAACGGGATCATCACCACGGTGGCCGGCAACGGGAAGAGGGGCTTCCCCGATGAGGCGACTATTGCGACGGAGGTCCCGATCGGCGCGGCTGATGTGTGGGCCGATGCCAATGGCAGTATCTACATCACGGATGAGGGATACCCGGGCATCTTCAAAGTGGACACCAAAGGGATACTCACCGTCCTCGCCGGGACGGGCGAGGACGGGTATTCAGGTGACGGAGGTCCGCGACCGAAGCCCAGCTAAGCGAGCCGCAGACCGTTACGGTCGGTGCGGACGGGAACCTGTATATCGGCGACACGGGCAACAACCGAATCCGCATGGTGGTCTGACCTGCACGTTCGTATCAGACTCTTAATCCGCAGGTTCCGGGTTCGAGTCCCGGGGGGCCCACCACTGGGTATCGTGGTGATGCTGGACGGAACGGCGTCACCTGCTCCTTGACGGAGTTCCGGCTGATCCTTGACACCGGCTCCGGCTGATCCTTGAGGGTGGCTCCGGCTGATGCTTGTCGCGGATCGGTCCGCCCGTCTCCTCGTCTCGGCCTGGTGGCGCTCTCGGTCATGGAGCAGCGGTACCAGGCGGTCCTAGTCGTCGTGCAGCATGGCCGGAAGGTCACCGAGGCGCGGCACGGCTCGGCGTCTCGCGACGGAGTGCACGCGTAGATCGCCCGCTACGAGCAAGGAGGGCTCGCGGCGCTTACCGATCCGATCCCACCGTCCGAGCATCTGCCCACTAGACCGACCCGAAGACCGAGGCGCGGATCTCGAGCAGGCGCACGTCTGGGAAGTCGTCCGTGATGAGGATCGAAGCGTCACCGCTCATCGGGCGCGTCCATCGCAGTGCTGCCGAACGATACCGAGGAGCTCGCGAACGTTCACCGGCTTCGAGACGTACCCGTCGAAGCCTGCAGCCAGGAACTGCTCGCGGTCTCCCTGCATCGCCTGTGCGGTCACGGCGAGCACGGGGATGGCGGCCGTGCGCTCATCCGCACGCAACCGGCGAAGAGCTTGGACGCCGTCGAAGTCCGGAAGTTGGATGTCCATGAGCACGAGATCCGGCGCGTGCTCGGCCGCCAGCTCGACCGCCTCGCCGCCTGTCGTCGCCTCAAGCGTCCGATACCCTGTGGCCAGCAGGACGTCGCGGAACAGCTTCATGTTCTTCTCGTTGTCCTCGACGACGAGGACCTGTTCGCCCGCCATGACTAGACCGACCTCGCGGGCAGCGTGAAGACGAAGGTGCTCCCCCTACCGAGCTCGCTCTCGAGCCAGATCCGTCCGCCGTGTAGCTCGACGAGCCGCTTCGAGAGCGCGAGGCCGAGGCCGGTCCCCTCGCTCTGCTCGACCCCCGTCTCGGTCTGCTGGAACTCCTCGAAGATCCGCTCGTAATCCCAGGGAGCGATGCCCGGACCTGTATCGGCGACGGAGATCCTCATCTCGCCGTCGACCTGCGCCGCGCTCACGTCGACCACCCCGCCGGCGGGCGTGAACTTCACGGCATTCGAGAGCAGGTTGAAGATGACCTGCTTGATCCGGCGCTCGTCGCCCTCGACGAGGTCGACCTCCGGACCTGCCGCGAGCGCGACCTGGACCCCTTCCTTCGTCGCCCGCTCACGCACCATCACCACGCCACGCTCGAGTGCCTCCCGCAGTGAAAACGGCCCAACCTCGAGCTCGACCTGCCCGGCCTCGACCTTGGACAGGTCGAGGACGTCGTTGATCAGCGAGAGCAGATGGTTCCCCGAGGAGAGGATGTCGTCGAGGTACTCCGCCTGCTTCTGGTTCACCTCACCGAACATCTCCTCGCGCAGCACCTGCGAGAAGCCGATGATCGCGTTCAGCGGCGTCCGAAGCTCGTGCGACATGTTGGCCAGGAACTCCGACTTGTGTTGACTGGTCGCCTCGAGCTCCGTGTACAGACGCCTGAGCTCGTCGTTCATCCGGTTGACGTTTGCGCCCAGTGCACCCAGCTCGTCGCGGTTCACGACGTCGACGTGCCCGGAGAAGTCGCCCGACGCGATCGCGGCCAGCCGAGAGTCGATCCGCTGGATGGGTCCGATCAGCGACCAGGAAAGGACGAACCCAAGCAGCAGCGCGAGGACGAGCGCCCCTACCGCAACCCCGATGAAGAGGTTCCGCGAGCTCTCGTACGAGTTTGCGTTCCGGGCGATCAGGTCGTCGGTCTCCGCGATCACTCTATTGGCGAGCACGGTGGCGAGCTGGTTGAGGTCGATCGCGAGCTGCTCGGCCCTGTGGCGGAGGGTCACCGAGCGCTTGCCGGACGCCGCGCTGCGGTCGAGTGCGATGATCTCCTGCATCAGCGTCGACAGCTGACCTGCTTTCAGGCGGATCCGGCGAAGGGTGCTTTCGTCTTCCGAGGGAGGCGTGAATCCGAGGCGATCGACGGCAGTAGCGGGCCCGATCCGAGCGACGACGTTCGCGAGGGCCAGGTCCACGGCGAGAGCGCTTGCTCCACGTCCTCTCGGGAAACCCCCTGGCCAGACCTCATAGAAGTCTCTCGCCACGTTCTCCGCGAGGAGCAGACGAACATGCCAGGCGTCGCGCTGGAGCTGGCCGTAGGCGAAGGCTCGTTGCTGGAGCGCCCCGAGGCTCCCTACCCTGTCGTTCGACTGCCCGAGCACGCGCTGCCCGAGCAGGCCTACCGCGACGAGAAGCACGGAAGTGCCCAAGAACGCGATGAGCAGCTTGGTGTGGACCTTGGCCGGCAGGCGGCCGACAGCCCGGACGAGCGGATCGTAGCCTCGGCTCAGCGGCCGCCGCTTCTCGACGACGGCAGCCCCTCGTTGCTTCGCTGCCCGAGCTTTCGACAAGGAATTAGGGGGTCAGGGTGGTCGATCCTGCAACCATGTTGGTGATCAACCACTGTCCGTCGATCCGCGCAACGTCCTGATCAGCGACCGTGACCAGAGCCACCTCGCCGGTCTCGTAATCGACGTAGTGGCACTCGAAATGCAGCGTGCCTCGGTCGCCGTTGACCGTGATCTGGACCTTGTAGGCCGGGTGGTCCGAGATCCAGTGAGTCGCAGGCTCGAACGCGACCGACTTCTCGAGCCAGAACTGCCGGATCTGGTCCCTGCCTGTCGCGGTCTGCCCGGGACCCACGGTCAAGGTCGCATTCGGCGCCCACAGGCTCACCATCAGGTCGATGTCCTTCTTCGTCGTGGCCTTGTGGAAGTTCTTCTCGATCTGGTCGATCTCCCAGAGATCCGCCTTCCGTTGCAGGGCCTGCTCGGTTGCAGAGCTCGTGCTCGAGCCCCCGCAGGCCGCGAGCCAGATGACCATGACCCCGAGTGCGCCGCCGATCAAGAGCAGCCTCCGCACTTGAGCCTCCCTTCCGCTCAGGCTCACCTGGGCTGTCGGTGCCGGACGATGTTCACACCGCGGCACGGATCCGTCCAGAGCCAGAACCTAGGAGGAGCTCATGCCCCAGCCCACCGTGCCTGCTGGCCGCTCATGGGGGTGGTAGCACGGCACCGCGACGAGGGCCGTCACCCTCTCGCCTCAGCGCAGTAGCGGCGCACCTGATCCGGGAACGTGCCGACGCGGATCGGCTTCTCGAGCCACCCAGCGAAGCCGGCCGCTTCGAGCCAGTCGCCGCTTCCCTCGAGCGGCAGCGCGCTCATCGCGACCACCGGGATCTGAGCCGTCCGCTCGCTGTCCTCGAGCTTCCTCGCGGCCTCGGTGCCGTCCATGTCGGGAAGCCGGAGGTCCATCAGGATCACGTCCGGAACGTGCTCGACCGCGAGCGCGATCCCCTCGGCGCCCGTTGCCGCTTCGAGCGTCTGGAACCCGGCAGCGCACAGGACGTCCCGGGCGAGCTTCCGGTTCTTGTCGTTATCGTCGACGATCAGGACGATAGTCACCGGCGTATCCTCTCGCTATGCCGATCCGGCTCGTGCTCGCGGAGGATCATTACCTTGTCCGCGAAGGCGTTCGGCGGCTGCTCGAGACTCGGCCCGAACTTGAGGTTGCAGCCGTGTGCGGCGACCTCGACTCTCTGCTCGCCGCGGTGGAGGCAGAGCAGCCGGACGTCGTCATCACCGACATCCGCATGCCTCCTGGCAATGCCGATGAGGGGATCCAGGCCGCGGAGCGGCTGCGTGAGACGAATCCCGACGTTGGCGTCGTCGTGCTCAGCCAGTACGCCAACCCGAGCTACGCTCTCGCGCTCTTGGAGAGCGGCAGCGCGCGGCGCTCCTATCTCCTGAAGGAGCGCGTACAGGATCTCGAGCAACTCGTGTCGGCGATCCACGCGGTCGCGGAGGGCGGCTCGGTGATCGACCCGAAGGTCGTCGAGGCGTTGGTTGCGGAGAACGCCCGCGGCGAGGAGTCGCGACTCAACCAGCTGACCCCGCGCGAGCGCGACGTGTTGCGCGAGATGACGGCGGGCAAGAGCAACGCAGCGATCGGGGAGGCGCTCTTCCTCACCGAGAGGTCGGTCGAGAAGGTGATCCACTCGATCTTCCTCAAGCTCGGGCTCACCTGGGAGAAGGCGGTCCACAAGCGTGTCAAGGCCGTGATCCTCTACCTCGCCGAGAGCGGCTAGCGTCATCCTTGGAGCGGCAGGGAGCCGGCCACTCGGGTCTGGTGGCCGGGTCTCGACCGGATGGTCAGTCGGCCGCCCAGAGCCTCAACGCGATCGCGCAGCGGGAGTCGTTCCGCGTCCACGTCGCAGCCCGCGACGACCTCGAAGGCGAGCGCTCCCTCCTCGTTCCGTACCGTGACCGCCACCGGCGTACCGGCCGCGGCGCGCTCGAGCACGCCGAGACAGCAGAAGTACACCAAGCCCGCGATCTCCGGCGGACAGGCCGTGCCCACTGCGACGTCGATCCGGGTCGGCACGTCCGCACTCACCGCCGCCGAGCGCAGCGCCGCGCCCAAACCCCCCGCCTCGAGCAGCGGCGGATAGATCCGGTGCGCGAGCTTCCGCGTCTCCTCCAGCGCCTGCTGCGCGTCGCGCCTCATCTCTGCAAGGAGCCTCTTGGCGGCCGCCGGATCGGCGTCGACCGACCCAGCCGCGAGCTCGAGGTTGGCGGCGAGCCCGACCAGCTGTTGCTGCACGCCCTCGTGCAGGGCTCGCTCGATGCTGCGGCGCTCGGCGTCGGCGGCCAGGACGAGTCGCTTGCGAGACTCGCACAGGTTCGCGACCTCGAGGCGCAACCCATCGAGCTCTCGCCGCACGTCGGCCTGCCGAGCCCCCAGGGCGATCGACCTCCTACGCCTTGACTACCGGAAGTTGTCCGTCATCGCTCCGGCGGTGTCAAGTAGCGCAGCACCATGCTGGGACGCATGGCAGCATCCCTGGCACTCGCCTGGCCGCCACCGTAGTGCCGGCGGGAGCGACCTCCTAGCCTCGCTGGATACGACCAGCGCCCAAGGCGTGGCGAGAGAGGAGGGATCATGCAACTCAGACAAGTGCCGCGGACGATCCCGTTGACGGCGCGGATGGCCTGGCTCGCGGCCGCCGCTCTGCTAGCCGTCGCCGGGCTTTCCCCGCCTGCGCGAGGGCAGCAGCCCGCGGGGAACCCGGCGATCGAATGGAACGCGATCGCGTCGACCGCGGTCATGGCACCGCCGCCACAGGGCGCCGGGCAGCCCCCTCACGTCGCCGTGCTCAGCCTGGCGATGGTGCAGGGTGCCGTCTATGACGCCGTGAATGCGATCGACGGCGGCTACCAGCCATACCTGGTTGCGCCGCCCGCAAGCTCAGGCGACTCGAAGGAGGCCGCGGCCGCGACCGCCGCCTTCTGCGTGCTCGTCGGTTCCTCTGATGATCCGACGAACCCGTGCGAGCTTCCGGGCCTGTTCCCAGGGCAGCTCTCGACCCTGAAGCCGCTCTACGACGCGTCGCTCTCTCACGTGGCCGACGGGCCGTCGAAGGACGGAGGGATCGCGGTCGGCGGAGCTGCTGCGGCCGTCATGCTCACCGCAAGGCAGAACGACGGCCGAGGCGGCACCTTCACGTTCGTGCAGGGCTTCGATCCCGGGGATTGGCGGCTCGCGCCGCCGCAGGGTCCGACGGGGATCGTCGCCCGCGACCCCGCGCCGTGGGTGGGCTTCGTACGGCCGTTCCTCGTCCCGAATGTGGACATGCTCCGCACCGATGGCCCGAACGAGCTCACGAGCGCCGCCTATGCGGAGGACTTCAACGAGGTGAAGGTCCTCGGCTCGCTAACGAGCACGAAGCGCACCGCAGATCAGACAGCAGCGGCAATCTTCTGGCAGGACAGTGGGATCGCGATCTGGAACCGCGTCTACCGGGCGTTGGCGGTCAGCCAGGGGCTCGACATCGTCGACAGCGCACGCCTCTTCGCGATGACCAACCTGGCTGGGGCCGATGGCGCGATCGGCTGCTGGAACGACAAGGCCTACTGGAGCTTCTGGCGGCCGATCACCGCGATCCGGGAGGCCGCAAGCGACGGTAACCGGGCGACCGAGGCCGACCTGACCTGGGTGCCGCTCTTCGACCCATCCGTTCCTGTATCCGGCCCGCCGCTCGTCACGCCCGGCTTCCCCGACCACCCGGCCGGTCACACCTGCATCAGCGGGGCGACCGTGCACGCGCTGCAGGCCTTATTCGGCACGGACAGAGTCCCCTTCACGGCGGTCAGCAACAAATGCTCTCCCGCGCCCTGTCCGGCCAGGAGCTTCGACCGCTTCTCGGACGCGCTCAAGGAGATCATCGACGCCCGTGTCTGGGGCGGCATCCACTTCCGCACCGCGGACGTGCAGGGAGCCGTGCTCGGCAAGAAGGTCGCCCACTACATGGAAAAGCACTTCTTCCAACCGACGGGCTGAGGCGGGGAGTTTCGGCGGTGGGGCTCGCTCCGGTAGGGGCCCCACCGCCCGCGCCCTGTTCCTTGGAGAGAACACCGTCAAAACGCACGTCGGGTACATCCTGGACAAGCTCCACCGCCGCCATCGGGTACAGGCCGTGATCCTCGCCTACGAGATCGGGCTGATGCAGCCGGGCGACTCAGGGACGTAACCGCCGACTCGCATCGCTCCGGTGCTCGCGTCAGCTCAACTGGCTAAACATGTCGTTGCCGCTGGCCGTCGGCTGCGGCACCTGCTGCAGCACATACCAGTGCTCGATGATCTTCCCGTCGTCGCTGAGGCGGAACTGTCACCGGCGGTAGCAACGTGGCAGGGAGTGCCATCCCCGTCTCATCCCCGTGAAGGAACGGGCCACGTCGGGAAACGATGGGCAGCACTGAGACGCAAATCCGCTGCTGAGAGGGCTTGCGCCGCTCCTACCTGCACATTCGGACCAGACTCTTAATCCGCAGTTCCGGGTTCGAGTCCTGGGGGCCCACGAACGAACCCGCTGGTAGACGGCCGACTTCACTACTGGTAGCAACAGCCGCGACGCGATCATCCCCGTCTCTCCCCGTCTCGGACCGCGCTTCGTTAGAACCTATGAACTCCGAATCCGTAGGTTGGCGTTTGAAGCTCGTCGCGATTCCAGCAGATCCATGTCGGACACTCCGCGTGGAACGGCCATTGCAGATCCATCCCCGTCTCGGACACGCTCTCGTCAGGCGGGAAGCCGAGGATCCTGGGTCCAGAAACGGCAATCATGCCGCAGCCCAACACGCGCGATGCAGACCCACCTCGGTCGGAGCGATCGTTCGCGAGAGCGACGGCGCCGTCTCAAGAGACTCAAGCAGGCCCGACGAAAGTCACACCCACCGTCGGATGGTCTCAGCGCTTCCTCGAGGCGATGGCTCTGACGATATGGCCGGCGTCCCTTCCGACACCCCGGAAGAAGCCCGACGACATCGCATAGAGGAAGAACAGGCCGACGAAGTACAGCCCAGGCTCACGTTCGACGATCCCCCGGTGGTGCGTCGGCTCTCGCTTGTCGTCTCCGAAGATGGGGAGATCGATCCAGGAGGCACTGTTGCGTTGACCGAAGTGAGGCCATGTCGGGCCCCGGGGTCGGGGAGTCTCCGGTCAGATCACCAGGGCGAGTTCGGCGAAGGCATCGGCAAGACGGGCAGCAGGAAGTACGCCGGTGCCGAGATCGTAGAAACCTCGACGGAGGTTCTGGACGAAGGCATGGCCTGCGACGATGACCCTAGCGGTACGGTCTCGCTTCAGCCCTCGCATGGGTCGAAGCCGGGCCTTCAGGCGTCCGTGGTCTGTCTCCAGCGGGTTGTTCGCATGGGCCTCCGAGTCGTGGAAGGCCCCGGGGAGTAGGTCATCGATGATGCGGGGGTACGCTTGATACCGGTCGGTGGTGACCTCCACTGGTGCGATCCGGGTCCGGTCGATCGCTCGCTCGAAGAAGCGCCGGGCTGCACCGGCGTCCCGGCGAGGTGAGAGGAAGACGTCGATGACCTGGCCGAACTGGTCGATGGCCCGGAACAGGTAGCGCCAGATCCCTCCCACCTTGAGGTAGGTCTCATCGACGCGCCAGTGATCACCAACCACATGCTGGCGGGCTCGGGCTGCCTCGGCGAACTCCGGCGCGAACCGCTGGACCCACCGGTAGATGCTCACGTGGTCGACCTCGACCCCGCGCTCGGCGAGGAGCTCCTCGACGTCCCGGTAGGACAGGCCGAACCGCAAGTACCACCGGACGGCCAGGGTGATGACCTCGGGCGGGAACCGATAGCCAGTGAACGCGGAACGCGGCGCTGGGCAGGGACGAGGGTATCGGTGCGGTCTCATCGCGCCAGTCTCTCCGACGGCGATGCGGATAGCCAATGCAACAGTGCGGCCGCGAGCACCATCCCCGTCGGCCTACTGCTTGATGAACCTCGAGACGTTCGTGATCTTCCAGACCTCCCCGTTCAGGGTGGTGACGAAGGCGGTGCCACCCACGAAATCGAGCGACGTTGGCAGGTCCAGCTCGTCCACCCTGCGAGAGCGCGTAGAGCGCCCCGTCGGGACCGGACTCGACGTCGACGAGCAGGCTGAAACCGGAGGCAACATCGTGAGCGTTCGGCCCGGCAGCGTTCAACGGGAACGAGACGACCTTCCCCGTCGCCGGGACATGAGGCACGGGCCCTGCCTCGGCCATGAACACCGTGCCGTGGGTCACCGCGAGCCCTGTGGGGACGATGTTCTGAAACTGGATCCGCTGCGTGATCTCTCCCGCGGACGACACGTGAAGCACCCGGTTGTGGTGCCCGTCCGTGACGAGGAATCCGTCGGCGACGGGCTGGAGCGCGAACTGGACACCCATCGCTAGATCGAATGCCGTGAGGGGTGGGTGCTCGGCGGACCAGGTACCGAGGTCGGCGAAGACCGTGAAGCTCCCCGACCCCTCCAACCGATAGATGCCGTCGACGCTGTTCCCGCCGACGTCCGGTCCGACGACCGTCACCAACGCGTACATAGTTGTTCCGACGAACGCCACGTCGATCGCCCCGCCGAGCGGGATTACCCGAGGCGGGAGTCCGGTGGCGAACGTCGTGGCGTTACCGGTCGTGGGGTCGATGCGCGTGATCTGGCCGAGCTCTCCTTCGGCGACGTAGAGCGCGCCATCAGGTCCGATGGTTGCGCCGACTGAGCCTTGTAACCCATCAGCAAGTAAGGTGAGCTCCATCGGAGGCGTCGAGGCGTTCCGAGCCCGTGCGCCCGCCGGTGCCGCGGCGATCGATCCCGTGATGACGCACACGACGACCGCAACAAGCGTGATGATGCGACCTCTCCTCACTGGCTTCTCCTCTCAGACATTCGATGAATGGATCCCTTCTCACTCGTAGAAGTACGGATCGAGGACTCGGACCTGCGTGATCACGTCGACGGGGAGGTCGTTCCGGGCGGCACCAGCCCCACTCTTCGGCCCATCTCACTGTCTCCTGTCTCGACTGCTGTAGGACATCAGGAACCCGCCCGGGAGCGAACCACTGTAGGCTGTTCGCTGTCAATACGCTGGCTGCATGAGGTGTTCATCGTCGGCTGGCTCACCCGGATCGGGCCATGTTCCTGCCCCTCATGTCCGAGGACCTGTCGCGTGGCCGATTCGTTCCTGACATCGTGATCCACGGACCAAGGAGGAGAAATGCGAAGGATCATCGCCTCGGTCAACACCACACTCGACGGCTACATGGAGGAGCCAGGCGGTGAGGCGATCTCGACTGGCTCATGCCGTTCGTCGGCGTGAGGGAGCGATCCAGGACCGGTGCGTATCAGATCACCAGGGACAGCTCGGAGAAGGCGTCGGCTAGTCGACCGGCCGGCGGTGCCTCGGTGCCGAGATCGTAGAAGCCCCGGCGGAGGTTCTGGACAAAGGCATGGCCGGCAAGGATGACTCTAGCGGTACGGTCTCGCTTCAGTCCGCGCATCGGTCGAAGTCGCGCCTTCAGCCGCCCGTGGTCGGTCTCGAGCGGGTTGTTCGCGTGGACCTCAGTGTCGTGGAATGCCCCCGGCAGCAGCTCATCGAGCACGCGGGGATAGACTCGGTACCGGTCGGTGGTGACCTCCACAGGCTCCATACGGGTCCGGCCGATCGCTCGGTCGAAGAAGCGGCGGGCTGCGGTGGCGTCCCGGCGAGGTGAGAGAAGGACGTCGATGACCTGGCCGAACTGGTCGATGGCCCGGAACAGGTAGCGCCACGTCCCTCCGACCTTCAGGTAGGTCTCATCGACGTGCCAGCGATCCCCGATCACCTGCTGTCTCGCCCGGGCCGCCTCCATGAACTCCGGCGCGAACCGCTGGACCCACCGGTAGATGCTCACGTGGTCGACCTCGATGCCGCGCTCGGCCAGCAGCTCCTCGAGGTCTCGGTAAGAAAGGCCGAACCGCAGATACCAGCGGACCGCCAGGGTGATGACTTCCGGCGGGAAGCGGTACCCGGCGAAGGCCGAGCTCGGCGTCGGTCGCAGGTTTCTGCATCTGCCTGTGGGGGTCAAAAACGCCGATCACTCTTGTGACCTGCGGCTTCGGCCGAGCTGGCCGCCAGATCAGATCGGTGTGAATCGCCTTGTTTGGAAGGCCCGAGTGAGGCCCCCTGCCGCCCACCGGGGGGATGAGATCTGAGTCAACGAGGCGGGGGTTAGGGTGTG
>WNFU01002795.1_pt1 | contig 23658 bp, 19 predicted proteins | sample 5400121 | NCBI WGS metagenome assembly WNFU01 (sample SAMN13153360, study PRJNA577476) | soil metagenome | isolation source: 100 cm soil or saprolite under grassland replicate 1 | place: USA:California | collected 2016-06-15
CCACGCCGGCCGGGGCGCGCCTCGCCGGCCTGGCCCCGACCGGGACGATGCCCCACTCGCTCGTCCTCATCTTCGGGGACACCGTCCGGGCGGCCGAGGCGTTCGACCGGGACCTGGATCCGGACGTGCCCCGGATCGTCCTCATCGACACGTTCAAGGACGAGGCGGAGGAGGCTCTCCGGGTCGCTCACGCGTTGGGCGATCGGCTCTACGGCGTCCGCCTCGACACGCCCGCGGAGCGCGGCCGGGTCACCGCCGACCTGGTCCACGAGATCCGGGCTCGACTCGACCTCGAGGGCTACCAGCACGTGAAGATCGTCGTCTCGGGCGGTCTCTCGCCGGAGCGGATCGCCTACTTCAAGGAGGCCCTGGCGCCGGTCGACTCGTTCGCGGTCGGCTCGTTCATCAGCGGCGCGGCTCCCATCGACTTCACCGGCGACATCAAGGAGATCGACGGCCAGCCGATCGCCAAGCGCGGCCGGATCCCCGGCCGGACGGTCAGCCCGCGGCTCAAGGCTGTGGACCTGGCGGCCTGGCGCGGCCGGAGCTGACGGGGAGCTGACGGGCAGTCGGCAGGGGGGCTTGGCGGCGCCCGACCGGGACATTCGACTCCGAGACGCCTCCCGGATTTCCATGCGACCATTCCGCGATGAGCGCGGAACCGGACGACCACGAGAGCGCCTACGCGCTGTTCCAGCGTGGCCAGGCGCTCATCGCGGCGCGCCACCACGCCCAGGCCGCGATCGTCCTGGCGCGGGCCGCGAAGCAGGAGCCGGGCAAGGGCTCCATCCTGGAAGCGCTGGGCCGGGCTTACTACAACAGCGGCCAGCGCGCCCAGGCGGCCGAGACGTTCGCGGCCCTGCTCGAAATCGACCCGTCGGCCCACTACGCGCACTACGCCCTGGGCCAGAGCCTCAAGCACCTGGGTCAGCCCCGCGAGGCCTGGACGCACCTCCGCCTCGCCGTCGCCCTGGCGCCCCACTCGGCTCTCTATCGCGGCGCGTTAGCGCGTCTCCGCCCGCCGGACCCGACCGGCGACTCCTCCAGCAAGGATCGCCTGTCCGCTTCCGGTTAACGACTATGGCCAGATTCGCGATGAGGAGGTCACGCGGGACGTGTTGTTCGCCGCGATCGCGTTTTTCTCCATCATCGTGGTCTGGTTATGGGGCCAGCGGCAGTTCCGCCGATTCATCACGGAGCGACGCCCTGATTTGTTGGCGAGGCGCCAGCGTATCGCGACCGAACAAGGCCTCTCTGCTCCGCTGGACGGAATCGAGATATCGATCTCGGCACACCGGGCGCTGTTTGAACCCAGCTCCGACCCGCAAGTCGAGCTTCTCCGGAGGCGTGCTCGGATCGCGGTCTTGGTCTCCTATGCCTGGATCTTCGTCAGCATCTTCCCGGTCAGTGCTGCCTACGCCGTAGGCGTTGGTGTCTTCGACACGCTTTCCGGACGGCCCTTCACCCACTGGGACGCCCTGTACGTGTTGGTCTATTGCCTCGCAATCATTCAGAGCGTAGCGAACTACTACCGTCAAATGGGGGCGGTCTCGCGGCAGTGGTGGCTGGCCCGGCTCATTGGATTGGCTGGAGGGTTGGTGCTCCTGATCTCCTACGTGCGCAGTCAGTAGCGAGTTCGAGTTATCGAAGCTGGGCGCCGGTTGCGGATGCTCACGTTCGCCAGGGAGGCCACGTCACTGTTTGCTCGATCGGTCCCACGAGTAAAAGGACGCTTGACGGCCAGCGCCGGCGCCGCTTGTGAATCTACGGTTGCCCGATGACCCGAACCGCGTACGTCCTGCTGCTTTCGCTCGGCTTGGCGGCTTGCGTCTCGGTTCACGTATCAACGCTGAGTACCTTCGCTTCGGCAGACGGCCGGTTCAGCGTTACCGTCCCGGGCGGTGCGATGACGGACACGATTCTGCCGAGTGGAGGAGCGTTCGCCGGATCGACCGTCCATGCGCTGTCGACGACGTTGCCGGATGGTCGCGGTTCGCAGTCATCTACGGCGATGGGATCCCAGTTACCTGACGTCAAAGACTACGGAAGCCGCTCTCGCCGAGGCTGCGCGGGCGAACCTTGATACGACTGGTGGGACGCTCGTCGATGAACATGCGACAACAGTGGCCGGCCTGCCCGGCCTCGAGCAGCGGATCGCTGCCGGTCCAGTCGAATATGTCTTTCGGTTCGTTTTCGTCGGCAACCGCCTCTATTCGTTGTCGGCGACCGGATCCAAGCCCCAGGCGGATGGGGCCGACGCCAAGCTCTTCCTCGACTCCTTTGAAGTCGATCGCTAGGCCCCTACCGCTCGGGGTGCGCTACCCTCGGCGACATGATCGGTCTGCGACGCGTTAATGTCGCCGCATCGCTCCTCGCGATTGCGAGCGTGTGCCTGCTCCCCCCCGCTACGGCGCTGGCGGGCGATCCGGTCCTCGTCGGCGCCGGCGACATCGCCTACTGCGCATCGACAGGTGACAGCGCGACGGCCAGGCTCCTCACGACGATCTCGGGCACGGTGTTCACGACCGGCGACAACGCCTATCAGCAGGGCACCAGCGCCCAGTACGCCAACTGCTACGGCCCGACCTGGGGACAGGTGCGCAGCCGGACGCGGCCGACGCCCGGCAACCACGACTACCTGACCAGCGGTGCCTCCGGCTATTTCGGCTACTTCGGTACGCGGGCGGGAACGAAGGGCAAGGGCTATTACGCCTACAACGTCGGTACCTGGCGCATCTACGCCCTCAACTCCAATTGTGCGTACGTGAGCTGCAGCTCGACGTCAGCCCAGGCGGCCTGGCTCAAAGCGGATCTCGCCGCCAACCCGCGTCGATGCGTCCTCGCCTACTGGCACCATCCGCTGTTCAGCTCCGGGCCGCACGGCAACAACACGATGGTCAAGCCGCTCTGGAACATCCTGTATGCCGCTCACGCCGATGTCGTGGTGAACGGTCACGACCATGACTACGAGCGCTTCGCCCGGCAGTCGCCGGGCGGAGTTCGAACGACGAGGGGCATTCGCGAGTTCGTGGTCGGCACAGGCGGGCGCAGTCACTACGCGTGGTCGACGATCAAGCCGAACAGCCTCGCCCGCAACAACACGACGTACGGCGTGCTCAAGCTCACCCTGCATTCGACCAGCTACAGCTGGAAGTTCGTGCCGATCGCCGGCAAGACCTACACGGACTCGGGCACGACTTCCTGCGGGTGAGAAATGGAGACCCCGGGGCCGGCGACGCCGTGCCCCGGGATCTGGAACTCAGCGACGCAGCCGGACGGTCTGCTGCACCGCGACGTCGACGCACTCCCGGTCGTTACAGGCGAATGCGAAAACGTGGGCTTCCGCCAGTCCGCCAAGGAACTTGCCATCGTCGCTCTGGATGGTGAGCTCCCACGTAGTGGGACTCGGACCGCATTCGGACCCTTTTGTCCCGCCGAAGCCGCGGATGACGACGCGACCGACGGTTTGCGCCAGGGATGCCTCGAGAGTTGCCAGTTGGGCGCCACCCCCACACGTGACCGTGCCTCTCAGCGTTGCGATCCCGTACGGTGTGAAGGACCCGGTCGAGTCCACCGTGATATCGACGGACGGCGCCGGCGGTGCGACGGATAGATTCATCACGAGCTCGCCACCGGACGACTCCGAGAAGCTGCCGACCATCAGTAGATAGGTCGTCCCAGCGACCGCGTCAAAGCGCACCGCCGACTGGAGATCGAAGGCATCGTCGTTGCAGTCGAGGACCGTGATGCCGCCGCTGCCATCGGCCGTGCCTACGATGAGGACGGTGTCGTAGTCACTGCCGAACGTGGTCGCCAGGAGCCGGCCGTCGGCAGTCGCGGTGTGCGAGAACCACACGGAGTGGCCGCCCGCAGCACAGTCCGTCGGATCGGTCGGGCCCGCAGTGGCTTCGACCGTGGACTGGTACGTCGTCGACGGCAAGAGAATGGGCGTCGGCGTGGAGATGTCGTCGTTCGACGGCGTAGCGGCGGCCGCTCCGCGTGTGAGCCCGAGGATGAGAACGCCGGCGCCGATGACACCGGCCAGTCGCCTGCGGTTCATCGCCCCAACCTCACGGACGCCGTAACGAACTCATCGTCACAGGACTCCTTGTTGTCGCAGGCGAACGCGTTCGCATCGACGGTCGCGTTGCCTCCGGCGAACCGGCCGTTGTCGCCGACGACTGTCACCTTCCAGAGGGTGGGTGAAGGGCCGCATTCGGCAGCGCTGTAGGACGAACCATGGATGGTGAAGCGTCCGAGGGACTGACGGACAGTCAGAGAGACCTCGGCGAACGAAGCGACAATGCTGCACGTCAGCGTCCCAGTGATCGTCGCTTCTCCGGACTTCGTCACGACTCCACGAGGGTCGACCGTGAGTGCCATCTCGATGGGCGGCGCTGCGACGTCAAGCGTGGCCGACAGCCAGCCGCCATTGACGGCGTCCTCCGGGTTGATGTCCGCGAACATGAGGTAATAGGTGACGCCGCCCTGGAGCTCGACCGTGCCGGCCCAGGCGAAGCACGTAACCAACGCCTCTGGGTCGGCGACGCCGGCGAAGACGTTGATCCCAACGTCGTAGGTCGATCCGGCCGAGTCGACCGCCAGGTTGAGGTCCGAGGCCGGGGAGAACGTGTACCAGACCGATGCCTGGTTGAAGCCGCCGAAACCGCAACCGATGTCATCGGTCGTGACGGTGGCACCGGTCGTGTCCTGGCCAATGAACTGAGGCAGGCTCGGGGCGAGCGCGATTGCCCCGGACGGCAGGTCGTTCTCGGGCGTGACCGTGGGATCGGGCGGAGCAGACGATATCGGCGTGGGCTCGGGCGGGATCGACGGCGCTGGCGTGGCCACGGGCGTAGCCGAAGAAATTGGAGTAGGTGCAGGGGTGGGCAACGGCACCAGGGAGGGTGCCGGCGTGGGCTCGGGCGCAACGGAGCTGCCAGGGCTCTCTGTCGCCTGTCGCTGTCCGGGTGTCGCCGCGGACACTGGTCCGAGCGACGCCGCCAGTACGAGACACGCCACCAATGGCGTGAGCATCCGGTTCATCTGCGGGTTCCCCTTCTTCCGCGGATCGGTGCTCGCCCGTGGCTCAGCGGTCGGGCGGCCGCTGCATGGACCAGGGCGTAGGCGTCAGTGCCTTCCGCGTGCCACTACGACGCCCATTGGCGAGCGATGTGTCACGAGTGTCGGCGAGCCGACAGAGGCGACATTTCACGAGCTACTACTCCTCGCGGCGCAGTGGCAGACGCCGCGCTCGCTTGGCGGGTGACGAGATTCATGGTCGGTCCTGCCCCTCGACGAGACGACGGAGCCGACCCCGTGCCCGGGACATCAGGCTTCGGGTCGCGCCGTGAGTCTTGCCAAGGTGCGCGGCAATTTCGCCTCCGGACATGCCCTGCCCTGCCATCACGAGCGCCGTACGCTCAGCGGATGGCAGCTGCGAGAGCGCCTCGCCGATCGCGCGCCAGCGCTCGCGATCGAGGACGATTCCATCCGGCATGAGGGGCTCATCGCGGTTCACGAGACGCGCGGCCAGGCGACGTGCGACCGCCGCGCGACGGACCCGGCTGATCGCGAGGTTCATGGCCGTCCTGTACAGCCAGGCGCCGGTGGCGTCTGGATATCGGTCTGCCTGGGCTTCTCGGAGCAGCCGTAGGAACGCTTCCTGGGTGACCTCGGCCGCAACGTCTGCATCTCGTGTCGCGGACAGGATCATTCCTTCGACGCGTGACCCGAGTGCATCGAAGACCGTAGCGATCCATTCCGATACGCCCGCCGTCTCCGACGGCCGAGCAGTGGGTGCGGCAGGCGACTCCTTGACCGGAGCGGGCCGGGCCAGGATCGCGACGTTGCTCAGTGGTGCCAGCACGGGCGGATTCGCCGACATCGAAACTGCATCGAGCACGTCGATCCTCCCTTCGCCCTCGCTGAACCTCGCTTAGCCAAGGTCGGCGAACGATTGGCTACGCGGCGGACAGTCTCCAAGAACAGCCCGCCCTGGATCCACCGTAGGAGCACTCGGCCGGCGCGGGACCGGGGGATTCCCTAGTTGTCGATCGCCCGTGGGATCGCCTGCACTACGATCTGCCGATGCTGCTCGGGAGATCAGAAGAGCTGCGTCTCATCCGGCGTCTGATGGCAGCCGCGCAGCGGGGCGAGAGCGGCGTTCTTCTGGTGGTGGGCGAGCCGGGCATCGGCAAGACGGCGTTGCTCGAGTACGCCGCCGGTCGCGGTCGGGACTGGACCGTCCTCCGCGCGCGCGGCACGGAGACGGAGGCAGAGCTGCCCTTCGCGGGGCTGGCCGAGCTGCTGACGCCGATTGCGCGCCGGATCAGCGACCTTCCAGAGCCGCAGGGGGCTGCACTTGCCGGCGCCCTTGCACTGGGTCCGCCGACAGCAATGGATCCCTTTACCGCCTACGCCGCCACGCTGAGCTTGATGGCGGCCGCGGCCGAACACGGACCTGTCCTGGTGCTCGTGGACGACGCACAGTGGCTGGACCGGTCTTCGCAGAACGCGATCCTGTTCGCCGCGCGCCGGCTGCAGGCAGAGAGCATCGCCCTGCTGGTGGCATTCAGACATGAACCGGCCGGCGTTTTCGAGGCAGCCGACCTCCCTCGTTTGGAGCTCAGCGGTCTCGAAGGAGCCGTCGGGCGTCGGCTTCTGCTGGGAAGCGTTGCTACCTCCATCAGCGCTGAAGTGGCCGATCGACTCGTCGCGGCGACCGGCGGCAACCCGCTCGCCCTGAAGGAGATGCCGAAGCTCCTTTCAACCGATCAGCTGGTCGGAGGGGAATCGTTGCCAGACCCGCTGCCGCTCGGTTCGGACCTCCGACAGCTCTTCCTCACGCGCATCAGCCGCCTGCCTGCGGCCACCCGCCGAGCGTTGCTCGTCGCCGCCGCGAACAGCTCGGGAAACATGGCCGAGATCGGCGGGGCGCTGTCTTCGCTCGGACTCGGCGTTCGGGCGCTCGAGCCTGCGGAGGCGGCCGGCATCGTCGAGATCGGGGCGGAGCTGCGCTTTGCCCATCCGCTCGTGCGCGCATCGGTCTATCACGACGCCAGTCCAACCTCTCGGCGAGAGGCGCATCGGGCGCTGGCCGAGGCTATGGCGGCGGGCTCCGCCGCTCGACGCGCCTGGCACCTCGCCGCGGCGACCGTCGGCCAGGACGAGTCCGTCGCCATCGCGATGGATGCCGCAGCTGTTGATGCTCGCCTGCGCGGCGCGCACGCCGTCGCGGCCACGACGCTCGATCGCGCGGCCCAGCTGAGTCCAGATCCCGAAAAACGCACTGGCCGCCTGCTCGGCGCGGCCGGCGAGTATCAGCTGGCCGGCCAGCCGGACCGCGCTCTCGCCCTGCTGAACAAGGCGCGGGAGAGCGTCCCGGACGTGCTTCCTCGGGCTGAGCTCGATCATCTCCGTGGGCGAGTCCTGATGAATCGTGGGCCCCTGTCGCGCGCCCACGAGATCCTCGCCGATGCAGCCCATGCCATCGAGGACAGCCATGTCACGAAGGCGGCGGCAATGCTCAGCGACGCCTCCCTGGCCTGCTTCATGGCCGGCCAGGCCGGCACCGCGGAGGCTTTGTCGCGGCAGGCATTCCGGCTGGCAGGGGAACGCGACGACCAGGCGGATGGGGTGGTACACCTCCTGTTCACCGGGATGCTGGTGCTCAGGGGCTACTGGCTGGAAGCGGAGGCCCATATCGAGCGGGAGCGGCGGCGGATCATGGAGCTCCAGGCCGCCGGCCAGTGGCAGCATCTCGTATTGGCCGGAATCTGGCTGATGTGGGCAGAAGAGAACGCGTTGCTCGCCGCCATTCTGGACCGGGCAATTGACGAAGCCCGGCGCCTGGGCGCCCCCGGCCTCCTTCCGCAGCCGCTCGCGCAACGGTCAGAGCTCGCGGTGCGGACAGGAGACTGGACTCAGGCCTACGCCAGCAGCAGCGAGGCTGTGCGACTGGCACAGGACACGGGCCAAACGGTAATCCTGAGTTACGCCCGGGCCTGCCTCGCCTGGACGCTCGCCGGCCTCGGCCGAGAGGCGGAATGCCGGGCCGAGGCAACGGCGGCGGTGGAAGCCGCGGCCGAGGTCGGGTCTGAGGCGGCCTTCATGCGCGTGGATACGGCGCTCGGATTACTCGAACTGGGCGCCGGCCGAGCCGCTGAGGCCGTCCGGCATCTCCGGCACGCCAATGACTACGCGCAGGCCCATGGAATCCGCGAGCCCACCGTCGTGCCGTACGCGGGCAATTTCATCGAAGCATTGCTCCGAGCCGGCCGCCTCCGGGAGGCGGAGCAGGTTTTGGGCACATTGGAGGATCCAGCCAGGGGCGGTGGCCGGCTGTGGACCCAGGCTGTGGTCTCTCGATCGCGCGGAATGCTCGCGCCGGAAGGTTCCTACGACGATCATTTCCATGAGGCGCTGGGGCTGCACGAGCGGCTGCCCGCGCGCTTCGAGTGGGCGCGAACGAAGCTCGCGTACGGGGAGCGTCTCCGCCGAACTGGGTTGCGAGTGCGAGGACGGGAGCAGCTGCGCGCCGCGCTCGAGGAATTCGAACGATTGGGGGCTGCTCCGTGGGCGACTCGAGCCCGAGCAGAACTGCGTGCGGCGGGCGAATCCGGCACGCCGCGGCGTGCGGCCGGCATCCAGCAGCTGACGCCGCAGGAGCTACAGGTTGCGCTCGCGGTCGCCGGCGGCTCCACTAACCGGGAGGTTGCCGCCTCGCTCTTCCTGAGCCCGAAGACGATCGAGTTTCACCTCGGGAACATCTATTCGAAGCTCGAAATCCGTTCCCGCACGCAGCTCGTAAGCCTGGTCGCCCGCGAGGTGCCGCAGGGCGTGAATCCCCATTGACGGTCGCCGGTTGTCATGTCCGGGCCCTCGATGGATAACCTGGATCGTGATGGCCGTCCCAAAGCTAGAGACGGACGAACGCCTCTTCAGGATCGTGAGGGGTTGACGGCGCTCCGTCGACGATGACGTCCGCTCGGTCGCGGGCTCGATCAGTGGCGAAATGGGAGTCCTCCTCGGCCATCCATTGCTCCCACTGGGCGCGCATCGACTCGCCATCGCGCTCGAGTCCACGGGCCAAGCGCCAGGCGCGCGGTGCCTCGAGCCACACGGCCAGCGTCAGGCGCTGCGCGAGGGCTTGGCGAGACGAGGAGACGCCTTCGAGCAGGATCAGGTCGCTGGCCGGAATCTCCCGCCACTCACCTGGCCGCCGCGCCTCCCAGTCATACGCACGGAAGCGCACCGGCCATTCGCCGCGCTCGACTGCGTCGAGAACCTCGTTCTCAAGCCGGCTCCACCACCCGACCGGGTTGTCCCAAGACGCGAAATCGTCCGTGTGAATCACGGGCGCGGTGCCGAGGCGATGGGCGAGGCGCTCGGCAAACACGCTCTTGCCGGCTCCTCCCGGACCATCGATTGCAACGAGTCGCACCGAACCGCACCGCGCCGGCGCGCGGCGGATCGCCTCGGCCAGGTCGGTGAACCGTGCGATGATTTGCTGCTCCTCCTGCACGCAGGCCGATGGGCCCCCATTCACCTACGATCTCGACTATGGGTCACGAGGCCACGTACATCCAGTCGCTCGCATCGCTCCGTGCGTCGGACGGTGCCGTCGCGGGCGGAAAGGGAGCCAACCTCGGCGAACTGATCGCCGCCGGCTTCCCTGTGCCGGACGGCTTCGTCCTGACCACGGGGGCCTATGTGCTCGCCGCGCGTGAGGGGTCGGTCGATCCGGCCGATCCCGAAGCGGCAGCCGACCATCTCTGGAACGGCAAGATGCCGGCGGCCATCGCCGCCGCGGCGCTTGAGGCCTACCGTGAGCTCGGTGGTGGGCCGGTCGCCGTCCGCTCGTCGGCGACCGCGGAAGACCTGCCCGGCGCCTCGTTCGCCGGCCAGCAGGACACCTATCTCGACATCAGCGGAGAGGAGGCGCTCGTCGAAGCAATCCGCCGCTGCTGGGCGTCGCTCTGGAACGATCGCGCAGTGGCCTATCGGCGCGCCAACGGGATCGATGACCAGGGCGTCGCGCTGGCGGTCGTGGTGCAGCGGATGGTGGACGCGAAGGCGGCCGGCGTCCTGTTCACGGCCGACCCGATCACCGGGCGCCGCGGCCGCGCCGTGATCGAAGCCTCGCCCGGCCTCGGAGACGCCGTCGTGTCCGGCCGGGTCGATCCCGATCGCTATGTGGCCGACCCGCTGACCGGGCGGATCGTTGAGCGGCGGATCAAGGGCGACGAAGCCGTGCTGGACGATGCTCGAGTCCGGGAGCTGGCCATCCTCGGCGTGCGGATCGAGTGGCATCTGGGTGCCCCTCAGGACATCGAGTTCGCGCTCGACCGCGAACGTCGCATGTGGATCGTGCAGTCCCGACCGATCACGACGCTCTACCCGCTGCCGGAGGGCCTTCCCGATCCCGATGTCGACCTGCGCATCTTCTTCTCGGGCAACGTCTTCCAGGGCTATTTCGAGCCGATCACCCCGATGGGGATCGAGCCCTTCCTCGCCCTCGGCGAGACGATCAGGAAGGCGTTCGCGGCGAGTGGGCGCGACGGCTCAAGCCGTCCGCCTGTCGTCGAGGCCGGCATGCGGGTCTACCTCGATGTGACCCCGATCCTGCGGGACGCCGTGGGCCGAGTTGCCATCCAGCGCGCCACTGCGATGGGCGAGGCCCGGAGCTCGGTCGTGTTTGGGAAGCTCGTGTCCGATCCGCGCCTCAGGCCGCACTCGGCCTCCCACATCCGTTCGGTGCGACGGCTGCTGCCGCTTCTGCTGCGATCGCGGGTCCCGATATTCGCGTTGCGCATGCTGCGCTCGCCGGCCGCCACTCGCAGACGCTTCATCCGCGAGGTCGAGCACGCGACGCGCATCGATCTGCCGCCGGACGCGACATCGGCCGCGCGCGTCGATGCCTTCGAACGGCTGATGCGTTCGGGCCCGCCGCGCGTCTTTCCACGCCTCGTGAGCATGGTGATCGCCGGGATGCTGTCGTACGTCGTGGCTGGCCGGCTCCTGGGCGATCGCGCACGGGAGGACGAGCTCCAGCGGTTGACTCGCGGCCTGGCCCACAACCCGACCACGGAGATGGACCTCGCCTTGTGGTCGCTCGCGACGGAGATCCGCGACGATCCCGCGTCGCGGAACGCGGTCCTCCAGCGCACGCCGGCCGACCTCGCCGCCGCGTACGCGGCTGGCACCCTCCCGCATAGCATGCAGGCCGGGCTGTCGGCCTTCCTTGCCAGGTATGGGTTCCGGTCGGTCGGCGAGATCGACCTCGGCGTGCCGCGCTGGGCCGAGGATCCGACCCACCTCCTGGGCGCGATCGCGAATTACCTGCGCCTGGAGGATGAGGCGCTCGCCCCCGACGCGCAATTCGCTCGCGGCGCTCGCGAAGCCGAGGCGATGATCGCGACACTGCTCGGCCGCGTGCGCGGACCAAGGCGAATGCTGCTGCGCTTCTTCCTCCGCCGCCTGCGGGCGCTCATGGGGCTGCGCGAGGCGCCCAAGTTCCACCTCATCCGGCGGATCTGGACGCCCCTGCGCAACCTGCTGAGACCGGTCGGCGACGAGCTGGCCGCCACCGGTCGCATCGCGTCACCGGACGACGTGTTCTTCCTGACGATCGCGGAGGTGCGGGCGGCGATCGCGGGGGAGGCCCTACAGGATGCGGTCGCGGAGCGCCGAGCGATGTTCGCGCGTGAACGAGCGCGACGCCACATCCCTCGGGTGCTCCTATCGGACGGCACCGACGCCGAGATCGCGCTGGTCCCGGCAGCCGCGGGCGACCTGCGCGGGAGCCCGGCTTCCCCGGGGAGCGTGACGGCGAAGGCTCGTGTCATCCTCTCGCCGCTGGGAGCGAGGCTCGAACCGGGCGAGATCCTCGTCGCGCCATCCACGGATCCGGGCTGGACCCCTCTGTTCCTGACCGCGGGCGGCCTGGTAATGGAGATGGGCGGGATGATGTCCCACGGCGCGGTCGTCGCGCGCGAATACGGCATTCCCGCGGTCGTCGGAGTCGCCGGCGCAACGGAACGCATCGCGACCGGCCAGTTGCTCACGGTCGACGGATCGGCCGGCGCCGTGTCGATCGAGGAGGGCTGACGGGTCCGGCTTCCGTTGTACGGCCGCCCCGGGCCGGCGGCCTCAGGCTTCGCCGGCGTCCCTGAGTCGGGCCAGCCAGAGAAGGCCGACGATCGACTTCGCGTCGACGATCCGGCCGGTCGTGGCGGCATCCACCGCGTCCCGCCAGGGCATTCGAACCAGCTCGATGTGCTCGTCTTCGTCCGGGCCCAGGCGGTCCGCCTCCTCGAGGGCCGGTCGCAGGTCCGTGGCGAGGTAGAGGTGCATGAGCTCGGTGGCGAATCCCGGCGCCGTCCAGAACTCGCCGAGCCGCCGCCACGATCCGGCCCGGTAGCCGGTCTCCTCCTCCAGCTCGCGTGGTGCGGCGAGCGCGTGATCCTCGACGACACCCTTCGCGCGGTCCACGAAATCGAGGGTTCCGGCCGGGATCTCCAGCATGGATCGGCCCGCCGCGGATCGCCACTGGCGAACGAGCAGGACACGCTCCTCCTCGTCGAGCGCGACGATCGCCACGGCGCCCGGGTGGCCGGCCACCTCGCGCGTGGCGCGCGAGCCATCGGCTCGCTCGATCGTGTCGATCCGGAAGGTGAGGTAGTAACCCTCGTGGAGGATGCGCGACTCGACGATCCGCTCCTCGAGCGGATCGGGCCCGCCGGTGGGCTCGTTGGTCAACCGGCGGGCCAGGAGGTATGCGCGCTGGCCGTTTCGACTGCGGCCGTGCCGCTCAGGCGGCGACCGGCTGCGCCTTGGCAGTCAGGGACAGGCCCGACTCGGCGTCGAACAGGTGGACCTTGTCGAGCGGGATCCAGAGGTTGAGGTTGTCGCCCGGCTTGACCGCGAAGCCGGCGTCGACGATCGCGACGATATCCTTCTCGGCTGCCGAGATGTGGAGCAGCTCCTGGGCGCCCAGGTACTCGACGACGTCCGCCACGCCGGCCAGCGTGGCCACGTTGGGCTGGGCCTCTCCGAGCTCGATGTGGTCGGGTCGGAAGCCGGCGATGAGCTTGCGCCCGCTCGACGTCCCGACGGAGTCGCGAAGGCGAGGCGGAATTGGAACCCGGAGGCCGTGCGCCTCGAGCACGTCACCGGAGCCGGAGACGCCGACGTCCACGAAGTTCATGGCCGGGCTGCCGATGAAGCCCGCCACGAAACGGTTGACCGGCCGGTCGTAGAGCTCCTGGGGCGTGCCCACCTGCTGGAGGATGCCCTCGCTCATGACCGCGATCCGGGTGCCCATGGTCATCGCCTCGACCTGGTCGTGGGTGACGTACACGAACGTCGTGCCCATGCGCTGGTGAAGGCGGGCGATCTCGGCGCGTGTCTGGACGCGGAGCTTGGCATCGAGGTTGGACAGTGGCTCGTCCATGAGGAAGACCGCCGGCTCGCGGACGATCGCCCGGCCGAGCGCGACGCGCTGGCGCTGGCCGCCGGACAGCTCCTTGGGCTTGCGGTCGAGGTAACGGCCGATGTCGAGGATGCCGGCCGCTTCCTGGACGCGACGCTCGATCTCCGTCTTGGGGACCTTGCGCAGCTTGAGGCCGAACGCGAGGTTGTCCCGGACCGTCATATGCGGGTAGAGCGCATAGCTCTGGAAGACCATCGCGATGTCGCGATCCTTGGGCGCTACGTCGTTGACGACGCGCTCGCCGATCTTCAGGTCGCCGCTCGAGATCTCCTCCAGGCCGGCAATCATCCGCAGGCTCGTCGTCTTGCCGCAACCGGATGGGCCGACCAGCACCATGAACTCGCCGTCCAGGATGCCCAGATTCAGGTCGTCTACCGCGAGCACGTCGCCGTATTTCTTCGTGACGTGATCGAACGTGACGGTGGCCATCGCACGCTCCTTTACCCACCGGGTCATCGCGGGACCATGCATCCGGCCACGAGCTGGCTCGGGGCTCGGACGGCCCCCGTACGAGGTGCCGGCTAGGGTGGCCAATCCTAGCACTGCAGCGCACGTGCAGCGCGAGCACGTCGCTGCGCGGACAGCGGGGGCCGAATATCCGCCCAGTGACTGCAAACGGGCTGGACGGCCGGATCGGCGGCCAGATATTCGCCCATGGCTTTTCGGACGTTTCGCCGCCAGTGGCGGCCTTCATGGCGGGAGCAGCTGAGCGTGGCTTATGGGCGGCGACGACTCGACCAGCTGAATCGGACCCGAAACCGCCTCACGACATGGCCACGGCCGGCCTAAGAGTCCGACCTTGAATAGCTGGCCATGATGCCGAGCCGGGTGCGCGTGGCCCGGCGCGTGACAGCGTTGGCCCCCGGGCGTTCATGATTGACAACGGGAGGGCCGTTATGAGGACGAGCCGAAGCGGTCGGCGGCGCGATCCATTCGGGATCTTGACGATCGCCCTGGCGATTGCCGCGCTGGCGATCGGCCTGGCGTTTCTCTGGCTCCGGGCGACCCTGCCGTCCGAGCCGGCGGTCGTCTCCTCCGACGACTGGCCATGGACCGCCGAAGGCGTGGCCGTTCGGCCGATCGGCGACGGCCCCTTCCGCGACGGCGACGTGGTGGTCGCGATCGACGGGCGCTCGCTCGAGTCATGGGCCGAGAGCGCCGCCGGCGGACGCTCCGGCCGGACGGGCCCGCTGCCGGCCGTTATGACCTTCGACGTGGTTCGCGATGGCCGCCCGATCTCACTGCAGGTTGCCCTGGATCAGCCGTCGCTTGTCGATCTGCTGGCGCCGGGCCTGGCCCTCCTCATCTTCACGATCGCCCAGCTCGCCGTCGGGGTGCTGGCCTGGCTGCGGCAGCCGGAGGAGGGCTGGCGACGGGGCTTTCTCGTCGGCTCGGTGGGCAACCTCGTGAGCGCGGTCGGCTGGGAGCTGGGAGTGCAGCCGACCGATCTGGTCCGGAGCGAACCGACGCTGCTGCTCTTCACCGCGACCGGCCCGCTGCATCTCCTGTTCTGGTCGAGCGTCATTCACGTCCTGGGCTCATTCCCGGCCCGGAGCGACCTGTTTGCCCGCCGACCCTGGTTGGTCGCCGCGGTCTATGGCCTGCCCCAGCTGGTGCTTCCTGCCGGCATCGTCGTGGCCCGCTTCACGACCTCCACGACCCTGGTCTGGATCGATCGATGGGCGACGGTCCTGGCGGCGGTCGTGATGACCATGCTGCTGCTGACGATCGCGGCGACCGTCAGCAGCTACCGGCGCTGGCCTCTGGATCAACGTCGCGGCCTGTTGCCGCTGGGCGTCGCGATCGTGGTCATCGCCGTGGGCGTTCTTGTCCTGACCGTGTTGCCGGCTCTCGTGGGGGGTCGACCACTCGCGCCGCGCGGCGCGGTCGCGGTCCTGGGCCTGCCCGCGGTCGTGGCACTGATTCTGGCCATCGCACGCAACCGACTGTTCGAGGTCGCCGTCCTCAACGCGTCCCGCCGACGGCTGGTGATCGCCCGCGAGGAGGAGCGCCGCCGAATCCGCCGCGACCTGCACGATGGTCTGGGTCCGCTGCTCGCCGCCATGACCCTCAAGCTGGACCTCACGCGCGACCAGGTCCGGGCCGACCCGGTAGCGGCCGAGGGCATGCTCGACGAGCTCAAGGCGGACACCAAGACGGCCGTGACCGAGATCCGGCGGCTCGTCCGGGAGCTCCGACCGCCCGCGCTCGACGAGCTCGGCCTGGTGGAGGCGATCCGGCAGCGAGCCGGGGACTTCGCCGTGCCCGATGGGTCCAACGGAGACGACCGTCTTCGCATCGCCGTCGAGGCCCCGAGACCGCTGCCACCTCTCAACGCGGCGGTCGAGGTCGCGGCATACCGGATCGCCATCGAGGCCATGACCAACGTGGTTCGCCACGCGCGGGCCCGTCAATGCCTCGTTCGCCTGACCGCGACGCGCGAGCTCGAGCTGGAGGTGCTGGACGACGGGATCGGCCTCGATCCGAGCCTCTCGGCGGGAGTCGGCCTCAGCTCGATGCGCGAGCGAACCGCGGAGCTGGGCGGGAGCTGCTCGATCGACCGCCTGCCGGAGGGCTGGACGAGGGTCGTTGCTCGCTTCCCGATCGGGAGCTAGCCAGTCGGTCCCTCTTGGGCCCCCGAAGTCAGGCGTTTCCCAGTCCCGCGTCCCGGGCCCGCACGATCGCCCCCGCTCGATCGGCCACCTGGAGCTTGTTGAGGATGTTCGAGACGTGGTTTCGGACGGTCTTCTCGGTGAGGCCGAAGCTCCGGGCGATCGCCGCGTTGGCCTCCCCGCGAGCGATCCTCTCCAGGATCTCGCGCTCCCGCTCGGTCAGCTCTGGAAAGGCGGCCGCGGCTGCGGCAATGGGCGCGCCGGCGAAGAAGGCCATGACCCGCCGGGCGATCGAGGCGCCGAAGATCACCTCGCCCAGGCTGGCGGCGCGGATCACCTGGAGTAGCTCGTCGCGGTCGGCGCCTTTGAGGAGGTAGCCGCGCGCGCCGGCCCGCATGGCGGCGAAGACCGAATCGTCGTCGTCCAGCATGGACAGGACGACGATCGGGAGGCCGGGAACGTCCTCGAGGATCCGTCGCGTCGCCTCGACGCCGCTCATGCCGGGGAGGCGGAGGTCCATGAGCACGAGGTCGGGCCGGAGACGACGCACGGTCTCGACAGCATCCTCTCCGGTCGCGGCTTCGCCCACCGGCTCGGTCTCGGCCGAGGTCGCAAGCATCTGACGCAGGCCGTCGCGATACATCGGGTGGTCATCGACGACGACGACCCGCAGGGGCCGCGACCTCGACGAGGGGTCGGATGCCGTCATCGCACCTTCGGCGTGGCACATCCACGCGGCAGTCGTTGGGTGTGCGCGGGCTCGGCCATCGCGCTGGGCATGCTCCTACCCTGCTCGGCCGCATCGTACGTCGCCCTCCCGGACGCGTCCATGCGACGCATCCGGCGAAGCTCCCGTCCCGGAAGTTCCCGGCTCATCTCCCGACCGGCCGGGACGGTCGCCTCAGGCTCCCGGGACATCGGTCCACCTACACCGGACATGTCCGCCGAGGGGTCGCGGACACCGCCCGAGGAGAGGACCGTGACCATCCAGCAGGATCCGAGCACATACCGAATTGCCGTTGCCCCAGAGCCGCCACGCGCGGCGCTCGCGGCAGCGGCGATGCCCACACGGGCACCAGCCATTCCGGCACCGGCCCGCGCGCCGGCCCGCGCGGAACCGGCCATTCCGGCACCATCCGCTTCGAACGACATCGCGATCGAGGCCGCGATCACCGCCGCGTACCTCGAGCACCGAGGCGTCATCCTGGGCTACACGCTGCGGATGACCCGCGATCCAGAGGTGGCCGAAGACATCGTCCACGAGGCGTACCTGCGCCTGCTCGGCGTTGCCCGCTCAGGCGTCCTGCCCGACAACATCGCCGGCTGGCTCCACCGGGTCGCGAGGAACCTCGTGATCGACTGGACGCGTCGCTCGCACCGGACCTGGGCAGCGGCGGGATCCGTCGACCGTCAGCAGATGGATGACGGACCGGAGGAGATCGTCCTCGATCTCGAGCGCGACTCGGCGCTCCACGAGGCCCTGGCCCGCCTGCCGGACGATGCACGTCGAGCGCTGCTATTGTCGGGGGCGGGTTATCCGTCCGCGGACATCGCCACCATGATCGGTCGGACCGACGGCGCGACCCGCACGCTGTTGTGCCGCGCGCGGCAGCGAACGCGCGTCCTTCTCACCGCCGGAGGCAACGGGTCACCCTCGGTCGGCTGAAATGGATCGGGGAGTTGGGGTGGCCTATGGGTTTCGAACCCATAACCTGCGGATCCACAATCCGCTGCTCTGCCGTTGAGCTAAGGCCACCACCGGCTACCCGGCCCCAGCACGGGGGCCGCGCGAGCCACGGGAGTATACAAGCCGGCGGTCGAGCGAGCGCCTGTCCAGCGCTCGCTTGTCGTGCGCTCGCTGTCACACGAGTGCCCGTCCGCTCGAGGCTGGCCGTGTCAACGGACCGAATCGGGCTGGTACCACCGCTGCCGGCCGTCGGGACCATCTCGCGGGCTGACCCCGCGAGATCGCCCTCGTACGGTCACTGCCTCACCGAACCGCGGTGGAGTGCCCGGTCCACGGATCCAGGAGACCCCCGTCGCGATGCTCACGACGCGCGAACAACCACGGCTTCTCCGCGATGCAGGACGCTCGCGAGGCCGCTGGAGTGGCCTGGTGGTGGTGGCATTCGCGCTCAGCGCCCTCGGCCTGTTCGCAGCACCCGGACGGGTGCTGGGCTGGGACGCCAACTCCTTCAGCTCGGCCGCCGAGTCGCAGCTCGTGGCGCTCACGAACCAGGCTCGGACCAGCCGTGGGCTGCCGGCGCTCAAGGTGGACTCGGCGCTGACCTCGATCGCGCGGTGGCGCAGCAAGGACATGATCGTCCGCGACTACTTCAGCCATGACATCCCGAGCCCGCCTGGCGGCCGCGTCTTCAACGAGATGGACCGGCGCGGCTATTGCTACTTGCTGGCCGGCGAGAACATCGGCTGGAACAACTACCCGGACGACGTCGCGACCCAGCAGATCCAGCAGATGTTCATGGCCTCGAGCGGTCACCGGGCGAACATCCTGGGCTCGCGATGGGACCACATCGGGGTGGGCGCTTACAAGGGCCCGACCGGCAAGAAGATCTGGACGGTCCTGTTCGCCGACAAGTGCGGCAGCGCTCCGGCGCCGAAGCCCACCGCCAGGCCGACGCCCAAGCCGACCGCCAAGCCCGCACCGAAGGCCACGCCGCGGCCGACGGTGCGGGCGACCCCCAGGCCCACGGTGAAGCCGGTGCCGAAGCCGACCCCCGTGCCGACGCCGACGCCGACGCTGGCGCCCGAGGCCGCGGGCACGCCTCCCGCGGTGAACGCATTCGATTCGAGCCCAGGCGCGGACAACGGACGCCAGCCGCCGGGGGTCGTTCCGCCGGGCCTGCGCGTCGCGGATCCGCCCGCGCCGAGCGGGCTGTTCGAGGCCATCGTCGGGGGAGTGGCCGGGCTGTTCTTCGGCACGTAAGGGTCTGCGCCCGCGGCCCTTCACGATCGCTGGCCGCCGCGAGGCCGACCGTGGCCAAACATTCATCGGGGTGGCTGTTAGCCGCGCGATTCGGTCGATTCGCGGCCAAATATTCGCTGCCGGACTGTTGGGCCGGTGAACGGCTGTCCGGGATGGCCGGCCGGTCGCGGCCCGCGCGATCCGCGAGCGTGACGAGCCGCGCCGGGCCGCCGCCAGCCCACAACCGATGCCCGGCGGGGCATTAACCGGTGGCCAGGACTGGCCACGGCCGGCACAACATTCTGTGAGGGAATGGATGGCCACGTCCGAGAGGGCCCCGTCCCTGGCCCCTGACCGGTCGGTACACTGCCGACCATGCTGCCCAGCGCTCCGCCGATTCTCGAGGCACGTGATCTGACGAAGTCCTACCGGCTGGGCGAGACCACGGTGGATGCGCTGCGGGGCATATCGCTCCAGGTCGCCGAGGGCGAGTTCGTTGCCCTCATGGGCCCGTCCGGGTCTGGCAAGAGCACGCTCCTCCAGCTCCTCGGCGGACTGGATCGGCCGACCAGCGGCGAGGTCGTCCTCCAGGGCGAGACGATCAGCCGACTGGCTGACGAGCCGGCGACGCGCCTGCGCCGCGACCGGACCGGCTTCGTCTTCCAGTTCTTCAACCTCATTCCGCTGCTCGACGTCACCGAGAACGTCGGCCTGCCGTTTGCGATCGCCGGCCTGGATCCCCGGAGCGGAGACATCGCGGCTCGCGTGCGCGACGCCATCGAGCTCGTGGACCTGCGCGGCAAGGAGCACCACAAGCCCGACCAGCTGTCGGCCGGCGAGCAGCAACGGGTCGCCGTGGCGCGAGCTCTCGTGACCCGGCCGGCGCTCCTGTTCGCCGACGAGCCGACCGGCAACCTGGATTACACGACCGGCTCCGAGATCCTGGACGCGCTGTGGCGGAGCTGCGTCGAGCGGCGCCAGACGATCGTGCTGGTCACCCACGACTCGAAGGCCGCGGCCTATGCCGATCGGGTTTGCGTCGTCCGGGACGGACGGATCCTGGAGGAGATCCCGCTCGGCCGGCGAGAGATCCACGACGCGACGCCGCTGATCGCCCGGCTCGCCCAGCTTGGCCTGTAGGCCGGACGCCCCGGCGCCGCGATGGGTGCCCTGAGGTCCCTGGCCTGGCGCAGCCTGTGGGCTCGGCGAGCGCGGAGCATCCTGACGATCGGCGGGATCGCGCTGGGCGTCGGCGTGCTGTTCGCGGCGCTGGCGACCAACGACGGGATCGATCACTCCATCGATCGGACCGTCCGCCACATCGTGGGTCGCGCGGACCTGCGCGTGACGGCGTTCACCGAGCGGGGCCTGTCCGCGGCGACCCTGGCTGCCGTCAGTGGCGCGCCGGGCGTCGCGGTCGCCGCGCCGCAGATCGAGCGGCGGACCTTCCTGGGCCCGAGCCTGCAGCGCGGATCGGCCCTTCCGCCCGCGGTGACGGTCCTGGGCGTCGATCCGGAGCTCCATCCGCTCCTCCATGACCTGCCGGGCAGCGAGACCCTGCGCGGAGGCAACCCCAACGCGCTCATCGGCGAGCGCCTCGCGGCCGCCGACGACCTCCGCATCGGAGACCGGATCGCGATCGACGGCCCGGCAGAGCCCGGCACGTTCGACGTCGTCGTGGCCGGGATCCTGGCGGGCGATGAGCCGGTCCTTGGCACGTTCGGCCGAACGATCGTCGTCAGCCTCGCCGAGGCGCGGACCATTTTCGGAAGCAGCATCGGCATCAGCCGCATCGACGTGGGCCTGGCGCCCGGAGCGACGGTGGATGGCGTGAGCGCCGAGCTGGAGTCGCGTCTGACGACCGAGCCGTACGTCCTGTCCGACCCGGCCGACCTGGCTGCCTCGCTGCGGGCTTCCACAGCCGACTTCCAGTCGACATCCTCGCTGCTGGCCGCCGTCGCGCTCTTCGTGGGCGCGTTCCTGATCTTCAACACCCTCTCGATGACAGTCGCGGAGCGGTTTCGCGAGGTCGGCCTGCTGCGGGCCGCCGGGGCGACCCGACGCCAGATCGCCGGGCTGGTCCTGCTCCAGGCGCTGTGCCTGGGGATCGCCGGAGTCGCGCTGGGGCTCGTGGTTGGGCTCGGGCTTGCGGCGGTGATGGCCGGCTACGTCCAGCGCATCGCCGCGGTGCCGTTCGAGGGACTCTCCGTCCCCGTGTCGGGGATCGCCCTGGCCGCCGCGTTCGGGATCGCCGTGACGCTGGCCGCGGCGCTGGAGCCGGCCGATCGAGCGGGCCGGGTCTCGCCGATCCAGGCGCTCCGGTCGCGCCCCGATCAGGCGACCGCGGCTGGAACGCGCGCCCGCCTGGGCTGGCTGATGGTCGTCTTCGCGGTCGTGGCGGTCGCCGGGATCGCCCTGTGGCCGCGGGGACAGGGAGCGTCGGCCCCCGTTCGCGGTCTCGCGGTGTACGGCATCCTGCTGCTGACGACGATCCTCTCGCCATTCCTGTTGCCGGCGCTCGGCCGGGTGGCGGGCATCCCGTTCGGGCTGGTCGTCCGGGCGGAGGAGCGGCTGGCGCGAGGCGCCGCGATCCGCGACCGCGGCCGGGCGGCGTTGACCGTCGGCGCCCTGATGGTCGGGGTGGCGATGATCGTGTCGGTCGGCGTCCTCGCGCTCAACGCCCGGCAGGCCGCCTCGGCGTGGCTGGTCGAGGTCGTGCCCGGCGACGAGGTGGTCACGTCCATCGTCCCGGCGCCGATCGACGAGACCGGGCCGGCCTCGGAGCTGGCGGCGGTCGCCGGCGTGGCGCGCGTGAGCCCGATCGCGACGTTCGGGGTGGCCTACCGGGGGGTCCGGCTGGATGCGGCCGCGGTCGTCGGCCGCGACCTGCTCGCCGACGGCCGGATTGCGTTCGTTGCTGGTGATCGAACGGCCGGCCTGGACGGGCTCGACGACGGGGGCACGGTCCTCCTGCCACGGAGCGTGGCGGACCGCCTCGGGCTGCGCCTGGGGGACACGATGCGTTTCACCCTGGGCGGTGGGGCGACCGCCGCCCTGGGGGTGGCCGGAATCGTGGCCCGCGGCCTGCCCGGCAGGTCGGCGGAGACCGTGTTCGTCGGCTGGTCCGACGCGACCGAACGGTTCGGCGTCCTGGGCGCGGACTCGTTCGCGATCCGGTTCGAGCCGGGCCAGGCCGTCACCGCCCGCCCCGCGCTCGAGCAGGCCGCCCGGCAGCTGGCCCTGGAGCCGGCGAGCCTGGACATGATCGGCGCTGCGATCAGCGACGCGCTGCGCCGGGTATTCGGGTTGTTCGACGCCCTCGCGGCCGTGTCGGTTCTGATCGCCGGGCTGGGCATCGTCAACACGCTCACGATGAGCGTCCTGGAACGGGTCCGCGAGATCGGGGTGTTGCGAGCGGCGGGGATGACCCGGCGCCAGGTCTGGCGCATGGTCGTCGTGGAGGCGGGCATCCTCGGGATCGTGGGCGCGGTGCTCGGTTCGCTGACCGGGCTGGCCGCCGGAATCGTGCTCATCCTGCTGGCCGGAGGGCCCTCGGCGGCGGGTCTCGTCGAAGCGGGCTCGCTCGCGGTTCCGTGGGCGACGATCGGGCTCGGGTCGGTCTTCGCGATCGCGATCGCGATGCTCGCCGCCTATTACCCGGCGCGCCTGGCCAGCGGATTGTCCATCGTTCGCGCGGTCCAGTTCGACTAGCGCCGCCCCCGGCGGGCCGGTCCGGCGCCGGGCCAGTCCCGTGGCCTCGTTCCAGTGCTCCGGTGGCCGCGGGTGGCGGTCCCCTTCGGGTAGACTCGGGACGTCCCGTCGAGTCTGGGGAGCGTCGGCGGGCAACGGAGGGTCGAACGACGATGCTGGCGAGCTCTCGCTTCAATCGCCTGCCCGCAGCCGAGCGGGGGATCACGATCGGGGACTTCCTGGTACCGATCCAGGTGGGCGAGCGACTGAGCTCTCGAGCCCGTCATGTGGCGCTGGTGGTGGCCGGCGCACTGCTCATCTTCCTGACGGCCCAGGTCTCCATTCACCTTCCGAACAACCCCGTTCCGATCACCGGCCAGGTGTTCGGCGTTCTCCTCGTGGGTGGTGCGCTCGGCTTCCGGCGCGGTCTCCTGGCGACGCTCCTGTACGTCGCGGTCGGGCTCATCGGCTATCCCGCGTTCGCCGAGCACAAAGGCGGCATCGCCGTCATCGCGGCGGTCACCGACGGGCAACTCGTCCTGGGCGCGACGGGCGGCTACCTCATCGGCTTCGTCCTGGCCAGCGCGCTCGTCGGCCGGCTGGCGGAGCTCGGCTGGGACCGACACATCGGTGGGTCGCTGGCCGCCATGATCCTCGGCGACGCGGTCATCTACGTGATCGGTGTGCCCTGGCTCATGGCCGCCACGGGTGTGTCCTCGCTGGCGGCCGGGTTAGCCATGGGCGTGACGCCCTTCCTGCTCTGGGACGCGATCAAGATCGTGCTGGCGGCCGTGCTCTTTCCGGCGGCCTGGTGGGTGGTCGGTCGCCGGCCCGACGAGCGCTAGGCGGGCTCACTGCCGCCGCGGGCGCCCGACGGCCACAGGCGGGATCGCTGCCGCCGCGGGCGCCCGACGGCCACAGGCGGGATCGCTGCC
>WNFU01003003.1_pt1 | contig 23656 bp, 22 predicted proteins | sample 5400121 | NCBI WGS metagenome assembly WNFU01 (sample SAMN13153360, study PRJNA577476) | soil metagenome | isolation source: 100 cm soil or saprolite under grassland replicate 1 | place: USA:California | collected 2016-06-15
TGTCGCAGTTCCCGCAATCTGCGACAGACCGAGCCGGACCACCGACACGAGCAGACGACTCGAACGTCGTCTGGCGTAGCTCTGCTCGACGAAACAGACGCCACGCTTCGAGCCGGTTACCTCGGCTGCGCCCTCCCAGAACGTCGGGAGGACCTGACCACGCACGAGTTGGTCGTCGACGAGCGAGCGAAGCGAGAGCGTAAGCCGGGCGGAGGGGACGCGGAGCTGCCAGTCGAGAGGCCAGCGACGGCCGGCGGCGTCGAGCACGCGGGCACCGGGGTTGACATCGAAGGTGCGCACGAGCCTCCCGCGGCCGTCGCGACCGACGAGCGTACCCGAGCGGTAGCGCAGGAGCGGCGTCCCGTCGCGCTTGCGGAAGCGGTAGAGCATGAGCTCTGTGCGGTCGGCGAACCGGCACGAGAACCAGTCCCAGTTCAGGGCGCGGGGGTCGTCGGCGAAGTCTCCCCACTGATGGTCGAGCCAGGCCTCGCCGGTGAAGCGGATCCGCGTTCCTGCTGTGGTGATGGCCCCGCGCGCGCGCGTCCGTGTCGCAGAGTAGTAGGCACTCTGGCCTGCCGCCGACTGCTCGATCACTCCGGTGCCGTCGCCGTGGAGGACGTACGGTTTCGTCGGCTTGACGGTCAGGTCGAGCGCGAAGCCGGGCTTGGAGGCAATGAACCTCCAGGTGTCGGATCGCCGCAGGTAGAGAAGCCGGTGGCCGGGCGCGCGCACGTCGAGCACCCGGGTTCCCGGTGTGCGCTGCGCGAGCAGCTCCGTCTTCCCCACGAGAGCACCCGTGTCCAGACTCAGCACCTGGCTGACCAGGATGACGAAGCCCTGCCGCGAGAAGAGCGTGAAGAAGACCGAGTAGCGCACGCCGTCCGCGCCGCGCACGTCGCCGGTGACGTACCACCACTCGATCCCCGCCCGCGGATGCCCGGCGTGGTCACGTGGTAGGGCGACACGGGGCGCGGCGACGGCGGCCCCTGCCAGCGATACCAGCAGCATGACGAACGGCCCCTTGCGCAGCGTCTCGCCCGAGCGCTTGACGATCTTCGTCGTCAGCTGCGCGACGAGGGGCAAGGCGACGATGCTGGTGACGGGCTGGCGAGGCCGGACGCGGAACCCGCGAAGAGAAGGCGGCGCGTGAGTTGCGTGCTGGACACCGATGCGGCTGATCGCGCACGCGTACGGGTGTGTGTGGCACACGGTCGCCCGGGGAGAAGGAGGAATCGAGATGGCAACCGCCGCGAAGGTCAACCTCGCCGAGAAGCTCGCGCTCTTCGACGAGCGCCGGCAGCCGAAGATCATCGGCACACTTTTTCCTCGTCTCACGGGCAAGCTGACGATCCAGCTCCGCGAACGCGACGTCGAGCTCCCCGAAGGCATAGCTTCGTCGTTCCCGCACGGAGTCGAGCACTGCCCCGAGGCAGAGCATGAGGCGCACGTCCTGCTGATCGAGCCCGCTGGAACAGTGAACACCGGCGACGTCATGAGCGACCTCACCCACCCGAAGCGACGATCTAAGGCGAAGCGCCGGGCTTGAGGCCACCCTCGCACCCGCACCCTCCTTCGTCATCCCGCACTCAGCCACGCGCGCGGAGTCGTACTGCCTGCATTGACTACTACCGAAAGAGCGCGCAAACGTTTAGTACAAGCCGTTTCTGGCGTGGTTGGCCAGTCCACGCGATACCCCCGAATCCCTGATACCGATGCGTCGGCAGGCGGGCACCCAGGCGCTCAGACAAGGCCCCCCACCCGCCCGCTCCTGAGGACGAGGGCAACCTCCTGCCCCCGGAGGCTCTCAGCTGCGCGCGAGGACTCTGGCTGCCTGTACCAGCTAGGGTTAGCCACTGCAGGCGACAGGGCGCAAATGGTTTACACAAGCGGTCTTTCGCCCGATTGTCCAGCACGCAACCAGCGGGGGCATCCCACCCCTGGATCAGGGCCGCGCGACGGGTCGCTCCTCGTCAGGCTATGAACGGAGGAAGGCCAAAACGGCGAGGACACGTCGGTGGTCGTCAGAAGTGGCCGGAAGTCCGAGTCTGTCGAAGATGCTCGATACGTGCTTCTCGACGGCGCGCAGCGTGATCACCAGACGGTCCGCGATTGCCTGGTTTGAGCGCCCCTGCGCCATCAGCTCGAGGACCTCCCGCTCGCGCGGGGTGATTTTCTCGAGCGGACTGTCGGGTCGGCGCCTCCCGAGGAGCTGAGAGACGATTGTGGGATCGATCGCCGAGCCGCCATGCGCGACGCGTCGTACGGCACTGCTGAAGTCCTCGAGATCGGAGACGCGGTCCTTGAGCAGGTACCCGACGCCTTCGGCGCTGTCGGCGAGAAGCTTCAAGGCGAGACCCAGCTCGACGTACTGCGAGAGTAGGAGTACGCCGACGCCGGGATGGTGCGCGCGGATCTCCTCGGCGGCACGAAGGCCCTCGTCGCTGTAGCTCGGCGGCATGCGAATGTCGACGATCGCGACATCCGGCGAGAAGCTGCGCACCTTGAGAAGAAGCTCCTCCGCGGTCGAAGCCTCGCCGACCACCTCGAAGCCTGCTTCCTCGAGCAGACGTGCGACGCCGGCCCGCAATAAGAGCGTGTCGTCGGCCACGATCACCCGCACGGCGGCACCGTCGAGGGTCACAGGCTCGTCATCCGGGGTACGTTGGTTCAGCTGCGCCATCCCACTGTGCAAGAAGCTTGACTGGAGACCTATGCGGGATCAAGGCGGCGCGCTGGTGTCTTAGGGTTCGGGTGACCACACTCCGTCTGACCCCGCCCGCTACACGCAAGGGATCTCCGCCCTGATGTGAGTCCCTCCCCCCGGGGGACTCTCGATCGCGAGGTGGCCCGCAAGGGCCGCGACTCGATCGGCCAGACCGCGGAGCCCAGAGCCGTTTGCCGTGTCGGCGCCACCGGTTCCGTCATCCACAATTTCGACGACTGCCCACGGACCGTCACGCACCACGACCACGCTCGCCGCCGACGCGTTGGAGTGCTTGGCGATGTTCGAGAGTGCCTCACACACGAGGTAGTAGGCAGCAACCTCCACGTGCTCGGGCAGGCGTTCGGGAACGACCACGAGGTGCACCGGGACAGGACTGCCGGCGGCAGCGGTCTCCAATGCGACAGCGAGTCCGTGATCGGCAAGCACCGCGGGATGGATGCCACGAGCGAGCTCGCGGAGCTCCTCGAGAGATTGCGCCAGCTGTTCCTTCGCCGTGTGCATGAGCTCGAGCGATTCGGGATCGTGCCTTGCCCGCGACTCGAGAAGTCTCAGCGAGACGGAGAGCGCCAGCAGTTTTTGTTGTGCCCCGTCGTGGAGGTTGCGCTCGAGCCGACGGCGCTCGTCGTCGCTTGCTCGGACGATGCGGGATCGAGAGGCTGCAAGCTCGACGAGGCTGGAACGAAGCTCGGCTTGCAACCGCTCGTTCTCGAGCGCGAATGCCCCTGCGGCGCTCACCGAGCTGAGAAGCTCCGGCTCATCCAACAGCGAGGCGTCGTGGACGAGAGCGGCGACGAGCCGGCCCTCGCGTTCCACCTTCGTGACCGCCCGAGGCTCGACGTCTTCGCCCAGCTGCACGGGTTCCCCCTTGAAGGTGACCCACTCCTGAGCGTCGTCGAGCCAGTAGACGACGTCGAGGGACGGGTCCCGAAGGGCCCGGGCGAGCGCGTCGCGCAGCTCGCCCGGCGCCGTGGCCCGTTGCAGCGCCAGCAGAAGCGGTCCGATAGCGAGGCGCGAACGGAGGAGGCCGAACAGAAATGCGAGCGGTGCCGCGCCAACGCAGACGAAGGTCAGTCGATGCAAGGTCTCCAGCTCCGGCCCGGAAAAGGCGAGAGAGACCAAAAGGAGCGCGATCATCACCAGGGCGAGGGCACCCGGGACGATGACGGGGGTGAGGAGTGGACGAAGGGCCGGCGTCGCGCTCCTCCAGCGGAGCGCGAGGAGGGCGAGGCTGGCCAGGGCGAGCGCCGAGATGAGGACGAGCTGTGCCTGGCGGACGAAGTCCGCTGCGCCGGGCTCATTCACGACTTCGAGCAGGTTGAGCGACCCGAATTCTCCCAACAGCATCCTCGCGAGCTCCAGGACGACCGCCGCCAGGTAGCCCAGACCGACGATTGCCCGCTCGGGGCGTCCCTCGAGGTGGCCGCTCGGGTAGGCGAGAAACACGTGCAGGAAGAGCACCGGCGGGAGCAGGTCGAGCGCTTGCCCGACGGTGAAGGGGACTGCGACGTTGGCCCAGGAGAGGGTAGTGACGAAGTTGGCGAAGCCCGCGGCCACCATCAGCGGTCCGAACCGGCTGTCGGGTCGGAACCACCAGGCAACGAGGCCGGCGAGAACGTACGGCACCGTGATCCAGTCGATCAAGGCGGCCGACACGCCGGGCTCGCGCACGTGGTCGCTCGTAAGCGCGAGTGCAATTGACGTCGACGCCGCGGCCACACCCGCCGCAGCCAGTCCCGAGACCAGGCCCGTTGGGGGCGTTTGCAGCCAGCCGCGCCACTGGGCGCGGCGATGATCGCGCAGCGCACGAGCGCAACCGAGTACCCCGAAAAGGCCGACACCCCGATCGGGCAATTTCAGCGCCGCGCGCGTCCTGCCCGCGGACGTCGCGTTCGAACCGCTCGTTCGAGTACTCATCTGGATCGAATCGTGGTGGGTGTCAAGTCTCACAGGTCTGGAGGCGCTCGGCAATCGCCGCCCACCGTGGTGAGGCAAACCGCACCCCCGGACACCGGTTGCCCGCTGTCCCGACACGCCAGCGCACCGGTTGGTCAAACGAGCAGGCCGCTGTGATGCTGGGGGGCGTCCCGACACGAATCCCGACAGAGACTGAATCGCGAGGGAGGATCCAACGATGGGCGAAGCGACTGCGATAGGTAAGGCCGAAGTCGCCGATCTGGCTCTGCAGGCAGTCGTGGCCGGGCGTGAGCTCAGCCGCCGCTTCGGTCATGCAGACGCGGCCGTCGATGCCCTGCGCGGCGTAACGCTCTCGGTTTCCAGGGGCGAACTGGTTGCCGTGATGGGGCCGTCGGGCTCCGGCAAGTCGACGCTGATGCACATTCTTGCCGGATTGGACAAGCCGACGGCTGGCCAGGTTTCGATCGCCGATACTGAGATCACCGGACTAGGAGACAACGACCTCACCAAGCTCCGACGCCGCCACATCGGTTTCGTCTTCCAGTTCTTCAACTTGTTACCGATGCTCACCGCGCGCGAGAACATCCTCCTGCCGCTTGACATTGCCGGCGAGAAGCCAGAGGCCGAGTGGCTGTCCGAGCTCGTGGAGACGGTCGGACTCACCGACCGGCTGTCGCACCGGCCGTCCGAGCTCTCGGGCGGCCAGCAACAGCGAGTCGCGATCGCTCGCGCAATGGTTTCGCGGCCGACGGTCATGTTCGCGGACGAGCCGACGGGCAACCTCGACTCGAAGACGAGTGACGAGATCCTCGAGCTTCTGCGCCACTCGGTCGAGACCTACGGTCAGACGACCGTCATGGTCACGCACGACGCGACGGCGGCGACCATTGCCAACCGGATCCTCTTCCTGGCGGACGGCCGCATCGTGAAAACGCTCGGCCGCTCGAGCCAAAGCGAGGTGCTGTCGGCGCTGAGTGAGCTGGGGGACAATGATTAGCGTCACCCTCAAGGGGCTCCTCGGTCGTAAATTCCGTGCGGTCCTGACGGCGCTTGCGATCGTGCTCGGTGTGGCGATGGTCAGCGGGACGTACGTCCTCACGGACACGATCTCGGCTGCCTTCGACAACATCTTCTCGGGCTCCTACAAGAACACGAGCGCCGTGATCTCCGGCAAGCAGATCGTGAAGTTCTCGTCCAGCGGGAACGCGACCGTGCCGGAGTCGCTGCTCGGCAGGGTAACTCGGCTGCCCGACGTCGAGGCCGCCGCGGGGCAGATCTTCGACCTGAACTCGAGCTCCGATTACGCGAAGTTGATCGACCGGAATGGCAAGGCGATCGGCGGCACGGCGCCGACGTTCGGCTTCGGGTTCGGCGGCGTCGACTCCCGCTTCAACCCGCTCACGCTCCTCGAGGGACGCTGGGCATCGGGGCCGACCCAGATCGTGATCGATGCCGCAACGGCGAAGGGCCACGACTTCGGACTCGGCGATCGCATCGGTGTCTCCGCCCAGGGCCCAATCCGCAACTACAGGATCACGGGCATCGCGAAGTTCGGCAACGTCGACTCGCTCGGCGGCGCAACGTTCGCCATCTTCGACGTCGCAACGGCTCAGGAGCTGTTGCACAAGCAGGGCGTCTTCGACGCCATCTCTGTGGCCTCGAAATCGGGCGTATCGCCCGAGCAGCTCAAGCGTGAGATCCAGCCGATCCTGCCGCCCTCGGCCGAGGTGAAGACGGGCGCCGAGCAGGCGAAGTCGAACGCCAAGGACACGAAGGAGTTCACCAAGTTCATTCAGCTCTTCCTGCTCGCGTTCGGCGGGATCGCGCTCTTTGTCGGCGCGTTCGTGATCTTCAACACGCTCTCGATCACGGTTGCGCAGCGGGCACGCGAATTTGCCACCCTGCGCACGCTCGGCGCTTCGCGCCGACAGGTCCTGCGCTCGGTGCTGCTGGAGGGCATCATCATCGGCGCAGTCGCGTCGGTCGCCGGGCTCTTCCTCGGTCTCGCACTGGCGAAGGGGCTCAGCTCCGTCTTCGCGGCTCTCGATCTCGACTTGCCGCAGAGCGGGACTGTGCTCGCGACGAGAACGGTCGTCGTCTCGCTCGGCCTCGGCATGGCAATCACGCTGGTCGCCAGCCTCGCTCCAGCCCTGCGCGCAACGCGAGTCCCGCCGATTCTCGCCGTACGCGAGGGCGCGAAGCTGCCTCGGTCGCGGCTGGCACCGTTTGCGCCCTACATCGCCGCCGTCACGATCGTCGTCGGCGGGTTGCTCATGGCCTACGCGATGTTCGTCGGTGGCCTCGCGACGAAGCAGCGACTCGCCGCGCTAGCGGTCGGGCTCCTGTTTCTCTTCCTAGGAATCGCTCTCGTCTCCTCGCGCATCGTCCGACCGCTGGCCGCGGTGGTCGGTGCCCCCGCAGAGCGGACCGGAGGGTCCGCCGGCCGGCTGGCGCGCGAGAACTCGGTCCGAAATCCTGGCCGCACGGCCTCGACCGCGGCGGCGCTGATGATCGGGCTGGCGCTCGTGACCGTCGTCGCGACACTCGGCGCCGGGCTTCGCAACGCGGACAGGGACGCCCTGAAGCGGCAGGTTCGCTCCGACTACGTCGTGACCTCGAAGAACGGCTTCGACCCCTTTCCCGTAGCCGCAGGGGAGGCCGTCTCGGGCGTTCGTGATGCGGAGGTCGTCTCCCACGTGCGCAACGAGCACGCCCGGCTTTTCCGCAGCGACGTCACCGTCGACGGCATCGACGTGAGCACGATCACGGACGTCTACCGCTTCGAATGGGAACAGGGATCGGATAAGGCGCTCTACTACCTCGGGCTCGACGGTGCCGTGGTCCGCAAGAAGTTCGCCGACAAGCACAAGCTCGATGTCGGAGACGTGCTTCGCCTGACGACGCCGGACGGCAAGCACAAGGTGTTCCAGGTGTTCGGAATCTTTGCGCCGCCCAAGATCGACAACCTCGATCCCGTCCTCGCCTCGATCGTCATCACCACGGACGCTTTCGACCGTACCTTCTCGCGACCGAAGAACATCTACACGCTCGTGAACGTGGCGGGTGGCGCGAACGATGCGACGACCGCGAGGTTCGAACGCGCCTTGGCCGCCTATCCCGACGCGAAGGTGCGGACGAAATCCGCGTGGGTGAACAAGCGCGCGGCCGGTATCGACAAGCTCCTCAACCTGCTCTACGTCCTGCTCGCCCTCTCGGTCGTCGTCAGCCTGTTCGGCATGGTGAACACACTCGTGCTCTCGGTCTTCGAGCGCACACGGGAGCTCGGGATGCTGCGGGCGATCGGCATGACGCGTCGGCAGACCCGAAGAATGGTCCGCCACGAGAGCGTGATCACAGCCCTGATAGGCGCCGCGCTCGGCCTGCCGCTTGGAATCGCACTGGCGGCGCTCGTCTCACAGGCGATGTCCGACCAGGGACTGGCCTTCCACCTGCCGATCCTTTCGCTGCTGTTGTTCGCGGCAGTTGCTTTCGTGGCCGGCGTGCTCGCCTCGGTGATCCCGGCGAGGCGCGCTGCACACCTCAATGTGCTCCACGCGCTGCAGTACGAATAGTCGACCTCCCCGCCCAGTACACAAGGGCGCGAGGGTGACGGGAGTGCGAGCGGAACTGTTCGGGGGCGAAGGGTGAGGCGCGAGTGTGGCAATCACCACCGCTGGAACGGGCGACCGTGCTCGCGCCGTGCAATCCGATGAGGGGCGCCTCGACGACGAAGAGGGGTTACGGCGCTCGCCACCAGGCACGGCGGCGCGCACTGGCTCCGCTCGTTCCACCACGGCGAAGAGGGGCAGACGATGGCCGAATACGCCGTCGTCCTTGCGCTGATCGTGCTTGTGACCGTGGCTGTCTTCACCGCCCTCTCTGGCGGTATCCGCGGTGCTGTGAACAACGTCACCGCCCTCTTGTAGGCAGCAGAGGCGCGGCCGAGCTCACGGGTCTATCACCGAATCGCTGTAGCCCCGGGGCTGTCGCGCGGGACGAACGGGGATGGTTTTCTCACGCCGTTGCGTCAGGATTGGGAAGGAGGGCGCGGAATCTGCGGCCGGCCTGTGGGACTCTCCCTCGGCAGGCCGGGTTGGTCTGCGGGCCCGCGCCCTCCTCGCGTCTTGCCCCCGACTGAGCTACTCAAGGCACCACCGACCGAGGCCGACACCTTGGAACATGCGCGAGGAGCCGTCGCTACTGCGCGACGGGCTCGGGATCTTCTCCGCTCCCCCCAGGCCGCAGCTCCTCGCGCATCGTCTTCAGCGCCTCTCGCGTTGCCTCCCCCGTTCGGGGCATCATTTCACGCGTGGCCGCCAGCGACAGAGCCCTCGTCTGCGCTGAGTGCGGGCGTGAGTCGACCCACTCAAGACTGCCGAGGACTCCTGGCGCGCCTACTCGGATGGACTAGGCGAGCTGCACGTGTTCTGCCCGGAGTGCGCCAAGCGGGAGTTCGGCGACGAAGAGCTTGCGGCGCGTCTCGACGTCCACGGCGGGGCATTCTCGTGACGATTACGGACGGGCGGGGAGGCGGTTGCCTCGTCTGACGACGTTTCCAGGTATCACCGGGGTATGCACCGCATGCGCGCTTCCGGCATGTCTGTCACACTTGACACGAGATGATTCCGCTCAACCATAGGGTTTTCCTGGTTTGAGCGAAACCCGTAAGGCGCATACGGGATTCGAACCCGTGCCGCCGCCGTGAGAGGGCGGTGTCCTAGGCCACTAGACGAATGCGCCCCGGCTGCGGCCCAGTCTAGCTCACCGCCCTGGCCTTCTCCTTCTCCAGGAGGACGTGGCGGCGCCAGCGCACGGTGCCGAGCATGAGCCCGATGGCCGCGAATCCCAGGGCCGCGTTGACGACCGTCACGGCGACGTACATACCCACGCTGAAGCTGAGCAGCGTGGCCTGGGAGATCGGCGAGTTGCGGAAGACGTAGGCGAGGAAGCCCTGCTGCGTCCCCACCCCGCCCGGGGTGAAGGGAAGCACTGTCGAGATGCTCTGCACCGCGAGCACGAGCACGGCGTTCTCGGCGGTGGCCGGAACGTGGAAAGCCCGCAGGAAGAAGTAGATGCTTCCCACGCGCAGGCCCCAGCTCACCGCCTGCCACGAGATCACGCCGGTCACGAACCGCCTCGGTGTGCGGAGGATGGCGAACCCCTGCTGCACCCGGGCGCGGAAGTTCCTCACTCGATGGACTCCGATCCCGATCAGCAGGCCAATCACCACCAGCCACACAGTTGCGATCACGATCGCCGTGCCGGGGTGCTCGAGCGGCCAGTGCCAGTCGACCGTCGGCAGCTTCGGCAGAGCGCTGAAGCTCGGAAACACGCCGAGCGTGAGGGCCCAGCCGAGCAGCCCAGCCGCCACGAACAGGTCGAAGATCGTCTCGACCAGCAGCGTGGGGGCGAGGGTGGCGTGCGAGCTCCCCTCGATCGTGCGCTTGACGAGGACGAGCTTGACGACGTCGCCGCCGCGGGCGGGCACGATCGAGTTCACGCCCACGCCGGCCACATAGCTGCCGAAGACCCCCAAGAGTGGCACGCGAGTTTCCGGGTAGGCGGACATGAGGATCGAGCGCCACGCGATCGAGCGGGCGGCCAGCCGCAACACCTGAAACAGGAGCGCGATCCCGAGCGCCGCCCAACCCACGGCCGCCAGGTGGTCGAAGAAGGCCTCCAGCGCGTCGATGAACTCGCGCACGCAGCCGCGAACGATACGGGCTCCAGGCGTAGACTCGGCGCGTGAAGGCCGACTATCTCGATCTCCGGCTCGGCGACTTCCTCGAAGGGCTCGCCGGCGGCACCCCTGCTCCCGGCGGCGCCTCGGCCGCCGCCCTGACGGCGACGTTCGCCGCCGGGCTCGTGCGGATGGTCGCCCGCCGCTCGAAGGGCTCCTGGCCGGAGGCCGCGGGCGTCGCGGCGCAGGCGAAGGCCCTCGAAGGACGCATGGCCCCGCTGGCGGCCAAGACCGATGAAGCGTGGGAGGCGGCGCTCGAGGCGCTCCAGAACGCAAACGGCGAACGTGCTCGCGGCGACGAGGAGCTGGAAGAGAAGCTCGCCCGCTCCGCCGAGGTGCCGCTCGACATCGCGGAGTCGGCGGCCGACGTCGCGTCGCTGGCGGCGCTCACGGCCGAGCTCGGCGACGGAACCTTCCGCAGTGATGCGGCCGCAGCCGCGGTGCTTGCCGCCGCCGCCTCGCGGGCCGGAGCGCACTTCGTGGCCGTGAACCTGGCGACCCGGCCCGACGACGAGTGGCTCCGGCGGGCAACGGTGGCCGCGGACTCGGCCGCGGCTGCCGCTGCGCGGGCTCTCGACGCCGGCCCGTAAGTCAGGTTTGATGACGGTGTAATGGCTACGAATCTCACGGATGCCCAGCTCGTCCAGCGCTGTCGCGCAGGCGATGCGGAGGCCTGGAACGAGCTCGTTGAACGCTTCTCCCGGTATGTCTACGCGATCTGCAGCCAGGGATACCGGCTGCGCGAGCACGATGCGGAGGACGTCTTCCAGGAGGTCTTCGCGCGGGTCTACGAGCGCCTCGACTCGCTGCGAAACGATGCCGCCGTCCGCCCCTGGATCGCCCAGCTGACGCGCCGGCTCTGTCTCGACAAGCTGGCACAGGTCTCCCGCGAGGAGCCGGTCGAGGAGCCCAGCGTCCAGAATGAGGTGCTGGCCGACGTGGACGAGGCGTTCGCCGTGCGGGAGGCGCTGCTGGAGCTCTCGGAGCCGTGCCGCGAGGTCCTGGACCGCTTCTTCGCGCGCGACGAGAGCTACCGCACCATCGGTGCCGCCCTCGAGCTTCCCGCCGGCACGATCGCGAGCCGGATTTCCCGCTGCTTGCGGAAGCTGCGCGAGGAATTCGAGGGAAGAAACGAAGCCGGTGAGGGGTCTAGTGGCTAGAGCGATGCGAGGTACGGCTGGATACGACGAGGAGCGCCTGGGCGAGCTGCTGACGATGCTGCGCCCGGCACCCGAGGGATGGGTGCAGGCCGCGATGGAGCTGCCCGAGGCGCGGCGCAGCCTGGACGAGATCGTTGCGCGAGCCGAAGCGGATCTCCAGTTCCGTGAGGCGTTGATCGCCGACCTCGAAGCGGCGCTCGAGCGCGAGGGCTACGAGCCGGCACGACCGCTGGTCGACGAGCTGCGCAAGCGCTTCGAGCGGGACTGATTCGCAACCACTAGGATCGGCGCCTGATGGCGCAGGAACCCAAGGAAGCCGCATCCGAGGCGCGCGCGCACGCGGCGCCTCTGCCTGCGTGGAGCCTGCCCAAGGACGCCGTCGACCGGATCGCAGTGCTCGGCGGCGAATGGCCCGAGCGCGTGACGCGCGAGTGGGCCTGGGGCGACTCGAAGGGCAAGGGAACGCGCGTCTGCATCCTCGACTCGGGCGTGGAGGCGAACCATCCCGTCGTGGGAGGGCTCGCCGGCGCCGTGTCCGTCTCGCTCGCTGCGGACGGGTCGACGATCATCGAGGAGGACACGGAGGGAGATCTCTGCGGGCACGGCACCGCCTGCGCCGGCATCGTCAGGTCTCTCGCGCCCGAGTGCGGCCTGTACAGCGTGCGCGTGCTCGGGGCCGGCTTCACGGGGTCGGGGCCGGTGCTCCTCGCCGGCCTCAAGTACGCGGTCGAGCAGGAGTTCGACGTCATCAACATGAGTCTCTCGACCACGAAGAAGCAGTTCGCCACCGTCCTCCACGAGCTGGCGGACAACGCGTACTTCAAGCGCACGCTGCTCGTCGCCTCGGCGCACAACATGCCGGTCGAGAGCTATCCGTGGAAGTTCTCGTCCGTGATCTCGGTCGGAAGCCACGAGGAGCTCGACTCGATGACCTTCTTCTACAACCCGAACCCTCCGGTCGAGTTCTTCGGTCGCGGGGTGGACGTCGAGGTGGCCTGGATCGGCGGTTCCACGATCCGCTGTTCCGGAAACAGCTTCGCCACCCCGCATCTGACGGGCATCTGCACCCTGATCCTCAGCAAGCACCCGGAGCTGACGCCGTTCCAGCTCAAGAGCGTGCTCTTCCTGACCTCGACGAACGTCGTGGGGGGCGGGCAATGACCGCAGAAGACGGGCTGCGCTCGGCGGTTGCGGCCGGCGTGATCGGGTCCAGCGAGGCCTTCCGGGCGCTCCTCAACGCGGTCTGCGAGGTCTCGCGCCAGATCTTCGACGCCAAGGCCTCGTCGATCTTCCTCCTGGACGAGGAGACGGACGAGCTGGTCTTCGAGGCCGTCGGCGGGTACGGCGAGGAGGATCTGATCGGCCTGCGCTTGCCCGCAGGGACGGGGATCGTCGGCTGGGTGCTGGCCACCCGGACCCCGCTGATCCTCGACGACGTCCAGAAGGATCCGCGCTTCGCCGCCGACTTCGCCAAGGGCACCGGCTACGTCCCACAGGGACTGATGGCAGTTCCCCTCCTCCACGAGGAGCAGGCGCTCGGCGTGCTCGAGGTGCTCGACCGGCCACAGCAGTCCCGGTTCTCGCTCGAGGAGATGGGGCTGCTCGGGCTCTTCGCCAATCAGGCGGCGATTGCGCTGGACCTGCTCCAACGCGCCCGCCGCGCAGAGAAGGTACTGGCGAGCGACGAGGGCGAGCTCGCGGTCGTGGCGCGGCTGGCCTCGAAGGTCGACGGGCTCGAGGGCGCGAGACGCGAGGCTTCGCTTCGGCTGTTGAACGCCCTCGCCGACACCCTGTAAGAAGACGGAGGGACAGACTGAAGTCTGTCCCAAAAACGACCCGGGCGGCTTGCGCCGCCCGGGTCGCGTGTCTTGCTAGGAAGCCCTTGAGCTAGACGGCCGGGGCGTTGGCGGGCGCGTTCGCCGGGGCGTTGGCCGGTGCGGCGAACATGTGAGCCTCGACGTCACCATCGTCGTTCGCGCCTGCGGGTGCGCCTGCGGGCTCACCGGCCGGTGCGCCTGCGGGTGCGCCTGCGGGGCTGTGAGCCTCGACGTCAGCGTCGTCGTTGGCGCCGGCGGGGGCCCCTGCGGGCTCACCGGCGGGGGCGCCTGCGGGGGCGCCTGCGGGGCTGTGGGCCTCGACGTCAGCGTCGTCGTTGGCGCCGGCGGGCTGACCTGCGGGCTCTCCGGCTGGCTGACCTGCTGGCATGGTTTTCCTCCTTGTCAAGCGCGATCGTTCGCGCGGTTCCTGTCCTACAAGACATGCTTGCGTGCACGAATCTTCCCTCGTTCGCTTCAATTTAGCAAGCCGCCATGCGATGCTCCGCGCGTGAGCGGCCTGGAGAGTCAGCTCGGCGAGTCCGGGGCAGCCTTCAAGGCGGTCTTCCGGAACCGCAATCTGAGGCGTCTCCAGCTCGCCTGGGCCGGCGCAGTCATCGGTCACTGGGCGTACGTGATCGCCGTGTCGGTGTTCGCGTTCACCGTGGACGGGACGAAGGGCGTCGGCGTCGTCTGGCTGCTGCGCATGCTGCCGGCTGCGTTCGCATCGCCGTTCACGGCCATGCTCGCGGATCGCTTCTCCCGCACGCGCGTGATGATCGTGTCGGATCTCTCGCGGGTGGTTCTGATCGCAGCGGGAGCGGTCGTCGTCTACAGCGACGGGCCCCCGGAGGTGATCTACATCCTGGCCGCGGTCGTCGGAGTGGCGCACACCCCGTTCCGGCCGGCCCAGGCCGCCCTGGTGCCTTCGCTGGCCGCCACGCCGAGCGAGCTGACGGCGGCGAACGTGGTCGCGAGCACGATCGAGAGCGTGGGCTTCTTCGTCGGCCCGGCGATCGCGGGCGCCCTGCTCGGCGTCGTCAGCGTGGGGGCCGTGTTCGCCATGACCGCCGGCCTCGTCCTGTGGTCGGCGTTCTTCCTCTTCCTGATCCGGACGCCCAAGGTCGAGAAAGGCGAGGCGCCCACGCGCGCGAGCATCCTGGGGGAGGCATTCGCGGGCTTCCGCGCGATCGGTCGTGACTCGCGCCTGCGGATTCTCGTCGGCCTGATCACGGGAGTCACGCTCGTGGTCGGAGCGATCGAGGTGCTGCTCGTCCCGCTGGCAATCGACAAGCTCGACATGGGTGACGGAGGTGTCGGGTATCTCCACACCGCGTTCGGGATCGGCGCCCTGCTGGGCGCCTTCGGCGGTCTTGCGCTCGTGGGCGTCAGGCGGCTGAGCGTGCCCTTCGTCGTCGGCGTCCTCTTGTTCGGGGTCCCCGTGGTGCTCATCGGCGCCTGGCCGGTGGTGGTGGTCGCGCTGCTCTGCTTCGGCCTGGTCGGCGTGGGGAACACGCTCGTCGACGTCGCCGGCTTCACGCTCGTGCAGCGCGCCGTGCCGGACGACGTGCTGGCGCGCGTGTTCGGGGTCATCCAGTTCCTCTGGTTCGGGACGACGGGCATCGGCGCGGTGCTGACGCCCTTCCTGATCGACTGGCTGGGCCTGCGCGGCGCCCTCGTGGCCGTCGGCCTGTTCTCGCCGGCGCTCGTCTTGCTGCTCGGCGCACGCCTCGTCCGCATCGACGAGGCCGCGACCGCGCCGGAGGAGGGGGAGCTTCGACTCCTGCGCGCGATCCCGATCTTCGCGCCGCTGCCGGGAACGATGCTCGAGCACCTCGCGGGCCGGCTTGCCCCGCTGCGCTTCGAGACCGGCACCGAGATCATCAGGCAGGGAGACCCCGGAGACCGCTTCTACCTCGTGGCCGAGGGTGAAGTCGAGGTCAGTGCGGACGGGAAGACCGTCACGACACTCGGTGCCGGCCAGTACTTCGGGGAAATCGCGCTCCTGCGCGACGTGCCCCGCACGGCGACGGTGAAGGCGAAGACGCCCGTCGTCCTCTACGCGCTGGAGCGCGAGGACTTCCTGGCCGCCGTCACGGGCCATGCGCCGAGCGCTCGCGCCGCCGATGCGGTGGTCGGAGCACGGCTCGCCGCGCTCCCACGAGAGCAGGGCATGGTCGCCGGCTAACGGACGAGCCTGCCGCTCGGCTGGACGACCAGCCAGAGCCCGCCGAACTCCCGCACGTTCTGGCACAGGATCTGCCCGGCCCGGCGGTCGCCGACGTAGTAGTAGAGCGGCCGGCCCGCATACGTGACCTGCCGTGCTCCATTTGCGCGCCGCGTGGTGCCCAGGAGCGGCTTCGTGATTCCCTTGCCGGCCAGGAGCCGGCCCTTGAGGATGTAGGGCGGCCAGGCGGTCGCGCATGCACCCGAGCAGGCGCTCCGCTTTCTGGGATCGCGGGTGAACGCGTAGAGGACGAACCCTCGCCCGTCGAACAGGACGCGTCCGAAGCTGGAGCTCCGGACGGTGAGGGTCGGCTTCGCAGCGCGCTCCGAGCCCGGGCTGGCGACGGCCGCTACCGCGCCACCCGCACCCAGGGCGACGACCGCAGTGAGGATCAGGATCGCTCGTCGCATTGTCGGATCAGTCTCGGGAACCCGTCTCCCGTTACAGGCAGGGTAACGCCGGGCGTCCCGGCCGGACTGAAGAAGGCGATGGCAGCGAGCATCCTCCTTCCCAATTCGATGGGAATCGGCGCCCGCGAGCCGCTCCTCCTCCTGCTGGCCGCGTTCCTGGTGACGTTCGTGCTGACCCGTGTCTACACGCGGGTGGCACGCCTCCGGGGGTGGGGCTCGGGCAGCGTCGGCCAGATCCACCTGCACCACATGGCCATCGGGATCCTCCTGATCCTCCTCAGCGGGCTGCTGGTGATCGCGGTGCAGCCGACGGATCTCGCTCTGGACTTCATCGCCATCGTGTTCGGGATCGGCGCGGCCTTCACGCTCGACGAGTTCGCGCTCTGGCTGTATCTCCGCGACGTCTACTGGTGTCCCGAGGGGCGCAGCTCGATCGACGCCACCGTGATGGGAGTCCTCCTCGCTGCGCTGCTCCTGGTCGGCACCTCGCCCTTCGGGGTCGGCGAGGGGTCGCAGGGAGCGCCGCGCACGATCGCCTTTGGGATGGTCGCCGCGAATATCTGCTTCGCGATCGTCGCCCTCCTGAAGGGAAAGCTGACCCTCGGCCTGGTGTCCGTCTTCCTTCCGCTCGTGGGGTTGTTCGGCGCGGTGCGGCTGGCCAAGCCGCGGTCGCTCTGGGCGAAGTGGTTCTACCGAGAGCGGAAGCTCGAACGGACCTGTGCGCGCTACGCGCCGACGTCGCGGCTGCGTCGCTTCCACGACCGCCTCGACGACCTGATCGGCGGCGCGCCCAGCATCGGCATCATGATGCCGCCGCTCGGGCGCTGACGATCACGCGACGGCGTGTTCTGCGCCGGCGATCGCGTCGGCGCGGCCCCATCGTCCCGGGATGCCGCGCAGCTCCAGGTGCCCGATTCCGTCGGGAAGCACCGGATCGACGGTGAGTTCCCCTCCCTCGGGCTCCAGCCCGAGGATGACCCGCAGCAGGAGGAGCGGAGTTGCCGTCGCCCAGGCCTGTGGACTGCAGGCCGTTGGGTACTCGACGGGGAAGCGCGTCAGCTCTCGCGGGTAGCCGGCGAAGACCTCGGGCAGGCGGTAACGGAAGTAGGTCGCCGCCTCGAGGATGCCCATCGCTACCTCGGCCGCCTCTTTCCGGAACCCGTAGCGGGCGAGCCCCGCGGCGATGAGGGAGTTGTCGTGGGGCCAGACCGTGCCGTTGTGGTACTCGATCGGGTTGTAGCCGCCATCGCCGACGGCCATGGTGCGGATTCCCCAGCCCGAGTAGAGCAAGTCCCCCATCAGGTGCCGCGCGACGGCTTCGGCCTTGTCCTCGTCGACGATCCCGCCCCAGAGCAGGTGGCCAATGTTCGACGTGAGACTGTCGACCGGTCGCTTGTCGCCGTCGAGCGCGAGCGCGAAGAACTCGCGGTCGGGGAGCCAGAAGTCTTGGTTGAAGCGCTGCTTCAGCTCTGCCGCCTCGTGCTCGAGGCGGCCGGCCAGCTCGGAGTCGTTCCAGACCTCGCGGGCGAGCCGCGCGGTGCGCACCTTGGCGTCGTAGACGTAGCCCTGGAGCTCGCAGGTCGCGCGGGGGGTCGATGAGAGCGTCCCATCGCGGTAGAGGATCGAATTCCACGAGTCCTTCCAGCACTGGTTCTCGAGGCCCGACTCGTCGTTTCGCTCGTACTCGATGTAGCCGTCCCCGTCGCGGTCGGCGAAGCGGTCGAGCCAGTCCAGCGCGGCCCGCGCGTTCGGCTCCAGCTCCTGTACCAGCTTCGTGTCGCCCGTCCAGCGCTCGTACTCCTCGAGGAGTACGAGATACGTGGGGGTCGTGTCGTAGGCGCCGTAGTACGGCGAGTGCGGCCGCTCCCCGAAGACGGTCAACTCTCCAAAGCGCAGCTCGTGCAGGATCTTGCCGGGCTCCTCCTCGCGGTAGTGATCGACCTGCTTACCCTGGAGCGCTCCGAGGACCCGGAGCGTCGTCGCGGCCAGCTCGGACACGAACGGGAGCGCCTGATAGCTCGTCAGCAGGCTGTCCCGGCCGAAGAGCGCCATGAACCACGGGAGCCCCGCCGCCGGCACCGATGCTTCCGGCATCGACTCGTCCGGATAGAAGCGCAGGGCAGCGAGGTCGACGAGGCTGCGGCGGCGGATGTGGGGGAGGGGATCCCAGTCCGAGTCGAGCTTCGGCGCCTCGGCCAGCCACTGCTGGAGGCTCTCGCCGATGTTGGGCCTCGCCTTGCTCTGACCGTGCCGGTACTTCGGGCGCATCGCCTCGCCGGCGAAGGGGGTCACGTCGACACACGTGTTCCACTCCGACTCCGGCTCGATCGTGATCCGAAAGGTCAGGCCGTCCTCCTGGATCTCCACCGGGGCACTCGAGACGATGCGCGTCTCGCGGACGAAGTCCTCGCGCCGGTAGCCGAGAACGAGCTCGTCGCCGCGCACCTCGCGGTACGTCGCGCCCTTCTTCTCGAGCGCGTCCTTGACCTCGAACAGGTCGGCGAAATCGGCGGCCGCCTCGAGCCGCAGCTCGACCTCCGTCGGCTCCTGCCCGTGATTGAACACGGTCAGGTCCTCGTGGAAGCCGTCCCCGACGAAGCGCTTGCGCACGATCGAGAGGTACGGGTTCTTGTAGACCGTGCCGGTCGGCGGATAGAGGAAGAACTGGGAGGCGAAGTAGTCGACGTCGTCCGTGGAGAGAGCCTCCGGTGCCACGCCGTCCACGGTCAGCTTCCACCTCGAGAGGAAGCGCGTGTCCTTGTAGAAGAGGCCGTGCGGCTGATCCGGCCCGGCGTCGATGTCGCCCGAGCGATCGGAGACGACGAAGGTGGAGCCGTCGAGGATGCTGACCGTCTCGCTAGGCATGGCTGCGGTGTCTCCTTTCGGCGCGCCAGCTCGTGGCACGGCACATCGGACAGGGCGGGAGCGGCTTGGGTGCGTGGATGCCGTAGCCGCACTCGGAGCAGACATAGGAGCCCCGCGTCTCCGTCCGAGGCGGAGTCGCGGCGGGGACCGGCGCAGTCGTCATGCGGGCTCCAGCGCAGGCTCCTCGATCAACGGGTGCGCGCAATGATCGGCGCCTAGCAGCATCGGCTCATCGGGTAGCGAGCGGAGGGCGGTCCCGAGAGCCTCCGAAAAGGTCGGGAACTGCGCGATCGTGTCCTCGAGCACCGAGACCGGGATCTCGGCTCGAATCGCCAACACGGCCTGATGAATCCACTCGCCCGCGAGCGGCGCGACGGCCCAGGCGCCCACGAGCACGTCACGCCGGCGGTCGACGACGACGCCGAATGTCCCCTTCGGGTTCTCCTGGTACGTGTACGGCCGGGCGATCGAGGTGGGCAGATCGATGGTCGCGGTCGCGACGTCGAGCCCTGCCTCGCGCGCCTGGGCCTCGGTCAGGCCCACGGCCGCGACCTCGGGGTCGGTGAAGACAACCCGTGGAACCGCCCGGTAGTCGGCCGCCGCCGGCCGGCCGAGAATGTCGGCCGCGGCGATCCGCCCCTGGTACTTGGCGACGTGGGTGAAGCCGCCTCCGGTGCAGTCGCCGATCGCCCAGACGTGCTCTGCGGCGAGGCAACGCTCGTCGATCAGGATGCCCCGTGGGCCGGTCTCGACGCCGACCTCCTCTAGCCCGAGGTCCTGCGTGCGAGGACGCCGCCCGACTGCGAGCACCAATTCGCGGCCGCGGGCCTCGCCGCCGTCGTCCAGCTCCACTACGCGGTCGCCGTTGTCGACGTGCACGGCCTGCGCGCGCTTTCCGAGCAGAAGCTCGACCCCGTCTTCCCGAAGAATCTCCTCGAGCAGAAGGCCGATCTGCGGATCCTCGCGGTCGGCGAGGTGCGGTGGGCCCTGGACGATGGTGACGCGGGAACCGAAGCGGGCGAAGAACTGGGCCAGCTCGACCGACACGACCCCGCCGCCGACGAAGACGACGCTCTCGGGGATCTCCGTCACCTCGGTCGCCTCGCGATTCGTCCAGAAGCCGGCTTCCTGGAGGCCCGGAATCGGCGGGACGACCGCCTCGGCGCCGGTGGCGAGCACGATCGCATCGGCCTCGAGCACGCGGCCGTTCGCCTCGACCCGGCCGGGGCCGGCGAGCCGCGCGCGCTCCTTCAGAACCGTGATCCCGCGTTCCTCGTAGCGGGTGACCCGACGGCTGTCGTCGTGGTTCGAGACCATGTAGTCGCGGTAGTCGGACAGCCGTGGCCAGACGAGCTCCGGCGTCTCGATGCCGGCCGTCCGCTCGCTCTGGCCGCGGAGCTCCGGCGGTCGCAGAAGCGTCTTCGAGGGGATGCAGCCCCAGTTCGAGCACTCGCCGCCGATCAGCTCCATCTCGCACAGCGCGAGCCGCTGCCCGGCCTTGGCGAGCATGTTGAGGGCGACCTCTCCGCCGGGGCCACCGCCGATCACGATTGTGTCGAAACGCTCGCTCACACGGACCTTCCTTCCGAGATCACGCCTCTTAGACTCGGTTGCGCCTGCTTCGTTACGCTGAGCCCGTGACGGCCGTCACGCCCGTCGAAGAGCTGAATCTGATCGAGGCGCTCCGGGCGGGGGACGAGCGCGCCTTCGAGCGGCTGGTTGCCGAGTACCACGCCTCGATGCTTCGCCTCGCCCTCAGCTTCGTGCGCAATCGCGCCGTCGCTGAAGAGGTCGTTCAGGAGACCTGGCTCGGCGTCCTGAACGGTCTCGACCGCTTCGAGGGCCGCTCCTCGCTGAAGACCTGGATCTTTCGGATCCTCACGAATCGAGCAAAGACGCGGGGGGAGCGCGAAGGCCGGACCGTGCCCTTCTCGTCGCTCGCCGAGCCGGGCGAGGAGGGGCCGTCGGTCGAGCCGGAGCGCTTCAGTGGGCCCGACCACCGTTGGGCGGGCCATTGGGCTGCGTATCCGGAGCGCTGGGAGACCGTTCCCGAGCGGAAGCTGCTCTCGAGCGAAGCGCGTACTCGTATCGACGACGCCATCGCCGGGCTTCCACCCTCACAGCGGGCGGTGATCACGCTTCGAGACGTCACGGGTCTCACCTCGGAAGAGGTCTGTAACGTCCTCGAGCTGTCCGAGACCAATCAGCGAGTCCTCCTGCACAGGGCCCGAAGCAAGGTGCGCGCCGTGCTTGAGGATTACTTCAAGGAGGATTAGCAGCTACACATGCCGGTCGAGGAACTCACCTGCCGCGAGCTCGTCGAGATCGTCACCGACTATCTCGAGGGCGCGCTCCCGGCGAAGCAGCGGATCGAGTTCGAGAAGCACCTGGTGATGTGCGACGGCTGTGCGATTTATCTCGAGCACATGCGCGAGACGATTCGGCTCACCGGCATGCTCCAGGAGGACCAGATTCCCTCCAGCGCGCGCGACACGCTGCTCGAAGCGTTCCGCGGCTGGAAGCGATCACAGTGATCGCCTACAAGTTTCTCGCTGCGGGCGCCGTGGGGCCGTTCACCGGCTTCCGCTGGCCGACCACCGGCGAGTGGGTTGAGACAGGAGGCGGGCTCGACGTCTGCCGAAACGGAATCCATGCCTGCAGCGTGGAGGAGCTCTCCGAGTGGGTCGGGGACGAGCTCTGGACGATCGAGCTGGACGGCCGCGTCGACCGCGAGGAGGGCGTGCTGGTCGCAGAACGCGGTCGCCTGCTCGAACGCGTCGAGGCGTGGAACGCCGAGGCCGCCCGGGACTTCGCCCTCGACTGCGCCCGGAGGCTTCGGGAGCGTGCTGAGGCCGACAAGCGGCTCCGCCCGTTCGCCGAGGACGCCGAGACGCAGATCGGGCTCGGCTCCGACCCCAAGCTGACCGCCGTCGTGGCTTTCATCGCCCGGCACGCGGCCGAGCAAGAGGAGGTGGGTGGGTGGGACGCCGAGCGTGCTCGGCAGTCCCGCGTGATCGGCGAGCGCGTGGGCCTGTAACGACGCGAGACCAGGCGAGACCGTTCGCCATGGCCCTTCGCGAATTAGCCGCACGAAGCGAATGTGGGGTACGCGTCCGACTCCTGTGGGACTCGGGCAGGAACCAGGTTGTGGTCCGCTACAGCGACATTCGCAGCGGAGATCGCTTCGTCGCCGACGTGCCGAATTGGGCGGCGCTGGCGGCGTTCCAGCATCCGAACGCCTACCGGCCGCAGCGCGCCGCCTAAGTGCTGCACCGAGCTGGCCTACGAGGCCGGCGTGGCGGTCTGCTCGAGCAGCACCTCGGTCTCGGCGAGCGCTGGCTTGTAGCCCATCGACGCGAACAGGTCGCGGGCTTGGCGGAGAGGTTCCTCCGCATCGGTCTTGCCGAGAGCGCGCAGGCAGCGTCCTTGGCCGAGGAGCGCATACGCGCGCTCGGGCACGTTCCCGAACTCCTGCCAGCGTGCGGCCGCCTCCGCGTAGCGGCTCGCGGCCTCGGCGTGGTCGCCGTCGTGCTCGGCGAGCTGGGCGCGGGCCGCGCAGAGAGCGTGCTCGTCCAGCGGGTAGCGCAACTTGAGCCCATCGGCCAGTCGTTTGGCGAGCTCGGCGTCGCCGGCGGCGAGCGCCGTTCGTAGCATCGCAGGCAGGTGCCTTGCGTAGTACGGCGACTCCCGGGTACCTGCCGCCTGCTCGAGCTCGCCGAGCAGGCTGCACGTCCGCTCGGGGGTGTGCGACGCGAGCGCGGCGGAGGCGGACGCGAGTGCGAACGCGCTGACATCGGCGGCACCGATTGTTCGTGCCACCTGGATCAGCCAGTCGACCTCGGCCCTTCCCGGGCGTTCGCCACGTGCGACGCGGCTCGCGAGCTCGCCCGCGCGTAGCTCGAGCAGCGAGTGCATGTCTCCGCTCGCCTCGGCGATGGCGGCGAGCCGGTCGGCCCGTCCGAGCGCCTCCTCGGCACGGCCCAGCTCTGCCAGCAGAACGGGACAGTTGGCCTCGAGCTGCGCCGTCGACTCGGCTAGGCCACGCTGCTCGCAAAAAACGATCCCCTCCTCGAGGTCGCTGAGTGAGCGGGCCGGCCCGTGGAGCGGGAAGCGGGCGATGGCGAGATTGTTCTGTAGGACAGCGGCATGCCGGCCTGCCCCGCGCTCGACGAGCAGGAGGAGCGCGCGCTCCATCTCTGCGATCCCGTCCGGGTCGCCGAGGTAGACGCGAGCGTAGCCGAGGTAGCCGAGGGCGCGGGCCGGCTCGGGCAGGCCGAGCGTCTCGGCGAGCACGCGCGCACGGTCGGCGGCAGCGATCGCCTGTGCGTAGAAACCGGCGACCATCTCGACGTTCGCGAGCTGTGCGTACGCGGCGACGAGCGCCGGCCCATGTGCTTTCCGCTCGAGTAGGTCGACGGCCTCTGCGGCGAGGGGGATCTGTCTGCCTTCGCCGAGGCGTTGGGCCACGGTCGAGCGCAGCTGGAGCGCCCGTGCAGTGGCCTCCGTCTCCCCGCGGGCTCGGAGGGAGGCGAGCGCGTGGTCGAGCGCCTCCGCCGCCTCCCGCGGGCGGCCGGCCTGAAAGGCGGCGTCGGCCCAGCGGACGAGGAGGTTGGCCCGCTCGGGATCCTCGGACGGCATCAGCTCGAGCGCCCGGGCGAGCCGCGCCTCCGCCTGGGCGGTATCAAGGCCCAATGCCCGCTCTCCGGCAAGCGCGAGGAAGCGCCGCGCGGGCGCTGCGAGCTCCTGGGCCTGTTCCGGGTCGCCGGCGGCCTCGGCCAGCTCCAGCGCCTGGATGCAGTGG
>WNFU01002943.1_pt1 | contig 23641 bp, 20 predicted proteins | sample 5400121 | NCBI WGS metagenome assembly WNFU01 (sample SAMN13153360, study PRJNA577476) | soil metagenome | isolation source: 100 cm soil or saprolite under grassland replicate 1 | place: USA:California | collected 2016-06-15
CATCCCGGAGGGATCTGCGCGTCGTACGAGCGTGCGTGATCTGATGGTCTCGCTTACGAGGCTATTGAAGGGCCTCTTGTGGACTTTGCGCCATGGGAGCAACCTTGGCCGCATCGCCATGATGTGGACCTATTTTAGAGGCCCTTCCGGAAATCGTGTGGGTAGGGATGGTCGCCAGCTATGCTCCGATCGAGGAGGATCGGAGCCATGATCTGCTGACCAGTGGATATCATTGTGACTCGCGGTGCTGGAGCGCGTCCAATCGGGGGGCACGCAACCAGGACTATCCGGCCGCTCATCAGTTTTCGATCCTTGGTCGCCTTCGACATTAAACTTCAAAGGAGTCACTGTCTCACCTATATTGGAGAGAGGGTAGGGTCGGCCAGCCTGCTCACATGATGACAGATCGCCGCGCACCCCCATTCGGAACGGGAGTCCTATGAGCAGATGGATCATCGGCGGAGGGATGACCGGCCTTGCCATCGGGATGACGAGCGGTATCAGCGTCCTCGAGCGTCTCGATCATCCCGGAGGGATCTGCGCGTCGTACGAGCGTGACGGGTACCGGTTCGAGCTGGGCGGGGGCCATTGGATCTTCGGGGGCGATCCGGTGGTCACCCGGCTGTTGGCCGGCGCATCCGAGATCCGAAGCTACCGCCGGCGCTCTGCGGTGCTCTTTCTCGGCGCCAGCGAGCCTACGCGGGAGCTCCGGGACTTGATGGTGCCCTACCCGATTCAGGACAATCTCTTTGCGCTGCCGAAGGAGACGCGCGCCGCCGCTCTCGCGGAGATCCTCGACGACGGCGTGAAGGAGCCGGTCGACACCATGGCCGCCTGGCTGCGCCAGCAATTCGGCGGCACCCTGTGCCGGATCTTCTTCGAGCCCTTCCATGAGCGCTACACGGCCGGGCTCTTCCGTGAGATCGCCCCGCAGGACGGCTACAAGTCGCCCATCGACAAGGCGCAGGTACGCCGTGGCGCGGACGGGGAGAACAGCGACGCAGGCTACAACGCGACCTTTCTGTACCCGGCCCGCGGGCTGGACGCGGCGAGCCAATGGTTGGCGCAGCGCTGTGCCATCGAGTACGGAATGGGCGCGACCCGCATCGACGCGGCGACCCGATCTCTCGAGCTTAGCGATGGCCGGACGCTGCCCTACGACACGGTGGTTGCGACAGCCCCCCTGAATCGTATCGTCGAGATGACGGGGCTGGGCGGGCAGGTCGGTCCGTCGGATCCTTACACCTCGGTGCTGGTGCTCAACCTCGGCGCCACGCTGCCGAACACGCCCTTGGCCAGGAACGGCTATCACTGGCTCTACATTCCCGACAGCCGGAGCGGCTTCCATCGGATCGGCTATTATTCGAACGTCGATCCGCTGTTTCTGCCGAAGGGACACCAGAGCGACCCGGGACGGGGCTCGCTCTACGTCGAGACGGCGTTTCGCGCGGGCCAGCGCCCGTCGCCCGAGGCGACGAAGGCCCTGGTCAGCAAGATCATCGTAGAGCTTCAGCAGAGCGGGCTCATCGGCACGGTCGAGGCGGCCGATCCGACGTGGGTCGACGTCGCTTATACGTGGCGGCGTCCCGGTAGCGATTGGATCTCCCGTGCGACCTCTGCCTGCCAGGCATGCGGCGTCGAGCCCGCCGGACGGTTCGGCCGCTGGAGCTTCCAGGGCATCGCGGCCAGCTTGAAGGAGGGCCTGCTGCTTGGAAGCGTTCTTCGCCATGTGTAGCAAGCGATGCGGAGGGGCCTGAGAGCCCGCGGCGATGGGTGAGGGTTTGAAGGTCATGTCGGTGCTCAACCTGCGTCCCCGGAAGCTCGGGTCGTTCGAGGAATACACGATCTGGCTCTCGCGGTCCCTGACGAAGCAGGGCGGACAGAGCATCCTGGTGTTCAAGGACTCCCCCCCGGACGCCCTCCGCCCGCACTACACCGAGGCGGGGGCGATCCTGGAAACCAAGCCCGTCGAGCCCTTCGGCCTGGACAGTGCCCGCGCCCTCAGCGCCCTCATCAAAAAACACAGCCCTCACATCGTGCATCTGCATTTCATCAACATGCTGAGCCTCGACGTCGTGGCCGCCTCGCTGCACCGGGACGTCAAGGTCGTCTTCTCGGAGCACTCGTCGGACATTCCGAAGGAGCGCACGGCGCTGCGATGGCGCATGCTCCAGGCGAGCAAACGGATCTTTTCCTCCCGCATCGATCGGGTCATCACGCCGTCGAACTATGTGAACGCCCGGGTCGTCTCACAGGGCGTCAGCGCCAAGAAGGTCACGACGGTCTACAACGGCGTCAACGTGGAGAGCTTCCGGCACGCCTCCGTCACCGAGGATGTCCGCGCGAAGTACGGGATCGGGCCCGACAGGGTCATCGTCGCGTCGATCTCCCAGCTGATCCCGGAAAAAGGCATTGGGTACTTGATCGATGCCGCCGGCCTGGCGCTGACCGAAGGGAGAAGCGTCACGTTCATCCACGTCGGGGACGGGCCCCGCGCGGCGGAGTACCGGGAAAAGGTCCGTCAGCTCGGTATCGAGAAGCACTTCATCTTTGCCGGCCTGCTGAATCTGTGGGAGATCGGGTCCATCCTGCGGGAGAGTGACGTCTTCACCTTGCCGTGCACGTGGGGGGAGGCGTTCTCGCTCGTCATTCTCGAGGCGCTGGCGGCAGGGAAGCCCGTGATCGTGACGCGTGCAGGCGGCAACACGGAGGCGGTCGAGGATGGGAAGAACGGTCTCGTCGTTCCGCCTCACGATGCGCGCGCCCTGGCCGCAGCGATCATGGCGCTTCATGACAGCCCCGAGCGGCGGCGGGCAATGGGGATGGAGAGCGTCAGGCGGTCGAGCTATTTCAGCGTGCAGCGATGGGTTGACGAGACGATCGACATCTACCGCCGCCTGCTGTAGCGCTCGTGGGCAGATTCAACCCGCGACTACGGGCGATCGCGCGTCTTTCTCGCGCGACGTCAATCGGCGCTCGAGACAGCAGCCTTGTTCCCACAGTCGCGGCCGGTGCTCCCAGATGTCGCGGATCGACCGTTCCTTGACGTTGCCCACGCCGGGCGCCCCGTAGCACACCGTGACATCCCCGTTGGCCTGGAGCTGCAGCATGGTCAGGGCCGCGCACAGGAGGCGGCGCTCGTGGGCCGAGTGGGACTGGGTGGATACGCGGAGAGCGTCCGGGTCGCGGAAGTAGGGGATCATCGCCTCGAGCTGAGCGTAGCTGTTGGAGATGTGGTAGCCCTGCCGCTTCATCTCCATGAGCTCGCGCACCACGCCGATCGCCTTCTCGATATCGCGCGGCCAGTTGGGACTCGCCTCGAACCAACGGGCATCTTCCGGGGTGTTGTAGTTCTGCTCGATGGGCTGAAGGAAGTTCTCCATGCCGTCCTGCTTGCCGAAGCGGATCACGTCGCAGACGCTGTCGAGGTTCTGATCCATGATCACCGTCTTGAGCCTGATCACGTAGGGCAGGGAGTGCTCTGCGCGCACGCGTTGGAAGGTCCCGATCGTTCGCGAGGTCTTTTCAAAGAAGTTGTCACGGCCGCGCACCCGCGAGTGGATTTTGCCCATGCCGTCGAGGGAGATCGTGACGAGGCTGGGGCTGGCCAGCGCGAGGCTCTCGATCTTTTTCTGGTCGTCCCAATAGCCGTGGGTCAGGACCTCGAGGAACAGGCCGAGCTTGTGCGCATGCTCGGCCAGCTCAATCGTATACGGCTTGAGCAGCGCCTCGCCGCCGCTGAAGGTTACCTGCACGGGTCCGAGCCACCGGCGCAGGTCGGTGAGGACCTGCTTCCACTGCTCGGCGGTCGGGGAGTCCTCCCTGCCCTTGTTCTTCCAGATGTCGCAGTGCACGCACCGCGCATTGCAGAGCTCGGTGAGGAGAAAGATGGCAGACGTCGGGCGGCAATGCGAGGCAAAGCGGCCGCGCGCAACGGTCCGGAGCCGGTAGTTGATACCCTCGTACAACCGGCGGTAAACGTGGGCCCGCGAGCCAGTCATCACCCTTGCACGATAACCGAGGAAACCCGATCACGCAAAGGCTTTATGTCCCGCGCCGGCCTTGCAATTCTTCCCTCTATTTGACGGTCAGATTCGTTGGTGTCCGTGGACCGAGAGACTTGACCTTGCCACCGTCGCCGGTCCCATTCAAAGCAGCGTCCAGGGCCGCGAAGTCCACGCCAGGGTCCTTGCCGTCCGACGCGCGACCCTTGAAGGGCGAGGCGCCACCAAGGCCATAGCCGTGGTAGTCCCCCCCGGCGTCCGCGCCGTTCACGTTGACGAATCCCACCGCCGCGTCGCTCGCGACGATAAAATCCGCCTGGTACCCCGCCGGCGGCGCGCCACCCGAGTTGTTGATGATGACATTGTGGTCCTTCACGCCGCCGGGGAAGGACTCGGGCCATCCTTGCATCCAGTATCGGCCCGAATGGATGATGTTGTCCCGATAGACGACGTCCGCGCTGCCCGGAGTCATATCTTGGCGCCACATGCTCGCGGTAACACCCCTGATGGTGTTGTGCGTCCAAGTAATCCCTCGTCCGTGCCCGTTGATCATCCCGTCCCCGCGGATGGCGGAGGCCCCGAGGAGGTTGTTGCTGAATGTCACAGGCCCCCCGATGCCGGTGCCAAGGCCGTAGTAAGTCCCGCCGATCTCGATGTTGATGGCTCCCGACGACAGCATCAGGTTATTGCGAATGATCACGTCCTTGATCATCGTCCACGGGGCGCTGCCGTCCTGGTTGACAAGCAGCGGGCCCATGATGTTGGCCCCGGGACCGAGGAAGCGGTTGCCTTCCACGAGCACATTGACCCCCGACTTCATCTCCCAGTAGGACTTGGCAATCCCGAAGCGGCCATTGGCCCATTCCCACCGTTTGGAGAGCGTATTGCCAAGCACCTGGACACCCGAGACGTTCAACCCATTCCATCGAGCCGCCCCCGGCACGCTCGGAGGGTTAGGACTTACGTTCCCGAGCGGGACGAATGTCACCGTCGACCCAGTGATAGCCGTCACGGTGCCGTTCGCCCAGGAGATCATGCCGTAATTCGGGACCAAGAAAGGAGGCACCTGGAACGCGATGTAGTCGCCGACCTTGAGGTTGAGCGTATTCACGAGCGTCACCGTGGTCGGCGTCGAGGCTGTAAGCACGGACGTGTTCGCCGGATTGACATAGCCGCCCCCGCCGCCCGTGAAGATGTTGCTGTACCACGCCTCAATGAAGTTGTTCGTGACCGTCAACGGGCCGGGCCCGGCCACCGATACCACGCCGGTGGACTGCGCGGGGGTCGTGGGCGAATTCGACTCAAAGCCCATGAAGCCCGCGATGTAGGAGTTGATGATCGTCTGGTCTGACCCGTCGGCGCGCACGCCGCTTGCTGCGCTGCGAAGGTTCGAAGTGGGTGTGCCCCATTCCTCGTACGGCCAGACGATGCACCGGTCCATCGTCACATGGTGGCCCCACGCGCCGTAGGGCGCTCCGTTCTTGGACAGAAACACGATGACCGGGGAGAAGCCGCCCAGTGCCGCGACGTTGGACGTGTGCGTGAACTCGATACCGATGAAGCGGTAGTAGCCCGCGCCCGCGGCGGGCTCGATCACCCACGCATTCGAATTGCTGGCGAGCTGAGCCATCTGGCTTCGCTGGCCCGGCCCGACTCGAACTCCAGCAGGCAACGCCGCGATACCCGAGGACTGAATCGTGATGTACTGCCCGTTACAGTTGCCCTTGTTGGGAAGGACGAAGGGATAGCCCTGGGGACCGTAACTGTTCACGAATGAAACCCGGGTTTGGTAACTCGCCCCCGCTTGCAGGATAATCGTGTCCCCGCAGCTCGCTCCGTTGACGACGGCCTGGAAGTTGTCACCGTTGGCCTGGGCGTTGGCACCCGTCGGTACGGCCACGACGGCGGCCTGGGCCAAGGCGGCGACGGCGAGGTTCACGAGCACCACGGACAGACAGCAGGCAATGGCTTGCCGCAGATCGTGACCAGAGCGAAATCCCGCCCATCTCTTCATAGCGTATCTTCCGAGCACCGCAAGTCTCCCGCCGGATTCCCGTCTCATTTCTTTCCCTCCTTGTTGAAGCCCGCCCTTACGGCCGTTTCCGCGCTAGGTCCCTGCGTGCTCGTCGGGAGAGCTTGGCCAGGCAGGAGGGCAAAGGTCGCAGTCACAATCACTGAGACGTTTCCGACCATGATACACGGGCCGGTCCCGGTGCACCCGCCACGTGACCAGCCGATGAAAGTCGATCCGGGCGAGGGGCTGGCTGTCAGGGTGACCACCTTACCAGCTGGGTAGGTAAACGAGCAGGTCGTGCCACATGCGATCCCGGGAGGGCTGCTTGCTATGGTTCCCCCCGCGGCGCCGGCCTTGGTCACCACGAGGGCGAATCCTCCGCCCGGCTTGGCGCAGGCGATTTTCGAATAGGGCGACAACAAGACACCCTCGAGCGCAGCCACTCGGTAGCAGTAGGCCGTGTCCAGCGAGACGGTCGTGTCGCTGTACGAGGTGACGCCGAGAGGGACCTGCGCGATCTGCGTGTACTGCGGATTCGAAGCGGCGGCGCTGGTGGCTCTCTGGATGATGAAACTCGCCTGACCGTCCGAGTGATCGACCCAACTCAGATCGAGTTGCGCCGCCGGGGCGATCGAAGGCCCGAGCGCTATGCCGAGAGTGACCAAGACGAACAGCCGGATTGGGAGCGATGGGAACACGGTGATCCTCCTATTCTACGGAAGACCCACCATTTCCCTGGCGAACCTTTTTCGCCTTCCTTCGGTAGCCCGGCCGTCAAGACCAATGCTTGACCCGTGGCATTGCGTCCTCACCTCACGGTGAGTTTGCCCTTGTCGGGAAGGAGTCTCCGCTGGTGGGGTGAGCTATGCGAGAATCACGCCTGAACCGCAGTGGGTCCGGGCTTGCGGGCGTTACGTTCGAAAAAACAGTGAGTTGTCGCTGAGCTGGCAAGGCGTCCCGCCCAGGCTTGATGCTCAAGAAGCAGTCACTTGCCTGCCGCTTGACAGACAGTGTTCGTCCGGTGACAGGCCTCCTCGGCCTGCGCTAGAAAGTGCATCCGGAAGCTCGGCTCAGAGTTCCTGGGGCGCGCCAGACTATCGAAACGGAAGGCCTCGCGCGCGAGCGCAACTATCAGAGACCGGCTCGCCTCGACCTCTTGCACCACGATCCGATCCTACCGCCCACCCGGGGCGTGAACCTTGCCGCCACGCTCCATCCGGCAAGGTCCAGACGGACGGACACCTCATCCGGCATGCCCGATACTTCATCCTCCAGCTTGGCGAAAGTTATTTGACACGGAGCCTGTTTGGGCAGATCCTCGGGCGCATCGAGCGACTCGCTTGGCATCCGATCTGATGGAGAGGACGGCTCACAGGGGCAGAAAATGGCTTCTTACCGGGAATTCTGGATTAGACAAGATTCGATCCCATGAGCCCCGCAATCGAAAAATGGGAGCGCGCTGAAAAGGATCGAAGTGCGCGCGAAGCTTCTCAAATCTACAGCGATGAAGCGCTCGCAACTCCGAAAAACGTTGCTCGATACATCAATCCCGCGGCCGACATAGTCTACCCACTAGAATACGTCTTCAACTTGCTTGGAGATGTGCGCGGCAAAACAGTGCTCGAGTACGGTTGTGGAGACGGAGTAAACACGGTGCTCCTGGCAAACCGCGGCGCTCATGTCATTTCCCTTGATCTGTCGCCGGAATTGATCGATGTCGCCCGTCATCGACTTCGCGCTCATAACATCACCTCCGGTGTAGATTTTATAGTGGGTTCGGCCCATAACGTGCCTTTACCTGACGAGTCGATTGATGTCGTTTTAGGTATTGCGATACTTCATCATCTCGATCTCGCGCTTGCGCCCGCAGAAGTCAAGCGTGTGCTAAGGCCAGGTGGCGTCGCTTTGTTTCAGGAGCCCGTTCGCAATTCCTGGATCCTAAAGACCGCTCGAAATCTCATACCTTATACCTCGCTTGATGTTTCGCCGTTTGAGCGCCCGCTAACGGATCGGGAACTGATGGATTTCGCAGCCGGCTGTTCGTCTTACCGATCCAAGCCTTTCTCCTTGCCGACCTCAGCACTCATCGAACTCTTACCCTTGGTTCGACGGTACGCGGAAGCGTCACTCAGATGGGATGCGACGCCGCTTTCAAAATTTCCTTCGCTGGGTCACTATTCTCGAGTCAAGGTAATCCAGATGGTTAAGTAGATCAGCTTGCCAACACCCCAGCGATCGTTGAATCCTGCCGTGGAGATTTATGACGAGAATGTGGTGTGTCCGGTTGACGCGGGGCCGCTCTACCGGGACGGATCCGAATTGGTGTCGTCCTCAGGACGCCGCTACCAGATTGTAGACGGCCTGCCTTTGCTTTTCGTGGATGAAAGCTTTGACGAGCGTGAGACGAGGCCTGCATCCAGCACAGTCACCCATGACGTACAGAATTTTTACGAGGACGCGCCCTTTCCGAATTACAACAGCTTCGATAGTGTGAGCGGATTCGTGAGGCGGGCCCGGGAAGGCATTTTTGCCCGGTTGCTGTCAGAGCAGATCCCGCCCAATTCTCGGGTCCTCGAGATCGGCTGCGGCACCGGCCAGCTCAGCAACTTTTTAGCCGCGACCACCATGAGCCGTGTGTATGCGACGGACATGACAGGCGCGTCACTTCGTCTAGGACAGAAATTTGCCCGTGACAACGATATCGGCGGCGTCGAGTTCCTACAGATGAATCTTTTCCGTCCGTGCATTCGGCCGCACAGCATGGATCTCGTGATGGCCAACGGAGTACTTCACCATACCTACGACACCAGGAAGGCTTTTCTCTCGAGCGCGCGCCTCGTGAAAGCGGGCGGGTTCATCATTATCGGACTCTACAATCGGATCGGACGTCTGCGCACTGATTTTCGACGCTGGATGCTCAGGGTGTTCGGCGAGAGGGCTCTGATACTTGACCCCCACCTGAGAAAAGACCTATCGCCCGACAAGCGCCGGGCCTGGATCCAGGACCAGTATCGCCACCCCTGTGAACGTAAACATACAATGTCCGAGACACTGGAGTGGTTCGACGAGGCGGGGTTCGATTTCATTTCCTCGATACCGAAAATTCAGGGCGAATTCTCTCTTGAAGAGCAGCTCTTCGCGCGACAGCCGCCTGGCTCTCCTCTCGACAGGAAGATGACGGAAATCGAGATGCTCTTCAGTCAGTACGGAGGGGAGGGCGGGCTGTACATCATGATCGGGCAAAGGCGCAGAGGTTGAGAAAGAGATACGGGCAAGGGACCTGCACTTGCATTGTGTTCAGGGATCTGGTACACGGGAGTGCTGGATCGCATGAATCGCTCCATCCGTTGTGCCTCGGCCTTTGCTCTGACAAGGTACGGGGGCTGAAAGGTACGTGTCGTGAGAGAGCGGGCGGCAAAGACTCATGAGCGGCTTGTCGTCGACGAGGTAGTGGTTGGCTCGTCGAACCGGTCCTTCGGAGTTACTTTCGCAATCGTTTTCGCTGTCCTGGGCTTCTGGCCTCTCGTTAGAGGCAGGCAGGTGCGCGGCTGGGCTCTGTTGATCGCGGCTGCCTTCTTCTTGGCCGCTCTCGCCGCTCCCCGCGTGCTGTCGCCCCTGAGGCGGCTCTGGCTCAGGATCGGGCTGCTCATTCACACCTGCATGAGCCCGATCATCCTGGGCCTGGTGTTCTATACGACCGTGACCCCCATGGGCATCGTGCGCCGCTTGCTCGGCTGGGATCCGCTGCGGCTTCGGTTTGACCGCGACGCCGTCACCTATTGGATCGAGCGCCATCCGCCGGGCCCGGCGCCTGACACGATGCCCCGCCAGTTCTGAGGACGCCATGATCGACTTCATCGGGGAATTGTGGACCTTTATGCGGGTTCGTAAGAAGTACTGGCTTCTCCCGCTCATTCTCATGCTGGCCGTGTTCGGCTCCCTCGTTGTCCTCGCCAAGGGCACCGCGGTGGCGCCCTTCATCTACACGTTGTTCTGAGGCCTCGCCGCATGCGCATCCTGGGCATATCGGCTTTCTACCACGACAGCGCGGCAGCCCTCATTGAGGACGGACGCATCGTAGCGGCCGCCCAGGAGGAGCGGTTCACGCGAAAGAAGCACGACGCATCTTTTCCCCGCCACGCAATCGAGTATTGCCTTCGAGAGTCCCGCGGCACTCTCGCCGACGTAGACCACGTCGTCTTCTATGACAAACCGTTTCTCAAGTTCGAGCGCCTCCTGGAGACCTACCTGGCTTTTGCCCCTCGCGGATTCACCTCTTTCTCCATGGCCGTTCCGCTATGGCTCAGAGAGAAGCTGTTTCAGAAGTCCCTGCTCAAGAAGGAGCTCGAGGCCTATGCCCCGTCGTACGACTACAGGGGGCGGCTCCTTTTTGCTGAGCACCATCAGAGCCATGCCGCCAGCGCCTTCTTCGCGTCGCCTTTCCAGGAGGCGGCGGTGCTGACGATGGACGGGGTGGGCGAGTGGGCGACAACGTCTCTCAGCTTCGGGGCGGGCAACCACTTGGAGATGCGGAAAGAGATCCATTTTCCGCACTCCCTGGGGCTCCTCTACTCGGCCTTCACGTACTACACAGGGTTCAAAGTGAACTCAGGCGAGTACAAGGTCATGGGCCTCGCCCCGTACGGTGAGCCGAAGTACGCCGACGTCATTTTCGACCGCCTGATGGACCTCAAGCCCGACGGTTCCTTCCGCCTCGATCTCTCCTATTTCGACTACTGCACCGGCTTGCGCATGACCAACGCGAAGTTCGACGAGCTCTTCGGCGCCCCGGCGCGGCGCCCCGACGAGCTGTTGACCCAGCGCCATATGGATCTCGCCGCCTCGATCCAGGCCGTCACCGAGGAGGTCGTGCTGCGCCTCACCCGGGCCATCCGCGCGGAGACCGGGGCCGAGAATCTCTGCCTCGCCGGAGGCGTCGCGTTGAACTGCGTCGCCAACGGCAAGGTGTTGCGCGACGGGCGATTCAAGAGGCTCTGGATCCAGCCCGCGGCGGGCGACGCCGGCGGGGCTCTGGGCGCCGCGCTCTGCGCCTACCACCTCTTCAGGGGCCAGCCCCGGGCACCCGAGTCGACCCTTGACAAGATGCAGGGCTCCTTCCTTGGCCCCTCGTTCAGCCAAGAGGAGATCGAGGCGCGTCTCGCCAAGGTCGGGGCGACGTTCGGAAGGTTGAGTGACGAGAATCTCATCGCGTCCACCGCCGACAGTCTCGCCGAAGGTAAGGCCGTGGGCTGGTTTCAGGGACGCATGGAGTTTGGACCGCGCGCGCTTGGCGCGCGATCCATCCTCGGCGATGCCCGGTCGCCGACGATGCAGTCGGTCCTCAATCTCAAGGTCAAGTACCGCGAGTCTTTCCGGCCGTTCGCCCCATCGGTCCTGCGTGAGGACGTGTCGGAGTGGTTCGATCTTGACTGCGACAGCCCCTATATGCTCCTCGTCGCCGACGTGGCCAAACACCACCGGCGCGACATGACCGACTCCGAGCACGCGCTATTCGGCATCGCCAAGCTTAACGTGCCCCGGTCCGACATTCCGGCGGTGACGCACGTGGACTACTCGGCGCGCGTCCAAACCGTGCATCGCGAGACCAACCCCCGGTACCACGCACTGCTCAGCGCGTTCAAGGCGCGTACCGGTTGCCCCGTCCTCGTCAACACCAGCTTCAACGTCCGCGGCGAGCCCATCGTGTGCACCCCGGAGGATGCCTTCCGGTGCTTCATGGGCACCGAAATCGACGTCCTGGCCATCGGCAACTGCTACCTGAGGAAGGATCAGCAAGACCCCGCGCGGAAACTCGTCCACAAAGCCGCGTTTGACGCGGACTAGAGCCACCCGCGTGGCGGCTGAAAGGGCCACCTTTCTGCGCCTCTTGCGGACGCAATGCATCCTGCTCCTGGCGGCGCTGGTTGCGTCGGAGCTGCTGCTCCAGGTAGCGAGCGGCGCGAGCCTTACGATTCGGCGCGTGCTTGCGCCGCCGTGGGACGTCGACTTCCCTGTCATCTCAGATCCGCGCCTCGTCTTTCGTGGTAATCCTCTGAATCGGCAGCATGACGCGGCCGGCTATCACAATGCCCGAAGGCTGACGAAAGCGGATATCGCTGTGCTGGGCGACTCCGTGTCCTACGGCATGAGTGGTTGGCGCATGGCGTGGCCGCATCTCCTCTCGCTCGAGACAGGTCGGAGTGTTTACAACATGTCGCTCCCAGGGTACGGCCCGGGACAGAGCCTCCTGCAGCTGGACGAGGCGCTATCCCTCAGTCCGAGCCTCGTGATCGTGGCGCCGTACCTTGGTAACGACTTCTACGACACCTACGAGCTTGCTCTCCGCCATCCCGACCTTGCGGAGTCGCTGCCCGCCGCACTGCGAGAGGCGGCCGCGGCTCGCGAGCGCCTGAAGCCTCTCGAGCAGGAGGTCTTTCCCCTGTTCGAGCTGGGCCAGCCCCCCGCGACGCCGACGCCCTCCGTCGCTCGGAGGCTGCTCTCGGAGCACGTCAAGCTGTACGGGCTGCTACGGGCGTTGAGGCACAGGTTCATCACGGATCGGACGCCGGATCCCCTGCTCTCGCGGAAGTTCAGCACCGCCGCGAGGTCCTTGACACCCCTTCAGCGCCAGTTCGCCTCGGCGTTCGATGCCCCTGGTTGGCGCACGATCCTGACTGCGCCCTATCGAGGCCGGGTGCTAGACGATCGTGATCCGCGGATCCGATTGGGTTTTGAGATCGCCCGGCGCGCTGTGCGGACGATCGGCGAGCGCTGCCGTGCGGCCGGCGTGGACCTTCTGGTCGTCCTTCTCCCGACGAAGGAAAGCGTCTTCTGGCCTCAGGTTCCCGCTCCGGACGTTCATCCGGGGCTCCGTCAGCTCATCTTCGACGAAGAGCGACTGCGCCAGGAGTGGATCGCCGACTTGCGCGCCAGCGGCGTCGCATATCTCGACGCGCAGGAGGCGCTCAGGGCGGCGCCGAACCAGCCGTACCATGAGGACGCCGACGGTCACCCCAATGAGACCGGCCAACGTATCATCGCCGCCGCCGTGGCAGCGCGTGTGAAGGAAATGCCCCGGCGCAAGTGAGCGTTGCGTCGCCGTCGGTGGGGTGCTTAGTTACACAGGGGGCGCCGGGCTCGCCGTGACGTCGGCTCGAAACACATAGTTCAGCTGCTCGTATCCCTCGGGCGTCTTGCCCTTTCCGGACGTGGAGAGGACCTTGTACCCGAACGGCTCCAGAAACTCGACGATCTTCTCCATCCCGGGGCTCCATTCGACAATCAGGATCGGCCGATCGCGCGCCAGGGTCGCGGTCATGCCCCGCAGCACCTGTAGTTCCGCGCCCTCGACGTCGATCTTGGCGACGGCCACCCGTTCGGGCAATTGCAGCGCGTCCACGGAGAGACACAACGCCAGCGGCCCGGCGGCGTTGGAATCCAGCGCCGATTCATAGAGGTTCTCCATCCCGAAATTGCCAGGCGGGATCCGCAGAGGCAGCACGCAGGACTTCTCGAAGCACGCCACGTTGAGGAGCGTCACGTTGCGCAAGGGCAGCTCCTGAACCAGCGCATTCAGAATATCGAAGGTCTGATGCACCGGCTCCATCGCGATCACTCTTCCCTCGGAGCCGACCAGTTGCGAGAACCGCGCGGTATACACGCCGAAGTTCGCGCCGATATCCAGCACCCAGTCCTTCGGCCGCACCAGTTGATCGAGGATATGATACTCGTACTCCTGGCTGCCGAAACGCCCCTGGCGAAACCGCCAGCGGACGTAGCCGCGCCTCAGGGAGCGATACGCTCCCGCCGGCAGCCAACTGGCGAGCCGCTTCAGCAGTGACCGCACCCTTGGATTATACGGCACCGTGTCGGCACGATGGTCGCCAGACCTGCCTCTCTACCTCTTCACGCCGATTCTTCCCGTGTAGTCGATACGGCTGAGTAGGATGGGCGTTACTCCGGAGCTTGCGAAATACTCGTCAGTGGCTTTTCGACTTCCCCTCCAATGCCCGTAGTCGTCGATAATCAGGACACCGCCGCTCGACAACCGGGGGTACAGATGAACGAGCTCGTGATGCGTCGACTCGTACCAATCGGTGTCGAGGCGGAGCAACGAGATCTTACGTGGGGCCTGACCTGGAATGGTGTCCTCGACCTTGCCCTTGATCAGCTTGATTTTCTCGGGCGGATATCCGGTAGCAATCATGTTTGCCTCGACCTCCACAAGCGGCGCCCTGCACCAGTCGGAAGCGTCCGCACCCTTCTGGGTTGGCGAAAACTCGGGACCCGCTGGCATCCCGCGATAGTCGACATCCGCCTCGGTAGGCTCTGTCATTCCATCGTAGGTATCGAACAAGAAGAGGTCGACATCGCGCCTGCCCAGCCGGTCGAGCGTGTGGGCGACGGCCATCATGCTGCCTCCCCGCCACACCCCACACTCGACGATGCTCCCATCCAGCCCCGTCCTCGCCAGGTATCTGACTGCCTCGATGAGGGCGAAGATGCGCTCATCAGTCGTCATGGTGTACGGCCTGACCGCGGTGACGATGTTGATGGCGTCCTGGTCGAAGTCGACGGGAAAGGGCGGCGGTGGCGGATGGCGGACCACGTAGAAGCCGAAGCGTCCCATCACGTGCTTGATCGCTCTCGTGACCATCACACCTTCCCTCGCTTGCGCACTAGCGCTTCACGGCGACGATGTGGGCCGCCTGCGTGGCCAGATCCTTGTCCGTCACGTGGCCATAGCGCTTTGCCAGTTGCGCGCGGGTCACGCCGCCGTGCCCGATCATCGGCGTAACTTTCAGTACCGTGAAGCCGAACTGTTCGAACAGGCGCAGGTACGTCGAGAGCGGCTGCCCGTTGATGTAGCACGGTCTCCGGCCGCGAATGAGGCGCCACTGCCATGCCGGATAGGTCCAGTGCTCATTCCAGGGAGTGGTCTTGTCCGCGCTGGTGAAGTAGCTGGTGAAGTCGGCGTGGTGCGACATGACTCCACCCGGCTTGAGCCAGAGATGCATCGCTCGAAATGCGGCCGGCAGATCGTCGATTTCCTGGAAGACGGCATGCGAGAAGATCATATCCGCCGTCCCGGGCTCGACGACGGACAGGTCGGTCCACGGACAGATGTACTGTGCACGCTGGCCGGGAGCTGGGGGCTCTCCGAGTGACTCCGTCGCCCGGCGAACGTCGGCGACGTTCTCGTCAGACAATCCGTGCCGAAGCCTCGCTTCCGTCAGCACCTCGCCCGGGAACGCATAGTCCTCGAGACGCGGGTACAGGTGTGGTACCGCTTCGTGGTCGGGGATGGGGGCCCGCGAGCGCAGCATGGGGACCAGTGATTCGAGAATTGCCAGATTGCGATCAGCGTTCGCGTGCGGCAGGACGTCCAGGGCGCGGTAGTTCTGCGTTCCCGTCAGCAACGCCATCAGGCCCACGCCGATCGAGTCGCCGGGGCCGAGCTCGACCAGCGCCTGCGGATTGGTCGAGAGGCCAGACTGGTGCACCAGTACCAGGTGGCGAAGCCAGACCGCATAGCAGTACTCCGCCGACGTCGTTCCACCCGTGCCGCGATAGCTCCACGGCAGGGGAATGTAGCTCTTCGCGCCGCCGATCATCAGCCTGAGTCTCATTGCGCGCCCGTGACGGGCTTCTGGACGAGGTCCTTCACCCAGCCTGCCAGCTTACCCGCCAGGGACCGGAAATGGAACTCGGCGGCCCAGCGCCGCTGCGCCTCGCCGGCGGGAAACGCGGTCCTCGCGAGCGCTTCCTGAAGCTTTGAGGCGATCCCGGCCGGGTCGTCCGGTCGGACCCAGACTCCGGCTCCGGTCCGCTCGAGCACATCCGAGAGCGCGCCCTCGGGCGTCACGGCCAGAATCGGCTTGCCCGTCGGCAGATATTCATAGAATTTCGCGGGGACTGCCAGGGGATCATCGAAAAACAGCAGGAGCAGGTCCGCGTCCCAGCGTATCCGATCCGCCGCCTGCCAGTTCACCCTGGACCTGAACTCGATACAGCCCCTCGCCATGAGCGCGGGCGCATCGGACTCTGTCTGCCGCACGAAGGAAGCATCGTTGTCGCCGACGAACAGGACCTTGAACGTCGCCGGATCGAGCGCGCCTCGGCCGACGAGAATGCCCAAGGCCTGGCAGAACGTGTCGATGCGCCGGTCTCCGTAGAGCGATCCGAGGTGCAGGAAAAGTCGCGGTCCGCTTCGGGTCCCTCCTGAAGGCGGAGTCGTCAGCGGGTCATCGAAGCCATTGGTCAAGGTGACGAACTTGTCGCCGGGAACCTCAGGGTGGAAGCGGCTGAACGCCGCCCGGAGCCTGTCCGTATTGCAGATGACGCGATCGGCCCAGCGCAGGCAGCTCGACTCCATGCGGCGATCGATCCAGCGCCGCCACCCGGGCAGTGTCTGGCGGAGCGGGCTACGCGTCCAGGGGTCGCGGAAATCGGCCAACCACGGCACGTCGAGCCTCTTCTTGAGGGAGCGGGCCACCAGGTGGGCGGCATACGGCGGCACGCTTGAAAAGACCGCCGCGATCGGCTCCGCCGCCACGATCCGGCGGGCCCTCCGGACGGCGGGAATATACCAGGCCCCGGACGTATCCGGGATCTCGAACAAGGCCAGCGCAGAGCGGCGGAGGAATCCGGGTCCGGTGGCCGAGCCCGGGCGGGACGCCGACGGAGCGGAGGCGCCTGGACCCGACCCTCGGCCGTTGCGCCGGAGCGAGCGGTAGAAATCCAGTGGTGTCGGCAGCATCCGGGCTCGTTCGACACGTATCCCGGGCAATGGAGGGAAGCTGTCGTCGAGCTCCTGGCTCGGGTCATGGGCCACGGTCAGGACGACCGGGCGGATCCCGAGCTCCGGGAGATAGCGGCACAACCGCGCGATTCGTAGCGCGCCGACTTCGGCCTCGGGAAGGTACGAGTGGGTGATGATCAGGAGCGAGAGTGGGGGTGTGAGGTCGGTCGTGTCACGCCACGCCGGAATCCCACTCCTCGGGCCTCCCTGGTTTGTGCTGGTCACCGGGTCAGATCTTCGACTTTGCCGGCAATCAGGTCTTGGTGGCGGACAAGCGACCTGTTTACCAGGATGCAGTCGAATTCGACAGCTTCTGGGAAATGCTCTGGATGATTTGGATATATTCCGCTGATCGAAAATCCCAGCGAGTCCATTACGCGAATCGCCTCCGTGTAGCTAGGCATATTGTGATAAATCGCTTTCATGGATATCTCTGTCTGGAGCGCCCAGACGTGCTTCAACTGGTCATGGCTTCCGCCGATGACCTCCAAATCGAAGCCCTGCGTATCGAGCTTTAGATAGAGGCGATGGACACCCAAACGGGCCTGCAAAGCAGGAACGATGTCATTGATCGTCTTGACCTCAACGGCAATCTCTCTCTCCACTTCGTTTCTTCCTCCAAAGCTACCCGCATTGGAATGATCCGGTTGAAGGAATGAGCTGAACTCCGTGTTGGCCATGATATTGAAGGTGGCCCGTCCCGGCGACCTTCCGAGGGCACAACCCTCGATGAACCACGCCCTCTCCGACGCAGCCCGTCTTCGGAGTATCTCGACGTGATCTGGTATCGGCTCGAAGGAGACAATCTTTCCTTCGTATCCAACTTCGCTACGAAGGAAGTCGTGATACTGCCCCTTATTCGCTCCGACATCAAGGACACAGTCGATCTCAAAAGCCTGAAGAAGTCTCCGCACATGTTGTGCAAACGGGAAGTGCTCCAATCGCCAGGTTGGAACAATGGTGTAACCCATTCTCTGCAGGGCTTTGGAGGCGATACGTTTGCACAATGTGATCATGTCAGACTCCATGAATGGCCGGCAACGTCTCGTACGGGGTCAACCTTCAAGCCAAGAACCGCAACCTCGGCCTGATCGCGAGAATGATCAAACGCTCCGGCCCATCGGAGCGGCCTTGAAGCTGCCAGAACAGAAGATGAGAAACAATGTACGCTGCGGCGCCCAGCGCCGCTTTGACGATGAGATTGACCCATACTTCAATCAGGGGAGTCTGCATGATATCCAGGGCGTTGGGCGCGTGGAGCGCGATATCGACGAGCAAGACGACGATGATCATGATTGCCGCGGCGGCATAGCTGCGCCACGTGATGAAGAGAATTCGGCGGAACGATACGCCGAGAGCCCTGCGGACAACCCACATGTAATGGATGACCCACGATAGGGCGGACGCCAGGCGTGACCAGGCGGCGCCCGCGAAACCGAATTGCCATATGACCAGCGCGGTGACGGGGACGCGCACGACAAACTGGGTAAGTGTAATGACAAAAATATCGCGGGTTCGCCCCATGGCAGGGAGCAGACTGGATGACGCCGTCGCCAGGACCGCAATTGAGAACATGATACTCAGCACGCGCAATGGCATGATCGCCTGGATCCACTTGGGACCAAACACGATCCTGATGAATTCGGGTGCCACCAGGGCGAGGCCAAGGCCCAGAGGCGTACCTATCGCTACCATGAATTGGATACTTTTCTCACAGGCTTGGCGCAGGCGAGCCTTGTCGTCGGCTATCTGGGCAAATCCCGGAAACAGCGCCCGCCCGGCGGGGCCCACCAGCTCCACAGTGGCCATTTCAGCAAGCTCGTACGCGAGATTGTAGATCCCGACCAGAGCGGGCGTCAGAAATCCGCCGATGAGAAACTGCTCGAGACGTTGATTGACCAGTGCGAGGACCTCGCCGGCCATGAGCCAGCTGGAGAATGCGAACAATCGGCGCCACGCCGCGATGTAAAGGCGGGGCCGATATGGTTGCATCAGATAGCTCAGGGCCAACCTCACCACGCTGCCCGCGACCAATCCGGCGATCAAGGCCCAGTAACTGCGCCACAGAAAGGCAAGGGCAACAGTGACGACGAAAGTGCCGATCTTTGGCCACAGACCCAGCCTGAAGTCACGATCAAATCGGATTTGTTTTACAAACGTTATCGTCCCGATATTCTGAAGCGAGTCCAGGATCGCAATCAGCCCGAGGACCCAGAACACCTCGACGAGCCTGGGCTCGCCGAATATGGCGGCGAACAGCCAGGCGCCACCAACAAGCACGGCGGCTACGACCACACCCCGAATAAGATTGAACGTCCAGGCGGTATTGTATTCGTCGTTCGTTGCGTCCTGATAATGCACGAGGGCCTGTCCAAAGCGAAAATCAGTCAGCCCGTCCAGCACGGCAACGATCAGGCTCGCCAGAGCGACGATTCCGAAATCCTCGGGGGTCAACAGACGCGCCAGTACCACCATGCTGGCGAGCCCGATCAGGCGAATGCTCCAGCGGCCGGCGACCAGCCACGTAGCGCCGATGGCTACTCGTCTGGTCAACGACAATTCGGCATGCTGTTCCGCCATCTTGCGCAGCGCTCCCCTCCGTGCGGCACGTCCGGCCGTTCTTGCTTGCGGACCTACGCCCGGATCATTGTCTCATCACGACCCACCGTCGAAACAAAATACCCTTGTGCAGAAAGTCTTCCGACGAAGTTGCGCTGCCAAGTGATCCGGCATCCCTCGGCCGGCGCGATACGGGCGATTGACAAGACCGGCGCAGTCCGCTACGCTGCCGTCCCACTCATTGTTCTGGGCAGCGCACACGAGGGTTGCGGGAGGCAGCGGGATGGGGATGCGGAGGCTCATCACGGCGTTCACGATCGGTACCGTTCACCTCTTGTTGGTCGCCTTGGCCGCACCGCTATTTGGTGACAGGGTCGAGGCGCAGATCAACGTGACCGGGCAGTGGACGACGCTGCCCTATTTGATGCCGATCAACCCCATCCACGTCGGTCTCCTGCGCAACGGCAAGGTCCTCATCGTGGCCGGATCGGAGAACGACCCGAATAAGCACATCGAAGGGATCTCCAAGGCCGCGGTCTGGGATCTGCAGACGGCGACGTTCGCAGTGCAGGACCTGCTGTGGGATCTGTTTTGCAACGGCATGGCATTTCTACCCGATGGCCGGGCGCTCATCCTCGGTGGCACGGAGCAATACGACACTCCATTCGAGGGCGACGCGCGAGCGACGGTATTCGATCCGGTGACCGAGGAGTTCGTCGAGGTTCAGAGCATGGCGCACGGGCGATGGTACGCGACAGCGACCGCCATGAGCGACGGCAAGATTCTGGCCTTTTCGGGGCTCGACGAGATCGGGAACGTCAACAATGCAGTCGAGCTGTACCGCATCGCCTACGGCTGGGGCCCCGAGCAGGTGGCGCCGTGGACACCGCCGGTGTACCCGTGGCTTCACCTGCTCCCGAACGGTAAGGTCTTTTTTTCCGGTGCCGACGCCTCGTCTCACCTCTTCGACCCTGCGACATCGACCTGGACGCTGAACGTGGCTTGGACGGTCTACGGAGGGCCGCGCACGTACGGAACGTCGGTCCTGTTGCCGCTGCTCCCCGAGAACGGCTACGCACCGCGCGTCATGATCATGGGCGGCAACAGTCCGGCCACGGCCACGGCGGAGATTATCGACCTGTCGCAGACGTCCCCCGCGTGGCGCTCGCTCCCGCCGATGTCGCTTCCGCGCATCCAGATGAGCGCGGTGATCCTGCCCAACGGCAAGGTGCTCGCGAGCGGCGGCTCGTTGGTCAACGAGGACGTCGGCAACGCTAGCCTGGCCGCGGATCTCTTCGATCCGGCCACCGAGACGTGGTCGTCGGCCGGCGTCGCCCAGTATCCGCGCCTGTACCACTCGGTGGCGCTGCTGCTCCCGGACGCGACGGTGATGATCGCAGGCTCGAACCCGATTCGAGGAACGTACGAGGATCGCATCGAGATCTGGACGCCTCCGTACCTGTTCACGACCGACGGCTCCGGCAACCCCGTGCCCGCCGCCCGTCCGGCGATCAGCGCCGCGCCGACGGCCATCGGTTACGCCGCGTCCTTCCAGGTGCAGTCGCCAAACGCGTCCGATATCGCCTCCGTGGTGCTCGTCCGGCCCGGGTCTCCGACTCACACGTTCGACATGGAGCAGCGGATGGTCGGCCTGAGCTTCAGTGTGAACGGCACGACGCTGACCGTGTCCGGGCCGCCGGACGCCCGCATCGCGCCGCCCGGGTACTACATGCTGTTCATCCTGAACCGCCAGGGAGTGCCGTCGGTCGCGAAGTTCCTGCAGGTCTCGCCGACCGCCGGGAATCAGCCGCCGGTCGGCACGATCCTGCAACCGGCGGCGGACGTCACCATCGCGGCCGGGCAGGCGGTCACCTTCGCCGGCTCCGGGTTCGACCCCGACGGCGCGATCACGCGGTACTCATGGATCTTCCCCTTCGGCAGCCCTGACACCAGCCTCGCCCAGAACCCGGGGTCCGTGACCTTCGCGGCGCCCGGCACCTACGTCGCGTCGCTCACGGTCGTCGATAGCCTCGGCGACAACGACCCAAGCCCGCCGACGCGCGTCATTATGGTGACAGCGGCCACTCAGCCGCCCGCGGCTCCCACCGCCCTCAGCGCGACGATCGCGAAGACGAAGGTCATCCTGACGTGGACGGACAACGCCGGGACGGAGAGCGGCTTCAAGATCGAGCGCTCGAGCGACGGACAGACGTTCACACAGATCGCGACGGTCGGCGCCAATGTCACCTCGTACACGAACTCGGGCCTGAAGAAGAGGAGAACGTACTACTATCGCGTCCGCGCGTACAACGCGGCCGGCAATTCGGGCTACTCGAACACCGTGTCCGTGCGGCTGCCGTAGATCTCGATCGGCATCACCGCCGCCGGGGGCGTGCATGCCCCCGGCGGGCCACGGCCACTTACCTGAGAAGCGCTGCCGATGAAGATTCTCTTCGTGGCACCATACCCGCCCTCGCCGCGAATCGGCGGGATCGGGATCCGGCTCTACAACACCCTGCGGGCCCTCGCGGCGAAGGGAGAGGTCACTCTCGTCGCCCTCTCAGAGAAGAAACACCAGGATCTCCTTGAGGACTGCCAGTCACTCTGTCGGGAGGTTGTCGTGGCGGAACCCGCGGAAGCGAACCGGCCGCTGGGGCCGGCCACGCGGTCCCGATGGGCATCCTACTGGGAGGCCCTGCGCTCGTGGTTGCCTGCCTCCCAGCGCTTCCGTGATCGCTCTGGTCTCGTGCGAGTGGTACGACAGGCGGCGGAGAGGTGCCCGCCGGACCTGATCTGGATCACGAAGAGCTGGATTGCCGGCTCTTTGCCCAACCTGGACTGGAGCCGGACGGTCGTCGATTTCGACGATCTCGAGTATCGGATCATGTGGCGGATGATGTCGCTCTCGCACTGGTACGGCTCGAAAATCGTCCTGGAGCCGCTCGAGGTGTGGAAGCAAAGACGCTTCGAGCAACGCCTGTCCCGGCTCCCGGCCCGCGTCACCCTCTGCTCCGAGAGGGACCGCCGGCGCCTCGGACACGGCCACGTGCGGGTGCTGCCCAACTGCGTTGCGATACCCGCGGCAGGCACGCACGGCCCGGAGATTCCGCACCGGCTCCTCCTCATCGGGAAGATGAACTACGAGCCGAACGTCGATTCGGCTTTCTTTTTCTGTCGCGAGATCTTGCCTCTCATCAGACAGGTGGAGCCACGTGCCCACGTCCTCATCGTGGGACGAGAGCCCGTGGAGGAGATCGCCGCCTTGCACACGGGTACCGACATCGTCGTAACAGGAACGGTGGAGGACGTGGAGCCTTACTTCGCGCAAGCGGAAATCGTTGTCGTGCCCTTGCGGGCGGGAGGCGGGACCCGGGTGAAGATCCTGGAAGCTCTCGCCCGCGGCAAGGCGGTTGTGTCGACGACACCGCTGGTCGAAGGCTCGTCGAGAAGGAGTACAGTGTTCACGCCTTCGACGAGCAGGTGAGCCGGATCATCGATGAGGTCCTGGGCGTAGGCGCGGCAGTCCCAAAGTGACTGACCCCCTAGCGTGAATTATTCAGCGCGCCGTGAAAAGGCGCTGTGTCACTTGCGGGTGCAAGTCCCGCCCGGGGAATTGTCGGTGCGCCCCGGTAGCTACCGAGGCGGCAAGAAGGGTAACCGACTTGCTGAAGCTCTCGGGACAACGGCCCACCGAGGGTGGGTCTGCGAGTCGACGGGCCGCAACACGTGTGAAGCCCGAGCAGGCCTCGAAAGTGAAGATGTGAGCGCCGACCCGCCTGAATAACGGGGAAGGCCGATGGATCGCGTGGGAGCAACCGACCGATGACCACGGGATCGCTCACCGGGGTAAGGGGCGTGGCACGTCGGCACAGGGCATGGCGCAACACGGGAGGCCCAATGCGGCGAGAGGGTGCGACTCTCGACTTTGCTGTGAGGCAAAGGCCGCGGTGGGCGTCGGAGGGGCGCATAGTACCGCGTGGATCTACCGGACAACACAACCGGCAGAGAGGGAAGGCGCCCTGGTTCGGGGTGCGACTCGACGGGTCAAGGGGTGGGAGATTGGCGTGAGCCTGGCAACTCCACTGAAGCTCCGGCGGCTCCAAGAGGCGCTGTACACCAAGGCCAAGCAGGCACCGGCCTATCGCTTCTACCTGCTGTACGACAAGGTGTATCGGGCGGATATCCTCGCCCACGCCTACGCGCTCGCCAAGCAGCACGGCGGGGCGCCAGGTGTGGACGGGGTGACGTTCGAGGACATCGAAG
>WNFU01005118.1_pt1 | contig 23639 bp, 18 predicted proteins | sample 5400121 | NCBI WGS metagenome assembly WNFU01 (sample SAMN13153360, study PRJNA577476) | soil metagenome | isolation source: 100 cm soil or saprolite under grassland replicate 1 | place: USA:California | collected 2016-06-15
CTACCGTCCGCGATCATGCTAAGCAGCGCTACGAATGTTCTGCTGAACGGCGGAAAGGCGAAGCTAATCGGCCAATGCCCCGCAAGCTCCCACAAACCAAAAAAGAGAACGAAGGAAAGCAATTGCCAGAAAAGAGGATTTGCAATCCGGCCTTTTCGCTCCACGGAATCAGTTTTCAGCGGGCCTGACAAAGAGGCTCAATCTGCTGCATTGCGCTCGGTCGCCTCACGGCAGCGTGCGGGAGGACGGCAGTAATGGAGTGCTGCGCTTCAAACCCAATACTCCATTATTCCACCAGTCCAATTGCCCTTTCATTTCACCTTGGCAAGTGCAGCTTTGAGCGGAGCAAAATGCCAAAAATCCTCCACCTTGAGGTTTTCGCCCGTCAGGGCACCGGAGAGACTATAGAACTCCAGGTCATTCTTGGCCGCGCTCTCGGCGCCTCCGTCATTGGGAAAGACGCCGTTTTGCACGGCTTCTTCAAAGAACGGAAGAATTTCCTCCTCCATCTTGGCGGGAAGTTCCTTTAACAATGCAAGCTTTTTACGCTCGTCGAGAACCCACTTCGAGCTCGCATTGATCGCTCGATTTACTTTGATCAGCTCTTCCAGGAAAATCGCGATGCCCGCTTGGTTTTTGTCGAGAAACTCTCTGGTGGCAAAGAGCGCCTCGTCACTGGCTTTCAAATTGCCGAGCGGCAGGATGATAAATTTATCCGGTGCTTCCTTCATGACCCGATTTTTGTTGGGCGCGTCCAAAATCGTCGCTTTGATATTGCCCTTTAAAAGCGCCAAAGCGCGCACCTGAGATCCCGGCACGTAACTCACGCTTTTATACTTGATGCCATGTTGCTTCGCCGCGAGGATCATGATCGCTTCGGTTCCGGAGCCACGTCCCTGGACAGCGATCTCTTGCCCGTCCAGATCCTTCCAGCTTTTGTAGCTCTCCTTATTTACAACCGGAAAAAACTGCAGCGCGCTTAGCTGGTAAAAGAATCGGATCGGCACGTTTACTTTCTGAATTGCCGCGTACGGCGTGCCTTGCCCGACGTCGGCCTGGCCGTTGATCACGGCCTGGGTCGCGACTTCCTCGCTCTTAAACGCGGTGACTTCGACATCGACGCCGCGTGCTTTGGCACGCTCGACAGCGATCAAGAGCGGCAGCTCGTCAATCGAGACGACGTCGCCGAGCGCGTACCTTATCTTGGTTCTGCCCTGCGCCGCCGAATCTCCGGCGAAGATGCCAACAAGAGCAATGAGAAACAAAAGACTGACGATCGATTTCGCTAATTGGGTCATCGTAGCCACCTCCTGTTTTTTGATCGGGACTCGCGCGTGAGTATCGCAAACCCACCCGGACTGTCAAGTTGCTTATTGAAACGCTAGAACTAGTGTGGTGTTCCAATAGCTGGTTAAATAATTCTTCCGTTCTTTTCCGCCATACCCGTAGAAGCGGTATCCAGTAGTGGCGGGTTTGAAACTCGACCTTACATCTGGATTCCGGGTCGCGCCGGCTCTCGCCAGCCCGGAATGACGCCTAAATCATTCAACGGATTTCGGCGACAGCTTCGGACTAGTCCAACCAATCTTTGTCTTTGAGCTTCTTGGGAAGGTAGGTTTTGGTCAGGTATTGAAAATCCTTGTTGGCAAGCGCGTCGAGCTCATACTTGAGACCCGTTGAGAGCATTCCCTTAATTTCATTCTGCCACTCTTTTTTCTGAAACCACTTATACTTCATGAGTTCTTTAGCGCGATTGACGTCTTTGTCGTTGAGCTTGATGCCGACGTTGCGCGGCAATCCGTAGCGATCCGGGTCGGCGCTGGAGAAGCCGATGAACTTGGCCTTGGGAATGGCCATGCGCTGGCTTTCAAAGGCGAGATTGATCGATCCCTGCTTGACCACCGAGTAGATATAGTAGCCCCAGGGATCGTTGTCGACGAGCACATAAACCGGAAGATTGTATTCTTGATGCAGCCTGCGCGCGAGCCGTCTGACACCGCGCGGCGGTTGGCCATTGCCGGTAAGCAGGATGCAGTTATATCTACGCCAGAATTTGTCTTCTGAAAGGCGGTTCCACTGGGTGCCTTTCTCGACGAGGAGGACGAAATCCGCCGTGCACTTCGTGATCTGAATGTACTCCGGTTCGACGATGGAGGGAACCGAGTAGCCGCCCTTTCCGAGCCGGGTGCAGTCCACGCGGTCACCGTCATCGACCAATACCAACGGTCCCACGACGGTGCCGGAGTTCTCGGCGCGCACGTGCAGCTCTTCACGAAGCGCTTCCAAGGTGACTTCAAGGTCCTCAATGAGCGGGTCGGATTCGTTTTGGCCGTCGAAGGTGTTTTCATGCGAGTCCTTAATCGTATGCTTGGTGCGGTAGTAAATCTCGCGCAGAGATGTTGTCAGGTTCGCGCGCTGAAGCTCGGCAAGGGCGTCGGCGACGAGCACCGTCTGCATGAACTTCTTAGCCATCCCGACGTTGAAAAACGAGCGTGCCTGCTTCCTCCGGCCCATCTCGATAAGACCTCTCTTCTCGTCGAACGTGACGTTTGCGAGGCTACGCACCGGAATCGTAAGGGTCGGGTCTTTGCTCCGTTGCGCGGCGGTGATGACGACATCGGCGACGCCGATGAGTTTCTTTTCTACTGCTCCGTTATTTTTCGGCTTTTTTCGCGCCATGTTTCTTTCCTATTAGGTTGCTGACAAATGGTTCAGAGATTTTCGTTCGTACCGAGTGTGTCGAAGCATTCTATTTCTTCTTACGTTTTGCACTTGCCGGCGCTTTTTCAAAACCTAGAGTCATTTGCTTCGCGCTCTGCGGTTCAACTTTTGCCGGATTCTTCTTGGCCGTCATTTTAGACTTGGCAGACTTTGCTGCTTTAGTCGACTTGGCAGACTCAGCCTTTTTCTTTGGCCGCGTCGCCGCCTGAGATTCCTCCACGTCTAGCGGGAGTTCTTCCGAAGGCGCGACGTCGTTTCGTTCATCGCCGGGCAAAACCGGCGCGTCACCCTCGGTGCCTTCGGGTGTGACGATGATCGAATGCGGGAGACCTTCCGGGCCGCTGCCGTCGTTGCCAAGTATTTCATCGGTCTTCTCGCCGCCGGTCCGTTTCATGGCGATCTTCTGAAGCTGCTCTTTGAGTTTGTCTTTGGGTAGCTTGCCACCCTTGAGGCGATTGCATGCCTCGACGACTTCTTCGATGTAGAGTTCGAAGATATTGCGCCGGCGAAACTCGCCCTTGGCTCGCTCGCGTCGTCGCAGAAAAACTCCAAGCCGCCGCCCACACTCTTGCAGCGCGAGTTTGATTTCCTTGCGGATCTCGTCGTAATCCGCGATCGCTTCCTTGGACTCGCTGGTGAATGGCACCCAGACCGAAGCCATGTGGACGAAAACCACCATGGGACCGGCTGGCAGAGCGCCCCTGGATTGAGGAACACCGTAGTTGCGCCACGTGGTGTCGAGCACGGCCTTGAACGTCGCGCAGGCCGATTGCTGATAGAGCAGAGGCACGCGGTTGGCGTAGCGAATAACTCGGGCCAACTCGTTGTCGTCGTCTTGTTGCTCACCTTCAGCGAGCGGTACCTTTGGATCTTCCGACTTTTCCGCGGCCTGTTCCGGTCCCTTGCCGAAGGCCAAGCCCGCTTCGATTACGAACGGATTGCCGCGGTAGACTGCGGGCGGCCGGGTCACCGCAGTATAGAAATCACCCTTGATCTGCTTATACAGTCCATGGAGGATCGCCTTCTCGCCGATGGGCGAGATGCAGTTGCTCGGCGGCGCCATGATCTTGGTGGCCTGTATCGTCTTATAGAGGGTCTCGGCGGCGGCGCCGTGAATATTTTTCGGCCGCGCCTCCGGCGAAAGTTTCGCGGCCTTGCAGATCTCCTGCGCGACATTGGCGGAAACGCGGCTGAAATCGCTAGACAGAAAACCCGCAAGCGAATGGCTCTTCGTATCGTGCAGCATTCTCAGCAGTATGCCGAACTCGATCCCGTAGGGATGCGGCTTGATTTCACGCGGCTGCGGCGGCAGCTCTTGAATGGTCCGAGGATATTCTTTGGTCTCACCCTCGGGCGTATGGTAGACGAGCTGGACGTGTGGATTGGCAATCGCGATCTGTTCGAGATACTCATCCACGGAGGCGCGCCCCTTCTGATAGCGCCCTTCAATTTCGAGCGTCACCTGCGTTCCACGATGGTTCTCCCAGTCGATTTCTTTTTTCTCGATAATGCGCGGCTCGTTTTTCTTGGTATCGATCTGGACTTCGAAATAATGGGCCGGCGCCCGCGCACCGGTGCGAGAAATGATCTGAACCGGTTTGCCGGTCGTCAGTTGCGCGTACATGCCGGCGGCCGAGATGCCGATGCCCTGCTGCCCGCGGCTCATGCGCAGCCGATGGAACTTGGAGCCATAGAGAAGTTTGGCGAAGATGCGCGGAATCTGTTGGCGAACGATGCCGGGGCCGTAGTCGATCACTGTGATCCGAAACCGGTTCGCCTGGCTGGGAGACTGCGCAGCGCCGCCGTTCGAAGCCACCTCGAGCTTGACAACGACTTCGGGTAGAATCCCGGCTTCCTCACACGCGTCGAGAGCATTGTCGACGGCTTCCTTCACGCAAGTGAGCAGCGCTTTTCGGGGATTGTCGAAGCCCAGGAGATGACGGTTCTTGGTAAAAAACTCGGAAACGGAAATCTCCCGTTGCCGAGCCCCCATCTCAACCGCCGATAGTGTCGTCTTCTCCACTGGGGTCTCGGTCTTCGCGGCGTTGGACTTGAGCATAGGTTTAGACATGTATTCTTTGATAACTCCGTAGAATCAAATTTAGGACTGGAGTATTGGAGTGGTGGAGTACTGGAATGATGGGTTTCAATCCCAATACTCTAATACCCCAACACCGATTTTGTTGATTGTCGGCTCGATGGTTGCACTAACCCCGCGGGCACGACTAACGTTTTGCCAGACGATCCCACTCTCATTTGTGGAATACTGATGATAGGCATTCATTATAGCAGAATCGAAGACAGATCTTAACACCTATCTTTGGTCCGACCCATTTGAACTATTGAACCTTGAACCATTGAACGGGGCGTTTTCACAGAATATCGCGCTTGAAAGATAGAGCGGCGTCGTCCTATGCTCGCAGCCGTGTCGGAGAAAAAAACATCATTCGGTCTCACGATGTCCAATCGGGCGCTGGTTACGCGAGGAACGAAGCCAAAGGATCTTATCGACATGGCGGTCCAAGCCGAGAACGCCGACGCGATCGACGCGGTCTGGGTCGGCGACAGCATCCTCAGCAAGCCTCGGTTGGAATGCATTCCGCTGCTGGGCGCCATCGCCGCGCATACTTCGCGAGTGAAACTCGGAGTGGCGTGCATGGCCACCATCGCGCAACGTAATCCCGTGCTGCTTGCCTTACAGTGGGCGAGTCTCGACGTGCTATCGGGTGGACGCACATGGCTGGCGGCGTGCATGGGCTATCCGGCGAGCCAACATCCGATGGCGGCCAAGGAACTCGAAGTGATGGGTGTTGAAAGCAAAGAGCGACCGGCGAGATTGGAAGAAATCATTCAAGCCCTGCGACTACTGTGGTCCGACGAGCACGCGACCTTCCACGGCAAGTATTATTCGTTTGATGACGTGAATCTCCTACCCAAACCCGTGCAGCAGCCTTGCCCGATCTACATCGCTGGCACCCCGCGATCGACTCAGATCGGTGAGCGCGGCGTGGAGCGCTCGTTGCGGCGCATCGCCCGCTACGCCGACGGTTGGATGACCAATCAGATCGAGCTCGACATGTTTCAAGATTACCTGCGTCGACTGCGGAACATGTTGGTCGAGGAAGGGCGAGACCCGAACGAATTCAAGACTATTTTGTACTATGGCATCTCAGTGAACTCGGATCGAGACCAGGCATTTCACGAAGCTAAAACTTTTCTCGACGCCTATTATCAAAAGGAATTTACCCGGCAGGGCGTTGAAATCTGGAACGCCTGCGGACCTGTCGAACATTGCGTCGACTGCGTGCGAGGATTTATCAACGCCGGCGTCGACCACGTCACCATCCGGCCAATCGGTGAAGATTTAAATGAGCAATTTCACGTTTACTTGGAAGAAATTCTCCCCGCTTTGAACTTAGCAACCGGCAACGCCGCTTAGCCGTGCTTTGAACGGGGTAAACACTTTGAACTTTTTGAACCTTGAACCATTGAAGCAAGGATGGATCTTAAAGCGAGAAAGATTCCTCGCTCCGCTCGGAATGACATTTTGGGCTATTTGTCATCCCGAACGCAGTGAGGGATCTTGGCCGAGCCATCACCGTCGCTTGACACCCTTTGCCCCAATTTGGTAGCGGTCGTTACGATAGATGAACTTTCTTAGTCTGGCTTGAAGGAGGGGTTATTTATGGCAGGCGTTGAACCTCGTGGTGCCGTTCATTGGATCGATCATTACGTCGTCGGGACGAATGATTTGCCCAGCTGGGCTGACTGGGCAAATAAAGCCACCGGCCTTCCCATAAGACCGATCAACGGACTCACCACTGGAGCACGGAAAAAAAATACTCCGATATTTTGCTTCATGTGGTGGGAAGGCGGCTCGTGCCGCATCGGCGCCTTCCTTCAGCCCGAGAACTACCCGCCGGCAAAAGCTCTGGGCGAGGATCTGCCGCGCTGCGGATTTTATATCTGGCCCCAGGACATCGACAAGCACCTGCGAAGACTCGATCAACACAAGGTCCCGCACACCGATGCCATACGGACCGCCGCTGAAGGGGACGAAGGCACGGTCATCTATTTCGCCGATCCGGACGGCAATCAATATGAATTCTGGGCTCCGGTGCATATGCCCGAAGGCGCCATGGAGATCTGTACCGACGAGAAAGTGGGCCGCATCAGTCACGCTGTCTATGGCTCCCGCGACCTCGCAAGAACCGCTGCTTTCTTTGAAAAGTACTGTGGCATGGAAGTAGAGCATAATTCCAAGACGGCCGAGGGGACGCTGGTGTTGCGCCTACGGGCTGGCCCCCGGCTCGTCTACAAGTTGGTCGACAAAGTGGATGAGCGTATCGCCGGACACAGCCCTTGGTGGGACATGCACACGGCATTGTTGGTTCGTGAGGAAGAGTTTCTGCCCAACTACCGGCGCATGTGGGAAGGACTGCCTGAAGAAGCAGGGCCGAAGGAGAATCTAAACGATTCGCGGGAGAAAGAAGACGCTTTTCCCGCTCGAACGGGTCTGCATCGCAGTCCTGTAGGCTACAAGTGGAAGGAGATCTATCAACGCGGCGATGAGTTCTACGACTGGGACGGCCATGCCTTCCACTTTTTCGGCGGCATACCGCTGAAGAACGACGGCTCCTTGGCGTTATACGCCAGCCGTAGACGCTCGAATGTCTCTGTCTCGGCAGTTCGCCAGACAATTCAAATGTCATTCCGGGCAGCCGCGGCGAAGCCCAGAGTCGGTCCGTAAGCCAAGAATTCTTGCGGGGGCGTATGGCATACGCCCTGACCGGAAGCGCGGAAAGGAAGGAACTTTAATATGGGTCAATTAGACAAAGATGGCATCCTCACGCTCCAAGAGCTCATGATAACCGCACTCGCGACGGCTGACGTTGTCGCGAAGATCTTAATCGCCAAAGGCTTGGTTACGCAAAAAGAGTTTGACCTGAAACTCTTTTCTGAACGCGCAAACTATCAGGCGCTGCTGAAGCGCGTAGGGGACAGTTCCGTTGACGCTTGACGTACTCTTCACGACGAGGAAGAAGCCGTCGCACGACGACTGATGAGATCACCCATTTCTCTAAATCTTACGAAATAGCTCATATCCACGAGAAGAAATCCTCACAACTCTCGATCAAAGACTTGACTTCATTTTCAGACCGCATTTTCGGTCCATTTCCCGACTTGAAATTTCGACACACGATAGCTCCGTCTGCAGGGATACCGAGCACGCCCCAACATTCCTCAGGCTTTTTTCATTTTACCCGCTTGTATCTTCGAAAAGCGTTCTCCAGGAAACGTTGGAAGACAAATAAGCAACGTCGCAGCGGATATGAGAAACGTCCGCTTGATCGGCGTCGTAGACAAGACCCGGAGGCGGTTTACCCGCTTCCAAATCCCTAAGCGCTTTGAGTAAAAATCTTCGAACTTGAATGATATACGAGTCGCTCACGCCGAGGTGCTCTTTGCTTCTGTCTACGATCGGCCCCATGCTCTCAGTCGCACACGCGTCCTGGTTTAAAAATTCTTCTATCCCCGTGAAATTGACCGTCTTCTGAATTTGTCTGTCTTGGAGATAATTATTGCGGATGTTGCGCAGCTTGCGGTAATCGGGGCCAACGAAATCTCGCTTCGATGAATCCTCCTTGGTCATCGGTTTCGACCATTTAAAAAAGAAATCGTATCTCCAGGTGTTATTGTCGTCGGCAGGAACCTGATAGACGGCTTTAAAGCCGTCGAGTTTGCCATCGACTTCGCGGCCGACCGGAACGCAGCCGATAAAGGGCATGACAAATTGTGAGATCCGAACATAACTCTTGTCGGGTCCGATCTTCCTGATCGCAGCGACCCTGAAGCCAAAGTCCATCTCGTCGATTTCGAAAGCGGGGGATTGGTCCTCGTGTCTCAGGAACTCCCTGCGCGCGTCCGGCCGGAACATTTTATGGAGAAAATTTAAATGAGCGGAATCGCAGTCACCGTCCAAGCCTTGAAGATAATTACACTCCAAAAGACTCTTCGCTAGGTAAATTTGATTCTGCGGCACGCCAAGCCAGGCGTAGGTTGGAAATATCGGAATTTGTTCTCTCGGTCCCATATACGTGAAGACCATTCCGCCCGCCTCGATACAAGGATAAGCGTTATGATGGACTTTGTTTTTTAACTGGCTACCGGACGGTTCCGCGGGTGTGTCAAGCACATTGCCTTCGACGTCGTATTTCCAGCCGTGATAGATGCACCTTAGACCGCACTCTTCGTTGCGACCGTAAAACAGCGAAGTCCCGCGATGGGAACAATGCTCATCTAAAAGGCCGATCTTTCCCTGAGTGTCACGAAAAGCGACGAGGTCTTCGCCGAGAAGTCGCACGCGCACGGGAGGACAGTCGGGAACGGGAATTTCCTCGGAAAGCAGAGCGGGAATCCAATAGCGCCTGAGCAGACGGCCCAGGGGAGTGCCGGCATGCACTTGGGTCAACAGCTCGTTTTCTTCTCTTGAGAGCATGACTGGTTTTCCTTCCTACGGTCTCTTTGCAAGAATCGCTTTGAGCAACTTCGTGGCCTCAGCAGTTTCCTGATCTACCGCGGGCCCGTTTTCCCAAAAGACCGAGTCGTCTTTCAAGCGGTATTCAGGTGCAATGACATCCTTGGGAATATCCGTACGCCGGGAGTTAGCGTTACGCTGACCGGATTTGACCGAGTGTTCCTGGTACAAGGTTTGTCCTTCCCTCGAAAGAAACCAGTTCAGAAATATTTGCGCCGCATGGGGATGCGGCCCCGGAGCGATCAAGCTAATCACGCCTTGCCCGCCGGCGATATAGTCGCCCTCTTTCAGAGTGTGGGTTACCGACTCCACAGGAAGCCGCTGCTCTTTGGCACTGGCCAATTCCGCGTCGTCGCAGGGAACGCAGATAGCAGCCTTCCCTGAGGCTAGCCAATCCACCAACTGCCGATGATCTCGACTCAAAGTTAGTTGCATATCGCCGTATAGTTTACTCATGAATTCCGTACCCAAGAATTTATTCATATAGAGATACCAAAGAACATTGCGCGCAACCCCAGCAATCGACGGGTCGTAGCCGATAATTTTTCCTTTCCACTTTGGGTTTATCAGATCCCACCACGACTTGATTTCCTCAGCTCTCGCTTGCTGGGCATTGGTGGAAATGTAAAGGCCTCGATGACCTTGAAATACGAAAGAGTGGCGGGTTTCAGGGTCGACAAAGCGATGCTTCCCCTTGAACCATTTTGATTCGTCTTTCACCTCCGGCAATAGGAAAGCGGCAGGCATAGGGGCTAGCGCCTTCGCGGGATATAAAACTGAAACATGTGTCCCTTGTCCGGCAATGTAGAGATCGGCTTGATATTTTCCCGCTCGCCGCTCGGCCATAAGTCGAGAGGAAAGCGCGGGCCCGCTTGGTCCGTCTACCAGGTTAAGCCTGATCCTCGGATAAGCCTTCTGAAACTGACTGACGGTAAACCTGGGGTAATCGACGACGTAAACTGCGACCTCACCCTCCGCCTCAGCCGCTCTCATTGTTTTCTCCCACTCGACTTGCCAGGCGGGTCTGGACTCAGCAGCTCGAGCCGCTGCGCTCCCAATCAAGAGGTGCAGCAAAGTGAAACTGAAATTAGTAAGCAATTTTCGTCTTAGCATCGAGCAAATCCCTGACGTTTCCTTCATAGCCATATTGCAGAAGCTAAGAAAGTCAAAATTCCTTTTACAACAAAACCCGACGAAATAATAAAGAACTCTGGCAATGGGCCAAGTGGAAATCAGCCAACCTGCCCTGAGCCTTCGACTCGCGAAGGATAAAACGCGGCCCAAGGAAACTACGAATTTTCACCTAGCCTGGCGAAGGTTATGACCCTCTGGTTCGTATAACTTATAACGAGCGAGAGGGCATCCGAAACAGGCCACAATCGTCCGACGGAACTCACAAATCGCCAACTCTCTCGTCTAATACGTATATAGGGGCGGCTCAAGTGTGCCGAAAATGCAACATCTAAATTGGTACATGCCGAATTATAAGAAAAATACTCGCTGCTTCATTTGGCCCATATTCTGAATAACTTGATTGAAAACGCACCGGAGGCTGAAAATGCTCTCTTCACTAAATAGGGCGAATTTGCCGAGACTTGGATTCGCGGTCATTTTTTTCGCGTTTGGTTTGCTAAATCCGCACTTATTACCGGCGCAGGAACGCTACCCGGCCGTGGCCAGAATCTCGTTTGTCTCGGGACCAGTTTCTTACAGCCGCGGGGACGATCCAGACGAGTGGGATGATGCGATCGAAAACGTGCCATTGACGATCGGAGATCGGATCTATTCACCCGAAGGCGGACGCGCCGAAGTACAACTTTCTTCAGGAAATTTCGTCCGCCTCGCGCCGCGGAGCTACTTCACCACATTGAATTTAGGCGACGACGTCAAGCAGTTCTATCTCGGTGAAGGCGCCGCGTCGTTCAATATCAAGCGTCTGCAACCCGACGAAGTTATAGAGATCGACACTCCCAACGTATCGGTGACTCTGGACGAGCCGGGCACCTATCGGATCGCCGTCGACGAAGATGGCAACAGTCGGATCACCGTGCGCCGCGGCAGAGTGATGGTAGCGGCTAGCGGTCGACAGATAGCGGTCGAAAACAGTGAAATTCGGGTATACGGCATCGACTCGCCCCGGTATGAAATCGTCGGATTGCCCGCGAGCGACGCATTCGATCGCTGGGCATCCGAACGCGACGATCGCTTCGAGCGCAGCTACTCCGACGCATACAGATATGCCAGCGACGATATTATCGGCGTCGAAGATCTTTCGGAATACGGCCGCTGGGAGCAGATTCCCGATTACGGTTATGCCTGGACGCCCACGCGCGTCGCCGCAGGCTGGGTACCTTTCAGTGACGGACGTTGGTTCTGGCAGGACCCGTGGGGATGGACATGGATCAGCAACCAGCGCTGGGGCTGGGCAACCTCGCACTACGGTCGCTGGACACCCTACCGCTCGCGTTGGTATTGGGTGCCCGTTCGTCCGCGCACGCGCGTTCGATACGTCCCTGCGGTGGTGGAATTTGTCCGCGTGCGAGACCATGTCGGTTGGTTTCCGCTGCATCCGCGTGATCGTTACATCCCCTGGTGGGATCGGCGCGACCGGCGCGACATCACTTACGTCAATCGGACCTACGTCACGATTGTGAATCAGAATACTTTTATCTCAGCGCGGCCCATCAATAAGTACATCGTAAGAGACTCAGTGATCAGACGCGACGCAAACTCCGGTCGCTTCGCGTCGGAGTCCTTGCCGATCCCGAATCGGTCTTCGCTGCGGGTCATTTCCGAGACCGCCGGCCGCCGCAGCTACAAGCCGTCCGCCAACGTGCTCAATCGCGCCGCCGTAGTCAGAACGGCACCGCCGGCGCCCCCGCCCTCGTTCCGAGAGAAATTGCCTGAGATCCAGAAAGCCCAGGGCAAACCGATCGAGCCTTCGCAGGGGTTGGCGCTGACTTCAGCAGCCGATAAAGCGAGACCCGAGCGGGTTCGGATTCGTCCCGCCGCCGAGGAGATTCGCGGCAAGGAATTTGCACCGCGCAATCCGACAGCGACCTCCGGCCCTACACCGCAACCCGTAACCGCAGCTCGTGGCAAGAAACTCGCGACCCGAGAGTCTGTCGATTCAGATTTAGCGGAAAAGGCGGAGCGCGCGGAAAAATCGCCCGCTCCGCAGCCGGCGCCGGCTACGCCGCCAGAGCAGAACAAGGGAACCGCCAGCAGACCGGATGCGCAAACACAGGAGCGAGAGCGGCAAGCTCAGCAGCAGGAACTGGAGCGAAGAAAACAAGAACAGCAAAAGGAACAACAAGAGCGCAAAGCGCAACTGCAGAAGCAGCAGGAGCAGCGCCAGCAGCAATCGCAAGAACGCCAGGAACAACGGCAGAAACAACGGGATCTCGAACGCCGGCAAGCACAGCAGAAGGAAGAAGAGCGCAAAGCCCAGCCGCAGAAGCAGCAGCCGGCGCAGGATCGTCGACAGGAACCGCAAGAGCGCCAAGCGCCCCAGCAAAGAATCGAGGAACTGGAACGTAAAACCCAGCAGCGAGAAGAGGAGCGCAAAAGCCAACTACAGCAGAACCGGCAGGAGCAGGAGCGGCGCGAGCAACTCAGACAACAGCAACTGCAAGAACGTCAGGCGCAGCAGCAAAAACAGCAAGAACTTGAGCGCCGCGGGCAGGAGCAAGAGCGCAAAGCACAGGCGCAGCAGCAACAGGAGCAGGCGCGCCGCGAGCAGTTAAAACAACAGCAGGTGCAAGAGCGCCAAGCGCGTGAGCAGCAACGACAACAGGATCTTGAGCGCAGACAACAGCAGCAACAAAGAGAGCAAGATCGCAACGCTCAAGTGCAGCGGCAGGAACAGGCACGCGCTCAACAACTCCGGCAACAACAAGCGCAAGAACAACGCCAAGCGCAACAGCAGCAAAAACAACAGCAACCGCGACGTCGGCAACCGGAGCCTCAGCAGGAACAAGAACGCAAAGTACCGCCGCAGCAGCCCTGATGCTCAAGCGTTGAATCTGTGAACGCACCTGGGGCTCGCCCGTGGTGACGACGTTCCAAGCTGACAGTTTCACGTTTTCGCGATTGCGAAAACGTAAAACAACCCACTGGCATTATAAAGTGTCTCCCAGTCGCCGCTTATTCCGCCGACAATTTTATATCGCTTCCCCCGCGCTCTTTTCTTAGTCACTCCCTGCCCGCGCCGCTCCTGATGGTTGGCCTTATCATGGGAATCAGAAGCTTCGATGGGTCCGTTTTTTCTCGACACGCCAAAGGTTCAATGGGCCAAAAAAATCGAGATGATCCGGTCTTGAAGTCCCAAGCGCCACGGCTATGATTAAACGGCTAAATTGCTCGGAATCAAATCCATGTCCTTTGCTCAAGAAATCGTTTGTGCACGCTGCGGAAAACGCTTTGCATTGTCAGAGCTACTAAACCTCTGTCCTTGCGGTTCGCCTCTACTGGTTCGCTACAATATCGAGAAAGCGAAAACCGCTTTCGTCAAATCTGCCCTCCAAGGTCGAGTCGCCTCACTGTGGCGCTACCGCGAGCTTTTACCGGTGCAAAACGACGCCAATCTGGTCTCTTTGGGAGAAGGCCACACGCCGCTTTTGGACGCCCAGAAACTCGGCGCCGAGCTTGGTTTACGGCAACTCTGGATCAAAGACGAAGCGCAAAATCCCACCGGTTCCTTCAAGGACAGAGGGCTTTCCCTGGCGATTTCCCGGGCCAAAGAACTGGACGTTAAAAAAGCCGCGATTCCGTCGGCTGGAAATGCCGGCGGCTCTTTTGCCGCTTACGCGGCACGCGCCGGCATCGAAGCCCATGTGTTCATGCCGCGTGATACGCCGATGGCCAACCAAATCGAAGTCGAGCAGTACGGCGCCAAGCTCACGTTGATCGATGGTCTGATCAATGATTGCGGCCGGATCATCGCGGAGAAAAAGACCACCGAAGGCTGGTTTGATCTTTCAACGTTGAAAGAGCCTTATCGAGTCGAAGGCAAGAAAACCATGGGATATGAGATCGCCGAACAATTAAATTGGCATCTTCCTGATGTCATCATCTATCCCACTGGCGGCGGCACGGGGCTCATCGGCATGTGGAAGGCATTTGGTGAGCTCGAACAGTTGGGCTGGATCGGCAACAAGCGGCCCCGCATGGTATCAGTTCAAGCCATCGGCTGCGCGCCGATCGTCAAAGCCCTTGACGAAAACAAGACAACCGCGGAGCCGTGGATAAATGCGCAAACAGTCGCCTCCGGTTTGCGCGTGCCGCAAGCGGTCGGAGATTTTTTAATCTTGCAGGCAATCCGCGAGAGCGGCGGGACCGCAGTGAGCGTCAGCGACGATGAGATGTTAGCGGAAATTCCCCGAGTGGGAAAAGCAGAAGGTATCTTTTTCTGTCCCGAAGGCGCGGCATGCGTGGCAGCGCTGCGCCGCCTGGTTGAGAATAGATGGATCCGTCCGGCCGATCAGGTGCTTATTTTTAACACCGCATCCGGCCTCAAGTATCTGGACGTTATTCGGAGAAACCTGCGGGAAAATTAATTGGACCGTTGACCGCGAATACCTGATGCTACTCGTTCAACCCACAACGCCATTGTCAGTCTGCAACAACCATTGAAGTATTCTCATCGTCGGCCTGCATGAAAATAATATGTTTGACCGGTCAAACTGAATCACCTATTTATCGCCCAGGCTTTGCATTTTCTACTTGCAAACGGCTTAAGAAGGGAGACCCATGGTCTGGCGCAATCTAGTAATCGCTCTGATATTGGCGCTGCCATTGGCGGGCATAGCCAACGCTCAAGAAAAGAAACTGGAGCCCTTGATCGTTTCTTACAGTTCTTTCACCGGCAATCGGGCTCCGCTTTGGATCGCCAAGGAACTTGGACTCTATGAGAAACATGGACTCGACGTGAAGCTCGTGAGCATTGCCGCCGGCAGCGTTTCTCTCACGGCCTTGCTTGCCGGCAATGTTCATTTGACGACGGATTCCAGCTCAGGAGTCGTCGGCGCCGTAGCGCGCGGTGCGCCGATCGTTACAGTTTCGACCAACGGCGCCCTGCCCTACCAGCTGATTGCCCTGCCGTCGATCAAATCCGCGGCAGAGCTCAAGGGAAAAATCGTCGGCAGCAGCAGGATCGGCGCCGGCACGGACTTTCTGCTGCGCCGCATCCTCGCTAAATTGGGATTCATCATAGGCAAAGATGTATCGCTCATCCCCACCGGCGTGAGCGAATCGGAGAAGCGGATTCAACTGATGTTCCAGGGCAAGATCGATGCGACCATCGGTGAGTCTGATAAAGTTTTTCAATTTGCCGAATTGGGCGGCCAGAAAATCTCTGTGTTGGGAGAACCCAAGGACTTTGGCGTACCTTCTCCTGGAAGCGAGATCAATACCACCAGGCAATTTTTGAAGGAGCTGCGCCCACGGCTCAAAGCATTTTTCATGGCCTATAGTGAAGCCATCGCTGCCGGACGAAAGAACAAAGAACTGACCTATCAGGTATTCCGCAAATATATGCGGGTAGAGAATCCAAAACTGTTGGACTTTACCTATAGAGTTCAGTTCTTGGACGCGATTCCCGCAAAACCCTATCCGCGTGAGGACGCCATTCAGGCGAGTATCGAAGACTTGAAGGAATCGACGCCAAAACTCGAAGGCATGAAAGCCACGGATTTTTTCGATGCCTCGCTGATCAAAGAAATCGATAACGATGGTTTTTTCACCAGATTAGGAAAACCATGACCAAAGCGACGTTGATGATACTGCTGGCCAGTATCTTTTTTTGGCCCTCAGTCGCGGCCTATTCACAGGACCGAGTTCGCATCGGCATTTCAGCCGTGTCGCTTGGGTTTTTGCCGACGATGATCGCCGAGAAAAAAGGATTTTACGCAAAACACGCGCTCGCGCCTGAGCATGTATTGGTGCCCTGCGCGATCGCGACCAATGCGCTGCTCTCTGAAGATCTCGACTATGCGGTCTGCACCGGGCCGGGAATCGCTGGGGCGATCAAGGGATTGCCGATCAAGTTGATCATGACGACGCAAGACAAGCTTGGCTATCTTCTGCTGGTCAAATCAAACGTACAAAAGCTCACAGATTTGCGCGGCAAGACGATCGGCATCAGCACGTTCGGTAGCCAACTGTACCTGACCACCGTGACGCTGTTGCGCAGGGCGGGCATGGAGCCCGGTAAAGATGTCAACCTTTTGCCCGCGGGCGATAACACTGCGAGAATCGCCGGCATGGACGGCGGCAAGCTCGATGCGGTGTTCGTTTCATCCCCTGCGGATATTTTCGGCATGAAGAGAGGCTACAAAGTTCTGCTCTGGTCGCGCGATCATGTGCCGCTGACGCAAAACGCCATCGTCGTCACCGACAAAAAACTCAAGCAATCTCCCGATCAGGTGAAGCGGACCATTAAAGGCAGCATCGAGGCACTCAGATTCATTCGAGAGCATCAAGAAGAATCGGTGGGGATCGCCGCGAAATGGCTTAAACTCGATCTCGCAATTAGCCGCGCAGCCTTTGACAATTACTTGCCGTGTTACAGTGCCGATGGAAGCTTGACCGATCAGGCGCTGAAAGACCTGATTCAGTATGAGCTGGATCGCGGCACCGTTAAGAAAGAAATCCCCTTGTCTCAGGTGGCCAGCCGCGATTTACTTCTACAAGCGCAAAAAGAACTGAACATTCATTAACGCCATGCCCACCGATGCTCAGGCAACCTTGCCCCCGCCACTTGCGGCAATCCGCGTCTTGGATTTCACCCATGTGCTCGCCGGCCCGTTTTGCACCCGTCTGCTGGCCGATTTAGGCGCCGACGTGGTTCGAGTAGAAAGCAGCAAACATCCGGATCATCCCTGGCCATCTACCTTTGTCAGCGAGGACGGACGCCACGCGTCGTATTTGAATACCAATCGCAGCAAACGTTCCATCGCCATCGACTTGAAGAATGAAGCGGGTCAGAAGATCGCCGCCCGTTTAGCCGCAGTGTCGGACGTGGTGATCGAAAATTTCAGCGCCGGTGTAATGGCTCGCCTCGAGCTCGATTACGAAAGGCTTAAAGCAACCAATCTGAAGCTGATCTACGTTAGCATGTCCGGTTACGGTCATGACGGGCCGCGTCGTAACTGGACCAGCATGAATATGAACCTTCAGGGATACAGTGGTTTGATGATGGTCACCGGCGCAGAAGGCGATCCGCCGACGGCGATCTCCAATTCCTGGAATGATTATATCGGCGGGCTGCATGCTTGCTTTGCAATCCTTCAAGCCATCGATCAGCGGCGAAAAAGCGACCAGGGCAGATTCATCGACTTGAGCCAATTTGAATGCAGCGCGGCGATGATCGGTTCTTTATTATTAAGCAGCGCCGTCAACCGCACAGTTCCAAGCCGCCGCGGCAACCGATCGGATCGCCATGCTCCCCAAGGAGTCTATGCCTGCGTCGGCACCGACAACTGGTGCTCTCTGTGCGCCGAGACCGATGACCAATGGAATGCGCTGACAAGGTTGATCGGCCAGGAGCGCTGGGGATCGGACCGGCGCTTCTATACAGCAGCGGATCGGCTGCAAAACCACGACGAGATCGATCAGGCGATTTCGGCTTGGACAAAGCAGTATTCCAGCAAGGAAGTCGAAGATCGGTTGAGAGCGGTTGGTATCAGCGCCGATCGAGTCAGACGCATCAACGAGGTCATCGACTCCGCGGATTCTGGGACAGCGTTCTCCAGAATGGCGGAGCGGCGGGTCGGTACGATGTTGACCACCACCCTGCCGTTCTCGTTGTCTTCTGTAACTTTGCCAGCGTCGCGCAGCGCGCCGAGTTTAGGCGAGCATGGCGTCGAAGTGTTGCGTGAATGGCTAAAGTGTTCCGAAGCGGAGATCGCCGAGCTCAAACGACGCGAGGTGCTCCAGTGAGCGAGACGATCATCACGCCGGAGCTGCGCAATTGGATCGGTCGAAAAACACCGTTGCGGCCAGTGGAAATTATCAGTGCCGCGGACGTTCGGCGTTATGTCGACGCCACCGGCGATGCCAATCCGCTCTGGCTGGACGATGATTACGCGCGCAGCGCGGGTTATCGCGGCCGCATACTCCCGCCGATTCTGGTCGGCTGGGTGCCGTTTAGCTTCAAAGAAGGCACCGAACGAGCGAATAGCGATTCGACCGATCTGCGCCGCCTGCTGCCGTTACCGAGCGAATACACCAACGTGCGCAATGCCGGATCTGAAACCGAGTGGGTCGAGCCCGTCTATCCGGGCGAGCAGCTTTACACCCAGAGCTCCATTGTCGACATCGTCGCGCGACAAGGAAAAGCGGGCGTGGGCATTTATATCAGTCAGGAAGAACAGGTTCTGAATTCACGTCAGCAAATTGTTCTGCGGCGGCGTCATACACTCGCCGTGTTTCCTGATAAGAAATTTACCGGTGTTCCGAAGGATGTAAAATAAATGCTTCGCGTGATCGACCTGACTACTCTCACGGGAGCCTACGCAGCTCGGCTCTTCGCCGAGCAAGGACACGAGGTGATTCGCGTTGAATCTCCCGAAGGAGACGAGCTTAGGCGGCTTGCGCCGTTTCTCAAAGAGCAGCGGGATTTGGAGCATAGCGCTTATCATCAATTTTTAAACGCCGGAAAGAAAAGTGTTACGCTCGATGTCGCTTCACGTGAAGGGCAAAATCTGCTGCTCGATTTGCTGCGCCAAGCCGATGTGTTGGTGGCTAACTGTCCACTGCCCGTGGACGAAGAGCTTTGCCAGGCGATCAATTCGAAGCTCGTCGTGACTAAAATCATCGACGACGCGCCGGAGCTCTGTGCCGTGGCGCGCTCGGGCTTGATGTCCTTGACGGGTCATCCCGATCGAGTTCCGGTTACGCTGGGCGGCCATATCCCCGAAATGGCGGTGGCGACCTACGTCGCCGTGGCCACCGCTGCGGCGTTGCTTGTGCGCAACTCTTCGGGTCGAGGCTTGATCGCCACGGTTTCGGTTCGCGAATCGCTCGAGTCGTTCATCGAACAGGCGATGGTCGAGTACAGCTTTTCCGGGACCATCACCGAGCGACGCGGCAGCAAAGGCGCGATTACCGCAGTGTCCGGCGCGCTGCCGTGCAAAGACGGCCACTGGGTGATCAGCCAGATTCATCGTGCCGGCCGGTGGTCGACGTTCCTGGACTGGGTGCAAGATCCTGAGCTGAGCGCCGATCCATCACTGGCTGAAGAAGCAAACCAGCACAAGCGGCGCGATTTTATCATGGAGCGCCTTCATGCCTGGGCGAAGCGCTTCACGAAGACGGAATTGGTCGAGGAAGCGCAGCGCTTACACTTTCCCGCCTCGCCGGTCTCCACACCGCTCGATTTAGTCAACGATCCGCAACTCCTTGCGCGCGGATTTTTAACGGAACTGGATCATCCTGAATTTGGAACGATCAATTTTCCCCACGGAGCCATCGCGAGTGTCCTGGGAAAACAACTTGGTGCAGCACCCCAGCTGGGAGAGCACAACGCGGAGATATTCGCCGCATTGAATTACGCCACCAGCAAAATTGGCCGTGCGACAGCAGGCAAATAATCTGAATAGCGACTTGTATGAACCAACCGATTTATTTCGACGACGTTACAGTCGGCGATCCAATCCCGCCACGCGAATATGGTCCGCTGACAATTATTGACACGGTGCGCTGGGCCGGCCTGCAGGAAAATTGGCAGCATCTCCACTATGATCGGGACCACGTCCGCGAGCACAATGGGCTCAGCACCTTTATCGCGAGCGGCGCCTATCGCCAGGCTTTGCTCATGCGCATGTTGACCGATTGGATCGGTGCGCGTGGGCGGCTCAGAAAGATCAGCGTTCGGCACACTTACTCGACGTTTGAAGGAGACATGATGCGGTTCAGCGCCCGGATCGCAGAAAAGTCAGACGACTCGTCCGACCCATGGGTTACCTGCGAGCTTGAAGGAACGAACCAGGAAGACAAACAAATTCTCAAGGGCCACTGCACCTTGATCCTTCCACGGCGTGAAAAAAACCAAAGTTAATCGGCGCAGTCTCTCTGCGCACTACACAGTGGAAATCCTGATCGCCTTGGAGTAAGAAAATCTCATTCAAAGAGTTCGGAGGATTATCGATGGAAACAGGTTCCTACATTGACGGCAAATGGATTCATCCGAAGTCGAATCGTCTGGTGCGCAATATCAATCCCGCCGATCCCGACGACGTGATCGCGGAGTTTCCTGCCGCGCTGGCTGAAGATGCTCAGCGGGCCATCGATGCCGCGCAAGCAGCTTTCCGGAGTTGGAAAAATACTCCGGGACCGGAGCGCGGCCGCGTGCTGTGGCGCGCGGCCGACATCGCCCGTCGACGCGCCGACGAGATCGCCCGCACGCTCACGCGCGAAGAAGGCAAGATTCTCAAGGAAGCCAAGGGCGAAGTGATGAAAGGCATCTCGCTACTGGAATTCTACGCCGGAGAAGGCTTTCGTATGCACGGCAAAACCCTTCCTTCGGAAGCGCGCGATACTTTCACCTACACGATTCGCCGGCCGCTCGGCGTGGTGGGTCTCATCGCGCCCTGGAATTTTCCCTGGGCGATCCCGGTGTGGAAATCCGCGCCCGCGCTGGCGGCGGGGAATTGCGTCATTTTCAAACCGGCTGAGCTTACGCCGGCTACGGCCGCGTTGTTGACCGAGATCTACCAAGAAGCCGGCTGTCCGCCGGGTGTATTCAACATGGTTGTGGGCTCCGGCTCGGTAGTGGGCGAAGCCATCGTTCATTCTCCCGTCATCCGCGCCGTCTCATTCACCGGATCCAACGAGATCGGCGGCGCGCTTTATGCCAAAGCGGCGCAGCGCGGCGCAAAGGTAACCTGCGAGATGGGCGGCAAAAACGCCGTCATCGTCATGCCGGACGCCGACCTCGACAAAGCCGCAGTGGCCATTCACGGCGGCGCTTTCGGCTCCACCGGGCAGCGCTGCACGGCGACATCACGCGTGATCGCTCATCCCGAGGTGAAGAACTCGCTCGTCGATCGTCTCGTCGAGGCCGCAAAAAAAATTAAAGTCGGGCCCGGTCTGGATGAATCGATCGATATGGGCCCCGCCGTCGATGAGAAACAATGGAAAACCGATTTCGACTACATCAAGATTGGACAGGACGAAGGCGCACGGCTGATTCTGGGCGGCAAAAAGCCGGAACATCTCGGCAAAGGCTATTTCGTCGAGCCGACCATCTTCGACAATGTCGATCCGAAGATGCGGATCTTCAAAGAAGAGGTCTTCGGGCCGGTGCTGTCGATATCCACCGCGAAAAATCTGGAAGAAGCGCTCGCCTTCGCGAATGGTGTCGAGTACGGCCTCACCAGTTCGATTTTCACGGAAAACATCGACACCATCTTGCGCTTCGTCGAAGAAGTCGAAGCCGGTATGGTCCATGTCAACGAGCCGACCATCGGCGGCGAGGCTCAGCTCCCCTTCGGCGGCACCAAAGCCACCGGCGTCGGCGAACGCGAGATGGCCGAGGAAGGACTCAATTTCTTTACGGAGCTGAAAACGATCTTTATAAACTACTCCGGCAAAGCCGAGCGGCTGATGATTCGCTGAAAGAAAAACCAATGTTTATCAGGTCATTTTATTCTAACTTTCTCGGATAGTATTCGCCCTATCGTGAGCGGCCGCGGAGGAAACTGGGGTCATGCTCGGATATCTAAAGAGTAAGCGGTGTCAGGCTTCTGCGAATTGGTTATCTCTTTCCACTTCTGGGACCCTGACCCTGATCACAGCTTCCTTCATTCCCGATAGCGCGCCTGGAGCTGGGCGAGGAAACCACTTTCTTCCAGCTTACGCATGAAAGTCGCATCCATGAGATTTGCCGGATTGACGTCGGTGAGCCGAGGATTTTGCGACGCTAGTAGTCTTCGCATGTTCTTGAGCCCGTCCAAGGAAGGATAAGGCTTCGGGTCGAATTCCTTGATTGCGTCCGCATAACCTTCCTCCGCCAGCGACGGATCGGAAAGCTTCAGCCTATTCATTATCGTCTTGATTACCCGTGATCTGTTCGTGGGCGCTAGGACGTAATATTCAGCTTCAATCAATGCCTTCATGATGTTTTCAACAGTCTCAGGATTTTTCTGCAGCAGGCTCTTTCGAGCGACGATCCCCGTCGCTGCCATCGACGGCGCTACCTCCGTCAACACCGAAAATCCTTTTTGTTTGAGGCCGGGGATGTAAGTGCGGGAGGTCAAAACCGCGGCGTCGATCACCTGCGACTCCAGGGCCGGGCCGATCACCGTTTGGTCGCCGATCACGAGCAGGTGAATCCGGTCGCGCGCCGTATCCAACCCGAGCTGTTCCAAAGTAAGCATGACGTACATCCATAGAGTTCCACCGATGCTTTGCACACCGACCCGTTTCCCTGCCAAGTCTGCAGGCTTTCTGATCTCAGGTCGCACGATCAGGTAACCCCGGCCGCGGCTGACAAAGTTTGCGACCATTTTCAGCTCGACGCCGGCCGCTGCCGCGCCGAGAACCGTAGTTCCTCCCGTGTAGCCGACGTCGATATCACCGGCCGCGAGACCTGCGGCAAGCATCTGATTGTTGCGTACCAGCACCACCTGCGCCGTGAGGCCATACTTGCCGAAAAAGTCCAAGTCTTGAGCGATCCAAAGGGGCGCGACTCGCGGAGTCGGACTGGGAAATCCGATCACAACTCTGGTGGGTATGGAGGCGGTGTAGGCGGCGCTGGGCTTCTGCAAAACCGCATAGACGACCAGCGCGACCGCCAAGCAAAACCGAAATGACAGACAACAATTTGCGAAAGTGGAAAAGCGCGCCATGGAGTGACACTCCTTTCTGGCTTGCAAATCGAACGACAAGACCCTACTCGACTGCGTGCCTGCCTTGCAAGTGGAAATAAATAGTGATGAGTCGGGATCACTATCCCGACATCTCGATTTCCCTAAAAATGAACTACCCCGCAGCAAGCTGACGAGATATCAGAACATAGAGATGAGAATTTATCCCAAAGGCGTCACCCCCGAATGTTTTAATCGGGGGTCCAGTTCGGGTCTCGCCAGTGGTGAGCCCGGTCGAACCACCGATAGAAGCATTCGGGAATGACGGACTCTAAGAGGTCTGGAAATAGTTATTTCCGTAGCAAGCAGCGGGGAATCAAACCCGTAGTGATTGAATTGAATTGCTTCAGTGCCCACGCTCCGCTTAGAAGGAATTAGGACTGAAACTTTTAATTCACGCCCCAAGTGAGCCGGGGGAGTTCTCAGAATTCTTATCGGGACACTTCCACGTTTCGAGAATTCTCGAAATCTCGAAATGAGGTCGTGGTACGATTTCAGGAATGTTTTTTGCG
>WNFU01003412.1_pt1 | contig 23632 bp, 18 predicted proteins | sample 5400121 | NCBI WGS metagenome assembly WNFU01 (sample SAMN13153360, study PRJNA577476) | soil metagenome | isolation source: 100 cm soil or saprolite under grassland replicate 1 | place: USA:California | collected 2016-06-15
TCATGTACGTCGAGGACGTCGACCTGTGCTGGCAGCTCCGTCGCAGCGGTTGGCGCATCGCCTACGAGCCGGGCGGGAGCGCGACACACGTCCAGGGCGCGGCCACGGCCAAGCATCCCTACCGCATGATCGCCGAGCATCACCGGTCGCTGTATCGCTTCGCCGCGAAGCGCTGGCATGGCGTGCGGCGCCTCGCGTTGCCGTTCGCGGCCGTGTTCCTCACCGTGCGTGCCGGCCTCGCCATGGGCGACCACGCCGTGCGGCGCCGACCGAGACCCCCACAGGTGACCGGGTAATCTCGGCGTTGTCATGCCGAGGTCTCGCAGCCGCTCCGCCCGCGCGCAGGCCCGGGCTCGTTACCGCAAACCGAAGCGCCGCGGGGGCTCGTTCGGCTGGAACGTCGGTATCGCGCTGGTTGCGGTCGTCGGTATCGCGCTCGTGGTCTGGACTGTCGCCAGTCGGCGCTCTGAGGCCGATGCGGCACCCCGGGCGGCGAATCAGGCAAGCGGCGAAGCCGGTGATCACTGGCACGCGTCGCTCGACGTGAACGTGTGCGGCGTGTGGGAGCCTCCGGCACCGGAGTTCGAGACCGAGCACGACAATGCCGACATCAAGGTCGGCCTCCACTCCCACGCCGACGGCCTCATCCACATCCACCCGTTCAACTCGTCCGAGAGCGGGAGCAACGCGACTGTGGGCCGCTTCTTCAAATACGGCGGGTGGTCGGCGAGCTCCGACTCGCTCGACTTGTGGCCGGGTGCCGACGGCAAGCGCGTGCAGGTGAAGAACGGCGACGAGTGCACGCAGGCCGACGGCACGAAGAAGAAGGCCGCGCTGACCTGGTACGTGAACGGCAAGAAGCACTCCGGCGACCCATCCGATTACCAACCCAAGGACAAGGACCAGATCTCGCTCATCTTCGGACCCGCGGGGACGACCCTCGACTCCCTGTCGAATGATCCCGCCGTCGGTCCGCCGCCCAACGCGAAGAACGCCCCGAGCGACGTCTCGCCGTCGGGCGCCACGCCTTCCGCGCCCTCCGTACCACCCTCATCGTGAGGGCGATCGTCCTCGTGGGTGGCGAGGGCACCCGTCTTCGCCCCCTGACGTACACGACCCCGAAGCCCCTCCTGCCGATCGCGAACGAGGCGTTCCTCGAGCGCCAGCTGAGCTGGCTGGCTCAGCACGGCATCGACGAGGTCGTGCTCTCGCTCGGGTACCTCCCGGACGCGTTCCGGGCGCGCTTTCCCGACGACCGCCTCGGCGACCTCACGCTGCGGTACGCGGTCGAGGACGAGCCGCTCGGGACGGCGGGCGGGATCCGCTACGCGGCCGAGGTCGCCGGCATCGACGAGCGGTTCGTCGTGTGCAATGGCGACGTGCTCACGACGCTCGATCTCACCGAGATGGTCCGCTTCCACGACGCGCACGGCGGCGACGCGACGATCCACCTGTGTCGGGTCGACGACCCGTCGGCGTTCGGCGTCGTGCCGACGCGCCCGAGCGGCGAGGTCATGGCGTTCGTCGAGAAGCCGCTGCCGGGGAAGGTGCCGAGCCACTGGATCAACGCGGGCACGTACGTGCTCGAGCCGTCGGTGCTCGATCGCATCCCGCCCCGTTTGACGGTCTCGATCGAACGCGAGACGTTTCCGCGCATGCTCGACCGGCCCGGTCGGCTGTTCGCCCTGCAGAGCGACGCCTACTGGATCGACATCGGCACGCCGGAGAAGTACGTCCAGGCGCAGACCGACGTGCTCGCAGGCGCGCTCGGCGCGACGCCGGCGCCCGGTGCGGTCGAGACCGCGCCCGGTGTATGGCAGCAAGGTGACGTCTCGATCGCCGACGAGGCGCGCGTCGAGGCGCCCGTGCTCCTCGGTCGCGGCGTCACGATCGCGGCCGGAGCGCGCGTGAGCCACGCGGTGCTCGGGCCTGGGTGCTCGGTCGGGCCCGACGGGCGCGTGCTGCGCTCGGTCCTCCTCGACCGGGCGTTCCTCGACAAGGGCGCCGAAGCCGTGGACGCAGTGCTCGGGCCCGATGCAGTCCTCGAGCCCGGTGTGGTCGCGGCGGGCGGGACTGTCATCGGCGCGTCGGCGGTCGTCGCGGCCGGATCGAGGCTCTCCGGCGCGCGCGTGCCGGTGCAGGTTTCGTCTCCGTGAGGGCCCTCGTCACGGGCGGCGCCGGGTTCATCGGCTCCACGCTCGTGGACCGGCTCCTGGCGGAAGACTGGGACGTCGACGCCGTCGACGACCTCTCGACCGGCACGCTTGCGAACCTGAGCGACGCGCGGGGGCGACGCGACCATCGCTTCACGTTTCATCGTCTCGACATCCGCCGGCCGGACATCAGCGACCTGATTGTCCGCCGCCGGCCCGACACGATCTTCCACCTCGCGGCGCAGGCATCGGTGCGGGAGTCCGTCGCTCGCCCCACGTTCGACGCCGAGGTCAACATCCAGGGCTCGCTCAACGTCTTCGAGGGCGCCGTCGAAGCGGGCGTACGGAAGGTCGTGTTCGCGGGGTCGGGCGGGACGCTGTACGGCGTGCCCGAGGAGTTGCCGGTCCGAGAGGGGCACCCGCAACGACCGGCGTCGCCGTACGGCGTGTCGAAGAAGGCGGCGGGCGACTATCTCCACTACTACCGCGAGGTGCGCGGGATGGAGTACACGGTCCTCGCCCTCGCGAACGTGTACGGGCCGCGGCAGGACCCGCACGGCGAGGCGGGCGTGATCGCCATCTTCGCCGGGCAGCTCCTGGAACCGGTGCGCCCGACGATCTTCGGCGACGGGGAGCAGACGCGCGACTTCGTGTACGTCGACGACGTCGTCGACGCGTGGACGGGAGTCGAGACGACGGTCCAGCACCTGTTCGACACGATGGCGCGGCTCGTCGGCTTCGAGGAACCGGCCCGGTACGGGATGGAGCGCTCGGGGGAGCTGAAGCGCTCGGCGCTCGACCCCGGCCGCGCCGCGATCCACTTGGGGTGGGAGCCGTGGACCGATCTCGAGGACGGGTTGCAGCGGACGATCGACTGGTTCCGCGCCGCGCCCGTCGGCTCGCGCCGGTAGTGGCAGACGATGCTCCCTACTACCGGCGAGATCTCGCGCTCGTCCATCACCTCGGGTTCGGGTTCCACGCCGATGCCTGCGCACCTGGGATCGTGGCGTTGCTCGAGCCTGTGCTGGTGAACCACGGCCTCGTCTTGGAGCTCGGATGCGGGAGCGGTCTTCTCACGCGTCACCTCATCGACGCAGGCCACCGGGTCGTCGCAACGGACGCCTCTCCGGCGATGCTCGATCTCGCGCGCGAGGTCGCATCCGACGCGGAGAACATCCGCCAGGTCGCGCTGCCTGGCGATCCGCTGCCGGAAGCCGACGCGATCGTCGGCGTCGGGCATGCGCTGAACTATCTGCCCGACGAATCCGCGATCGAGCGGTCGCTCGTCGCAATCGCACGCGCGCTGCGGCCCGGCGGAATCCTCGCCATCGACCTGTGCGACCTCGAATGGGGCGAAGCTCGACGTGACGCTCCGAGCTCCGGACGGGTCGGTAAGGACTGGGCGATCGTCACGAAGTTCGCGGTACCCGAGCCGAACCACTTCGTTCGAGAGATCACAACCTTTCTTCGTGACGAGGACGGCTCGTGGCGGCGAGACGACGAACGCCACGACAACGTGCTCATCGACACCTCGCTCGTCCCGCTTCTCCTCGGAAATCACGGGGTCGACGCGACCGTTGGTTTGTCCTTCGGCGACGAGCGCTCGCCGGAGGGACTCCGGGTGGTGATCGGACGCCGTCGGGTCAGCTGAACGCGCGCAGCTCGTCGAGTGGGACCGGCGGACGGTCGCGGCCGACGTACGCCGGGTCGGGCCGGCCGACGAGGACGAGCGCGTGGGGCAGCCAGTCAGTCGGAAGCGCGAGCGCGTCGCGCGCTTCCGTGGGGCAGAAGATCGGCGCCGCCACCCAGCACGACGCGAGCCGGGCGTCGCTGGCCGCCAGCATGAGGTTCTCGACTGCGGCGCCGAGCGACAGCAGCGCCATGCCCCACTCGGCCAGCTGGCGCGCTTCGTCCGCATAGCGGTCGAGCCCTTCCCACGTGAGGCAACCGAGGACCAGCGCGGGCGCGCCCGTGAGCTTGGCGTGCGACGCGGCGGCGAGCTCGTCGATGCGCGCCGTTGGCGTCCCGTCACTTTCCAGGTCCCGCCGCCATCGGTTGCCCATGCCCTCGGCGAGCGCGGCCTTGCTCTCCGCGGTGTCGACGATCACCCACCGCCACGGTCGGGAGTGATGGGGCGCGGGCGACAAGCACGCCGCTTCGACGAGCCGGTCGAGCTCGGCGCGCGGGATCGCGTCAGGCAGGAACTCCCGGATGGACCGCCGCGCCTCGATGAACGCGGGGACGCGCTCGGTCATCAGCGGAACAGGTCTTCGCCCGGCGGACGGACGAGCTCGCGGGCCGAGCCGTCGCGGAACCAGCTCGCGTCGAGCCCGCGCACGACCGCCGCCGGGACGCGGGCCGCCTTGCCCTTCACGAGCTCGGCGGCCCCTGCGATCTCGTCCGCCAGCGCGATCTCGGTGACCTGGAGCTCGCGTCCGTGGGCGTCGGTCTGACCCCGGAGATCGACCACCGCGGCCAGGCCGGCCACGCCGATGGCCACGTCGGTGAGACCGACGCGCCAGGCGCGTCCGAACGTGTCCGACACGATCACGGCCACGTCGACGCCGGCGTGGGCCCGGACGCCGTCACGGATGCGCCTGGCCGACCGGTCGGGGTCCACGGGGAGGAGCGCGGCGTAGCCGTCGTCGACATTCGACAGGTCGACGCCCGCGTTCGCGCACACGAACCCGTGGCGCGTCTCGCTGATGATGAGCTCGCCTCGTCGCCGGAGGATGCGCGCCGACTCGGACTCGACGAGCTCGCGGCGCGCGGCGGGGTCGGACGCGTCGAGTGGCACGACCCGGCCTTCGGCCTTCGACACGACCTTCTGGGTCACGACGAGGCAGTCACGCGCCTCCAGCGGCGTGTGCTGCGCGGTTGCCGCCACGGCCAGCAGCTCGGCCAGGACGTCGCCCGACCGGACTTCGGGCACGCCCTCGACGGGGAAGACGGTCAGCGGGGGCATTCAGGCGACGGCGTCGAGCGTGTTGCGCGCCAGGGCGGCGGCGACGCGCGCGTCGCGCATGAGCGTGTCGGTGGCCACCGCGTGAACGCCGAGCGCTTCGACCTCCGCCGCCCGCGCCGCGTCGCCGGCGTCGATGACGAGCGCCGAGCAGAAGTCGCGGTACGCGCGGGCGACTCCCACGCACGAGACCTCCATGCCGAGCGGATCCATGAGCCGGTCGGCCGGTCCCTTCACCGGGGCGCCGGCGATGATCGGGCTCACGCCGACGACGCGGTCGCGCCGGCGACGGAGCGCGTCCCGCACGCCGGGCACGGCGAGGATCGGGCCGATCGAGATCACGGGATTGCTGGGGCACACGACGATCGTCTCCGCCGACGCCAGCGTCTCGAGCACACCCGGCGCGGCTGCTGCTCCGTCGACACCCTCGAAGTGCACCGCAGCCACCCGCGGCTCGGCCCGTTCACGTACGAACCATTCCTGCATGCGGAGCTCCGTGACGGACCCGTCGCCGGCGCGGACGTCGATCCGGGTCGCGACCCGGTCGTCGCTCATGGGCAACAGCTGCGAGCGCACGCCCCACGCCGCGGCGATCTCGGCCGCGATGGTCGAGAGTGGAGCGCCGGATCGCAGCCGTTCATCGCGGTAGAGATGGGTGGCGAGGTCACGGTCGCCGAGCCGGAACCACGTGGGCGCGCCGTACCGGTCGAGCGCGTCCATGGCCGCGAACGTCTCGCCCGCGAGTCCCCAACCCGTGTCCGGGTTCTCGGCGCCGGCGAGCGTGTACGTGACCGTGTCGAGGTCGGGGCAGACGAGGAGCCCGTGGAACCAGTCGTCGTCGCCCGTGTTCACGACAACCGTGATGTCCTCGGGCGCGACGACCTGGACGAGCCCCCGGAGGAACCGAGCGGCCCCGACGCCGCCCGCCAGCGCTGCCAGCACGATTGCGAATGTAGTGGTCGCCACGCGCGACTCGGCCCCCGGGATTCCGGGGGCCGAGTCGAGGGGGGAACGAGAGGTCGTCAGGCGGCGCGGTTCACGAGCTCCTTGGCCCGGCTGGCGCCCGCCTCGACGGCCTGCTTCACCTGCGCCGGAACGGTCTGGAGCTGCTCGACGATCGGCTCGACCCGCTGGCGCAGGTCGCCCACGAGCGGCTCCACGCGGCCGGTGACGTCGACGCGGGCGGCGCCCGCCTTCTCGCGCACGTCCTGGGCGAGGCCCTCGAGCTTGACCCGGCTGTCCTGGGCGCGGGTGCCGAGGAACGCCTTGGTGTCCTTGGCCTGCTCGGTGAGCTTCTTCTGCACCTCACGCCGGCGGACCTGCCCCTGCTGGAAGGCGGTGACGCCGACGCCGACGGTGATGTAGGCAGCGTCCTTGAGCGTCTTGCGCGGGTCGAAGTCCATGCTGGTGGTCTCCTTGCTCGGGGTTGCCCAGGGGGGCCGGGGGAATGAATCGGTCGAGGGCGCCTCCGGGTGCGACCTCGACGCTTGCCAAAATAGCGGTCGCGATAAACAGTTGCAAGCACTCGTGACCAGGGTCACGATCACAGAGGCCAGTTGTATGCTCCGCCGCAACCATGGCGACGGCGGAATCGCCCGGCACGCAGGCGCTCCCGGGATACGGCGAAGGTGGCGCCGGCGCCGTCCCGACGGTGGCCGCGGTCGTGGTGACCCGCAGCCCCGGGCCGGGGCTGGAGCAGACCCTCCGGTCCCTGGCGCAGCAGGACTATCCCAGCCTGGCGGTGCTCGTCGTCGACGCCGGCCTGGGCGACGACCCGTCCAAGCGGATCGCGGCCACCTTTCCCGAGGCGTTCGTTCGCCGGGTGCCCAACGCCGGCTTCGCCCGGGCCGCGAATGAGGCCCTGCACGCGGTCCGGAACGCCAACTACCTCCTGATCTGCCACGACGACGTCGTCCTCGAGCCGGCTGCCGTGCGACTGATGCTCGAGGAGGCGTTTCGGTCGAACGCCGGGATCATCGGCCCGAAGGTGGTCGATGTCGACAACCCCGACGTGCTGTTGGAGGTGGGGCGCAGCATCGACCGGTTCGGCACGCCGCACACGGGGATCGAGCCCGGCGAGCTCGACCAGGAGCAGCACGACGGCGTGCGCGACGTGTTCTACGTGTCGGACGCCGCCATGCTCGTGCGCACCGACCTGTTCCACGAGCTCGGCGGGTTCGAGCCCAAGACGTTCCCGGGCGCCGAGGACATCGACCTGTGCTGGCGAGCCCGCCTCGAGGGTGCGCGGGTGATGGTGGCACCCGACGCCCGCGTGCGGCATCGCGAGGACGCCGACCATCGGGGCAACGGCGCCGCCCTCGACCCCGCCCTCATGGCGCGGAATCGCATTCGGACCGTACTCACCCTGTCGGCGACGACCACGTTGCTGTGGGTGGTCCCGCTGGGCGTCGTTGCGTCGTTCCTCGAGGCGATCGTGCTGACGGTCGCGCTCCGTCGTGGCCGGGTCCGCTCCGCGCTCGGTGCGTGGTGGTGGAGCTTCCGGCACTTCGGTGAGATCCGGCGCGACCGGCGCAAGGCGCGCCGCGGGCGCCGCGTCGAGGACCGCGACCTGCGCGAGCTCCAGGTGAGCGGCGCGCGGATGCGGGGCTTCGTCGCCCAGCACGTGGCGACGGACGATCGCGTGCGCTCGCTCGCCGATGCGAGCCGATCGGCGGTGAGCGCGGCGTCGGTCGGCGCCCGCCAACCGCTGTTCGCGCTCGCTGCCGTGGTCGCGCTCGTGTGGATCATCGGGTCCCGCCGGCTCATCACCGGCGGGGTTCCCGCCGTCGGCACGTTCGCGCGCTGGCCGGGGATCATCGACTTCCTGTCGACGTACGCCTCGGGCTGGCGGTACACGGGGCTCGGTTCGTCGACGGCCGCCCCACCCGGGCTGGTGGTGATGGCCGGTCTCAGCACGGCCTTGTTCGGCGCCGAAGGGCTGGCCCGCACGCTGATCGTGGTCCTCGCGTTCCCGATCGGAGGACTCGGCGCGTACCGGCTGACGCGCCACGTGACGCAGACTCCGGGGGCGGCCGTCGTGGCGGCGCTCGCGTATGCGATCAACCCCGTCCCGCGGAACGCGATCGCCAACGGGCGCCTCGGGCCGCTCGTCGTGTTCGCGCTCGGGCCGTTCCTCGTGGTGCTCGCGCTCCGGTACGCCGAACGGGCGCGGGGAGCACCGCAGCGTCGACGCGCCACGACCGCGTTGTTCGGATTCGGCGCGCTGCTCGCGTTCACGACCGCGTGGTATCCGCTCGCACCGCTCGTGCCGGTCGCAGCCGCGGGGGCGATCATGCTCGCGGCGCCGCTTGTCGGTGGCTTCCGGATCAGCGTGCGCATGCTCGTGGCGACGGTCGTCGCCGGCGTGATCGCGGTGGTGCTGCTGTTGCCGTGGTCGGTGAGCCTGTTCGGGGCTGGAAGCGACTCCGCCGCGCTCGGCTTCGCGTTCCGTCCCGATCTCGATCTCGGCGAGGTGCTGCGCTTCTCCACCGGGCCGGCGGGCGGGGGATGGGCGGCGTGGGGCCTGCTGGCGGCGGCCGCGCTCGCGCCGCTTCTCGGGCGTGGAGCCCGCTTCGCCTGGGCCACGCGCGCGTGGCTGATGGCGCTCGTCGGCTGGGCGCTGGTCTGGCTCCCGGCGCGTCTCGCGCCGGATGCCTCGGTCCCGGCACCCGAGGCCGCGCTCTCGCTCGCCGCGCTGGGCATCGCCGTGGCGGCGGGACTCGGCGTGAGCGTGTTCGTCGAAGACGTCCGGCGGCTCGGCTTCGGCGGACGCCAGGCGATCGCCGCCCTCGCCGCCGCCGGCTTCGCGCTCGGCGTGCTGAGCTTCGTCGCCGACTCCGGCGACGGCCGGTGGGGCGCCCCGGACGGGGACTGGCCCGATGCGCTCGCGTTCCTCCGGTCGGAGCAGCAACACGGGGGGTTCCGCGTCCTCTGGGTGGGCAACCCCGACGTGCTGCCGCTCGACCCGTTCCTCGCCGACGACGGGACGGGGTTCGTGCTCACGCGGGACGGGTCCGGTGACGCGACCGAGCTGTGGCGGGCACCCGCCGAGCGCCCCGACCGGCTGGTCGGCGACGCGGTGGAGCTGGCCTCCGAAGGACGCACGGCGCGCCTCGGGCACCTCGTCGCCCCGATGAGCGTCCGCTACGTCGCGATGCCGACCCGAGAAGGGCCCGGCGCGCCCCGGCAGGAGCCGCCGGGACGCCTGCCGGCCGCGCTCGACAACCAGCTGGACCTCGCCCGCCTCGAGTCGCCGTCCGGCCTCGCGCTGTACGAGAACACGGCGTGGATCCCCACACCAGGGACGGTGCGGCGCGCCGACACGGACACGGTTCCCTTGCGATCGAAGAACCCGACCGGTGCCGCGCTGCGCGCCGAGGTCGGTGACGTCACGGCCGTGAAGGGAGCGCCCTCCGACTCCACGCCGACGGGACCGGGCCTCACCCTGTGGAGCGAGGCGTATGACGCCGACTGGACCGCGTCAGCCGGCGGCCGCGGCTTGCGCCACGTCGCACCCTTCGGGTGGGCCAACGGATTCACCGTGCCCGAGCGCGAGTCGGTGTCGATCCGGTACGACGGGCAGCTCCGGCGGTACGGCGTCATCGCGCTCGAGGTCGCGCTCGTGGCCGGGTTCGTGATCGCGGCGTGGCGCGGGCGGGCCGGCCGGCCGCCGCGCAAACCGCGGATCAAGAGGCCGAACCTGTGACCGCGCCGCGGCAGTCGCCGCGCCGTCCGCCGGCCCGCCGCCGTGCAAAGCCCCCGCGTCGGTCCGGACGCGAGATCCGTCGTCTACCGGTCCTCGTCGTCCTCGGCGCCTGCATCGGGGTGGCGATCGTGTTGGCCGTCAGCGGGGGGAGCACGGCCACGCCCGGGACGACCCCCGCCGGGAGCGCGATCGCAGCCGCGCTGCCGACAGTGCCCGAACCCGCCGCCGCCTCCGCCACTTGGTACTGCGCAGAGGGCACGGGCTCGCCCGGCGGACGGGCCGACGAGACGATCTGGATTGCGAACGTGGGAGATGCCGACGCCCGCGCCGACGTCACCGTGATGCCGGGCGGAACGCAGAAGCCGGCGACGCGGCGCGTGACGGTGCGCACCGGTGCCCAGGTGCGGCTGCCGGTGTCGAACGTGCTCGAGGCGCCGGAGCAGCCGGACGAAGCGGGCAACCTCGTCGGTGCCGGCGTGGTCGTCGAGGTCTTCGGCGGCCGCGCGATCGTCGAGCACGAGATCGATGCGCAGGACGACGTCGCGGTCGGGCCGTGCGCGCGGAGCGCCGGGCGCGACTGGTACTTCGCGGCCGGCACGACCGAGCGCGGCGCGGACCAGTACGTCGCCCTCTTCAACCCGTTCGCCGACGACGCGATCGTCAACCTCACGTTCGCGACCGACACCGGCCACGTCGCACCGGCCGACCTCCAGTCGCTCGTCGTCCCGCGCCAAAGTCGCCTCACGGTGCCGATCGGCAACTTCGTGCGCCGGCAGGCCCAGGTCGGGACGCACGTCCAGGTGCGGACCGGGCGCGTCGTCGCCGAGCAGTCGCTTGCGTTCACGACCGACAACGAGACGCGCCACGGCATCACGCTGTCACTCGGCGCGCCGAGCCCGGCGTCTTCGTGGACGATCCCCGGCGTCATTCCCGAGGACGGGGCGTCACATTCCGTGCTCGTCGCCAACTTCGACACCAACTCCACGGAGGTGGAGGTCACGCCCCGCTTCGAGGCTCAGAGCGGGGTCAGCGGGTCGACGACCCCGGTGGGCGGTCAATCGGCGGTGGTCATCGACCTTTCCCCGCTCGCCGCCTCCGGCAATGCGTTCGGGTTCACGGTGCGGACCACCCGTCCTGGGCCCGTCGTCGCCGAAGAGCTCGCGTCGTGGACGTCACCGTCGCCGGGCACCGGTGCCGCGACCGCGCTGGGAGCACCGGTCGCGGCGCGCGGCTGGGCGTTCGCAGTGGGCCGGATCACGCCCGAGAGCGGCTGCACCATCAGCGTGGTGAACCCGGGGCGCAGCCAGACGACCGTCCGCCTCGTCACCACGGGATCCGCCGGAGGCGACGGGTCCGCGGGCGCGAACGAGCTCCCGGTGCCGGCGGGGAAGCAGGTGACGTTCGACCTCGCCACGCTCGGCGTTGCGCCCGACCAGGTCGTCTCGGTGCGTGCCGACGCGCCGGTCATCGCGCTCCGGCGCATCCTCGGGCCCAGCACCGTCTCGTTGGCGCCCGGCATCGCCGACCCGGAGGCACCCTGATCGCGGCGTTGTCACGAAAACGTGCTTGTGGAGCGCGATTCTGTGACAACGGGTGCCGGGGCTAGGCGCGGTCCTGATCTTGCTGCATCGCGCGCACGACGGCTTCGAAGATCTTGGCGGCGTCGGCGTCGAGATGGTCGCGGGCGCGATAGAGCACATACGCGCCGAGGAACACCGGCGGTGACACGAGCAGGAACGCGATCCGGAGGTTGAACACGTCGGCGAGCGCGCCGACGATGATCGGCGCCGCCGCCGCGCCGAACACGATCGACACCAGATTGAACGCGCCGAAGCCGGCGCCGCGCAGGTGGGCCGGAACGGCATCGGCGAGGCCGGCGCGGAGCGCCGGCACCGCGACCCACACGGTGAACATGCCGGCGAGCTCGAGCACCAGCGACAAGACGAAGGGCATCGGCAGGTACGAGACCGTGAACAAGGCGGTCCCGATCCCGATGCAGTAGGCGGGGATGACGACGCGCGCGCCGCGGATCCGGTGCGCGTACCGATCGGCGATCGACCCGCCGAGTAAGAGGCCCGGGATGCCCCCGGCCAGGACGATGAGGCCGACGGCGGCAGTCGCCTGCTCCTGGGTCAACCCGGAGAAGCGGCGGTGGAACTCGGGGAGCCACGCGCCGATACCGGTGACGGTGAACATGAAGGCGCCCACGCCGACCAGCGCGAACTTGAGCGTCGGGATCGAGAGGATGACCTTCAGGTCGTCGCGCAGGCCCGTGATCATGTCGACGAGGAACCGGCGGATGCCGTGCTCGAAGAGGCGGGGGTGCTCCTCCTCCGGCTCGTCGTCGGTGATCCCGAGGTGCAGTCGATCGCCGTGTCCGCGGCGCGGCTCGCGGAGCCGGTACGCGATTGCAGCGATCACGAACCCGGGCGGGCCGACGACGATGAACGCCCAGTGCCAGCCGAACTGCGAGCCGATCGCGCCGCCGAGCGCGATCCCGACGCCGAACCCGACGATGCCCATGATCTGCTGGACCGAGAAGGCCGCGCCCCGCTGTTCGGTGGGGTAGTAGTCGGAGATGAGGCTGTTGGCCGACGGCTCCGTGATCGCCTGCCCGAAACCGAGGAGCGCGCGGCCGGCGAGCAGCTGACCGAAGTTCTGCGACGCGGCCGTGAGCATCGTGATGCCGCTCCACGCGACGACGGTGTGCCCGATCGTGCGTGTGCGGTGCCACCGGTCGGCGAGGTACCCCGCCGGCACGGTGACGATCCCGTTGACGAGCACGAACGCGGAGATGAGCACGCCGATGCCGAAGTCGTCGATGCCGAAGTCGCTCTTCAGCTGGGGGACGACGCCGCGGACGAGGTTCTGGTCGACCTGGTCGATGAGGACCACGAGGCCCAGGACCCACATCGGCCACGCGCCGACGCGCACCGGGCCCGACGGCGGGGTGACCTCCGGCGTCGTCGAGGCGGGATCCTCGGCCGCTGGGGACACGGCGGGAGTCTTGCAGGATGGCCGGCGGCGCGACCGACGTCGGTAGATTCGACCCGATGGCCATCCGCATCGTGCTCGCGGTCGCGCTGATCGCCGTCGCCGGCGGGGTCGCGTTCGTCCTCCAGAGGCGCCGGCCCGCGCCGCCGCCCCGGGACGTGTACCCGGTGCCCCGTCAGCTCGATCGCGACGACTTCGTGCGGTCGGAGGCACCGTGGCTGGTGGCGCTGTTCTCGTCCACCACGTGCGACTCGTGCGACGGGCTCCGGGCCAAGTTGGCCGTCCTCGAGTCGGCCGACGTCGCCACGTGCGAGATCGAATACCACGCCCAACCCGACGTGCACCGCCGCTACGAGATCGCCGGCATCCCCACGACCGTCGTGGCCGACGCCGCCGGCGTCGTGCGCGCGGCCTTCGTCGGCGCCTTCACCGCCACCGACCTCTGGGCAGCGGTCGCCGAAGCACGGCAACCGGGCTCGACGCCAGAACCGGAACTCGGGAAGCTGGGCAATTGAGTTGCGGGGTGGCGGCAGGGGTCTCGGTCCCGACGCCTCTGCAAAGCGAAGGAGGGGCCGACGGCCCCTGCCGCCTCCCCAACGCTTCAGCTCGGGTCAGCGGTAGTCGCGAACGCGGTCCCGCTCGGTCGACTCGCCGCCGACGGCGTCGTCGACGTCGCTGAGCGATTCGCCTTCGGGCGGCTCCTCGACCTCGACCTCGGTCCCGTCGGCCTTCGTGACCAGCCGCGGCCCGCCCGCCTTGTGGCCCATGGCGTCGTCGACGAGTCGGGCAACCTCGTCGCCGTCGAGCGTCTCGCTGACGAGCAGCGCCTGGGCGACAGCCTCGAGCCCGGGGCGATGCTCGGAGAGCACCTTGCGCGCCCGGTCCTCCTCCTCGCGGAGGATCCGCTCGACTTCCTCGTCGATGACGCGCGCGGTGTCATCCGAGTAGTCGCGCGTGTGGACGAGGTCCTCGCCGAGGAAAACCGCACCCTGCGATCCCCACGCCATCGGGCCGATGCGATCCGACATGCCCCATTCACGCACCATCTTGCGCGCCAGCTCCGTGATCCCGGCGAGGTCGTTCTGCGCGCCCGTCGAGAGGTGTCCGTAGACGATCTCCTCGGCGACGCGACCGCCGAGGCGCACGACGAGCGAGTCGGCGATGTACTCGCGCTTGTAGATGTGGCGCTCCTCGAGCGGCAGCTGCTGCGTCGCGCCGAGGGCCATGCCCGTCGGGAGGATGGTCACCTTGTGCACGGGATCGGCGTGCTCGAGCACGTAGGCCAGCGTCGCGTGGCCGCCCTCGTGGTAGGCGACGACCTCCTTCTCCTCTTCGGTGAGCGCCATCGACTCGCGCTTCAGGCCCATCAGCACGCGATCGCGGGCGGCGTCGAAGTCCTCACCGTGGATCTCGGCCTGTCCGCGCCGCACGGCGAACAACGCCGCCTCGTTCACGAGGTTCGAGAGGTCGGCTCCGCTCATACCTGGCGTGCCGCGGGCGAGGATGTTCACGTCGACGTCCGGCGAAATCTTCTTGTCGCGGAAGTGCACCTTCAGGATCGCGATCCGCTCGTCCTGCGTCGGGAGCGGAACCATGATCTGGCGGTCGAAGCGACCCGGGCGCAGCAGCGCGGGGTCAAGGACGTCGGGACGGTTCGTCGCCGCCATCATCACGATTCCCTCGGTGGCCTCGAAGCCGTCCATCTCGGCGAGCATCTGGTTGAGGGTCTGCTCGCGCTCGTCGTGCCCGCCGCCGAGCCCGGCGCCGCGCTTGCGGCCGATCGAGTCGAGCTCGTCGACGAAGATGATCGCGGGCGCCTGCTTGCGCGCGGTCTGGAAGAGGTCGCGCACACGGGCGGCGCCCACGCCGACGAACATCTCCATGAAGTCCGAGCCGGTCACCGACACGAACGGCACGCCGGCCTCGCCGGCCACCGCCCGGGCGATGAGCGTCTTGCCCGTCCCGGGCGGCCCGACGAGCAGCACGCCCTTCGGGATGCGGGCGCCGATCGTCTTGAACTTGCCCGGGTTCTTGAGGAAGTCGACGACCTCCGCGATCTCCTCCTTCACGGGGCCGTACCCGGCAACGTCCTGGAACGTCGTCTTCGGCTTCTCCGTCGCGTACACCTTCGCCCGGCTCCGACCGATGTTCATCACCGCGCCCATCTGCCCCGCCTGTCGACGGCTGATCCAGAAGATGAACCCGCCGAGGAGCCCGAGGGGAATCACCCAGATGAGGATCTCGCCGAGGATGTTCGACCCCTCGCGCACGTACTTGAAGTTGACGCCCTTCTCGTCGAGCCGGGCGATCTCGGTCTCCTGGAAGTCGTTGTTGGGCCCGGAGCTCGTGAACTCCTTCTTGCCGTTCTGCTCGGTCTTGAACTCGCCGGTGATCTTGCCGTTCTCGGGGTCGAACTGGACGCTGCGGACCTCGCCGTCGTCGACGGCCTTCTGGAACTGGGAGTAGCTCAGATCGGCCTTCGGTGTCTCCGTGTTGCCGAAGTTGAAGAAGAAGAGGCCGCCGACGAGCAGCGCGCCGATGATGAGCCACGGGAGCCACCGCGTCGGGCTCGGCGGGGGGGTGGACCCGGGCCCGCCTTGCCGGGGGTTCCGACCGGGGGGAAGGTCGGACGGTCGGCGACTCATGGGCGTTGCCTTCGTCGTTCGAGGCGGACGCGGCGCGCCCGCGGGTTGACCCATGCTACGGCCGTCGGGCCGCGGGCACGGCGCAGGAGTCGCGGCTCGTGCCGGACAACGCCCTTGACCGACCCCGGTCCCGGGTGTACGTTCCCTTTGCCCTTCGCAGGGGCGGGCCAAACCAAGCCGAAAGGCGAGGACAGGTCAGTCACTGCGGAGGGCATTTTCGCGACCGCAGCCCGAGACCACGCCCGGCGCGTCGCGAACGGCCACGTTTGGGCGCAGATCGCGGTCTTCGCGCATTCCTGGTCCCCGCCGTTCGCAGGCCCTCCGGTATGTTGACCGCCACCATGGATCCGGTTGCCTCCCGTCGCTGCGCCCGCCCCGATGACTGCCGGCTGATCGACCGGCGCAGGAACGTGGCCGCGGTGCTGCCGGCCCCGGCGGCCGGCTGACGCAGCGATCATCGTGGCCGGCGACCCCGCCGCCTTCCCGCCGGTAGTTCCGGCGCGACCGCGTATCCGCTGGGGCCTCCCCGACGTCGTCGTCGCATGGATCGTCGGCATCGTCGCCGCCGTCATCGCCGGCTCGATCGTCGCCGCCGTCGGCGACGTCGATACCAGCCGGGTCAGCGACGACGTCGGCGTCCTGCTCGCCTCCGTGATCGGGCAGTCGGTGGGGATCATCGGGACGCTCGCGCTCGTCGCGAGACACAAGGGCCGCGGGAGCCTCGGCGCCGACTTCGGGCTCGTCGCCCGCCCCCCGGGCGACAGCTGGCCGTGGGCGGCAATGTGGCTGCTCGCAGGGGTCGCGCTCCAGCTGATCAGCCTCCCGTTCCTGCAGCTGCTCGTGGACGTGCACGGGAAGGTCGAGACGCAAGACGTCGTCGAGCAGTTCGAGCACGCTCGCGGCCCCTCGCTCGTCCTGTTTGCCATCGTGGTGGTCACGGTCGCGCCGCTCGCCGAGGAGCTGCTCTTTCGGGGAGCGCTCCTGCGGGCGCTGCTGCGTCGCACGACCCCGGCGTGGGCGGCGTTCGTCTCCGCGCTCCTGTTCGCCGCCGTCCACCCGCTGGCGAGCCCCACGATCGGCTCGCTGATCGCGGTCCCGGCCCTGTTCGTGCTGGGGCTGGTCTCGGCCGGTCTCGCCATCCGCACGGGCAACCTGTCGGCCTCGATCCTCCTGCACGCGGGATTCAACCTCCTCACCGCGGTGTCCGTGCTCGCCGCCCGCTGAGCCGCCGCCGCACCTGCCCGCCCGCCGATCGGCGCTCGAGGAATGCACCCCTCGCGCGCGGGTAGCAACCGACACTGACTCGGGTCTGCGAGCGGGCCCCCGTAGTCTGACGTAATGGTCGCGACGCGTCCGGCGCCTCCCGGCGCGCCCGCCGGCGAGGTCGAGCTGGGGGCGCCGTCGCCGACCGCGCGCCTGCGTCCGCCGTGGTGGGACCGGTTCGAGACGTGGGTCGGCATCGCGGTGGTCGTTGTCTGCTGCCTGTTCGTCCTGTTCCAGGTGCAGCCGGACGTGTTGCTCCGCAACACCACGCCGTCCGGCGGCGACACCGGTGCGCACGTGTGGTGGCCGGCGTACCTGCGCGACCACCTCTTGCCCCAGGGTCGCATCGCCGGGTGGGCACCCGACTGGTTCGCCGGCTTCCCGGCCGGTCAGTTCTACTTCCCGTTCCCCGCGCTGCTGATCGTCGCATTCGACGTCGCCTTGCCGTACAACATCGCGTTCAAGCTCGTGACGGTGCTGGGCGCGATCGCGCTGCCTGCCGCCGCGTACGCGTTTGGCCGCGGCATTCGTGCGCCCCGCCCCGCGCCGGCGCTGTTCGCGGTGGGCGCGACCGTGCTGCTCTTCTTCAAAGGCGCCCCCGGGAGCGACGCGGAAGCGATGCGGGTCGCCGGCAACCAGCACATCATGGGGGGCAACCTCGCGAGCAACTTCGCCGGCGAGTTCTCGTTCACGCTGGCGTTGGCGCTGGCGCTGTTCTTCTTGGGCGCGCTCGCGTTCTCGTTGGACCACCGGCGGCGGATGTGGCTGCCCGCGGTCCTCTTCGCCGCCGTCGTGATGAGCCACCTCGTCGTGGGCATGTTCGCCGTCATCGGCGCGCTCGTCGTGTGGCTGGCCCGCCGTCCCCACCGCACGTTCCCGACGGTCGCCGCCGTCGGCGGGGTCGGCGCGCTCCTGACGGCGATCTGGACGCTCCCGCTCCTGGCGACGCTCGGCTACACGTCGGACATGGGTTACGAGCCCATTGGCCACGGCCCGGGCGGAGGCCTCTTCGGTGAGTTCGGCTTGTACATGTTCCCCTGGTATCCGGCGTACGTGCTCTGGATGGTGCCGCTCATCGTCGTCGCCATCGTCGGCGGGATCGTCGCCCGGCGGCGCGTCACGCTCGAGCTCGCCGCGCTCACGGCGGTTATGGGGCTCGCGTTCCGGTTCTGGGAGAGCTTCACCGACCTCTTCCACAGCACGCCGGTCTGGAACCTCCGGCTCCTCCCGTTCTGGTATCTCGGGCTGCTCCTGCTCGCGATGCTCGGGGCGGCCGAGCTCGTCAGAGCTGTGGCCGCGTTCCTGGGGCAGCGGAGCAACGCGTTCTGGGAGCCGCTGCTCCCGGACCCCGAGCCGGCCGAGACACAGCTCGCGCGCGACGAGCCGGTCGCCGTGTCGCCCGTGCGCGATCGACAGCGAGACAGCGCCATCGTGCGGGCGGTGACAATCGCTCTTCTCACCGTGGTCGTGGCCACTGTCGGGATCTGGCGTGTCTACGAGACCACCGGATTCATCAACTTCTGGGCCCGTTGGAACTTCAGCGGTTACGAGCACACGGGGAACGAGTCCGACACGAAGGTGTACCCGGAGTTCAAGTCGTTGGTGGACAAGCTCGACAAGCTCCCGCCCGGCCGCGCGCTGTGGGAAGGCGGCTCGTCTCTCGGCCTGTACGGAACCCCGCTCGCGCTCATGCTGCTGCCGTACTTCACCGACGGGCGCATCGCGTCGATGGAGGGCCTGTACTACGAGTCGTCGGCAACCACGCCGTACCACTTCATGACGGTGTCGATGCTGGCCGGACCGGGGAACGCCAGCAACCCGCAACGCAACATCCCGTATCGGACCCTCGCCGAGTTCGACGTCGGCGTGCGCGACCTCCAGAAGCTCGGTGTCCGCTACTACCTCGCGTTCTCGGACCAGGCCAAGGAGCAGGCCGATCGCTCGAGCGCGCTCGTGCCCGTCGCCACGACCCCCGACGTCGACGGGCAGGCCCCGAAGGGCTGGACCATCTATCAGGTGCGCGACGCGCCGCTCGTCGAGGGCCTTCGGGAGGAGCCGGTGGTCGTCCCCGGCGTGTCGACCCGCGACTGGCAGGACGAGATCGGCGTGCCGTGGTGGGACGCCCCGACGCGAACTCCCGCCGACAACCGCGATCTCGCCCTGCTCGATCGGCCGCTCGTCGCGGGCGGCCCGTCGGGCTGGGTGCGCGCCCGACCGCCGGGTGGCTCGCGGTCCGACGCCCCCGATCCGAACCTCCCGGCAGCGAGCACGATCCCGACGCGCGAGCTCCCGCCGGTCGACGTCAGCAACGTGCGCACAACGGACCACTCGGTGTCGTTCCGCGTGTCGAGGACCGGAGTCCCGGTGATGGTCAAGACGTCGTACTTCCCCAACTGGACGGCGTCGGGCGCCAACGGACCGTGGCGGGCGACACCCAACTTCATGGTGGTCGTCCCGACGAGCCGCAGCGTCCGTCTCGAGTACTCGACGACGACGGCCGAGCAGCTGGGCCGGGCCGGAACCGCCGCCGGCCTGGTCGGCGTGGCCGGCCTGGCGGTGTGGCCGTGGTGGCGCAAGCGGCAGAACACGCGCCGTGAAACGGCGAGCGGGCCCGGAGTCAGCGGCGGGTACCCTGCCGCCGAGTGACGGACGACCAGCGACTCGACGCGATCTTCAAGGCCTACGACGTCCGCGGCGTCTACCCCGACGAGCTCGACGACGACGTCGCCCGCCGGGTGGGCAACGCGTTCGTGGCTTTCACGGGCACCGCGTCCGTGCTGGTCGGGCACGACATGCGTCCGTCCTCGGAGCCGCTGAGCGCCGCCTTCGCCGACGGCGCCACGCTCGCCGGCGCCGACGTCGTGGAGCTCGGCCTTGCCTCCACCGACCTCGTGTACTTCGCGTCCGGGCATCTCGACGCGCCGGGCGCGATGTTCACCGCCAGCCACAACCCCGCCCAGTACAACGGCATCAAGCTGTGCCGGGCCGGCGCGGCGCCTGTCGGACAGGACACGGGCCTGGCCGACATCCGAGCCGCGGTCGGGAGCGGGCTGATGGAACGGGCCGCCGAACGCGGCCGGGTCGAGCAGCGGGACGTGCTGCCCGACTACGTGCAGCACGTCCACTCGTTCGTCGACCTCGACGCGCTCCGGCCCCTGCGCGTCGTCGCCGACACCGCCAACGGCATGGGCGGGCTCGTCGTCCCGGCGGTGTTCGCCGACCTGCCGTTCGAGCTGTCGGTGCTGTTCCCCGAGCTCGACGGGACGTTTCCGAATCATCCCGCCGACCCCATCCAGCTCGAGAACCTCAAGGACCTCCAGCGAGCCGTGCTCGACGTCGGCGCCGACGTGGGGCTGGCGTTCGACGGCGACGCCGACCGTGTGTTCCTCGTCGACGACCAGGCCCAACCGGTGTCGGGCTCGATCACCACGGCGATCCTGGCGAAGGCGATCCTCGAGCGGCACCCGGGCGAGACGATCGTGCACAACCTCATCTGCAGCAAGGTGGTGCCCGAGGTCGTGCGCGAGATGGGCGGCACCCCCGTTCGCACCCGAGTCGGGCACTCGTTCATCAAGCAGGTGATGGCCGAGACCGGCGCCGTCTTCGGCGGCGAGCACTCGGCGCACTACTACTTTCGTGACAACTTCCGGGCTGACTCCGGCCTGATCGCGTCGATGATGGTGCTCGAGCAGCTCTCGAAGGCGGGCGAGCCGCTGTCCGAGCTGCGGCGCCCGTTCGACCGCTACGCCGACTCGGGCGAGATCAACACCCGAGTCCCCGATCCCGCCGCGGTCATCGAGCGGGTCGCCGCCGCGTACGGCGACGCCGACCAGGACCGGCTCGACGGCCTGACCGTCGATCTCGGCGACTGGTGGTTCAACCTGCGGCCGAGCAACACCGAGCCGTTGCTGCGCCTGAACCTCGAGGCGCGCGACGCCGCCGGCTGCGAAAAGCACACCGCCGAGGTGCTCGCGCTCGTGCGCGGGGAATAGCGTCGACCGCCGGCCCCCGGCACGGTCGGCAACCGAGCAAACCAAAAGGAGATCGTCGTGGCCCTGGACGCCAAGCTGCTCGACATCCTCGCCTGTCCCGAGGACAAGGGCCCGTTGCTGTACTTCGAGGACGAGAGCTCGCTGTACAACCCCCGCCTCAAGCGGCGGTACGCCGTGCGCGACGACATCCCGATCATGCTCATCGACGAGGCGGAGAGCGTCGACGACGCCGAGCACGACCGGCTGATGAAGAAGGCGGAGGCGGAGGGGATCAAGCCGACCTTCGAGGCGTAGCCGGTGACGGACTCGCTGGGGTTCGTCGACGCCGTCGCCGGACTCCCCGAACAGCTCACCGAGGCCGATCGCAGCGCGCGAGAGACGCTCGTGGCGGCGGCGCTCCCGAACGCGGACGAGGTCGACAACGTGGCCGTGCTCGGGATGGGTGGCTCGGGGATCGCGGGCGACGTGCTCGCCGCCGCCGCCAACGCGACGCTCCGAGTGCCGATCGTCGTGCTCAAGCAGATCCGCATCCCGCGGTTCGTCGGGCCGCGCACGCTCGCCTTCGCCGTCTCGTACTCGGGTGACACCGAGGAGACCGTCCAGATGGCCACGGGCGCGCACGACGCCGGCGCGACCGTGGTCGCAGTGAGCCGCGGCGGTGCGCTCGCCGCGCTCGCCAAGGAGCGCGGCGCGGTCCACGTCCCGTGCCCGGACGGCTACCTCCCGCGCGCAGCCCTCGGCGCCCTGCTCGCGCCGCTGTTCGTCACACTCGAGCTGGTCGGGCACCTTCCCGACGCGGGGGAGTGGCTCGACGAAGCACGCCGGCAGCTCGCGGCGCGTCGCGACAAGTGCATGCCCTCGGTCGGAGCGCCGGCCAACCCCGCGCGTGAGGTCGCGCGCAAGATCGGCACCACCATTCCGATCTTCTACGGCGGTGGCGCGCTGGGCGCGGCCGCCGCACAGCGTTGGAAATGCGACGTCAACGAGAACGCCAAAGCGCCCGCATTCTGGAACGCGTACCCCGAGCTCGACCACAACGAGATCTGCGGCTGGGGTCAGCACGGCGACGTGACGCGCCAGGTGTTCACCCTCGTCGAGCTGCGGCACGGCTTCGAGCACGAGCAGCTGGACCGGCGTTTCGCGCTGACCCGGGAGATCATCGAGGAGACGCTGGTGCAAGTGCTCGAGGTGCGGGCGGAAGGGGACGGGCGGCTCGCCCAGCTCCTCGATCTGATGTACGTGGGCGACTGGGCGAGTTGCTACCTGGCGCTGGACCACGACGTCGACCCCGGCCCCATCGACGCCATCTTCCGGCTGAAAGACGCCCTCGGCGAGAGCTGACCGCGGCCCGTGATCTCGGCGTCGGCCCGGAGCCGGGGCGATACACTGCGTGGCGGTCGGGCCGCCTGCGGCTGTCATCCAGTGATCTGGGCCGACTCCCTGAAATCCCGTGCGCGCCCGTGCGCGCCCGACGAAGACGAGGAGTCCCGATGACCACGACCACGGACACGTCGGCGGCGGCCGGCTCAGGCGCCCCCGACTTCAAGGTCGCCGATCTGAGCCTGGCCGACTTCGGCCGCAAGGAGATCGAGCTCGCCGAGCACGAGATGCCCGGACTCATGGCGTTGCGCGAGCGGTACGGCGCGGAGAAGCCGTTGCGGGGCGCCAGGATCACCGGCTCGTTGCACATGACGATCCAGACCGCGGTGCTCATCGAGACGCTGCTCGAGCTGGGCGCCGAGGTGCGTTGGGCGTCGTGCAACATCTTCTCGACCCAGGACCACGCCGCGGCTGCCATCGCCGCCCGCGGGGTCCCGGTGTTCGCCTGGAAGGGCGAGTCGCTCGAGGAGTACTGGTGGTGCACCGACCAGGCGCTCGGCTGGCACGACGGCGCCGGCCCCAACATGATCCTCGACGACGGCGGCGACGCCACGTTGCTCATTCACAAGGGCGTCGAGTTCGAGCGGGCGGGCGCCGTACCCGCGCCCGGCGACGGCGACTCGCAGGAGTGGAAGGTCGTCCTCACGCTGCTGACGCGCATCCAGGGCGAGGACAACCGTCGCTGGCACCGCACCGCCGACGCGGTCAAGGGCGTGACCGAGGAGACCACGACCGGCGTGCACCGGCTCTACCAGATGATGGAGGCGGGCACGCTGCTCTTCCCGGCGATCAACGTGAACGACTCCGTGACGAAGTCGAAGTTCGACAACCTCTATGGCGTTCGCCACTCGCTGGTCGACGGGATCTGCCGCGCGACAGACGTGATGCTGGCCGGCAAGGTCGCCGTCGTGTGCGGGTACGGCGACGTCGGCAAGGGCTGCGCGCAAGCGCTTCGAGGTCAGGGCGCCCGCGTGGTGATCACCGAGATCGACCCGATCTGCGCGCTGCAGGCCGCGATGGAGGGCTACCAGGTGGTGACGGTCGAGGACGTCGTCGAGACCGCCGACCTTTTCGTCACCGCGACCGGCAACACGAACATCCTCACTGTCGACCACATGTCCCGGATGAAGCACGACGCGATCGTCGGCAACATCGGCCACTTCGACGACGAGATCGACATGGCCGGGCTCACCGCCCTGCCCGGGATCAAGCGCGTGAACATCAAGCCGCAGGTCGACGAGTGGGTGTTCCCCGACGGGCACTCGATCATCGTGCTGTCCGAGGGGCGGCTGCTGAACCTGGGCAACGCGACCGGGCATCCGAGCTTCGTGATGTCGAACAGCTTCACGAACCAGGTGATCGCGCAGATGGAGCTGTACGGCCACACCGACTTCTACGAGCGGCGGGTGTACACGCTGCCGAAGCACCTCGACGAGGAGGTGGCGCGCCTGCACCTCGACAAGCTCGGGGCCAAGTTGAGCCGGCTCACCGAGGAGCAGGCGGCGTACCTCGGCATTCCCGTCGAGGGGCCGTTCAAG
>WNFU01002798.1_pt1 | contig 23629 bp, 18 predicted proteins | sample 5400121 | NCBI WGS metagenome assembly WNFU01 (sample SAMN13153360, study PRJNA577476) | soil metagenome | isolation source: 100 cm soil or saprolite under grassland replicate 1 | place: USA:California | collected 2016-06-15
AGATGTGCGCCATCGCCCGAGGTCTCATGAGCCTGCCCAAGCTGCTCATGATCGATGAGTTGTCCCTGGGGTTGGCACCCAACTTGGTGGAGTCTTTGCTTGCCCGGTTGTCGCAGATCGTCCAGCGTGGCACCTCGGTGCTCCTCGTGGAGCAGGACGTGGACGCCGCCCTGACCATCGCCACCAGCGGCTACGTGCTGGAGACAGGGAGGATCGTGGCCCACGGCCCGGGGAAGCAACTCCGGGCGGACCCCCGGATCCGGGAAGCGTACCTCGGTGTGGCTTGACCCGAATCTACTTCTCGAGCGTGGAGGCTCGCTCCGTGAGCCGCGTGGCGGGATCGCGGGAAGTGGGGCTTCATGTCGGTCTCGTCAGCCTGACTTCGCCGGATTGCGAGACCTCTCCTCCCAAACCCGGAGGCCGCCAGCCGTTTGCGCCTGGCGAGGATCAGACCGGGCAAGATCCACCCATGCGATATGTAGAGCTTCGTCGACATACCGACAATGACGGCGATCGCCTCACACAGCAGGGCGTAGCGGACGCGGAGGCCATCGGCCGATCCGGGCTGCACCCCCCGTATGCGGCGTTCGTCTCAACCGGGGCAGCACGCGCCACCGAGATGCTCGAGATTCTGCGCCACGCCGCCGGTCAGGACGGCGTCCCGATCACGTCGGCGACGGGGTTGCGGTCATCCGTCGAAGACAGGCGTGCTGCTGCCACGGCGGCGGGAAAGGGCGCGGACTTGGAGGCTATGCGCGCAGTCGATCCGGACCTGGTCGAGAAGGAGTCCTTGGTGCTGGCTTGGGCGCTGCCGCAGGTGGTGGAGGGATTGCCGGAGGGCGGCCGAGCGCTCGTCATCGCGCACAGCCCGACCAACGAGGCGGCCGTCCTTGGCCTCGCGGCTGCGGTCGTGCCGCCGCTGGAGAAGGGTGAAGGGGTTCTGGTCGTCGAGGATCGGGGGGACTATCGAGTCGAGCCACTCGGCTCCGGGTAGATGGATCGTGCCGGTCATGGGGCCGGCCCGGTCCGAGGCCAGAAACGCCACGGGCGGAGCCGCCAGTCTGGGTGGCACTTCCTGCTCGGCCCTCCGACACCAGTCGACCGAAACTGCCACCCTGGGCCGCTGTCGATTGGGCAAGTCGGGGGTCGGAGCGCCTTCCCCCGCCAAGAACCCTTAGAGCTGCTTGTCCCTTCCGATGACCATCCGGCAGACCATCGCGATGAGGATTGAGACCTCGTGACCGTAGTCCGGGCGTGGGCCCAGCCCCCATCCTTCGTCCGGCCGGTGTGGGTTCGGCCGAATTGCTATCCCACGCGCCATGGTTGCCAATGTTAACGCGGCGCGTTATCATGCGCCGTGATCAAGAGCTTCCGGGACCGGGACGCAGAGCGTCTCTTCGACCGGCGGCCGACTCGCAGATTCGGATCGAGGGTGCAGAAGGTGGCCTTGCGAAAGCTCCGGATGCTGGATGCTGCGGTGAAGCTCGACGACCTCCGTGTGCCGCCGGGCAACCATCTGGAACGGCTGCGCGGTGACCGCTCGGGCCAGCACAGCATCCGGATCAACGACCAGTGGCGAATCTGTTTCCGATGGTGGGGTGGCGATGCGTACGACGTTGAGATCGTGGACTACCACTAGGAGAGGATGATGACCAAGCGACTTCCACCCATCCATCCCGGGGAGATTCTCCTCGAGGAGTTCCTGCTGCCCATGGGGATCAGCCAGTATCGGCTCGCCAAGGACATCAATGTTCCTCCTCGCCGGATCAACGAGATCGTCCACGGCACGCGGGCGGTCTCGGCGGACACAGCCTTGCGCCTTGCTCGTTACTTCGGGACCTCCGAGCGGTTTTGGCTGAACCTTCAGGCGCAGTACGACTTGGATATGGAATATGACCGCATCGGGGATCGCATCGAGCGGGAGATCATGCCTCGCGCCGTCTGATCCTCACCCTTCCGATGTGGTGCGCCCATACTGGTCCGGGATCATGCCCCAGCGCCACACGGCAACAGGACCCTTCGGCCGAACCCCGTAGGTATCCTCGGGGACGAGTCCGGTCTCAAGCACGGTGCACCGATGCTCCCACGAGTCACCGACGTCGAACTCATAGTCGAAGACCTCCCTCTGGAGGCGCTTCGCCACCTTCGTTCGGGCCGCCTCTTGTTCCGAGGCGCCTTCGAAAGCCGTCCCTACCCTCGAGCCATCGGGGAGCCGGAACACGCACAGGTGCCCGAGATCCCAGCGCGCAAACGGACGCCGAGCGCTCGGCCGCCGCTTGAGAATCGCCGGAAGCTCGCTCCGTCACGGTTCGGGGGATTGCGCTCCGACCGGCGCCCCCGGCCCGACCGGCCGGTCCGGGGGGATGAACAGCCTGGACAGGGACCACATCAGTGCGGCGATGCCGAATCCCGCGAGCCACACGATGAGCGGGGGCGGCTCGAGGGCAAAGAAGGTCCTGGCCACCGGCGTCAGCATCACCGCGACGAAGGCGGCCACCATGGACCAGATCAGGGCCAGTCGGGGGCGGGTGAGCGGCGCTGCGATGATCGTGAGGACCAGGAATCCGATCCAGCACAACACCATCGTCGCCGTGGTCCGGGCCTGGATCAGGGGAACGGGTTCGTCGATGGCCAGCCGGTACGCCAGGAACGTGGCCACCGCGGCGAGCGTCCCGGCCGGGACGGTGAACCGAAACACCCGCCTCAGGAACCCGGGCCTGGCCCGCTCGGTGTTGGGGGCCAAGGCCAGGAAGAACGACGGGACGCCGATGGTGAGCGTACCGATCAGCGTGAGGTGCCGGGGCAGGAACGGGAACGCCAGCTGGAACACCCCCACCCCCAGGGCCAGCAGCATCGCGTAGATCGTCTTCGTCACGTACAGGTTCGAGGTGCGCTCGATGTTGCCGAGGACCCGGCGGCCCTCGCGCACCACCGACGGCAGCGCATCGAACGTGGAGTCCAGGAGCACGAGCTGGGCCACCGAGCGAGTGGCCTCGGCGCCCGAGCCCATGGCGATGCCGAGGTCGGCGTCCTTCAGCGCGAGCACGTCGTTCACCCCGTCGCCGGTCATGGCCACGACGTGACCCCTGGACTGCAGGGCCTGGACCATGGCCCGCTTCTGCTGGGGGGTAACTCGGCCGAAGATCGTGTGCTCGGCCAGGATGTCGGCCAGCGCGGCGGGGTCGTCCGGAAGCTCCGTCGCGTCCACGGCGTTACCGACGCCCTTGGCTCCCAGGCGACCGGCGATGGCCGCCACGGTCTGGGGATGGTCCCCGGAGAGGACTTTCACCTGGACCTTCTGACGGGCGAAGTATGCGAGGGTCGCGGCGGCAGTCTCCCGGATCCGGTCTCCCAGGACCACGAATGCCACGGGGTCCAGCCGGCCGGGGAGCCGCTCATCGTCCAGGGCTTCCCCGGTCCGTGACGCCAGGACCACCCGCCGACCTGCTTCCGCGAGCTCGGCGGCCCGCCCGGCCGCCTCCGGGTGCGCGGCATCGGCCAGCAGCACCTCGGGGGCCCCCAGCACCCACGTCCCGTGCTCCCCGAAGGACGCGGCGCTCCACTTGCGGGCCGAGGAGAACGGCACCGCCCCGTCGGCCCGCCACGTCTCGACCTCGGCGAACCCCTGCTTGATGGCGAGGAGCGTGGCGTTCGGATGGGGGTCGCTGGCCGCCAGGGCTCCCAGGGCCAGGGCGTACGGCTGGCCCGATGCGAGCGGCAGGACGTCCTCGACCGCCAGCCGGCCCTCGGTCAGCGTTCCCGTCTTGTCGATGCACAGCACGTCCACCCGGGCCAGGACCTCGACCGCCGGAAGCTCCTGCGCCAGCACCCTCCGCCGGGCCAGCCTGACCACGCCCACGGCGAAAGCGATGCTGGTCAGCAGGACCAGGCCCTCCGGCACCATAGCCACGGTGCCGGCCACCGAGCCGCGGAGGGCGTCGTACAGGCTGGCGTTCGAGCCGACCTGGCTGACAGCCAGCAGGATGGCGGTCGGCACGAGCACCCAGGTCACGAGCTGCAGGATCCGGTCGATGCCCGCCCGGAGCTCAGACTTCGTGAGCTCGAACCGTCGAGCCTCCTCTGCCAGGCGCACGGCGTACGCCTCCCGGCCCACCCGCGTGGCCCTGTACCGGCCGCTGCCCGCCGCGACGAAGCTCCCCGAGAGCACTCCGTCCCCCGCGCGCTTCTCCGCCGGCTCGGACTCGCCCGACACGAGCGATTCATCGACCTCGAGACCCTGTGAGTCCAGGACGACGCCGTCCACCACGACCTGGTCCCCGGGCTGGAGCTCCAGCACGTCGTCGAGGACCACCGACCACACCGGCAGCTGGCGCACCGTCCCGTCCCGAACGAGGCGGGCCTTTGGTGCCGTGAGCACCGCCAGCCGGTCCAGGGTCCGCTTGGCCCGGAGCTCCTGGACGATCCCGATCAGCGTGTTCCCGACCAGCACGAAGCCGAACAGGGCGTCCTGGTACGGCCCGACGATCAGGATGACCACCAGCAGCGCGCCGAGGAGAGCGTTGAACCGGGTGAAGACGTTAGCGCGGACGATCTCCTTCACCGTCCGCGACGGCCTGGTAGGGACTTCGTTGACCTTCCCGCTCGCGACCCGCTCCTGGACCTGGCTCTCGGTGAGCCCGTCCAGTGCCAAGCTGGGAGTCTCAATCCTCACGCTACTCAACAGCGTATCTGGGTGGATCGTTGAACGCGTCCAGCAGGTTCTCCGTCGAAGGGCCCGATGCCGGATAAGCCGGGCAGGAGCCAAGGTTCCCTCTCGGACCCATCCTGGCACAGCACTATGACTTGTGGGACAGAGAGATCGTGCTCTCCCATTCAGTCAACGTCCAGGAGGAAATCAAGAGATCGAGCGGACGCCTAGTGCGCTTAGTGCGAGCGCGTATGCGAGTCTGGGAGTCCATACGCCCAGGGTATGCACTCTCCCACCTGGGACTACGTGGATGCGCTCATGGCCGTAGCCAGCCGCGCCCGACCGCGCCAGCGCGCCGCGTGGGAAGCGCGGCTCTAGGCGCCTGCCGGCACGAGGATCCCTCTGCCCTGGAGCCGGCCCGCGTCGAGGTCCGCCATGGCGTCGGAGATGGCGTCGAGCGGGTACAGCCGCGTGTGCAGCCGGACCTTGGCCTGCGCCGCTAGCGTCATCAGCTCTGCTAGGTCGTTGTAGGTCCCCACGAGGTTGCCCACGAAGTTGATCTCCGTGGAGATGATGTCGATGGCCGGAACGTTCAAAGAACCTCCGTAGCCGATGATGAAGTAGCTCCCCGCCCGGCGGAGCATGGCCACGCCGTCCTCGATAGCTCCGCCCTCGCCGACGAAGTCGATCACGGCCTCAACTCCCTTGCCGGCGGTCAGCTCCTGCACCGCGATGACCTGGGACCCGTCGGCCAGAAGGCCGTGGTCGGCGCCGATCTTCTGGGCCAAGTCGAGCGCGGCCTCGGATCGGTCGACCACGATGATCTCAGCGGGGGTGAGCGCGGCGAGGCACTGGATGCCGATGTGACCGAGTCCACCGGCCCCGATCACCACAGCCTTCGTCCCCGGATACAGGATGGCCGAGGCCTTCTTCACCGCGTGATAGGCCGTCAGCCCGGCATCGGCCAGCGCGGCCACGTCCCTGGGCTGGAGCGAGGGGTCGAGCCTCACCAACGCCCGCGCGCTGGTCTTCAGGAACTCGGCGAAGCCCCCATCCGAGTCGATCCCGGGGAATGCGCTGTCCTCGCAGTGCATGTCTTCGCCGGCGCGGCAGGGCCGGCACAGGCCGCAGGTCACCCTCGGATGCACGATCACGATGTCCCCGACCTCGACGTTGGTGACCGCAGATCCGACCTCGTGGACCCATCCGGCGTTCTCGTGGCCCAAGGTGTAGGGAAGCTGGACGCCCGACTTCTGCTCCCACTGGCCTTCGAGGATATGAAGGTCGGTCCTGCACAATCCAGCGCCTCCGATGCGCACGATCACGTCGTGCGGCCCTTCGACCTTGGGCTCGGGAACGTCGTCCAGGTGCAGGCTCTCTTCGCGGTACGCATGCAGCCGTGCCGCCTTCACGAGGTGACTCCCTCCTTTCCACTCGGGCTGCCGTAGCGGGCCTCGAGCAGCACCCGACACAGCATGGAGTTGCCCTCCAAGCTCACCCGCATAAGCCCGATGCGGCGCAAATGGCCTTCCACGTCTTCCACCTCCCGGCCCGTGGGGTCGGTGATCACTGGGGCGGTGGGCGAGCAGTCGAGCCCAAGCTCCGCCCGAACGGCCAGATACGAGCGGGCCTCGACGGTGTCGGACAGGTTCCCAACTGTGAGCCCGGCGACCACACCCTGCCCGAGCGAGCGCAGGAGCCGCTCCTGGCGGACGAGGAAGGCCTTGCGCCGGAACAGGCTCCGCAGGCCGTCGAGACCCTCCGTGGTCTGCTCGCCGAATGTCTCCTCGAACGTCCTGCCGCCACTCACGCCCGAGGAGATCTCCTCGCCGGCGTGGTGGTCCGCGAGCGCCACCGTGACCCGGTCTACACCCGGCAGGGCAAGTACGGCCTGCCGGGCGTCCGAGGCCATCAGCCAAGAGAAGTTCGGGGAGCACCAGTAGGTGGGCAGCCGCAGCCCGACGCGGACCTCGCCGCCCGTCACGGCCACGCTCGTGACGAACCCCAGGTCAACCAGCGACTCGTCGAGCTCCGGGTCCAGGACGCCCCGAAGCGCGTCCAGGACCTCAGACTCGGTGAGTGCCTCGGCTCGGGTCATGCCGCGACGGGCACCTTGATGTCGTACAGCTTGGCGGCGTTCAGTCCGAGGATCTTTCGCTTCGTCTCAAGCGTGATGTCGACGCCCTTGTTCTCCTTGATCTCCTGGGGGAAGTCGAACTCCATGAATCTCTCGACGATCCACTTCGGGCTCCACAGGGCGTAGTCCGAGGCGAAGAGCAGGCGGTCTTCGCCGAGCCACCACAGGAGCTCGGCCAGCACCTCGGCGAAGTAGCGGGGCCGGGCGTGAATGAACGGCATCAGCACCGCGAGGCCCCCGTACACGTTCGGCTCCTGCACAGCGATCCAGCAGAAATCCTCGACACGAGGCATGCCGCAGTGCTCGACGATGAACCGGAGGCCCGCGTCGCGGTACATCGTAGCCACCTCGTCGATGTCGCCCACGTCGAAGGAGTCCTTGTTGAGTGGCCAGATCGTCGGTCCCTTGTGGACGTGGATGTTGACCACACCGAGCTCAACGCACTTGTCCAGATAGCGCCGCGACTCGGCGTCGGCAAGCTTCCAGCCTCTGGAGTCGCCCTTCCACTCGGCCGTATACACCTTTACGCCCTTGATGCCGTAGCGGTCGACGTCCTGCTCGAGCTTCTTCAGACCCTCCTCACCGTCGCGGGGATCGAACGAGCCGTTCAGGATGAACTTGTCCGGGTACTTCTCCTTGAGCACAGCGTCCTGCTCGATGGTGTTGAACCCATCCCGGAAGAAGTCCTTGAGGTTCGTCGGCAGGAAGATGCCGACGTCGGCGTAGCCTTGCTCGAAGAGATCCTTCATGATGTCGTCTTCCGAGTACTTCCGGTACTTCTCGAGGGGCCAGACCCACTCGGGCGGGCTCAGGTTCCTGTGGTAGTCGTAGAAGCAGTTGATCCATCCCTCGCCGTAGACGTTCAGCGTGTTCTCCGGGCTCGCGTCCCAGAAGTGCACGTGCGAGTCGACGATGAACACGGACTCACCGTTCGCGTTGTACATGGGCGTCTCCCTCCGGTCTCGGTCCACGATCTGACATCCAGGCGCTCTTCCTCACCCGCGCAACCACCCCCCCGTCCGGTCCTTTGACTCCCAATGTGCCGGCAGGTTCCGTGGGTCGGGGACGCCTCTGATTAAAAAGTCCTCGACCTCAATCGAGTCAGGCAGTTCGGGCGGGCTCCCGAGATACTGACGACTCCTCGCGAACCCTGGGGTCCGACCCCAATCGCCCACGTTGCGTCTCCCCACCAGACGTCTGCCGTCCGATGTTGCCATTCCACGCCCTTGACGGGCCGCTGTCAAAACCAACAACTGTCAGTGCTCCACACCCGCATTGGTCGACGGCCTTGGCGAGCAGCATCAAACGTGTTGCTTCGCAGCGGCTCACCCCAGCAGCGCAATGCGCTCATCCGCCAGCTCCTGAAGGCACTGTGTGTGAGGGGCTCGCAGCCTAAAGCCGGCCCGCGCCGACCGGCAACGGGGGTCCCAGGATGACGGTCCGGCACCAGACCAGCTCCCTGGCACGGAAGTCGGTTTGTTCAGGGACCTGCCAGCCGGCAGCTGAGCGCCAATCGGGCCACGAACCCAAGCGATTGAGCCTCCTGCCAAGTGCGATGGACCTCGCCATCGGTCCAATGGGTGACCGCAGATTCCCCCCGTCCGGGGGATTCCGCCCCTGGGGAAGGACCGGACACAATGGCAACCCCACCCGGTATGCCCAGCGGCGGGCTCAGGCGAATCCCCCGGACAGAAAGGAGTGCCGGAGGCATGACTAGATCTCCTCAGCCAATCGTCGCCTGCCGTGATTCAACAGCTAGGGCGCCTTCTCATACAGGAGACGGATTTCTCTGGGGGAACTTCTTACTTGCTCTTCACCTCGAGCTGAAAATTCCCGAACAAGGCTGAAACAGTCCATTGGCCACCATGTGGTGATCCCATGGTCACTTCATTAGCCGCGGTTCGACAGAGTTTGCATTTCCGTAACGGCGAGGACGAAAGGCTCCTCAAGGAAGTGCCGTCCCCCGTCTACCGGGCGCGAACGAACCGTCGCTGGGTTTCCTGACGGTCATGGGACGCTACCTATTCTTCTCTCACGACGGTTACGGGCTTGGGCACGTGCGGCGTAACAGCGTCATCGCGCAGGCCCTCCAGCGAGCCGAGCCCAATGCCTCAGTGACCATCGTGACCGGGGTCCCTAGTAGACCCGCGTGGCTGGAGCGGTGGGGCCGGAACGTGGTCCGGATTCCCGCGCTGCTGAAGGATGGCCGGGGGCGTTACCGCCCGATCGGGATGAGCTTCGAAGAGGCGGTAGCCCGCCGGGCGGGCATCTTCATCGAGACTGTCGATCGGGTCCGCCCTCACGTCGTGGTGGTCGATCGCCATCCTTTCGGCACCGCGGGCGAACTTCGCGATGGCCTGGAGACGGCGACCCGACGCGGCTCGGCACTCGTGCTCGGGCTTCGAGACATCCTCGACGACCCGTCGGTCGTCGCCGATGAGATGAAAGGTCAGGACTGGGCCGAGGTCCCGGACCTGTTCGCGGAGGTCCTGGTCTATGGGGCACGCCGGTTCTGCGATCACGAGGAGGAGTATGGCCTCCCTGTTCGACCGACGTACTGCGGGTGGGTGGTCGGCGCCTCTATGCCCCGAACGCGGGACCCACGTCTGCTGGCGGCGGCCGCGGGGGGTGGGGGGGACGGCGAGGCCGTGTTTCGCCTGGCGACGCAAGCGCTTCATCGCCAGCCGTCTTGGCGGGGCGAACTGGCCGCCGGGCCATTCGCCGACGCGCGGGCGGTCCGACGCGCCGCCCGTTCACTGAACGGGAGGCTGAAGGTCCACCAGGGGATGAGCGACTGCGGCGCCCTGTTCGCCCGAGCCGGCGCGGTGGTCCAGATGGCCGGGTACAACTCCACCTTCGAAGCGCTTCGGGCCGGGCACCGCTCGGTCCTCGTTCCCAGGCGGCACCCCCGCCGGGAGCAGGCCATTCGGGCTGAACGCCTGGCCGGCCTGGGGCTCGCGGACGTGGTCGAACCCGACGCCTCCCCCGAGGACCTGGTGCGCTTGCTCGACCGGCTGAGGACGGTAAGAGCGGCCGCGGTGGCCCGGGCGGGGATCGACATGCGTGGCGCCGATCGGGCCGCGGCGTGCATCAGACGGGTGGCCGAAGGGGTGAGCGTGCTGAGCGTGGCCTGATGCGCCCAGCGAAAGGGGTGAGCGACACTTGATACGGGTCTTCCTGGCGTTCCGCAGGCACCTTCGCCCCTACTGGGGAGTCCTGGCGCTCGGGGCGCTGCTCGAGATCGCTACCACCGGCCTCGCCGTGGCCCAGCCCTGGCCGCTGAAGGTAGTGGTGGACGACGTTCTGAAGGCGCCCGGCCACCAAGCAACTACCGGACTGCCCCTGCTCGATCAGTTCGCCGGCTCGCCGAAGGTTCTGCTAGCAGCGGCGGTGGTCATGCTCCTACTGATCGTGGGGCTGTCGGCACTGACGGATTACTGGTCGACCACCCTCATGGCGGGAACCGGCGAACGCTTGGGGAACGACATCCGGGAGTCGCTGTTCGCTCACCTGCAGGCCCTTTCCCTCCGATACCACGGCGAGCACCAGGTTGGCGACCTGGCCTCGCGCGTCAGCGGCGACGTGGACCGGATCCAGGACATGATGGTGCAGACCCTGGCCATCCTGCTTCCCAACATCCTCCTCATCGGCGGAATGGTCACGGTGATGTTCCTGGTGGATCCGGCGTTCGCCGCTCTGTCCCTGGGTGCGTTCCCTTTCCTCGCGTTGACGGTGTACCGCTCCACTGTCCAGCTCAAGCAGGCCACGAGGCGGGCCAGGCGACTCGGAGGAGAAGTTGCCGCGGCCACGACCGAGACCCTGGGCGCGATTCAAGTGGTCCAGGCCTTCTCGCTGGAGGAGCGGTCGCAGTCACAGTTCCGGAACCTGAACAGGGCGAGCCTGGCCGCCACCCTCGAGGCCGTTCGTCAACAGGCCCGCCTCAGCCCGGCGGTCGACGTGGCCGCGGCGGTTTCCACCGCCATCGTGTTCTGGTTCGGGGCCAATCGCATCCTCTCGGGCACCCTGAGCCTTGGGCTCCTCCTGGTCTTCATGTCCTACGTGGCCTCGCTGTACAAGCCGGTTCGAAACCTGGCCAAGCTCGGATACATAACCAGCCGAGGCATCGTGTCGGCCGAACGCGTGCAAGGGATCCTGTCGGAATCTCCCGACGTCCGAGACGCTCCGCACTCGGTGGCGGCTCCAACATTGCGGGGCGCCGTCAGGTTCGACGACGTGTCGTTCTCGTACGGCAGGGAGCCGGTGCTGAAGGGCATCGATCTCTCGATCGAGCCAGGAGAGACGGTCGCTCTGGTGGGCCACACCGGCGCGGGGAAGAGCACACTGGTGTCACTCATCCCGCGCTTCTACGACCCGCAGCGCGGAGCGGTCCGGATCGATGAGCGAGACATCCGCGACTACACCCTGGCGTCGCTTCGGCGCCAGATCGGGCTGGTGCTGCAGGACACGGTGCTGTTCCGCGGCACGCTGTGGGACAACGTGGCCTGCGGCCGGCCCGGCGCCACGGGGAAGGAGGTCCGGCGGGCCATCGAGCTGGCCCTGGTGAATGAGTTCGCTTCTCGACTCCCGAACGGCGCGGAGACGATGCTCGGCGAGCGGGCGGTCAACCTGTCGGGCGGGGAGAGGCAGCGCATCGCCATCGCTCGGGCGATCGTCCGCGGCGCGCCCATCCTGATCCTGGACGAGCCCACCAGCGCGCTCGACGTGGGCGCCGAGTCGCTGGTGGTGGACGCGCTCCGCAACCTGATGCGGGATCGAACGACGGTTGTGATCGCGCATCGGCTATCCACGATTCGGCGTGCGGACCGGGTTGTCGTGCTCAAGGACGGCGAGATCGTCGAGGAAGGATCCCACGCCGCGCTGGTACGGGCGAGGGGCGAGTACGCGCGCGTAGCCGCGCTGCAGGGAGGGATGAAACCGGAGCGTGAGGCCTCGACCGCCCGCCCATTGAAAGCGTTCCTACCCCCCGAGTGGCTGGAGACTCCGACCAGCGAAGCCTCGACGAAGCGGGATCCCTTTGGCCGGCGCGAAGTCATCCGGTGATGGGAATACGGACTGGTCGCGGGAACGCCGGAGCGAACGGACGGGCGGGCTCGGGTCCGGTCCTGTACGTATTGAAGCGATTTCCCCGGTTGTCGGAGACGTTCGTCCTTCGGGAGATCCTTTCGCTGGAGACCCTCGGAGAGCGGATCCTGATCGATTCGCTCCTGGCGGCCGAAGCCGGACCACGGCACCCGGGTCTCGACCGTTTGCAGGCTGAGGTTCGGTACCTTCCGCGACACCCCCATCTCCGGGACAGTCCCGTCATCCGCGCCCACCTCGGGTTGGCTGTCAGGGCGCCCTGGCTGTGGGGACGCCTGGCCCTTCGGGCTCGCCGTTCGGCCACCTGGCGGCGGTTCCTGCTCGCGGGTCTGGTCGCCGACCGTGCCAGGCGCCAGAGGGTACGTCACATTCACGCCCACTTCCTCACTGCGGCAGCCGAGGTGGCCAGGGACGCTTCGACCCTGACCCGCATCCCTGTGAGCGTCACCGCGCACGCCAAGGACATCTTCCAGGCTGACAACGCTCCCCTGGTGCAGACGCGGGCCCACGGCGCGTCGGCTCTGGTCACCGTGTCGGAGTACAACGCCGGCTACCTGCGCAGGCTCATGGGCAACGGGCCGCAGATCCACTGCGTGCCGAACGGGGTGGAGGTGGCGGCTACGGGGGCCGATCGAATGGACGGTCCCGTCCTGTGTGTGGCACGGCTGGTGCCGAAGAAGGGCATCGACGTGCTGATCGAGGCCGCCGCGCTGCTTCGGTCGAGGATTCCAAGCCTGCACGTGGAGATCATCGGCGGCGGGCCGTTGGAGGAGTCGCTCAAGCTGCAGGCCAAGGTGCTCGGAGACACCGGCCGGATTCGGTTCCTCGGCCCTCAGGCATCGGACCAGGTCGAGGCGGCGTTCCGGCGGTGCTCGATGGTCGTGCTGGCGTGTCGGGTCGCCGAGGACGGGGATCGAGACGGCATGCCCACGGTCCTCACCGAAGCCCTGGCCCGCGGCCTGCCCGTCGTCTCCACCACAGTGGCCGGGATCGATGAACTGGTCAGAGACGGGGAAACGGGGTTGCTGGTTCCGCCGGAAGATCCTGCCGCGCTCGCCGACGCCATTGAGGTCCTACGACGGGACCGGGAACTGGCCCGGCGACTGGGACGTGCCGGCCGCGAGCTGGTGGCCGAGCGATTCGATCCCAAGCGGAGCGCCCGGCTGCTGCAGGGTGTGTTCGAAGGAGCGCCGGCATGAGGATCGCGGTGGTCTGTTCCGACACCGGGATCCGGATTCCGGACACGAAGGGGGCCTCGCTGCACCTGCAGGCCATCGCCACTGCACTGGCCAGGATCGGCCACGACGTAATGCTCGTCGGCGTTGCCGGCCACGGCGGGCCGCCGTCCGGGATGGACGCGCTCCTGATCCGGCACCCGGGGTGGTCGAAGGGCATTCGGCGCGAGCTGCGAAAGCTCTCCACCGTGGAACGGCTGGTCCGGGAGGCCCGCAGGCCGCTCACGAGGTTCGCGCCGAACATTGTGTACGAGCGGCTGTCGCTGTTTGGGACGGCCGGCCAGCGGCTGGCCGCGGCCACCGGTGCCGGCCACGTCCTCGAGGTAAACGCCCTCCTCGCGGAGGAGGAGGCCCAGTGGCGTGGGCTGAAGCTCGCTCGTCTGGCCCGTCGTAAGGAGCGCGCCGTGCTCCTGGCAGCCGACCTCCGTGTGGCGGTGAGCGACGAGGTGGCCGCGGCGCTCGACGATGTGGTCCCGGGCAGGCCCACGCTCGTGGTTCCGAATGGGGTCGACGGGGACCTCTTCGCGCGCCTTCCCGCACGAAGGGAAGCCAGGACGTTCCTGGGCCTCCCCACGGATCGACCGCTGATCGGCTTCGCCGGCGGCCTTCGGCCCTGGCACGGGCTGGAAGTGGCCATCGAGGCGCTTGCCGAACTGCCCACCGCTGTCCTGGCCGTGGCAGGGGAGGGAGAGGTCCGGGCCGGACTCGAGCAGCGCGCCCGCGACTTGGCGGTCGCCGATCGCGTCTCCTGGGTCGGGCAGCTTCCCCATCACTTGATCCCGGGATTCCTTGCGGCTCTCGACGCCGCGGTGCTGCCGTACCCAGTGCTGGCCGGTTTCTCGTTCTCCCCACTCAAGCTGTACGAGTACCTGGCGGCCGGCGTTCCGATCGTGGCCAGCGACCTCGGCCAGATCCGAACGGCGCTGGAGGGCGGGCGGTGGGGGGCCTTGGTTCGACCGGGTGACCCGTCCGCGCTGGCCGAAGGAATTCGCGCCGTGCTCGCGGGTCCCATCCGTGCCGGGGGGATTGCTGCGGCCGGGCGCCGGTTGGCGCTGCAGGAGCACACGTGGGAGCAGAGGGCCCGCTCCCTGACCGAGTTGCTGGAAGGACGTCGCGTTCGTGCGCTGGCCGGATGATCATCCCGCTGTCACGGATCCCGCCCTGGCGCCGTGGGCCGGGGAAACGGATCGGCTGTGCCCGGAGGCTGAGGTGATCCGGGTCCTTCGCCACCTTCCCGGCCGGCGGGTCACCACGCTGGTCGGTACAGGCGACGGGCTCGCGGTGTTGAAGCTGTTCGCCACGTCCCGGGCCCGAGGCGGGCATCGTCGGCTCGTCGCGTTCGCGGAAAGTCCGGCCGGTTCGCTCGTTCCCCGCCCCATCGGATACCGCAAGGGTCACCTCTCCCTGGTGGAGTACATCCCGGGCACGCCCCTGGATCAGCTCGGAGACGATTCACTGGTGGCCGCAGCGGGGCTGGCCGGCCAAGCGCTTCGGCGCCTGCACGACAGCGGGGCAGAGCTCGATCGAACGTGGGGACTGGGCAATGAGATCGCCCAGCTTCGTCGCACCGCCGGCCCGGCCACGAGAGCGGCCGCCGAGCGCGCCGTGGCACGGTGGGCCCGACCCGTCCAGAGGGCGACCGTGCCCTCCCACCGGGACTGTCACCCCGCCCAAGTGGTGTGGACCGAGGACGGAGTTAGGTTCATCGATCTCGACGACTCAGCGATGGCTCCTGCGGCGCTCGACGTGGGCAACTTCGTCGCCCACCTGCGGATGGAGGGGATCCTGGCGCGTAGAACGAGGGACGCTTCCGCCGCGGCCGTGGATTCGTTTGTGAGCGGGTACGGGCGGGAGCCTCCGGCGCTGCGATCGTGGACGCAGCTCGCCCTGGCCCGGTTGGCAGCCCTGGCAGAGACGCGCCACAAGTCGGCGGACCGGGCCCAGGTGCTGTGCCGGGCTCTCGAGCATATCGAGCCGGCGACGACCGAGCACCGGAGGCTGGCGTGAGCACCCAACGGCGGGTGGCATGAGCGGCGTATCGCCTGCACCGGACCGTCAGAGTCCCTACGCGTTCATCGTGGGATGCCCGCGTTCGGGAACAACGTTGCTGCAGCGGATGCTCGACCACCACCCGATGCTGGCCATCGCGAACGATACCCACTTCATCCCCAGGGTCGTGGACCCGGACGGAGGTGACGTGGCGCTGTCGCACGAGCTCGTCGACCGAGTCCTCGACTACCACCGGTTCGGCCGGCTTGGACTCGATGATGCGGCCGTCCGTCGGGTGGCCTCGCACGCGCGAACGTACGCCGAGTTCGTCGGCGCCCTGTACGCCGAGTTCGGCGCCCGTCACGGCAAGCCGCTCGCGGGGGAGAAGACCCCGGACTACGTCCGGTACCTGCCGCTGCTGGGGCGGCTTTTCCCGTGGTCGAGGGTCGTCCACATCGTTCGGGACGGGCGGGACGTTGCGCTCTCGGCGCTCCAGTGGGCCCGGCCGGACAAGGGCCCCGGCCGGTTTGCCCTCTGGCCCGAGGATCCCGTCGCCGTCTGTGCGCTGTGGTGGCGGTGGCAGGTCAAGTCAGGCCGGACGGACGGCCGAGGCCTGGGCCCGAGGTACCAGGAGGTTCGTTACGAAGACTTGGTAGCGCGTCCGCCCGAAATGGTCGAGAGCCTCTGTCTCTTCCTGCGGCTCCCGTTCGCGCCGGAGACGCTCGCCTACCACCTCGGCATGCAGCGGCAGCAGCCCGGTCTGTCCGCGAAGAGAGCCTGGCTTCCTCCGACTCCTGGCCTCCGTGACTGGAGGACCCAGATGTCGGAGCGGGACGCCGAGGTGTTCGAGGCCCTGGCCGGCGACCTACTGTCGTCGTTGGGGTACGAGCGCGCCACCGGCGCCCCGAGGCTTGCCGTGACCGAGCTCGCTCAGCGGTACCAGAGCTGGTGGGAGGCGGAGTTGGAGCGGCGTCGGGCCAATCGGCTGGCCAAGCGTCGGGCCCCCACCCGCTCATGACGGGCGTGCCGAACCTCGTGGACCGGCGGGAACTGGCTTCGCCGACTCCTATCCCTGAAGACCCGGTCCTTCTCCACTTGGTCGAGGCACTGGATCCGGCAGCCATGCTGGCCCTGTTCCGGCGGGAGCTCACGCGGTCTTGCGGGTTTGGAATCGAGGGCTGCACGGTGGACCGAATCCGCTACCGGCGAGGCGCTCGGGCCGTCGTCCAGTACACCGTTCGGCTGGCCGGTCCGTCCGGCGGCGAACAGCGCGAACACTGGATCACCACCCTGCTGTACCCACAGGAGCGGGCCCGTCAGGTCTGGGGCAAGTTGCAAAGGACCGTTCCACCGATCGCAGGCCCCGGCGGAGTCCTGCCGCCGGTGGCGTTCGCTTCGGACTCGGGCCTGATCCTTCAGGTGTTCCCGGTCGACTGGCGGCTGCCGTCGCTTCCCCGGCTCATGAACCCCGAACGGTTCGCATCGCGCTTCCTTCCGCCGCGGGATGCCCTGCCCGGAGCCTGGACCGTGCAACCGGTTCGGTACCGGGCCGGTCTCGGCTGCGCCCTCCGCTGGTGCCTCGACGCCGGCTCGAACGGCAGGCACACGTGGTACGTGAAGGCATACCGGGACCACCAGGGCGCAAGAACCCACGAGGCGCTCCTGGCCCTGGGCTCGGTTGGGGGCAGGGACGGATTCACCGTCCCCGAGCCGGTGGCTTACCTGACGGAGTGTCGCGCTCTCGTTCAGGAGGAGGTTACCGGCCCGTCCCTGAGCGACATCCTTCTGGCCAAAGATGACGTGGCCCCCGTAATGAAACGCTTGGCCGAGGCGCTTGCAACGTTCCACCGGGAGGCGCCGACGCCCGAGCGACGCCGCGCCGCGTCCGACGAGCTCGACGAGGTTAAGCGGGCGGCAGCCCTCGTGTCGTGGGTGCGACCGCCGCTCACCGACGCCGTGCAGAGACTGATTTCGGACATCGCCGATGGGCTGGACGATGCGGAACCGACCGCCACGCACGGAGACCTCAAGCCCGACCACATCGTCCAGAGCGGGGACGGCCTGGCTCTTCTGGACCTCGATTGGTTCTCGAGCAGCGACCCAGTGGTGGACGCCGGGTCGATGGTCGCCCGGCTCACCGGCATGGCCCTTCGCCATCCTGCAGTGGCCGGGAGGATCGAAGCGGCGGGGCGGGCCTTCGCCGACGCGTACTTCACCCGGGTTCCCTCGACGTGGCAGCGGCGGTTCCCTCCGCATCACGCCGCCGCCCTCCTTCAGGAGGCAGCCGGATGCTTTCGACATCAGCTCCCGAGCTGGCCCGAGCTCATGGATACCGCCGTTCAGAGAGCCACGGACGCACTATCCGCCTGAACCAGGCCCGCCGGAGACGCCGTCATTCTCCGCCTCGCGCCGAGGGCTACGCCATGACCGCGGAGGCGGCCAGGGCCTACGTGCTCGAGGAGAAACCATCACCTCCAGGATGATCGCCGTCGCGCCCTCTATGTTTTCTCCTGCCGCGCGTACGCCAGGGCCTGCTCGAGCGTCATGGCCCGACCCTCCTCCCAGGCGGCCCTGACCGCCGCCTCGCCCAGCGGCGCCCGAGCCGCCTCTCGAGGGTCGGGCAGGTCGATGAGGGGCGGCGGAGCGTGGCCTCCCGCCGCTTCCTTGATCGCCTGGGAGGAGCCCCCGAGCCGCAGCGCTCTCAGGTGCTGGCCCTCGGCGCTCGCCTTCCCGGCCAAGTTGTCCAGAACGATGGCCATGCCCGTCCGGTTGCCCACCTGTTCGTCGTTGTCAAGCGCCTCGAGGAAGCTCGACGCTGCCGTGGCCAGGTCCCCCTGGGCCAGCGCGGTCCGACCGAGGGTGTGAAGGGCATCGGTGACCCCGAACAGATCTCCCGCCTCGCGGTGGAGCCACAGGCTCTCCTCGGCCAAGGCTCTGGACCTGGACAGGTCTCCCTCGAGTCGGGCGACGATCCCCAGGATCCACAGGACGTCGGCGATGCCTCGTCGGATCCCGAGTTCCTCGAATGCGGTCCGGCTCTCCTCGAACATGGCCACCGCGCTGGGGATGTCCCCCGCGTACGCGGGGGAATAGGCCAGGTTGTACAGCCCCTCCGCTTCGCCATATCGATCGCCGAGCTGTCGGGCGATGTCCAGGGCCTCCTTGTACGCCCGACGAGTGGCGGGCTCATCCTCCTGCCAGTAGGCCAACCCTCCCAGGGCGGTGAGCGCCTTGGCACGCTCGGTGGTGCGCAGGGAGGCTGCCGGGAGCGCCAGCATCTCCTCGGTCCAGCGCCGGCCCTCGGCGAGGTGGCCGTGGAGATGCCAGAAGCGCCACAGCGCCCCGACCGTCCGGAGTCCGAACTGAGCGTTTCCGGAGTCGATGGCCTGCCGGAGGGCAGCTCGCAGGTTGTCGTGCTCCGCCTCAAGCTGGTCGAGCCATTGCTTCCGCTGACGTCCTCGAAGGTGGGGCTCCGCCAACTCGGCAGCCTGTAGGAAGAAGGTCGCATGCCGGCTCCGCGTCGCTTCGGCTTCGCCCGCAGCCTCGAGCTGCTCGAGCCCAAACTCGCGGATCGTCTCCAGCATCCCGAAGCGATCCGTGCCCGAAGCGATCGTTTCCCGCTGAACCAGGCTCTTGTCCACCAGGGATCGAAGGACCTCGAGGAGGTCGCTCCCGAGTCCGGCTCCTGGCTTCGCTATGGCCTCCGCTGTGTTCAGGGTCCAGCCGCCGGCAAACACGGACAGCCTCCGGAATAGGGCCCGCTCGGACTCGGTGAGGAGGTCATAGCTCCACCCGATCGCTTCACGGAGCGTCCGCTGACGCGCCGGCAGATCGACTGGGCCACCGGTGAGCAGCTGCAACCGATGCTCGAGGCGCTCCAAGATCGCCTGGGGCGAGAGCACCTTGGCCCGGGAGGCGGCCAACTCGATCGCCAGCGGGAGCCCGTCCAGCCGGCGGCACAGCTCTGCCATGACCTGGGCATTCGCGTCGGTGATGCGGAACTCGGGGTCAATCGAGGTCGCTCGCTCAACGAACAAGTTCACCGCCTCGTACTGGGCCAGGTGCTCCGTTGAGGGATGCACGCCCACGCCCGGGAGACTCAGCGGGGGTACCGGGAGTTCCTGCTCACCGGTGAGATGAAGTGGCTCCCTGCTGGTCGCGAGGATGCGCATACGCGGCGAGGCAGCGAGCAGGTCGGCCACAACGGAGGCAGCCTCCAACACCTGCTCGAAGTTGTCCACGATCAGGAGCATCTCCCGATCCCGCACCCAGTCCCGCAGCGTATCGAGGACGGGTCGCGCCCCTTCTGCCCGGGCACCCACCGAGTCGGCAATGCTCGAGGGGACCAAGCGTGGATCGGTGATCGGCGAAAGCTCGACGAAGAACACCCCGTCCGGGTAATCGTCCAGGAGGTCCCCGGCCGCCTGGAGCGCCAAACGGGTCTTGCCACTCCCACCCGCCCCAGTGAGCGTCAAGAGCCCCGGCCCCCGGAGAAGCTCCTTGACCCGGGCAACCTCGCGCTCCCGGCCGACGAAGCTCGTGCGTTGCGTGGGGAGATTAGTCGGCGTCTCGAGCGAGCGGATGGGCGGGAACTCGTCCGGCAGGCCGTCGATCGTGAGCTGGTAGAGGCGCTCGGGACGGGCCAAGTCCTTCAGGCGGTGTTCGCTCAGATCGCGTAGCCCCACGCCATCAGGGAGACCCCTTCGCGCGAGCTCGGAGGTGGTCGATGACAGCAGCACCTGCCCGCCATGTGCGGCGGCGGCGATCCTGGCGGCCCGGTGGACGTCGAGCCCGACGTAATCGTCACCGCCCACGGTTCCCTCACCCGTGTGGATCCCCATCCGCACCCGGACCGGCGCCTGTGGAGGCCAGGGGTGTGCGGCTAGGGCTCGCTGCGCCTCCGCCGCCGCAGACAGGGCCGCGAGCGCGGTCCGGAACGCCGCGAAGAATGAATCACCCACGGTCCGGACGTCGATACCGCCGGCGTCGCGGATGGCACCGCGGAGCAGACGGTTGTGGTCCTCGAGAATCGTCCGCCACCGCGTTCCAAGCGCCTGGAGCATCCGTGTGGAGCCTTCGATGTCCGTGAAGAGGAAGGTGACGGTTCCGGTCGGCAGCTCGCCCATGTCCTCGGGGAGCGTAAAGGATGGTCCGATGGACGGGGGGGCCTGGTCACACGACGACGTGTCCGGAGTCGCGAGCGTGAGATTCCCTCAGTCGCTCGCACAAAACCCGCATCACGGCCAGGCTGGCCTCGGGTCGCTCCTTGAGGATCCGTTGGAATCGCTTGCGGTCGATACTGAGGGTACGGACATCTCCTCCAGCTACCAGCGCGGCCATCCTGGGCTCCTCACTGATCACTGCCATCTCGCCGACGTAATCGCCGGGCCGTCGCCGCGCAACTTCGGTCGTTGGCTCGGGCCGCGCTCCGAGAACCACACGGATCTCCCCAGAGACCACGATGTGCATCTCATCTCCCAGCTCGCCCTGGTCGGCGATCACCTCGCCGTCCGGGTACACGTGCTCGGTCGCAGAGTCTGCCACGTGCTTGAGGTCCATCGGTGTCAACTCACTGAAGAGGCGGACCTTCCGAAGGAAAAGAACGCGCTCCATCAACGGCAACTTGGCCATGGTTTCCACGGCATGGTCTCCTTTCAATGCCACACTCGCCGCTTGGCGGGCGGTCGCGTCGGGATCCGTTCGAGCCATCTCCTCGAGCACGGAACCCGCGCGCCCGTCGGAGGGAGAGGAGGCCGCGAGAGCCGCGCAGGCCCGCAGCCAAGGATCGTCGTCCGCCAAGAGCTCGAGGAATACGACCATCGGGTCGGCTGACGGCTGGGGAGATACCTCCCATATGAGCAGTAGAGGGCGCACGATCTCGGGATCGCCCAATGCTTCCAGCGTCTCCAACGCGTTCGCGCGTTGCGCAGGATCGCGTGACGAGAGGTTTTCGATGGCCAGATCGACACCCTTACGAGGCATGGCAAGAAGGGCATTCACGCCATGGTGGAGGGCCTTATGTTTGAGGGAGTGACATAGAAGGGCCACTCGATCATCTCTGTCCGGATCCAGCCTCCGCCAAAGCTCGTGGTAATGGAGGGCCCGGGGCACCTGACCCAGCGCGTACCCGCGGAGAGTCGTCCCAGCATCCAGCCCGGGTATGCGAACGAGGGCGCGCAAGGCTCCTGCTTCGCGCGAAGGGACGGCTAAAGCTTCGAGGAGTGGTCCCTCCAGCGCCGCACCCAACTGGACCGCGACTTCCACGGCCGCGTCGCGCACCGTCGGGTCGGGATCGCCAAGAGCCTCGAGGAGGGGCCCCGTCGTGCTCTGTGAGTCGAAGCCTTGCAGTGCCGAGGCGGCTGCGCGGCGGACCGATGCATCCTGGTCGGCGAGCCTGCTCGTCACCGTGCCAAGCTCATCTCCGAGCTCACCCAGGGCGGCCACCGCAGCCGCGCGCCACTCGGGATCCGGGGAGCCGGCCATCGCGCCCAGGACATCCCGCCCGTCAGGGCCGACCGAGAAGCGACAGAGGGCCCCGGCCGCCCGAGCGCGGACGTGCGGGTCGGGGTCGGAAAGCAGAGGCCTCAGCTCGGGACGGGGCCCCCCGCCCGCCTGGAAGGAGGCGACTAGGGCGTCCACCGCCGCTGCGCGGACGCCTGGCTCGGGGTCACTGAGCAGTCGAAGGACATCCGGGAGAAGCGATACCTCCATTACTCGGGCGACACCTTCGAGCGCGGCGACCCGGACCCCTGGGTCGGGGTCACGAAGACCACCGATCAACGCATCGGATCGCGCAACAGCCGGCGTTTCGGCGAGAATCGCGATCGAGATGCGGCGAATGGCGGAGTCGGGGTCGGAGACTCCTTGGAGGAGGACGGACATAGCGCCCGCGTCCCTCTGATAGCCGCCAAATGGCTCCTCCTCGGCGAAGAACACCTCCGGGTTGCCGGCCCGCAGGGCTTCCACCACCGCACCGCCGTACGCTGCCCGGGCACGCCACATCGCCACGGTCGCCAGGGCAGCGGCGCCCGCGCCGATCAGGGCAACCTGCGAGGCAGCGAGGACGCGATCGGCAAGGATCAGGAGGAAGCCAGCCGCCACGATCCCCAACTGGAGGGCGACACCGTCCATGAACGTCCTCACCCGGTGCCGGCGCTCGGCTGGAACCACGTTGAACAGACCCTGCCACCCACTGGCCCACACTCCGTTCACCCACACGACTTGGATGAGGCGGAACGCCACCACGATGAGGAACGCGGCGCTGAGAGTGAGCACCCCGAAACCGGCCAGATAGATCAGCGGCAACGTGAGGACCATGCTGGCCAGCCCGAACCGTGCGAACAGGCGGTTGGCCATGAACAGGGCCGTCAAGAAGCCAATCGCGTTGCTCACTCCAGAGAAGAAGCCCAGGAAACCAGCCAGGTCATCGGCGGCTGGAAACCGAGCCGTGGCAGCTTGAGCGAATACCAGGGTGAGCACGAAGTACAGGAGGGCGAAGAGCGCCAGGGATACTGCCATCCAGAGCAGCAACGGGGATTCCCGGGCCAGCCGAAAGGTTTGCTGCAGCTCACCGAGCGGCCCGGCCGGGCGAGTCCCCTCAGGAGAGCTGCGCCGCCGGCGGTGGCGAACGATCCGCGTTCCGATGAGCGGCTTCGCGATCACGAAGGCCGCCGCGAGCGAGGCGGCCCACACAAGAAGAAGGTTCTCGGCGTGGATCTGCAGGGCCAGGGGACGAGTAGCGAGGCCCCCAAGGACGCTTCCCAGGATCCAGCCGGCCCCGTACAGGGGAAAGAGACGCTTCGCTTGCCGCATGTCGTGCAGGACGCTGGCAAGCCCCCACGCCGCCAGGCCCTGCACGGTCCACATCACCATCATCAGGAGCCAGAGAACGGGGAACACCGAGTCGACGTGCAGCTCCATAAGGGCCCGCATGATCAGCACGACGGCGGCGAATGCCAGGGGAAGGTACACAAGCGACCGCTCCGGGTCCCTGCGTCGAAGTAGCACGCTCAAGCCTGTCATGGACAGGAACGTGGAGGGGCCCAGCGCGATGTAGAGATACGGAAGTGCGTGGGGACCGTATCGAGCAAAGAGCAACCCCTCCACCCCGGCGCCGCCGACCGCGAAGCCCGTCCAGACGACCACCATGAACCCGAGGAAGCGAGTGGCCGTCCGCGCCTCGCCCGGCTGGACCTTCAGGACCTGATAAACGCGGTCCATGGACAGGGGATCCTGTTCCGGCTCCGGTCTTGGCCCAACGGTGAACTCACGCGGGAATGGTAGCTGCCACTCCCCGCCCAGAGAACTCGTCGTACCATCCCTTCGTGAGGCGCCCATCCGATGACCCTGTGGGAGCCGGGCGCGACGCCCTCGACCGCCACGCCTGGAACGAGGCCTACGGCATCCTTACGGAGGCAGACCGAGCCGGATCCCTGGGCGGCGAGGGCCTGTGGCTCCTGGCCTCGGCGGCCTATTGGACGGCTCACCCTGACGAGACCGTCGAGGCCTTGGAACGCGCCT